>Ga0316221_1000571_pt1 | contig 46162 bp, 40 predicted proteins | sample TBH18007metaG_FD_206003 | JGI IMG/M metagenome (GOLD analysis project Ga0316221, IMG submission 206003) | Freshwater microbial communities from Trout Bog Lake, Wisconsin, USA - TBH18007 | ecosystem: Environmental > Aquatic > Freshwater > Lake > Hypolimnion/Profundal zone | place: USA: Wisconsin... | reverse complement strand
GTCAGTTTGGTCGACTTATCCACAGCGGTGTAGTAATCTACACCTAATAAACGCCTGGTCAAAATTCAACGCGCACAGGTGGTCAATTTTAAACGCGCGCCAACACCACCGGCATTAGATTTTATGGACCTATCCCAAAGAATTAATTTCCATGTAGCAACATCAAATCTTTGTGGAATAGTACCAAAATTCCAAATTGTCAAAGCTTTTGACGTTAACTGACTGCCGAATAAATTAGCCATTTTTATTACATCTGTAAAATAAGCCCAGGCAAGCCCTATCAGTATAGGTATGCAAATTAAAATTACAGGCCTTAATGATTTTTTCAAAGCAATCAGATTTATTCCACCGCAACGAAGATAATACGCAATGGAAGAAAGTATAAAAAACAACAATACTGGGCCTGCAGTGGTTGATTTTTGCAAAATAGCAGAAGTTGCAAAGAACAAGAATAAAAATAAACTGCGCCGACCGCCTTTTGCTTTAACTAAATCTATTGCGTAAGGAATACAAGCCAATGTAAAAAATAGCGCTGTTGTTTCCATCATAAAACTTCGACCCCAGTATACAAATAAGGGAGATGTCCACAAGAGAGCACAAAAAACTAAAGGAATAGTCTTATCTAACTTTAATCGACTGCTAATTTCAAATGATGGCCACGCACAGGCAACAAGGAATATATAGCTTACAAAACGCCCAACAGCACTAAGATTAAAACCAGATAAGTAACTTAATGCTGCAACAATAATTTGATAAATTGGGAACTCAAATGGAATTGACCAAGGAAATCCAGCAACAGGAGTTTGATAAGCAAAATGAAAGCCTTCTTTTAGAATCCAGTAAGAAGTCAATGCTGTTTGAGTTTGCCTAAAAGCCATAATATCGATTAATGGCTGTTGAATATATTTTATTGCAATATAACTCGTAAACAATAAAGCGCCAATTGATATAACTTGAATTAGATATAACCAAACTTCAGAATTCAAATATATTTTATAAGAATCTGGGGAATTTTTTGATGTTAAATTTCTGTAAGATGCCATGACACTCCTTAATAATTTCATATATCAAACTCCTAGATCCTATGCATTACAAATATGAAAAACTAAATTTAAATGTTGTCTTTTTAAAAGCTATATCTAAATAAAATAGATCAACTAAACCAATAAAATGATCTATCAGTCCATTTTAGCTTTTATATATTATTTTCATCTTCACCAGTTTTTGTGCTGATAATCCAAAAAATGTCACTTGGTAGTATTTTTAGAACAGGCAGCAATATAACCACAGCTAAATATATTAGTATGCTTCTGACAAAGCCAATGTCTCCAACATAAGAAATCCTAGAGTACAGACCCGAAAGCTGTATTGTTGACAACTCACCAGCTTTCATAACTGCAAAGCCATTTTTACTTAAAAATTTAGTTAGATTTTTAAGGTTGAAATAATGTAAGTGTGGTGATGGAAGATTGTGCTGCCACATTCGGTCAAAAAAACTGTTATATCCCATTTTAGAAAATAACTTAGCTACTCTATAGAATATCCCGTTGCTATTCGGCAAGTTTAGAACTAGCAAGCCATCAATATTTAAATGTTTTCTACAAGCAACGATAACACTTTCTATATCTGGAATATGTTCAAAAACATCATTGAAAACAATAACATCAAACTTATCTTCATCATTCAAAATATAAGGGAAAAAACCAACTCGAACACGACTATGAATATTTCCTACTTCAGACATTGCTTCATCTGGCTCTATTCCATAAGCTTCAAAGTCATTTTTAACAGTATCCAAAAACCAGCCATGAGCACTACCTACATCTAGTAATGTACCTCCGCTGGATTTTAACGCTTTAATATTAGTTAATATACTTTTAAAATTCCTAATCCTCAACTCCTTCAATCCTGTCTTGCGAACAGCCTCATCAATTAATTTATGCGTTGAGTGCAAATTAATTGTTTGAAGTAAGTTTGATTTTTCATACTTACATGATTTGCAGATAAAGTGAAATGGACGTTGGGCACTCGACAATTCACTTTCACATATTGCGCAATTTATATTAATCATAAATTAACCTATAACTAGAGGACAGAAACCCACACACCTAAACCAATTACGAAAGCACCAACAAAAGTCCAGCGACTAAGACTCTCGCCTAAGAAAAAATGTCCTAATACAGGGACTAATATGAAGGCCAAGGCAATGAATGGATAAGCCACTCGTAAAGGGGTGATTTTAAGTACTAGAATCCACAAAGCTGTGGCTACAATATATATAACAATAGCTAAAATAAGTCTAATATTAAACAGGTTAGAAAGAATTCCATTATTGGAAAAGTCTAGGCTTATAGCGACAATTTTAAATAACACTTGACCTATTGACATCGCTATAACTGTTAAAACGATTAGAGCAAGCTGTGAAAGTTGCATTTAATAATCCTATTAAAAAGTTGAAGGTACAAAAATTAATTCAGATGCAGTGGGCGCCTAGGAACTGAAGATATATCATATGCCAAGAATGCTAATATTAATTGGAGACCGATTATTATGGGCATCGCAGAGAGCATCACAGTACCTGCTGGTGTAGTAGTTAGTCTATGAATAGAAGCAACCCAGTGATACATTCCAAAAGAAATTCCAAAAATAAACAATAACAATCCAAAGGGGAGTTCAAAAGACGCTATCGACATATCGCGAAGATAGTAATTATAAAAAATTCTTTTTGAAAAATTTAAAAAATGTTTAATGACAAATTCACCTATAATTTTTCTAACTTTAAGACTGCTTCTCTCATCACCATATTTACAATCCATTGGCACGTCAACGACAACAGCACGTAAAGTATTAAGTCGAAAAAGCATATCAGTTTCAAAAAAGTAACGACGGCTTATTTTATCTAACGGCAAGCGTCTTGCAATATTAGAATGAATAGCAGTATAACCATTAGTTGGGTCAAATAAATCCCAATATCCAGATGAAAATTTGGTCATAAATGAAAGAATCGCGTTTCCAAAAATCCTAATCTTTGGCATACCTGAAATTTTCTCAATATTAAAAAACCTATTTCCTTTGGTGTAGTCTGCTTGTCCTTTAATTATAGGATTTATAAAGTCCAATATTAAGGATGGATCCATTTGCCCATCGCCATCTATTTTAACAATGATATCTGCCCCAGCTGATATTGCAGCCACATATCCAGTTATAACAGCACCGCCTACCCCTTGATTAATTGTGTGCCTCAATATTTCAACCCGCTTGTCGTTAGCTAATCTTGCAAAGTAACTTGAGTTGTCAGGACAATCGTCATCAACAACATAAATGTAAGTAACTTCAGGGCCAATTGACCTAATAACATTCACAATATGTTCAGAAACTTTGTAAGATGGAATTACAACTGCAATTTTAAAACCAGCAAGAGAGCTTTCATTAAATATATGCAAAATTACCTCCCCATTACTTTCATTTCGTAAAATCTAACTATGTCATTCTTACCATGCGGTGAAATTGCAATCCACCCTGTTTTTGCATTTGGTGGTGCTTTAATGTAAAACGAATATTCTCGAATGTCTCTGTCGACATTAATTACCCGCAATGAAGAACTTATGTATTGACCTGAAGAGTCAAGCCAATTCACCTGAAGTCGTCCCTGAGTATGGTAATTATCGTTACTTGAAGCCTTGGCTTTAATCAAAAAATCATCGCCATAATTAGCTGAAAACGGTTGGACTAAAATATTTGAATTACTTGGACCAGGTCCAACAACAACTCCATTATTAATTTCAGGATCTTTCGTTGCTCTACCCCAAGCCTTACTATCATTAATGTTAGGATCAATAGACTTCAATCTATTAAAAGATATTCCATTTTCGGCATGATAGATTCTGTTTTTATTTGAGTCATATGTTTTTAGATTATCTGCATTCAGATTCTTGTATACATAAAAAAATGTTGATGATTCAATTCCTCCTACAAAATTTGGTATGTCAGAACTAGCTACAAATACTTTTTTGAACGTAACGCCGTATTCGTCTTTTATCTCATTAGGCAAGGTACCATTAGCCATCCAATCTTTTGGCATAAAAAAATCGTTTGGAGGCGAGCTTGAATAAACGAAAATTAGGCCATTAATTGCACGATTGTCTCCATATTTAAAAGTCTCATATGAAGGAACATAGATAACATTATGTATTTTTGAAAGGCCCGTGGGTAAAGAATGATTAATAATAATAAAATCATCATCATCAAAATAATCTTTTAAGGCTTTTTCTGCCCCCTGAAAATCTTGAAAATGCAATCGTCCGTTAATTGTATTAAATGCAGCTAAATGACTAAGTGGGAATCCATGTACATTTTGCCAACTAAGCACAATTAATATCGTACTAATACAAATAAAAATATTAGCCCTAATGTATTTTAATGCACCTAGATTATTAAAAACAACATAGCATGCCAAAAGCAATAAAGGTACAGCAGGCATGTAATACCTGGCTGAAGGAGGGGCTGTTCGATCGAAAGTGTAAATAACAAATGGGACAGCAATATAAATTAACCCAGCAATTACAAAACCTCTTTGAACTTTAAACTTAGGAAGCCCTAACCCTATTATCGCTGTATAACCAATAAAGAACAGTTGGGTTTTATCAAAAATATTTATTAGGTTTTCTGAAAATTTCTGAAAGATTAATTTAAAATCACTTATCCTATAAAAACTCGCGGAAAATTGATTAATATAAAAAGTAGCTTGATTAAACCCCTCCGCTGGAACAAATAAATTTTTGTAAAAAAAACCAAACGCAACATATGAGACAAGAAAACCTAGAAATATCCTCATAAAGGACTTCATCATAGAAATCTTGGCGAACAGAACGTTAATTAAAAATGGAATTGCAATTAATATAGCAAATGATTGTGTGCGAAATTGGCATAAAATCCCGGCAGTAAGCCCTACAAAAAAAAGATTAACTCTTAAACAAATGGACATCCATATAAGAAATAAGCACGTTAAATATCCAAAAACATCAGACCCAGGGTTTAACGTGAATCTCATCACCGGCAGAAAAACAACTGATGCAATAAAAAATAAAAGTGAGATCCCCTTAAAAAAACGACTTCCGATCAAATACAAAAATACGTTGGATAAAAAAAGTGCCCCAAATGTTAACCATTGAGCAGAATAGAACGTCATCCCTCCAGTAAATGAAAAAACAAGACCATAAAGCATTGAATATAACTTTGATGGGTAACTTGTTCGTATATTGAAATTAATATTATTATCTTGAAAATCACTATATGAATGTCCAGAGACGCCTAAATCATTAGAGCTATAAGGATAAATCAACTCTTTATGGTCCCTTATTTGATTTACTCCAGCGACAATGTAATGTGAAACATCATGAAGACTTACAGTGTAGTTATAAAGAAAAAAATAACATAATGTAAAGAGAAGTAAACTTAATAACCAAAGAAAAGTTCCTAAGGGTGAATGAGGGTGGTTCTCAAACAGCAACACTTCATTAGACTCGTAAGGTAACTTGCGAAAAATTACAGTATTTGCATGACAAAATTTAGTAATCCAGTAACTTATTTCAAATTTTAATTCTAAATTTTGCATGCATTTTAATTTCATAGATATTCCGTTAAAAATTAAATTTATATTTTTTTATTGTTGCTTTGAATAAAGCAATGCAAATTTACGACCTAGAGAAATCCCAGGAACTTCAATGAATCGATAAGTAAACTCAGCCACGACCAAAGTAGGTATAAGTGCTACAAATGCACATAATGCAAATCCATACCCACCAAAATAGGGATAAATAATTGCGTAAAGATGACCAAGCATTGTCTTAGAAAAATATATAATCGCAGCATGCGTTAAATATATACTATAACTACGCTCACCTAAATGTTGTAACACTTGATTTGACATCCAACGTTTTGCACTAAATGCAGACAATGCTGAGATTAAGCCAAATACAAGACCCCATAATTGCAGGTCTGATCGCCCATGGTTTATTAAAAATATGGCTGAATCAGAAAATAAGAAAATTAAAATAGCCGCACCAAGTGCGCACGTAATCCACCAAAGATAATGTTTTAAAATCTCTGTTGAAAATTTAATTTTTTCAAAAGCCCAATAGCCCAAAACTCCACTGGAGAAAACTCCTAACTGTGACATAAAAGCATAGTGAGAATATCCAGGGGGTACTGCAGAATCGGTCTCTAATATGTGTCTAAAAGCAACACTTGCTAAACCTGCGAAAATCCAAAATAACACTGCCGCCCTTAATGAACGAACGGACAATATAATAATAGGGAGAAAAGCATAGAAAACCATTTCAACGCCAATACTCCAACTAGCCCAAACGATACCCTGCGCCTCTTTGGGCGCAAAATTAAAGATAAATAATAAATTAATAATGATTTTTTGAATATCTAACTTACCATTAAACGTAAATAAAGTTAGAGCACAATAAACAATCAACATAATATAAAATAGAGGCGCAATTCTAAAAAAACGTTTAATTAAGAAGGAAGAAACCCACTCAGATCCACCTAATTTCACATATTTTTGATTTGAATAAAGAAGTGAAAATGCACTCAACACAAAAAAGAGTTCTACCCCCATACCTCCATGCGATGCAATTAGCCCCCAAGATTTAGGAAGAGGAATTTGACCTACAAAATGCAAGTGGAAGAAAAAAACCATAACAGCAGCGAATCCACGTAAAGCATGAAGTCCCGCAAGATGATTAGAACCACCAGCCATTTTATTTTCTAAAGTAATCATTTAGAATCCACCACACCAAGCATTAACCAATCAAACCAAGCCTTACCATCTCCGTTATCAACCACCACAGTTAAAACATCAACATTAGTCAGGTTAAGTTCCTTGATTGGGGATAAGTATCGATTTACAGTAAATCTCCCCCCAGACTTTCCATCTAGTAAGTACTCTACACCTACCGTTCCAGCCTCTTTAATTTTTAGCGCCTCAATAGGTAGCGGTGAAATAAAAGACTTAACAGAAAGCTTGCTGAATTTTCCTGAAATTTTAAATGACACAACACTTGACTTGATTTCACCAGGATGAATAAGAATGCCTTCGCTTCGCAACTCAACTGTTCCTACTTTATCCCCTAACTTTGATTCAGTTTTAAGTTTAAAGAACGCATTTGTTTTTTCAGTGTTGATTTGAAAAGAACTAGATTCAACCTTACCAGCTTTTGGCGGTGAGATGCCAGGGGGTTGAATGGTATCAAATTTATCATCACACCCACAGATTAAGGTAATGACTAAAATTGCTGGAAATATTAGTTTAAACCACCTTGCCACAGAGATATTTTTATTCATTTTGTTAACCAGCTTTTTACTATTAATAACCCATCATGCAGGGAAACTGAAGGAGACCAACACAACTCATATTTAGCTCGACTTATATCAAGCACATTAATGGGGACGTCAAACGTGCGAGGGGAAGAATAGTCACGCAAAATTCTATTGCCAATTACCATTTCAATGGTAGCTAAAAGTTCGAGCACTGTTGTTGCTACACCAGATCCAATATTAAATACATGCTCATTTCCGGTGTAACCCATGGCCGCTATCAAGCTGCATACTAAATCCCCTACATACACATAATCTCTTGCGACTAACCCATCACCCCATATCGTGATAATTCCACCACTAAGCGCCTTTCCTAAAAACACACCAACAGCCCCTTGCGCCGCTTCCACTCTTTGTCTTTCACCATATGGATTAGATGCACGGATTACAACATAATCAATCCCATAAAGAGTTTGATAAAGATTTAAATATTTCTCTATTGCTAACTTGCTAATTCCGTATGAGCAAACTGGATCAGTTGGATGTCTTTCATCTATAGGCAAGTACTTTGGAGTACCATAAACAGTACCTCCTGACGATAAAAATATTATTTTCTTAAGGTTGAATTTGCTTGCTAACTCTAAGAAATTTATTGTGTTAAGTAAATTGCTTTGCAAATCATAGATTGGCGAATCATTTGAAGTCTTTGGACCTGTAGTTGATATAAGGTGAAAGCAAACTTCACATCCTTCAAGCGCTAATGAAAGTGCAGAAATGTCAGAAAAATCACCGTCAATAAATTCAACGTGCTCCAATAAACTCTCTGGAATTAAGTTATCAGCATCTACTCTGTCAAAAACACGAACACTTTTACCTTGAAGCAAAAGTGCTTCCACAAGGTGTGAGCCAATAAAACCTTTACCCCCTAAGACTAGGCAACGATTAAACAAAAAAGCCACCATCTAATTCGTAGATTAAAGTCGCATCATGGAAAATCATTATTGCGCATACAAAACTTAAAAAAATCATGCTTTACGGAAAAACATAATTGGGTGAGATTGGTAGCTAGGATCGTACATAAAGAGCTCTAGCTTTAAGAATGATCCATAGGCATTACGTGCATAAGATTCTGGGATGAAAGTCTCTCCATAAAAAGTGGCATTCAAAGAACCACCCCCCCCGACACCTTTAATATTTGAATGTACAAATTCACCATTGTCATATTTAGCACGTGCCTGATCAAAATCTTTGAATAACATGCCTAGAGCCTCTAAATATCCTGACGGCTTATTCTTTACAAATAATGACCGTAAAATTCCTTTAAAACCCACATTTTTCTTCTTTTGACTTTCACAGAAGTCAAAGAATGGCTTCCCACGTGTAGTGATTGCAACAATTCCTCCTGGAGTCAGGATTCGACTAAACTCCTTCATCCAAGCCATACATGCATCTTCTGAAAGATGAGAGAATACGCTGTATCCTACAATAAAATCATAATGGTCTGATTTTAATTCGGTTGGAGGGTGCGGTTGACATGTGAAGAAGTTATCGCTCTGAAAGGTTTCTTTGCAAATAGCAGTAAATTCAGGAGTAACATCTATTCCATAAATATTTTCTAAGGGCATATCCCTAATAAAGAATCGTGCGATTCTTCCCCAACCAACACCAAAATCTAGAATTTTTGAGCTCTCGGTAACTGGCTTACCAAACGTCTCAAATTGGGTAATGCAATCTTTGTAAAATACAAATGCTTCTTTTAGTGTAGCTACGCCACTTTGACCTGTTGTATTTGCTTGAATCGTGTCAGAGGGGAATGCAGGGAGTTTTTTTCCGTTATAGTTCACTGGGGGGGATAGATAACTTGACCCAACTAATTCGAACCATTTATCTAAATCAATTTTCTCTTTATGCATGCCTCATCCCCACTTTAAAAGTCTTAATAAAACAAAAAACTATCTATTCAACAACAATCGGTATTTTTGTATTTTCTCTTGAACACACTGACTGAGAACGTAAGTTTTACCTACGGATTCTTGTACTGAAAAAATTTCTTGTAAAAGTGATTTTCGGACACTATTTCCAATAACACTCTCGTCATGCCTTCTATGCAAATTTGCCGTACGTGGAGAAAACGCAATACTTCCATGTACAAGAGTACGTAGATATACGACCCAATCCCCTGCTTTAGTATATTGTGATATTTCGTCAAAATTCTCATTCAATACTTTGCTAATTATGCCTCGCTTAAATACCACGGCGCTTACATTTGGTATGGTGTTTAAAATCGCTAGTGATGTTTTGCATTCCTCAACACCATTTTCAACATAAGGATTGTTCCATTTGTCCTTAGAAGCAGAAGATAAGTATTCCTGATAGTTTTTTGCCTGAACTAACCCAATAGAATTTATTTGTTGTGAATCACAGTAACTCAACACCACGTTATCCTGAATAAAAGGTGGCATAACAGTTTCAAGAAAATCAGAGTCACTCAAATCATCTGCTTCAGCAATCCATATATAATCTCCAGTAGCAATTGAGACGCCCTGTTTCCACTGTGAAAAAACAGAGCCAGAGTTTTTATGATTTATTACTACCCTTGCATCCGTTTGATTTGTAGACAACCACTCTGAAATTTTTGAGACACTTATATCTGATGATGCGTCATCCAATATAATAAGTTCGAAAATAGGAATAGATTGATCACGAATACTGGCGAGTCGTTGCTCTATATATTGCGAGTAGTTGTAGTTAGGAACAACAACGGAAATTTTAGGTAATGTAATGCCTACCATTTCGCAAAGATCAAATAAATAAGGACGAAACGCGAAGTGTTCATCAATATAATTTAGTGCAGATTCACCAAAATTTGAAGTCAGCTTAGTACTATCTAAAAATTGACAAATTGCATCTGAGAATTTTTTGACATCTAGTGACGGCACAACCACCCCCCCCACTTTTTCTAGCAAATCTGTAGCGCCACCAGACCCCTCAAACGCAACTACAGGAATCCCGGCATCAAAAGATTCTAAAACCACGTTAGGAAAGGGGTCCTCTCGTGAGGTTAATGCGTAGACATCCGCTGCAGCGTGAAATATTGCAGTTTCTGCATTAAATCCAAGGAAGTGAATACGATTTTTGTTAGGATTTTTATTTAACTTATTCTCAATCTCAGACTTAATCGACTCTTCCCAGTGACCAATCCATACAAAATGTACATCATTACGTTGCTCAAAAATATTGAGCGCACACTCAACAAACAAATCAACACCTTTCCTTCGATCTGCATAGCCGACAGTAAGAACAATCTTAGCCTCTGGATTTAAACCTAGCTGTTTGCGTACACTCTCTCTTGCGACAGATTTCTTAAATCTCCATTTATTTCTTCTGTACAACCCTTGTGGTCGAATAAATATTTTAGATTCGTCTAATGAAGCGAATTGAGAAAATCCTTCCGCAACAATTTTTGCGGGGAAGACAATCGCCTTAGCATATTTGGAAATTAGATTAGCTTGGACTTCCAATGAATGACTTTTAATCACCCCTGGCAATTCGTGCACAAGGCAAACACTTTCAATACCAGCCGCTTTAAATATTGGTATTACAGCTCCCGAAACAGTTGTATTAATGATTGCGCTAGCAAAACCACGATCAAACAGAGATGTTGCTAAATTCTTTAAACCAACATTTCTAGTATCAGCATCACTTAAGTCATGCACAGGTGCTAATGCAGTAAAGTCTTTGCTCAGAATGCCTTTACCCAAAAGAACCACTTCAACATCCAAATGCAAATCCTGCTTAAGTGAACGAACCATTCCTAATGCAAGAAATTGAGCTCCATGTGGGTGGGCGTCGTGCGAAACCACAATTATTTTCCCAGGTTTAGAAGTGTTATATTGGTGTAGCAAGGCTTTGCGTGTTGCCTCTAAATAAGCATAGCCATTACGTTCATCAGGCTCCAAATGGGCACCTTCCGCCCATTCATTCCAAGCATTAACGAAGATAAGTCTTTCATTAGGATTGCTGATTCTTTTGCAGGTTTCTTCCACTGCATTACTTAACCATTCTTGAAAACCTTCAGGTGTGTTATTTATAAAAATAGTGCCCTTATTCTTTCTTCTCGCAGTGTTATCCCAAGAAGGACAAACACCTCTAAATAACATGTATTTAGGCTTTTTGTAATTACGTGAGCGCTCAACAAAAACTCTCCAATCAAATACATTTGCTTCAAAAGATTTATTTAGAGGTTTAACGAGATCAGTAACACATGGAGGTAGCGAATTGTTCGGGGGAAACTCTATAGCTGCGTCAAATCCATAGTCGGAGGGGTCAGTCATTTCAAATGCTTGCGTATACGCAAGATAAATCTCACCAATACCATTATGTCTACACCAATCCCGCCATAGTTTTGCTGTTTCTTTTATTGATGGAAGTAAGCTAGGCCTATAAATAACTAATAATGGTTTCCCGTCTATATTAATATAACGCTTATCCTTCATGTATTTTGAAATATGCTGAATAAATGCAAGATCATCTTCAGGGCTATGCTTCTGAGAAATTAAGATTTCCGAATCTAACCCATCCCAACGCCGAGACCAATTTTCATTTGCCCAGCAAAGACAAAATGGAAAATCCATACCGCTGTCATTTAGATAGTTTTCAATTGGCTCTTCTAGCAATAACTTACCATCAAACCAGTAAGTATAAAAACAGAATCCGCCAACCCCGTATAACTTAGCTAACTCAATCTGCCTATATTGCGTTGAAGCGTCAAGTAAACTGTAGCAACCCAATTCACCAGAAACATGAGGTTGATAGTGACCCTGAAACTGTGGTTGAGCAGGATTAACATTAAACCACTCAGTAAATCCCTCGCCCCACCATGCATCATTTTCAGCAATTGAATGAAATTGAGGAAGGTAAAATGCAATTAATCTAACCGGAACTTCCTTTGGGGCAGTAGCATGGAGTAATGGAACATACTTACCTATATTTAACTCTGGTGGAATCCATACTCTTTGTCTAGCTATTGAAGTGGTTAATTCGTCAGTAGGGCCATTTATGGCTAACCAATTAATGTACGCTTGGCTCCACGAAAATGCGAAGGCGAAATTGTTAAACAATTGATTTTTAAGCTTTAGCTTAAATTGTGTTGAAATTGGTAAAGCTATCCAAGCTTGGCGTGAAACGTCTGAAATAATTTTGCGAAAATTTTGGTATATTTCTTTCATTGCTGAAAAACCAAAATTTTGCAAAAGTACTCTTGTTATTTTCCAACTAATTGAATTTAGAATTAAATTTAACTTACCATTACACTCAGCTATCTGCCCATCACGCTCAGCTATCTGCCCATCACGCTCAGCTATCTGCCCATCACGCTCAGCTATCTGCCCATCACGCTCAGCTATCTGCCCATCACACTCAGCTATCTGCCCATTACGCTCAGCATCTGAATGCAGCTGCAGTTCAATTAAATTGCATTTATTTAACTGCATTGAACCTAGCGCAGCAAAATAATTTATTATTTCATCTTTATCAACATGACCAGGTTTTAGCCACTCTATTCTTTTATTATCCGGCACATTATTTAACTGCAAAACCCCAAGTCCATGCGAGTGTAAAAATTCAAGATTATATGGGTAAGTTGATTGCAGTTCTTTCCATAATTTCCATACTCCAAAATCTCGTTCGAAAACATTAGTATCATGAAATATAACTAAAGCACCTGAAGACAATTTAGGCAACCAAGATTCAAAGTCGTGAAGGACTGCCTCATACGTATGAAGCCCGTCGATGTGCAGAATGTCTATAGAGCTATCAGCAAAGTTATTTAAAGCATCATCAAAAGTCATTCGCAGTAACTGCGACATTTCAGCGAAAAACTTTTGATTATGAGCTTGAACTATAGAAAACGTTTCTTCAGAATACTTGCCCGCATGTTTATCACCTTGCCAAGTATCTACTGCATAACATTTAGTCGTAATTCCAGCTTCAAAAACTGATTGGCAGAAAGAAAAGTAAGAGTTGCCGCTATGCGTTCCAAGCTCAACAAATACCTTTGGTGATGTTTGTTTAATTATCCAGGCTGCAAAATGTAAATGCCCTACCCACGAATAAGGTTTCTGAATGGAATTGGGTATAAATGATGCTGCAGGTAATAAAGATCTGATGATCATATTGAAATTTCGAAGTTTTTTAGAGTTATATCTAGCATTGGAATTCCTACTAAACCAGAAACCACACTGCTTGATTCGGATTTAAACAACACAGCATCATGAATCCAATGTTGCTGTTCATGGACTTCCTGGGTTCCATTTGCAATTGCAATAGTAATGCTATATTCACCAGAAGGAAGCAAAGGCATGTAAAAAACAAATATGGCCTGAACTTCATCTCCTTGGTGGCAATAAATAGGTTTCTGCTGGTAACTTAAATAAGTATTGTCACCAAACAATGACTGTCCAAGCTTATCTTTTACGAAAAAACCTACTATAGGAGAGTCTAGGTCCTGAATTACTCTAACTAATATCTTTAATTTAACTTTTTCACCTCCAACAATCCATGAAAGGTGCTCATTAAACTCATCAAGTAGATGAACATCGTAAATTTGAGCACCCCCTTTACCAAAAGAAGATGAATTAGGATCAAAATCAAAAACTTGTAAATCATTACGTAGATTACTCGAGTTAAGGTATGCAAGACGCTGGTCTTTTGAAGGATGAGAGTCGCTATGCTTATCAATGCCCTTTAACTTAGTACTACTACTCTTTCCCTGCTGGTCCTCAAAAAAAGCCTCCAAGTAAAGATCACAAACGTATTTAGGTACACCTTCATTTAATATTTGCCCCTTTTCAAGCCAAATGGCATAGCTACACATACTTTTAATACTACCAGTGTCATGACTCACAAACAGCACCGTTCCTATTTTCATAAAGTTACGTAAAAAACGCATACACTTTTGCGTAAAAAAAGCATCTCCAACTGCTAGTGCCTCATCTATCACTAATATGTCAGCATCTACATGTGCAATGACAGCAAAAGCCAACCTCACCATCATCCCGCTAGAATAAGTTTTTACTGACTGCTCTATGAAGTCGCCAATATCGGCAAATGCAACAATTTTATCAAAACGGTCATCAATTTCTTCGTTGCTTAAGCCTAACACCGAGGCGTTCATATAAACATTTTCGCGCCCCGTAAACTCCGGATTAAACCCAGACCCTAACTCTAGAAGTGCTGCAATCCTTCCTTTTGTTTCAATGGTTCCACTGGTTGGTGTAAGCGTCCCACAAATCATTTGTAGTAAGGTTGATTTACCTGAGCCATTACGGCCAATAATACCGACCGTTTCACCTCTTTTAATTTCAAAGGAAATATCTTTCAACGCCCAGAACTCACGGAAGTACTGCTTATTCGGCTTTCCTAACGCGCGCCTTACCCTTGGCATTACAAACTGCTTTAATCTGTCGCGAGGGGCTTCATAAATCTGATAGCACTTGCTTAGATTGCTCACGCGGATAGCGAAGTCATTAGAGGACATCAGCAAATCCCTTTCTCGTTTTCTGGAAAAGAGTGTACCCAGCCCAGGCAAGCATTGTGGCTACTAGCGTATAGGCACCAAGACCAATCCAGTTAGGCAAGTGCCCCCAGATAACAACCTCACGGGCTTGCTCTATAATGAAGGTGAGTGGGTTAGCCATAATAAAAGGACGAAACCTCTCAGGCACTGCCGTCACAGGGTAAAACACAGGGGACAGAAACATCAGCACGGTGGTAATGAGGCCTATGGTCTGGCTCACGTCCCTTAAAAAGACGCCAATGGCCGCGAGCATCCATGAGATACCCAGTGTCATGATCACAAGGGGCAATAAAATCAAGGGCGTAAAGATCACTGTCCAGTGTAAAAACCCATTAAATAGTAAGAATGCTATTAACAGGACGCTCAAGCTAACGAGTGTATGGAAAAGTGCGGCGCCCATGGCAATCACTGGTAGTATTTCTATAGGAAATACCACCTTCTTAACATAGTTAACGTTAGCCAAGATAATCGATGGTGCACGGTTGACTACCTCGCTAAACAAACCCAAGACAATCATCCCCACAAATAACACTAACGCGAACAACGTCCTGCTCTCATCACCACCCCAACGTGATTTAAAAATAACAGAGAACACAAACGTATACACGACCAGCATGAACACTGGGTTAAAAAACGACCAAGCCAATCCCATAACCGAGCCCTTATAACGGCCCACCACTTCTCGCTTCGTCATTTGCACAATCAACTGGCGGTTGCGCCAAAGACTCTTCGCCAACGACATCAGTGATGTTGGTTGCGCCGCGTGTGGGTTAATGATGATCGATGTGTGGGTCATGCAAAGTGTTCCGCGGTTGCTAAGGAGCTGGCCAGCTTGTCTTTACCTGACAGGCTAGGTTCGCCACTAAATGCCCACTCTATCGCAATCTGTGGATCATTCCAAGCGATACTCCGCTCAAACTGAGGCGCCCAGTAGTCTGTGGTCTTATAAAGAAACTCAGCCGTTTCAGACAGCACCACAAAGCCGTGCGCAAAACCTTCAGGAATCCACAACTGTTTTTTGTTATTAGCGGAGAGTATTTCACACACCCATTGGCCAAAAGTAGGCGAACTTTTACGTAAATCCACCGCCACATCAAATACCTCACCCTGCACCACTCTCACTAATTTACCTTGCGGTTGCTGGATTTGGTAGTGCAATCCACGCAAGACATTTTTCACGGACTTGCTGTGGTTGTCCTGCACAAAGTTGACTTGGCGTCCAATTGCTTCCTCAAACTTTGCTTGGTTGAAGCTCTCGAAGAAGAATCCGCGTTCGTCACCGAATACCTTAGGCTCGATGACTAAAACATCAGGAATATGGGTTGGGGTTACCTTCAAGATTGGAGCTCTTCTTTTAATAGGCGTTGTAGGTACTGACCATAACCATTCTTTGAGAGGGGTTGGGCTAACTTTTCTAATTGAGCGGCGTTGATAAAACCCTTGCGATAGGCGATTTCCTCTGGGCAGGACACTTTAAGTCCCTGGCGGTGCTCAATCGTCTCGATGAAGTTACTTGCTTCAATCAGGCTCTCGTGCGTGCCCGTGTCGAGCCAGGCATAACCGCGGCCCATGATTTCCACATTAAGCTGATTGCGCTCTAGGTAGATACGGTTGAGGTCCGTGATCTCCAACTCACCCCTTGGAGAGGGTTTCAGGTTGGTGGCAATCTCCACCACCTGGTTGTCATAGAAGTATAGACCAGTCACTGCGTAGTTGCTCTTCGGCACCGCTGGCTTTTCTTCTAGGCTGGTGGCGCGACCCTTAGCGTCAAAGGCCACCACTCCGTAGCGTTCTGGGTCCTGCACGTGATAGGCGAAAACGGTTGCGCCTTCAGTGCGCACCATAGCCTCATCAAGTTGCGTGTGCAGATCGTGGCCATAAAATATATTATCGCCCAACACCAAGGCACAGGGGTCGTTGCCGATGAAGTCTTTACCGATGATGAAGGCCTGCGCCAAACCGTCTGGGCTAGGTTGCACCGCATAGGTGAGCTTAATGCCCCACTCGCTACCGTCACCTAGCAACTGCTCGAAGCGTGGCGTATCTTGCGGGGTTGAGATGATGAGGATGTCACGAATGCCAGCCAGCATCAACGTGCTCAGCGGATAGTAGATCATCGGCTTGTCGTAGATGGGGAGCAGTTGCTTAGACACCACCTTGGTGACCGGGTAGAGCCTCGTGCCGGAACCACCGGCAAGAATAATGCCCTTACGATTCATCAACGACAAACACACTTAAGGTGGTCATGTTGATGAAGATCAGGCAAGGCTAAGAATTGAACATGCATCGGCGTATTAAAATCCATCCGATTAAATCTTGTTGAAGACTGCAGCGGCAATCAATCCCAGCTTACCGAACAGGGTCTGGCGGTAGACACCCGAGCGCATCAAGCCCACGAGGCGTTGGTGTAATGGCAACTGTCTTGCCACAATAAATTGATTGAGTACCTCCTGATTCCTGGGAGTCAACCGATTCTGTACCGACTGCAGGGCCGCCACATTGAGGTCGTTCCACTCCCTGAAGCGCCCCTGAAACAGTTGGTAAATTCGTTTCAACCTTGCCGGCCATGAGGTGTTCATGCCCACCAGATTACTGCCATGCTGGCGGTAGCGTACCGTCGGTTTCGGGTCATAGAACACCTGACCGCCACAGCCGGTAATGAGCATGTAGGCCCACCAGTCGTGCGTAACCACCTTTACCTGATCGCCCGCCGCGATGAGCAGTTGACGCGCCGCTTCGTTAAATACCATGGTGTTGCCGCCACCGATGTTCTGCATCAGGGCGTTGGCGAAGCTTGGGGTCTTTTCAAAGAGCGGGGACATGCAGATTGGCTTGTCGTCGGCATCCACTACACGGGTGCGTGAGCAGTAAAGCGCCGGCACGCCTTGCGGCACTGTTTTTAAGGCCGCTACCGCGCGGGCTAATTTTTCTGATTTCCAGATGTCGTCTTGGTCGGAGTAAGCGTAGTAGTCAGCCTTGATGCAGGCATTGCAGGTCAGCGATAGGAAGTTCGCACAGAACCCCTCCTGCGGGCCGTTGTGGATCGAGATCTTGTCCTTGCCCCACGCCCTTAGGGCCTGATTGAGGATGGCGTGCGTACCATCCTTCGAGCCGTCGTCGGAGACCCAGAGCACCCAGTTGGTGTGCGTCTGTGCTACAAAGGAGTCCAACTGCGCCTGCAGGTACTGTTGTCCCTGGTAGGTACAGAGGAGAATCGCGACTTGTGGGGTTTTCTGGGCCGTCATGTGCTGGGGGTAAACCTTTAGTGACTGCCTAGTGGAAGGGAATAACATTGACCGATTAACTGCGTAACGCATCGGTCGAATAACTTAATAACAGACGCATCCATCATATTGTCTTGTCTTGTCTTGTCTTGTCTTGTCTTGTCTTGTCTTGTCTTGTCTTGTCTTGTCTTTATTATTTTATTCAAGCGACGGACCCTTCACAACAATTATATGTATTTTATATTGCTTTAATTTTAACAAATATTATTAAAACAAATACTCATAAAGAAAAATATATTTCATAATATTGCACAATCGTAACCAAGTATTTCAAAACGAGTTTACCCTATAACGATCAAATTGAATATTGATCTACATCAAACGCATGACGATGAGGGGGAGTTGGGACGCTAATGCCGCGTATGGAACGCTATGCCTAATACCAAACGAGACACAACGCAATTAAGCACGAAAAAATAAGCAATCCACCTGCAGCAACTGCCCAGACACGGGATCACAGTAGCCGGGCTCTAAAGACATTAACGTAAAGCCCGCCTCCCCCATCAGGGTGAGCATCTCCGGTAGCAGGCATTCATCTTGATACAGCGGAATGATGGACACCTCCATCTGAATACCCTTAATCCGAGGCAAAGACTTTCTAGCGCCCTCAATTATTTTGCGTTCGAACCCCTGTGCATCTATTTTAAGGTAAATGGATTTGTACGATGCTGCGTACTCCTTAAAAATTGCATCCAACTTATGAACAGAGATCTTTTCTTTGCTGGCATAGGCGGCCGATGCAGAACGTTTAGTGTGGCTAGGTAAGATGCCCAGTAGCGAGCTACTTTGGGAGTCCATCGATACGTTAATTTCCGCCTCACCATCAAAGTCACCCAACGCAATATTTACTGCATCCCAGAGCCAATCCTTTCCTATACGTTTTTGGAGTAAACCAAAGGCTGATGTTAGTGGCTCAAACGAAACAATACGGCCCTTGTAATCTAAGCGGCGCATGCCCTGACCGAACTGCCCCACGTTGGCGCCCACGTCTAAGACTAAATCAATCCCATAGTGCTGAATTAAATGCTGCCGCCGACAAAGCGCATTGGTCGCGGGGCTGTATTTGGCTATTTCGTAGCCCATATTACGTAATAGAGGATTAATCTGACGGCGCATACTTGATCTCAATTCATTAATTGTGGGTTGATTTTAGTAAGCCCAGCGCCGTCGCCTTGAGTCCTTCAGCGATAGCAATTGGCGGAGCCCATCCCAGCAAGGACTGCGCCTTGGTGATGTCGACCTGCAGGTTGCCACATAGGCGCTGGGCCACGTCACGCTTACCCACCAGTGCAGCCAAGCTTTCGATTAATATCTCTGGCACGTGCCATAGCCTTGATTTGACAGCAAGTGCTGTAGCACATTTTTTTAAAAGTTGCGTCGTGGATAGGTCGCTCCCATCGGAGACCAAGAACACTTGGTTCGCTGCCGCAGGGTGGGTAATGCAGTTCGCAATTAAGCTCACCAAGTTGCCCACGTATACAAAGCTGCGACTGTTATGGATAGCGCCGAGCGGTAAGGGTATCCCCCGTTTCACTGCACGCATCATACTCGCGAAGTTTGCCTTGACGCCCTGCCCGTACACTAACGGCGGCCGAATAATCACCACCTCCATACCCGTTTGCTGAGCGACCAATAACAATCCCTGCTCAGCCTCGAACTTAGAGCGTCCGTAAGCGTCTTGTGGGTTGGCCATGTCAGATTCTTTAAAGGGATGTCCTGGCAGCGTATATTCACCGTTCACCTTGACCGAGCTCAGGTAAATCAAACGTTTCACGCCAGCACTTGCGGCCTGCTTAGCTAGATTTAATGACCCGTCGACATTTACCCGACAAAACTCCGCTAACGGATCAGCGGATTGGTCATCCATCATATGCACGCGTGCGGCTAAATGAATAACAACATCTATATTACGCAAGGCCTCTGACCAGTCGGTTTCCCCATTAATCTCGCCTACCACTTGCGACTTAAAAGCTGTTACCCCCGAATAAGCTGATCGCAACGCACCCCTGACCACATACCCTGACTTTAAGAGACCTTCACATACGGCATTACCAATAAAACCATTAGCACCCGTTACAAGGACTGCGGGCTGATTCAAACCGGTTTGGACCACACGGTACGATTAATATAATCCACGTAGCTCAATACCACACGCAACAGCTGCTTCGATACAGGTCCCGCCTCGTAATCCTGAACTGGATGCATCACTGGTTTATGTTTATCATGCTGAGCAACAATCACACGCACGGCATCGAGCACGCGCTCCTTCTTGAGGCCACTCATGATAAGCGTACCCACATCCATACCCTCTGGGCGTTCATGGGCATTGCGGATAGTAATGGCGGGCAGGTTAAGTAGTGAAGCCTCTTCGGTAATCGTGCCACTATCGGAGACCACGCACAGGGACTCCATCTGCAATTTAATGTAATCGCAGAACCCAAATGGTTTTAAGAACTGAATAAGTGGGTTGAGTTGACCCAACTCCATGGTATCTAAACGCTTCTTGGTGCGTGGATGCGTGGAGACGATAATGGGGTAGCCATAAACCTCTGCCAATGCATTGAGCGTCTCGACCATGTTGAGCATATTTTCTGGACTGTCTATATTTTCCTCGCGGTGTGCACTCACAATAAAAAACTTGCCTACCTCAAGACCCATGCGAGCTATTACGTCCGACTTCAGAATCTTAGGCATGTAGAAATCGAGCACCTCACGCATATGCGATCCGGTCTTAATGATCGTCTCAGGAGGAATGCCCTCGGCGATCAAATAGCGACGTGCATGCTCGGTAAGCACTAGATTAATGTCACTTAAATGATCTAGTACCTTACGGTTCAACTCCTCTGGCACCCGCTGATCAAAGCAACGATTACCTGCCTCCATATGGAACACGGGAATCTTACGGCGCTTGGCAGCCAAGACGGCCAAGCATGAATTGGTATCACCGTAGAGCATAATGGCATCAGGCATTTCCTTTTCCATGGCCGCATCTGACTTTTCGATGACTCTCGCAATCGTCTGTGCCGCGTTATCGCCAACTGCCTCCAAAAAATAATCTGGCTTACGGATGCCCAAGTCCTCAAAGAATAATTGATTGAGTTCGTAGTCATAGTTCTGACCGGTGTGCACCAATATATGCTGCGTGTGTTGATCAAATTCAGCGATAACACGGCTCATTTTAATCAGCTCAGGTCGCGTCCCGACAATGGTCATGACTTTAAGCATTTAATTCTTCCTTAATAAAGTCCAATTGAAGTAATAGTGTTTTTACTTGGGCAACATTGAGTCGCTCGGTGTTGTGTGAGGTGTAATCATCCTGATGTGAGATCTTCTCCTCACCTTCACTAAAGAACTGTGCATAGTTGAGATCGCGATTATCGGCAGGAATTCGGTAGTAACCACCTCGATCCTCCGCCTTTGCCATCTCCTCGCGTGAAATCAGCGATTCATACAACTTCTCACCATGCCGCGTCCCGATAACACTGACCAATGTATCTTTTTTGAACAACTCTTTTAAGGCTTGGGCTAAATCAGCCACAGTCGATGCTGGCGCCTTTTGTACAAAAATATCCCCCTGCTGACCATGCTCAAAGGCATACAACACCAAGTCCACGGAATCCTCTAACGACATTAAAAACCGAGTCATATTAGGGTCGGTGACCGTCAGGGACTTCCCTTCCTTGAGTTGACTCACAAATAAAGGGATTACTGAGCCACGAGAAGCCATTACGTTGCCATAACGGGTTGCACACAACACCGTCTCCCCTGCACTTTGCATACGCGCTTTTGCGACCATGAACTTCTCCATCATCGCCTTGGATATACCCATGGCATTAATTGGATAAACGGCCTTGTCCGTACTCAACATGACTAAGCGAGACACCCTTCGCGCAATGGCTGCTTGCATGACGTTCTCAGAACCAAGTACGTTAGTTTTAATGGCCTCTAAGGGATAAAACTCACAGGATGGAACTTGCTTTAGGGCCGCGGCATGAAACACATAATCCACACCCTTCATCGCCTGATAGATACTGTCGTAATCTCGCACATCTCCAATATAGAACTTCAGCTTTGGTTCGTTAAGTGCAATACGCATCTCTTCCTGCTTCTTTTCGTCGCGACTAAAGATGCGTATTTCCCTTACATCTGTTGAAAGAAAGCGCTTTAGCACAGTATTCCCGAAAGAACCCGTACCACCAGTGATCATTAATACTTTACCTTTGAACATAATTTGATCCAGATTTATTTATATGCGTACATTAATTTAATCAACTCGGGCCACTCTGGAGCAACATAACCTGTCTCCAACTGAAAGCGCTTTGCGTTGAGAGAACGATCAATCACTAATTTGTCTTCTGGCACAATGTCGATTGACTTGCCGTATACATCAGCAATCAACTTCAGCAGGTCGTACTTGGAAATAGGCTGCGCGGCGACATGATAAACGCCAGACAAGTCAGCGCGCGGGATCACATCATCACGGATGATTTGTGCCAGAACAACAGTGGGTAGACCGGAAAATATCGCGCGCGTGAATCCGCTGCAGCACTTTTGCTGTGAAAGGAACCAGCCGACCAAGCCATGAGCGCTCTGCAATTCGTGACCGATGATGGATGTGCGCAAAGTGACCGTGTGCGGATAAGCCACTTCCCCTAGAAATTTAGATCTGCCATATAAATCCTTAGCATCTGATAGATCAGACTCTCGATACCCCCCCTTATCACCAGCAAAGACGCAGTCCGTGCTCATATGCACCAACCGCGCTCCTGATAATTCACATAATCTTGCCAACCTGTGAGGGAACAACGCATTGATAGGTATCGTCTGTAGCGAGTCATCTGCATCGGCGAGTTGCTTGATCAAGCCCACACAATTGATTACCACATCAGGGCGAATCCGGATAAATGCTTGCATCAGCGAATCGTTTTGCTCTGCATCTACCCCAGAAAGCAAATGTTCTGCGATATCAGCATTAAAGAATCGTTTCGAACTCTCTGAACGGACTGTCCCGTAAACCTGCCAGTCAGCCTTCTCGCTCAAGACTCGGATCATTGCGTTCCCGAGCATACCGCTGGCACCTAATACTAATATCTTCATTCGAATTTCTCTTTATTGTTGCTTACAAATTGCAAATGGCCGATTAGTTGATCTATCAACATATCATGCGCAAAATGCTGTGCGTAGTATAAACGACCACGCGCACCCATCGCTTCTCGCTCTTGTGGTGAAATGCGGTACAGATGCATAACCGCCTCGGCTAGAGCCTGCGCATCTTCGGCAGGTACTGCCAAGCCAGCCCCTGCCTCTCTCACCAAATTGGCCCCCTCCCCGTTGAGGCAAGCTAAGATTGGCCGACCCGCAGCCAAGTACGCCTGCACCTTACTGGGAATAGTAGCACTGAATATCTCTTGGTCTGCCAGCGTCACCAGCAATACTGATGCTTTTTGCATAAATCCTGGCATGGTCTCGACTGGAAACCTGCCGGGAAGATGCAAATTTTTTAACTTACGTTCCTTTACTTCCTGTTTCATCCACTCCCAACGGCTGCCTTCACCCAACAAAACAAAATGGATATCCGAAAATTCTTTCAGTATTGAGGCAGCCTCCATAATAACCTCGACTGCCTGCGCGGTGCCAATGTTGCCGGCGAACATGATAGCGAAGCCGTCACCCAGCCCATCGACTGGTGGGGGATCATTTTTTGCAGGATCGGCGAAGATTGCATCTACAGAGTTCGGGTAATACGCAATGGGCGTACCCGAGGCTAGATCGTGAACTGGCATTTCGAATGCTCTAGATTGCACCAAAAGCAAATCAACATTCCGATAGATAAATCGCACCACCAACTCGACCAGCTTGAGAACAGCCCTATTCTTCACAAATCCCGTTGCAGCAAGACTTTCCGGCCACAAATCTTGCACCCACAACACTACTGGGTATCCCTTGAGCCACCCAAGAAAGATTGCTGGAATGGCCTGAAGTATAGGCGAAGGTGCATAGATAAAGATCACATCGAATTTTTTTTTGCGCAACAACCATGGCGCAAACAACAAACCAGACATGATGAAAGATAGATAATTGAGTGCCAACCGGAATCCGCCACGCCCTCTTGCTAGCAATGGAATACGGTTGATATTTACGCCTATATGAATATCTTGCTGACATCCCCATGCTTTATAACCAGTATAAATGTTGCCTTGAGGATAGTTAGGCTTTCCAGTCAGCACCTCGACGTCAATACCTTTTTCTGACAATGTCTTAGCTACGTCATTGATACGGAAGCTTTCCGGCCAGTAATATTGACTGAAAATCAGAACGTGCATCACCTCATTCCCTCACAACAAAAGTAGCCCGTTGCCAATAAACAAAACATGGTATAAAAAAAACGCCAATAAACAACCAAACTGGAAAGATTTGGAATCGCATGACCAAACCCGTTAGTAAGCAATAGAATAAAACAGATAACGCATAAACACTAGAGAAACTCCGATCTGCAATGTATGCTCGAATTCCCCATACAACCAACAAACAACATACCAAAATTACAGCGGAAAATCCTATCAAGCCGACATCTTGGTACAAAGTTAACCAACCAGAGTCGCTCCCTAAGCCCGCAAACCGACCCTCTATAGACATAGCGACTTCTGGAGGTACACCTGTCATAGAAAAGCCAACTTCTCTAGGTGCATTTATCACAGAAAAACTATATCCTGAATAGCCAAGAAACTTCAAAATATAGTTAATCAAATAGAGTGGCGCAGCACGGAACCGCTCTCCCAACAAAACAACTTCATTCCAACCTAACCTACTTGTAGTAAAAAAAGTTACAACCCACCTAGCCCAAGAATAAATTGTCAGCATTGTCAGGGGAAAAACTATTAACGCCAATAAATTAAAACGATTTCTCATTAATAAAATGGGAATAAACAACACCAAAAATAACAGGTAGCTTGCACTTCTAGAACCAGACATATATATTGCTGCAGAGGCTAAAATCATTCCCAATAGAAAGATTTTTTGATGTTGCTTATAGACATGCTTGCAATATGCACATCCGAGATAAACCAAAGATGCCCAAAAAGCAAATAAATTTGGGTTAAATAAAGTTGCACTTCCACGATAAACCATGGCGCCAGAGAACTCCAAATTCCCAGCCCATGATGTCTTAAAAAATACCTCATAAAATGCAATTAAATCTGTAAACGCTAAGACACCCAAACCAACCAAAGCACACGAGTAAACTTTTGATCCAATTGCAATATTCGCGTATTTTATGCTGAGATATCCAAACATAATTAAAATAAACATGATCTCAATCGAAATAACATTTTTTAATTGCATCCAATCTGCTGGACGAAAGTTAAGAATGTATCCAAAAAAAACAGCACACATTACAAATATAATTTGTAATGTTATTTTTTTATCGTTTTTATCATGCAATAAAAACGCATTATAGGCTCGCCAACCTAATAAAAAAAATACTAAACCTAGTAATAATAATGCAGAAAGCTTAGCTAATATTTGACTGCCATTAACATGTTCCAATATTAAGATGTTAGCAGAGTCATTTGAGATTAACGAAATGGCAGAAAAGCTAAAATGTAAAGTGCCATATGTAAACAGAACTAATAATAACGTTGTCGCATCACAACTTCTTGCAACGATTAAAAGTAGAAAAATAATAATTAACACGTTCACAATTTCAAACATGTTAACTTCCATCAAAACTTCTCATTCGCATTCATAATTCTTCCAATAAAAACGTTAATATCCAGCAATTGCAATGCATAGCCTCACATTCCCATAAGATATTTACCAGTCTTACAATTGATTTTGATGGCATTGGGTTTAAAAGTTTCTCCTTATTTAGCACGTCAAGCACGTAATCTAACTCAACGGACAATGCAGGCAAGCATCAAAAGTTGACACGCTCAATTTCCACAACTAATGGCATTCTTCTAACCTGCGTATGGATTGATCCTATGTACTCTCCCAACACCCCAATGAAGAATGCTTGTACAGCCCCAAAAAAGAATATACCAATAAGAATTGGGGCTGTACCTAATTGGAACGAATCCCAATAAATCAACTTTGCCACAAAGAAAAATACTGCAGCCATCAAACTCATTAATGCGAGCAAAAACCCGCTCATAGCCATTAAGCGAAGTGGTATTTTAGAATGATTGGTAATACCTAACATTGCCATGTCGTACAAGGTATAAAAGTTGTTTTTTGTAACCCCTTTTAACCTCCTAGGCTGCTTAAATGGTACAGTTGCAATTGGAAAGCCAATTTCACATAACAACCCCCTAAAGTATGGGTATGGGTCCTGAATCCCTCGTAAGATATCGATAACGTCATGATCAAACAACCCTGCACCCGTTGCGTTCTGCACCAAAGGTACCTCAGATATTTTTGAGATCAATCTGTAATAGGATTTTCTTAAGGCGAACATAATAGAGGACTCTTCACTGAGGGGCTTAACAGCAAGTACAGTTTTGTAACCTTGCTCCCACTTTAGAATGAATTCAGCAATAATTTCAGGCGGGTCCTGTAAGTCAGAAGCAATTAATACACAAGCATCGCCATTAGCTTGTAATAAGCCATAGTATGGCGATTTGATGTGTCCAAAATTTCTCGCATTGACTATTAGCTTTAAACGCTTATCTTGCGACGCAATCTCTTTAATTTTGGCTACAGTTTTATCAGTAGAGCAATTATCTATACAAATATGTTCGTAATCGTATGGTTGTGAATTCATTACTGCAGCAACGCGTTGATAAAGCTCCTCAATATTATCTTCCTCGTTGTAACAAGGTGTCACAATACTAATTAACTTATTTTTTTAATATCAGTCATTTTTATAAACCCAATAATTCATTAATATCCAACCGAGAATAACGCTTATTGGAACGCAAATAAACTGCCCTAGGTAAGGGCCAATTTGAAAATATACAATTAACACTTTCAATCCAATAGCATTTACAAAATACACTATTCCGTATGCTAAAAAGAATTTAACAAAAACAGTTAAGCCACCTTGAGATTTAAAAACCATTAGCCCAATACTGAAGTAGTTAAAAACCACCCCGGTTAAGGTTGCACCAAAAAGTGCAGTTAAATAAGGCACATTCAAAAAAATTAATAGCGCATATATTGAATAGCCAACAATCGTATTAATCAACCCAACAAAGAGAAATCTCGCTTGTTTTAGGCTAATGATTTTTTCTTCACTAAGCCTGAAGTTCACTACAAGACCCCTCAGCTACCATTAAGCCAGCTCTAAAACAAATAACTTTCATTCATGCCTTTTTTTATACTCTAGAATTGCAACAAAAGTGAATATTGTTATGACCGTCGTTGTATAGAAAAGTAATCTTCCGTCTGCAGCATTACCCATGGCTACACTTCCACCGAAGTATAAAATTGCGGACACATAAATTGCAAAATAATATGCAGAGAATGCTTTAATTCGAAACATATATATTGCAGCGAAGATTGAAGCTAGATACAAAAACCATGGCTTAAAAAAAGGAATGATAGAGAAATTGCTAATGTATGACACTACTTTTGAGCGCAGAAAAGATTTTGGTAAGCTATATCCATATTCATTTACATCTATAGTTGGCGCCGTTACTATATATTGTTTTCCTAAATTTGCTCCAACTAAATACTTAGTCATTTGAATTTTATTATTAAAAAAACAAAAAGGATGTTGAACGGCTACATGCACCCATATTTGATTTATTCTATCATCAGTGCCTACACGATCTAGCAAGGCCCTTGATAGATTGATATGCCTTGGATCATATCCTTTTTGAATTTCATTAAGTGATAAATTAGGCACCATATCACCAAAAAGATTGCTACCTACGCAAATACTGGCACCAGCGATATCAAGTACCCTAACGGATTGAATGAAAATATTCATAGTATTATCAATACGTGTAAAACTTGGCAGAGAATAGTTATCCAGTAGCGTCGTTTTTGTAAAATAAAATCCACTAGTAAGTAGTGAACCCAATAACATTACACCTAGCAAAAGTGATGACTGCAACCTGAATATTCGTGAACAAGCAGCCCATGCCAATAAGAATAGCAATGGAATGGCTCCTGCAATTGCATTATGTCTACTACAAATTCCTAAAAATATTGAAAATGCTGCAATCGATAACAATGAAGTGTGTATAGGCAAACTTCGTTTTTTTTGCGTGGATAAAATTAGTGCGAAACCAAACATAAAAAACGCCGCCATAAGAACGTCTTTCCAAATAACAGCAATACTGCCTAATACAACAGGAATGCATAAATAGATCAACAAAAACACTCGCGCACTCCTCATTGACTTCGTTAAAATGGATACGGAGTAGAAAATTGATGCCAATAGAAGAAAGACCTGTGTGAAGTGCATTGCAACTGGGTTAAGTGAAACCAAATCTACAGTTCTCCAGACATAGCTAACCATCGGTGGCCACATTGAGTCCGTAACTCCATTTCTGGCTCCTCGAAGTGCATGTAGCGTGTCGTAAGACATGAACCCAGGATAAAACAATGCCGAAATTACAAGTGAAATTAGTAATGGCGTTATAAATAAGAACATTTTTCGCCAATCTATCCCTAATATGTAAGTGGATAGCACTTTATTACCTAGAATTAACTCATTTTTCATTGAAAAAAGCCTTTTCTTTAATCACTGAGAATCTTGCTCATGAAAAAGATGTTCTAGGAAAGCATTTGCGCTCAGTATTGGAAGCAATGGCTCTTGATATCCTATAAATCGTTTAACCGCCCGAGAAATCGATATAGGCGAATCTGGATTAAACGTTTGTTCCGGATCTAATAAATCTCTCACATAATCCACTTCAGCAGCCAATATAGGTAAGTCCGCTTGCCTAGCTTCAATCAAAGGCAAACCGAACGACTCAAAATTCGAAGGGTAAATTAATGCGCTGGATTTTTTATATAAATCCAAAATATCATTATGGGAAAGGCATCCCATGTTTAGTATATTAAGACGATATATATTTTTCATTTCATCGATTGAGTCACATAATGAAGTAAAAGATTGCTTATCCAAAGTAATAACTAACGATGGGAACAGACCCTCCTCCGCCAGCAAACACCACGCCTCTAAAAGCCTAAGATGGTTCTTATGGGGTTCACCAGAAGCTACATAAACAAAATCAATATTACTCTTCTGTTCTTTAGTCTGCAGTAAACTACGAACATAACCACTTGACCTCTCCATAAATGGAAGAATGCGAACCGACTTCACTCCTAGCGTTTTAATTTCCAACAACCTCTTCATGGTAGGTGTTTGCACGACAAACTCACTGGCATTAGCTATTTTTTTTGCTAACCACAACCTCTCTATGGAGATGCGTAACCGTACCTTAAGAGGGAGTTTATCTAACTTGACATTATCAATCAGGTAACGATTCTGCACAAAGACCACGGTGCGACCGCGCAATTTGAATAATGGAGGCAAGTTACCGAAACAAAGAACGACATCTTGTGATTGGACATTTTTAGCCAACCATCTTTCAGCTCTGACACGCTGTAAAATTGAAGGTCTCACTTTTTTTATTTGTACACTTTCAGGTATGCCACTTGGCAAAGGCATACGACTATCCAACACCAGAACAACCGAACCTGAAATTGGCAATGCTTTAATAAGAGACCAGAGCAAAGACTTACCACCGCCTTGATGAATATTCGTGGCATGAATGTAGAGCTTACCTAAATGTGCGGTCTCAAGAGTTATAGTCATCACCCAATTACCTTATGTAAAACCTCTAAATAGGCGTGGCCCCATTTAGTATCTGGCTCCAGATAATTACCTTCAGCCCATTCATTCCAAGATTTCAAGAAAATAATTCGATGTTCAGCATCCCGTGTACTTATCTTATTAACTGCATCCAACAAATGTTTCTCAAACAGTGTAGGAGTTGAGCCTGTCAATACGAGTCCTTTTCTGCCAGAACGCGGGGTGTGATCCCAGTTCGGGTATACACATGGATATGCCTCGAAGTTAAGTTTTGATAAGTCGGGAATAAGATATTCTATTGCATCCTTGTATTCAATAGTACGTGGGCCACCAAGCGCAAATTTCTTGCTGACACCCCAAAACAGCCACTTTGCCTTATTTAGAATTGGGTTTTTCGTAGTTATAGATCCTAAGGTTGTAACAACCGCGCCATCCAACCCCAATGAAGCTGCATCTTCAAAATCGAGCATATTATTGCCTATAATGTATAGCCCTTTAAGGCCAGCCTGAAGCGCCCACTCACGCCAAAGGTCAAAACGCTTCTTTGCATCTGTAAGTTTTAACGGTTTATAGATGAACAGTAGCGGTTTACCATCTACAGTAATATAGCGATGGTCAATAAATGCCTTTAATAGGTAATCAAAATGTGCTTTATCATCAGCTTCTCCAGGGTAGGTTTGCTCCATGAGCATCCGTCTAGGCTCGTTATTCCAGACGCCTGTCCACGACTCATTTGCCCAACCAAGGCAGAATGGAAAATCAGGTTTACCTGATGCAAGAACTGCATCAAACGGTTTTTCCAACAGGCGACGGCCTTCAAACCAGTAATGCCAGTAGCAGAAACCTTCAATTCCATAGGCCGAGGCCATTTCAGCTTGGGCAGCTCGAACCTCAGGAAGTCTTAGATCGTAAAAACCCAAATCTGCAGGAAGATGTGGTTGCTCATGCCCTTTGAACAAAGGGCGCGCCTTGGCAACATTAGTCCACTCAGTAAATCCTTTTCCCCACCAAGAATCATTTTCTGGGATGGGGTGGAATTGAGGGAGATAAAATGCGATTACCCGAGCTGCTTTTTTCTTGTTAACTTTTTCGCTCATATGTGTATCTTGATCTAATTTTTAGAAAGCTTATTTCACTTATGAAACATAACTTTTTAATGTTTCCCACTTATCATTAGTGAAATTGAACTGCTTTAAAATTTTAGCGGGAACTCCGCCAACAACCACGTAGTCCGGCACATCGCGAGTAACCACCGAGTTGGCCCCAACAACAACTCCGTTACCAATTTTCACTGGGCCAACAATAGTAACGTTGTCACCAAGCCAAACATTGGAGCCAATAATAACTGCACCATGTGAAACCAGCTCTCGCATAACTGGAGGTTGATTAGGATGGCTATGTTTTTCTTCCTTATATGATCCATGATTATGGTCACTTACATACACACCGCTGCCAAACAGGCAGTTATCACCAATCTCGATTCGATTGATAGCCGATATATGTAACCGTTCTGAAGCGTTAAATCCCTCACCCAATGAAATCACTGGCTGTAATTTATCTTCACCACTTTCGGCCACGGCTTCGATCCACGCATAGCGTCCTACTGACAATCGCTCACCCACGGTAATGTAACGAGTGCCAATGACTCTTGACCCACGGCCTAGGTATGCTTTTTTCCAACCGACAAAAAAGGCAGAGAGCTTACCTTCGATTACATAAGTGATCCAGCCAATAAATCGAAAAAAAGCTACACGCGGACGTTCTTGCGCTAGAATTTTTGTAATTTGTGACAGTCTTTTTGATACGCTAGCCATGATTAATTTCATTATCATCAATCACAATAAAACCGAGCGAAACAGACGGCGGATCACTTTGAGAAACACGTGGTAACAATTTGCAACAAACAATGGTAATCGAATTAACGGCGCTAGAAAAACATAATACCTCCAATTGTCGCCATACGCTTCTTTCAAACCAACTCCCATATCTTTATCTGCAAACTGACTATTCCCTTTACGAAACTCTAGAATGAATCCTGAAAAGAAATTCACGATAGCGCCATTTTGAATCGCTCTAGCGACATCCGGCTTATCTTTTAAAATTTCATTTGTAATTCTAACCAGATTACTTCCAAATACTTGAACCAATCCATACCCACCTGAATTTGAACCTTTTGCTGCTATTACCCAATCTTCAATTATCATAAAATTCTTGCCATCTCGTAACAAGGGTAGCACCCAACTTAATTGCACAATATTACTGCCTGCAAGTCCACTACGTAAACCTGAACCAACACCACTTCGCACAATGAGACCAGAAAGATAGGTCAGCATAACATTCGTGCGACGGGCAAAGTCTAAAGAGCTTTCAAATACTAACGTGCCATGCATTTCTTTTTGCCTTGGTTTATCCTCGTAGCTATCTTGAAACCAGTAGTTATTGACATACAAAAGATCAATTTCATTTCCAACAAGAACATCTAATACCTTTTTAAGTCCACCAGGAACTATTATATCGTCATCACCCACAAGCCAAACATATGGCGTTTTAGCTTGTTCATAACATCGAGCAAAATTAAAATCCATCCCCATGTTGCAATTATTTCGCACTGCATCTAATTTTTCGCCCAATCTCTTCTGATGTCGCAACACGACTATAGGCGTATCATCTGCAGAGCCATTATCGACCACACAGACTCTAATTAGACGACACTGCTCTTCGTTTAAACTATCAATCTCCTCACCAATGCGCACTAGGCACAGATTAAGATATTTAGCTCTGTTATAAGTTGGAATCGCTATTGTTAAAATTGGATAATTCATCATAAATATGTATTTAGTTGACTTGCGGGGAGTTAGAGAAAAATATTGCCACCGCTCAACTGTTCTTAATAAGCTTAATTGAACGCCGTATCATTTTCAGAAAAACACTCTTAAAAAAATGTATGTCAAAATTTATTTTTGATGCAAAGCTACTTCCCCGCATGCCTATGGCGCCAGTTCTATATTGCTTGTAGAAATTAAATCCAATACTTAACATTTCCTTTGCTTTTAAATCTCGGCACTCCATGTGGTAATGGGAACATATATCTTTATTCCCAAGTATCGACTGATATCCAACGGTAGCCGCAGCCAGCTGTTGAAACAAAACATCGATTATTAGCAATTTTCTTTCCTGCGTTGCAAGCTGAAGGGTATTTATGTGTATTGTATAATTTATGGCTAACTTCAATCTTGCTTCAGGTGAAAAAAAAGCCTCTTTAGTTTTTCCACTCGCATTATATGACTTATGCTTTGCAGCCATCTCTTCTGCTTCTAATGCAATAATATGCCGGTGATAAATCGCACCTTTACCCATTAAGCATAGTTCTGCGTGAATGAATTCAAAAGGAAACATATCTACAACTTTATAATTTGAAAACCTCTCAACATGATTGATAGACTTTAACAATGCGTTATTGAAAAAGTATCCCGTAGGATGACGCCCTTTGTAAGCTATGTTTTTTATAGAGTGATAACCTTTAGGAAAAATCTCGCAGTCTATTTCATATTTAGAATCAAAGGTACAGTAACCACTTGCCAAATCGGGATGTTGCAAAAGAAAAAATTTAAATTTAATTATCTCATTAAAATCAATATGATCTTTATCAGTTGAAAATACAAGATATTCCCCTCTAGCTTTATTGATAACGTTAACCACGTTATATAAACCACCTTTGTTCTCACCATTACTATAAACAACTAACCTCTCGTCTTTAATGGCTCTCAAGATACTTAAAGTCTCATCCGTGGATCCGTTGTCTAAGACAACAACCTCAATAGCGGGGTCGCTACACAATAATATATTTGTAACCAATTTATAAACAATCTGCGCGCGATTGTAGGTTGGAATGCAAAAGCTTAGTTCAATATTATTCATTTGTTAAAATATTTTTTTTGAATGATACCGTTGCCAAGCTCGATAATCTGCGTACAGTTTTTTAAGGTGGAAATACGATGGGCAATTATTAAGATTGTAAGATCACTACTGAGAGCTTGGATGGCCTGCATCACAGCCAGTTCTGTTTCATTGTCTAATGCACTCGTCGACTCATCGAAAATGATCACGTCCGCTTCTTTATAAAGAGCACGTGCAATGCCAATGCGCTGGCGTTGACCACCGGAAAGTTGAATACCTCGCTCTCCCACAGAAGTTTTGTATTGTAACGGCCAAGTTTCAATAAGATCGGAGATCTGAGCTTGCCGTGCAGCTTGCCTGACACGCTCATAGTCGATTAGGTCTTTAGGTGTACCGAAGGCAATATTTTCTTCGATACTGGCATCGGCAAGAAAAATAGCCTGAGGCACATGTGCAATATGCGCCTGCCAAGAGCTGCGATTCCCTACATCAATTGGCTGACCATCGATTTCGATGGAACCTTCGGTTGGCTGTAGCAACCCCATAACGATGTCCAGCAAAGTGCTCTTACCATTACCAGTGGTTCCGATGAAACCAACTCGACTACCTTTTGCAATAGTAAGTTCTACGTTCTTGAGTACCCATGGCGTTTGTGGGCTGTAACGAAACGATATTTGTTTCAAGTTGATCTGTTGTTGAAAAAGTAACGGTGTTGTGAATAGCTTTTCAGCATGGGCAGGCAAGGGCTGATCAAGTAAAACTAGTGCGTCTTGCAAGGATGCCTGCGCGCCATGAATGGTAGACCATGCCCCATAAGCTTGCTGCAATGCTGGCAACAATCGCTGCATACCTAGCGCTATGGCAGCGAGCATAGGAATTGCCATGGCAATTCCGTCAGGTTGCTTTGAAAGGACATAAGCCAGCGTAGCGATAAGTAGCATGGCCAGTGCCTCCATACCATAACGAGGGCTATAGCTGATAAATTGGTTATTTCCTTGAGCACGACGTAAAGTTTGATCAGCGTTACGGTAGTTTGCACAGAAAACCTCTTGCGAACCATCGATCAAAACATCTCGTATGCCACCTAAGCCCTCTTGTAAGGATTTAATGACGTTAGTAGACTCACGAGCAATGTGCTGACTATCAACCTTTAGTCTATTTCGAGCCAGTCTTATTATAAAAACATAAATCAGACCAAAACCACCGAAAGCTGCCAGTGCAATACCTGGAATAATAGACAAAAGTGCTATTAATATCACAATTACCATGACGCTCGCACTAATGAGATTTAAGGCGGGCATTAGAATATAGAATATAACTTCACCGACCTTTGTTGAAATTCCGTTGATCACTTCACTGCTGTTACGAGCTATATGCACTGCATAAGGTTGATATAGCGTACGACGGTATATTCCATTACTAAGGTCTGCACCCACTGCAAAAGATAGGCGTATAGATGTCCAAAGCAGTAACATGCGCAATGCCCCTGCCATGAGCGCAGCCAATCCAAAAATTATGGTTAATGGGAGCATCAATTGGTCGGCAGCGGTCAGTCCCATAACATGAATAAAAGGTTGTGCGACTGGATGTTCAAAAATGCGATTTGGCGCAGTTAATGCACCAATAAAAGGTAACACCGCACCGATACTGAGAATTTCTGCAAATGAAGCAAGAGTCATCAAAACCAGCAGAAGCCAAAATTGCCTACGCCGCCGAGAGCCAATGTGACGCCACAGTCGACTTACGAGTTGAGTAATAGGTTGTATTGTCTGCATTAAATATACTTAAGATTATTTAGTAATGAGTCGTTATTTAGTCAGGTTGGCATGACAATATCGTTATTGGTGTCTTGAGCATCAGAATTTACTCCATAACAATCAAGTATTCTTGACAAACCTTCTCGTATCCCAATCTTTGGAATCCAACCCAGTTCTGATAAAGCACTAATGTCTGCTTTTGAATCCATTATTTCATCACTACGATACTCAATATCACCGAAACCGAGAAATGAAGTGCTATGAGAGATATCTTTTATCGTTTGGGCAAATTCGCGCACTTGAATACTTTGACCAGTGCCAACCTCAAAACTCTTAAAGGTAAAATCGTGGCTACAGCCATAACCAATCAATTTTATGAACGCCTCAGCGACTTCGTCAACATAAATAAAATCCCGTTTTTGATGGCCATGAGTAAGATGAACTCGCGATGTATGCTCGACAGCGATTTCCTGAATCAGATTCTCAACAAATTTTGACCGACTATCCCAAGGCCCATACATATGTTCTAGTGTTACATTAATAACCCGTATTTGATTTGATAGTTGCTGTAGCCAAACCAAAAGGCTTTTCTTTGAAAGTGAATAGTTCAATAAATTGGAGTAAGAGCTACCGACCTTGTTAAAGTATGAGTCAGTATTGATGAAGCAAGCTGTTTGGTATTTAATACCAAGCTCAATCAGTCTAATTGGAAGTATAAGATTAGGTTCTAGTATCTTCGAAATTGCTCCTTCTCCTCGCCCATACTCTGTTGCTGTATGTACGATTGCATCCACTTTATTTTCTTCAAAGATTAAATTTAGATTTGTTTTTTCAATATTGTAAAGCTTGATATTTTTATGATCTATCCATTTCTCAATTCGATGGAGATTAGAATTAGTTCTTACAATCGCCGCAACTTCATAGCCATCAGCTAGCAATTTACCAAGTAGATTACTTCCCAAAAAACCTGTTGCTCCGGTTAAAACTATCAAATCCCTTGCTCCTTATAATTCATATCAGTTTTACTCAGTGCTAACGTTTCCCTATCCAGAATTTTCTCCACTTCAACTACGATTCCCTCTAAAGACGTCATTGTTGGCATATATCCAAAATCTGAAGCAATAGTATTTAGTGAATAATAATGAGATTTACTCCCCGTGGCATTAATACTTGTAGTGGCTTTGGTTGTTTCATACCGCAACCCAAATTTTGCTTGCATAGCAGTTAATAGGCTCAGCTTATCTATCGGTGCCAAGCTATAACAATCAACAACAGCATTTACGGCAGGCGCAGCTAGAAGCACCTTGACTAATTGGTAAAAATCTAATGGGTGAAGAAAATCTCGCACTATGTAATCGGGTGACGTTTTCAGTACCGCTTTATCCCGAATTGCACGTAGAATATCCGTGATCAAGAATCTTGCCTCAATATCTTGTGTGTGACTAAAATAATTAAAAACACGGATATCGATGATGGCTAATTCAGGTTGTGCTCGATGACGACACTCAGCGTGCAGCTTTGCTACGCCATACCATTCATGCGATGCCAGATTGTTGATTGCCACGATAGCTGGCGTGTTGCGATTTGCCGGTTCATTAAAGGCTGAACCGTAAGCCGCGCCACTACTCAAGAATAAATAACGGCACGTAGGATGCGTTTGCAGGTAATTTAGTACCAACTCGTCAAAGCGCAAGGTTATGTCAAAAATGGCGCGGCCCATCACCAATGCCTGCGCTGGGTTACTAACACCCACGAAATTAATCACGGCATCAAACTTCTGCTCACCGAAAGCAGCGAAATCATCGACAAGATAGCGTCCTGACAGTCCAACACTATTTAGCCATTTCTTGACCTCTTCTGGGCGACGCGCAAACAAATGTAATTGCTTGTCTTCCTCAACAGAAAACGAGACAATCAAGTCTCTGGCAATTTGGCTGGTTGCACCCATAATGGCGATCTTCATCATCTTGACGTGCTTGCTAACCATTTAGCTTAGGAAACTGATCATCCAGTTTCGAACCAAAGGCTAAACGTGGACGACACTCTGTTGCGCCATCCATCATAATCTCGATAAGTAGCGGGCCTTTATGGTCGGCGATCAGATTTAATGTTTGGTCCATTTCCAGAGCGTTAGTTACGCGATGTGCTTCGAGGCCATAAGCTGCTGCAATACTGGTGAACGAAGGGCTGCTATAACCTTTTTTTGTCGATTGGTCGCGCCCGTCAAAATACATGTCCTGGAAATTCTTCACCATACCAAGCACGGAGTTGTTCATAACGATAATCGTCAGGTCTAATCCCAAACGATTAAGTGTATCCAGTTCCTGAATATTAATTTGTAGGCTTCCATCCCCTGTAATGACGACTACTTTACCCTGAGACTGAAGTGCAACACCCAGAGCCGTTGGTAAGGCAAACCCCATCGCGCCCATGCCGCCGCTATAATGAACGGCCTGATTGGGCGATAAGCGCAAACTTTGCGCTGCCCACATTTGATGGTTACCCACATCACACACATAATCAACAGAAATATTAGCCAAACTCACATTGAGTTTCTTGAATATCTCGCTAGGACTAATCTCCCAGTCCTCATATTCATTGCTCTTGGCTTGATCACGTTTTTTTGACAGTTCAATTACCCAAGTGCTGTCTCGATTAGGAAACGTGTCGGATTGTAGTTCGTATGTGCTAAAAAAGCTTTCTGCGGTTGCACAAATACTCAGATCAGCCCGAACACGGTTGTCTAATTGTGCCAGATCAATATCAATTTGTATGACGCGCGCTTGACGGGCGAAGTCATCTATATCTGCTCCAGTTTGTCGGACATCCAAACGTGCGCCTAGCACGATCAGCAAATCACAATGCTGTACCGCCCAATTGGCCTCACGATTGCCATAACTGCCGATCATATTGAAGTAATTGTTGCGTGCAACCACCCGTTCATGGCCCATGAGTGTTGACACATAAGGAATACCGAGCACATCTGCGGCCAACAGCCACTTATCCACTGAGTCGGCCCAGCGAGCACCACCACCGATACAAATAAGCGGACGCTTTGCATCCCGGCACATTGCATTTAATTGTTCTAAATCACTTACGGAAATTTCTGGGCCTTTGCTGATATCTAGTGGAGTATTCAGCCACTTTTCAAGCAATTCGTCGGAAATATCGGCGCGCTGGATATCATTGGGGATATCCAATAATACGGGACCCTGACGTCCACTCAATGCCAGAGATAATGCTTGATGTAATGCAGGCAGTAAGTAATCCACATGATCCACTCTCACAGAGTACTTAGTCAGCGAGCGTGCGACTTCAACGATGTCCAATTCTTGGAAGCCTTGCTGTCTGATAGCGCGGTCACCCTTAAGCTCACGGGTATTCACTTGTCCTGTAATAAACAAGCAAGGAATCGAATCAAACCAACAACTGCCGATCCCCGTGATTAAATTGGTTGCCCCTGGGCCGCTGGTTCCCATCGCTACTGCAACTGTATTGCCCTTAGTCTGCCTTGCCACACCTTCGGCAGCAAAAGCCGCGGCTTGCTCGTGGTGCATCGAAATGATATTAAACTGCCCAGATTCAGCAAAGCTATCCAGCAAATGTGTAATCATCCCGCCCACTAGTTCAAAGCAGGTTTGAACCTGGTGGGCGATCAGAAATTTAGTCAATGCATCAGAAGCTTTCAATGGTTGTCCTTAGTGTTTAGTGCTTTAGAAATTCACACCAAAGAACGATTCAATCTTATCAGCGATGAAATTTAACATCTCTTCGCTTAGACCAGGGTACACCCCTACCCAGAAGCTGTTATTCATAACTAAATCCGTGTTTGTGAGGTCGCCACTGATTCTGAAATTACGGCCAAGCATATAAGGTTGTCGAGTTAAATTGCCCGCGAAAAGTAATCGCGTTCCAATTTTATTTTGGTCTAGATAGTTAATTAAATCGACGCGGCGTACATCAGACTCTGGGCGTATAGTCATTAAGAAGCCAAACCATGAAGGGTCGCTGTTAGGCGTTGCTTCTGGAAGAATCAAAAACTCTTCACATGAAGAAAGTCTACTCCTCAGGTAAGCAAAGTTATCTTTACGGGCTTGTACAAAGCTATCAAGCTTATCCATTTGCGCAAGACCGCACGCCGCTTGCATGTCGGTAATTTTTAAGTTGTAGCCTAGATGTGAATAGGTGTATTTATGGTCATAGCCTTCTGGCAAATCGCCTAGTTTCCAGCAGAAACGTTTGCCACAGGTATTGTCTTTACCTGGCGCACAGTAGCAATCGCGTCCCCAGTCACGAAAAGATTCCGCAATGAGTTTAAGTTCATGGTTGTTGGTAAACACCGCGCCACCCTCTCCCATCGTGATGTGATGTGCCGGGTAAAAGCTAAGTGTGCCGATATCACCAAAGGTACCCGTCAATTGACCGTTATATCTTGAACCGAGTGCATCGCAGTTATCTTCAATCAACCAAAGTCCGTGTTTACGGCAGATCTCCATGACCACTTTGAGATTGAATGGATTGCCTAGGGAGTGCGCCAGCATAATTGCTTTGGTTTTAGGGCTGATTGCAGCTTCAATTTTGTCTACATCAATGTTATGTGAAGCTAAATCAATATCCACAAATACAGGCACGGCGCCAAACTGCAAAATTGGATTGACTGTAGTAGGAAAACCTGCGGCTACACCGATAACCTCATCTCCAGGCTTAATGGCACGCTCACCAAGCTTTGGTGAGGTGAGCGTTGTAAAGGCCAGCAGGTTTGCTGAAGAGCCGGAGTTAGTTGTAATTAAAAACTTAACACCAAGATACTCAGCTAAGCGCTTTTCAAAAGCATCGTTGAAACGGCCAGTCGTTAACCAACCATCTAGTGACGCTTCCACCATGCTTTTTAGTTCGGCAGCATCAAGCACCTTGCCTGACGGCGGAACAACGGTTGTTCCAGGCTCAAAAAGCTTAGGGGTGTATTTAATGGCTGCATACTCGTCTACGAGTTGTGCAATTTGTTGGCGAAGTTGTTGAGATTTATCCAAAGTGCTATTCCTTTAATTCTAATTAATTCTATTGGTTAATATTTTATAGTGCATATTGGCTTATTGAGCCGTTTCATATTGCTTAATTTGATCTAAACACATCGCTTGCATATCTGAACCTGCAAGATGCGTTTTATGCCAGACACATATTTGATCGATTGCTTTAGCCAACGTCCATCTCGGTTGCCATTGCAAACGAGATTTAGCCTTCGAGCAATCAAGCTTTAAATAATGAGCCTCATGTGGGTGATCGCCACCATCAAGCTTCCAACTTGCGCCTTCTCCCCATGTCATGGTCAGATGATCTAAAATCCACTCAACAGGTTTAGCATCATCATTGTTCGGCCCAAAATTCCAACCCTCTGCAAACGCAGGACCTTCTTCGTAAAGCTTTTGCGCCAGCAACAAGTAGCCCGATAAAGGTTCTAATACATGTTGCCATGGACGGATGCTATGTGGGTTTCGAATACTGACCGGTTGACCACTTGTGATGGCGCGCATCATATCAGGAATCAGACGGTCTTCAGCCCAGTCGCCTCCACCAATGACATTACCTGCACGACCAGAACCAATGGCAACGCCATGCTCTTGATATTTCTCAGCGGGAAAGTAGGAATTGCGATACGCGGCAGTCACCAACTCCGCACAGCCCTTACTATTACTATAAGGGTCATACCCGCCCATGGCTTCATTCTCACGGTAACCCCAGTCCCACTCGCGGTTCTCGTAGCATTTATCACTAGTCACGTTCACGACGGCTTTTACGCTCTTAGTATGACGTACAGCCTCTAGCAGATTAACTGTTCCCATTACATTCGTTGAGTAGGTTTCAACTGGTTCTAGGTAAGAGTAGCGCACCAATGGCTGTGCCGCCATGTGTATTACGATTTCAGGCTGATGTTCAGTCAATACGGCCTGCAGGTGCGCCAAATCACGAATGTCCCCAATCACGCTGGTCATACCAAAACCTACATGAGCAACTTCAAACAGACTAGGGTTGGTCGGTGGTGCAAGCGCATAGCCCACGACCTTAGCTCCCATCGATTGTAACCAAAGCGATAGCCAACTACCCTTAAAGCCGGTATGGCCCGTAATTAAAACGCGCTTACCTTTCCAGAATGCTGGGTTCATGACCAGACTTTCCATGGAGCCTGACCCGATTGCCATAGCTCTTCAAGTTGCTGTTTATCTCGCAAGGTATCCATGGGTTGCCAAAAGCCAGGATGCTGAAAAGCTGCCAAGTCCCCTTCTTCAGCCAACCGTTCCAAAGGTTCTCGCTCCCAGATTGTTTGGTCATCCACAAGATAATCCAGTACACTTGGCGATAACACAAAAAATCCACCGTTAATCATGGATCCGTCGCCCTTAGGCTTTTCGCGGAAACTGTTGACTTTAGAACCGTCTAAGTCCAAAGCGCCAAAGCGCCCTGGTGGGATCGTAGCCGTCAAGGTTGCTTTAACTTTTTGGGCTTTGTGAAAGGCAATTAGCGCCGTGATGTTTACATCACTCACGCCATCGCCATAGGTTAAACAAAAGGACTCTTCATCCTTCACGTGATCTGCAACACGCTTTAATCGACCGCCTGTCATAGTGTCCTCGCCTGTATCAACCAAAGTAACTTTCCACGGTTCAGCGAACTGTTGATGCACTTCCATCTTGTTGTTGGCCATGTCAAAGGTAACATCCGACATATGGAGAAAGTAGTTAGCAAAGTACTCTTTAATCATGTAACCCTTATAACCACAGCAAATGACAAAGTCATTAATGCCATGGGCAGAGTAAGTTTTCATAATGTGCCACAAGATTGGTCGCCCACCAATTTCTACCATCGGTTTTGGTCGCGTGGAGGTCTCTTCACTGATACGTGTACCTAAACCACCTGCAAGAATGACAGCTTTCATCTAACTACTCCATGCCAACGTTAATTGAATAACCATGTTGCTTAAGGAGCGCATTTTGCTTAGCCTGCGCTAAATCACTTGCAACCATCTCCTCGCACATTGCCTGTACCGTAATTTCCGGCACCCAACCTAACTTCTCTTTTGCTTTGGTAGGATCACCTAATAAGGTCTCCACTTCAGTCGGGCGGAAGTAGCGCGGATCAATCCTAACAATCACATCCCCCACCTTTAATGCGGGCGCATGATCCCCAACAATAGAAATTACTGTCGCAGTCTCATCCACACCACTACCCTCGAATTTCAATGTAATCCCAAGTTCAGTTGCTGACCAGTCAATAAACTGCCGGACGCTATATTGCACCCCTGTCGCAATCACAAAGTCATCTGGAGCATCTTGTTGTAACATCATCCACTGCATACGCACGTAATCCTTGGCATGACCCCAATCCCGCAGTGCATCAATATTGCCCATATAGATACAGGATTCTAAGCCTTGGGCAATATTGGCTAAACCGCGTGTAATTTTACGCGTCACAAAAGTTTCACCACGACGCGGACTTTCATGGTTGAATAAGATGCCATTGCAAGCATACATCCCATAAGCTTCGCGGTAGTTGACCGTAATCCAGTACGCATACATTTTGGCAGCAGCATAAGGACTGCGCGGATAAAAAGGCGTCGTCTCTTTTTGTGGCGTCTCTTGCACTAAACCATAGAGCTCAGAAGTCGATGCCTGATAAAACCGAGTCTTTTTCTCAAGACCTAGTATACGAATGGCTTCTAACAATCTTAGGGTTCCAATCGCATCCACATCCGCCGTATATTCCGGGCTCTCGAAACTGACTGCCACATGGCTCTGTGCGCCCAGATTATAAATCTCATCGGGCTGCGTTTCTTGAACGATCCGAATCAAGTTACTGGTATCGCTTAAATCGCCATAATGCAACTTAAAGTGGGCATTCTCAATATGCGGATCCTGGTAAATGTGATCCACGCGCTGCGTATTGAGCGAGCTGGCACGGCGTTTAATACCATGCACCATGTACCCCTTCTCTAGCAAGAATTCTGCTAAATAAGAGCCGTCTTGGCCTGTAACCCCGGTGATTAAAGCTACCTTTTGTTTGCTCATCGCACTATTTCCTTAACGCTTCACTATTGGCTAAATAATCTTGATAGGCTTGGGTGAGCCCGTCCTTTAAATTGACTTCTGCATGCCATCCCAAAGCGTTTAAGCGGCTGCTATCCATCAATTTTCTGGGAGTGCCATCGGGTTTGGTTCGATCAAACCCAATATGCCCCGCGTAACCCACCACTTCAGCAATCGTCTCTGCCACTTGCATAATCGTGACGTCAGACCCAAAGCCCACGTTAATGTGACTTAACATCGGCTCCGTATGTTGGTCATACAACGCCTTCTCTAAATCCATCACATACACGCTCGCGGCTGCCATATCATCCACATATAAAAATTCACGCATGGGCGTCCCGGAGCCCCAAATCAAGACTTCTGGCGCATGGCTCACCTTGGCCTCGTGGAAACGGCGAATCAAGGCCGGAATCACGTGGCTATTTTCTGAATGATAGTTATCGCCCACGCCGTATAAATTGGTCGGCATCACACTACGGTAATCGACCCCATATTGGCGATTGTAACTCTCACATTGCTTAATGCCTGCAATCTTAGCAATGGCGTAAGGCTCATTCGTGGCTTCCAGAACCCCCGTTAACAAAGCCTCTTCCTGCATCGGTTGTCTCACCGCTTTTGGATAGATACAGCTTGACCCTAAAAAAAGTAGTTTCTGCACACCAACGTTCCAAGCCTCATGGATCACATTCGCCTGAATCATGAGGTTCTCATAAATAAATGCGGCTGGATACGTGTTGTTGGCATGGATACCACCCACCTTGGCCGCCGCAAGATAAACTTGATCAGGTTGCTCTGCCGTAAAAAAATCTCTCACAGCTTGCTGATTCGTTAAGTCTAGTTCGGCACTGGTACGCACCACAATATTAGTCTGTCCCTGCTGTTCGAGCGCGCGCACAATGGCTGACCCTACCATGCCTCGGTGGCCCGCCACATAAATTTTTGCTTGCTTACTTAATGCCATTATTGTCGCCCATAGGTATCATCAAACCGCACAATATCATCTTCCCCAACATAATCACCACATTGCACTTCAATCATGCTCAGCGGCGCTGTGCCGTTATTGGCTAAACGATGCTGGTGGGTTTGTGGGATGTAGGTCGATTGGTTCTCTTGTAAAATGTATTCTTGACCATCATTGGTGATGGTGGCTACACCAGACACCACCACCCAATGTTCCGAGCGATGATGGTGCATCTGGAGCGAGAGTTTCGCCCCTGGATTGACCACAATGCGTTTAATCTTAAAGTTGGCGCGTTCTTCTAAGACTGTGTAACTACCCCAAGGACGAAATACCGTCTGGTGAATCTCCGTTAAGGCGGGTTGGCGGACCTTGACCTCGGCCACTAAGGCTTTGATATCCTCGGCACGGCTTCGATCACAGACCAAGGTTGCATCTGCCGTTTGAATCACCACCACATTATCAAGTCCCAAGGTCGCGACCAACCCAGTTTCCGTCCAGATGAGGCTGTTCTGCGTGTCCAGATTCACCACGGCGCCATGGGTGACGTTATTGTCGGCATCTTTAGCATGACGCGCGTAAATCGAGTCCCAGCTACCCAAATCACTCCACGCCATGTCCACCGGCACCACCGCAATCTTTGCGGCAGCTTGAGCGAGCGGCTCGGCCAGGCCATAGTCCATCGAGAGTGAAGAGAATTGGCTATACAGCTCACTCAGGTTGTCTGGCGCGAGGATGAGGATTTGTGCGTAGATAGCAGGCTGATATTGTTGCAGCAACGCCATGAATGTACTCGCCTTGAACACGAACATGCCACTATTCCACAGGTACCCCTCGCTGACAAACTGCTGGGCTTTTGCTAAATCCGGTTTTTCTACAAACTGCGCGACTTGGTGGATGGGCATGGCGGCGTTAAAGGCCAAATCGGTGCTTGGCTTAATATACCCATAACCCGTCGCAGGCTCATGCGGCTTGATCCCCAAGAGCACTAAGTAATCTTCCGCTGCGGCCTGCTCTGCCGTCTCCCAGGCGCTTAAGAACGCAGCCTCATTATCAATCGCATGGTCGGAGGCAAATACGCCAATCAAGGCGTCAGAATCCTGCTGAACAATTTGATAGGTCGCCCAGGCAATCGCGGGCAAAGTATTCCTTGCACAGGGTTCCGCCAAGACGTGTTCAACTGCCTGTGGGAACAATTCGGCCAGTTGCCCCTTCACCTCAAACTTATGGTCTTCATGGGTAACGGTATAAAGATGGGACGGGTCGATGTGATGACTTAGCCGCAATGCCGTTTGTTGCAATAATGTCTCTTCGCCATTTAAGGCCAAGAGCTGCTTCGGTCTTAGCGTACGAGACAGCGGCCAAAGCCTAGTCCCAGAGCCGCCACAGAGGATGACGGCATAACGATTGTTTGTAGATTGCACGCTAATGCCCGTTCCCACACATCACGCCGCCGCCCGCTGAAACACACGCATCCGCGGTGCAATCGTAGCTGCTAGGTTGCGCTGTATCCTCCGCA
>Ga0316221_1000566_pt1 | contig 46537 bp, 30 predicted proteins | sample TBH18007metaG_FD_206003 | JGI IMG/M metagenome (GOLD analysis project Ga0316221, IMG submission 206003) | Freshwater microbial communities from Trout Bog Lake, Wisconsin, USA - TBH18007 | ecosystem: Environmental > Aquatic > Freshwater > Lake > Hypolimnion/Profundal zone | place: USA: Wisconsin... | reverse complement strand
ATCACTTTTCTTACCAATTGCATCCATCCACATCTTGTAGAACAGATTCATACCGTTCGGTGTAGACACAATAATAATCTTGGTTGTTTTACCTGATGAAATTACAGGGTAAACAGAGTTAAAGAATTCATGTGCAATGTTTGGTGGAACGAAAGCAAACTCATCCAAGAATACACAGTTAAAAGAACCACCTCGAATGGCAGCAGAAGATGTGGAGTCTGCACGAATCTTAGAACCATTTTCAAGTTCTACGTTACCTTTGTTCCAGATTACAACCCCTTGTTGCAACCACATTGGTAAGTTTTCATATGCCAATTGGTACTTTGCAAGAATATCACGTGCAAGAGAACCCTTGTTAGCCAGAACGGCTACGTTTTGTGTATCGTTGAATAGTGTCAACCAAAGAAGATACGCCACGGAGGTGGTGGTTTTACCAACCTGGCGAGGACATTTAGTAATAGCAAAACGATTCTTGTGGAACAGACGAATCATGTCCTTCTGAAAGTCCCACATCTCAAATGGCATCAAACCACGGTCAACGTTAACAATCTTAATGTAGTGTTCTGCAAAATAAACCGGATCTTTTGCACACCTTACATACTCTTGAGCTTGTTCTTGTGTGTACTTTACTTGTACACCAACCTTTTTCAGTAACGGATTGTCACGGTAACTGTCTTTATTATCACTCATTGTTACCTTTTAATAACTTATTGAATTCTGCGGTTGTGCCCACAAATATGGCTTTATCGATTGTTGTGCTACCTGATGCTGCCTGTTTCTTGTCCATAGTTCGCATTTGTTTTTGAACCGCCAATAGTTCTTTGTTTGCATCTACTACGTTTTTAAGTAACGTGCCATAGACTTCAAATGCTCTTGGATGTTGGCCATCTTTTGCAATCTGTAATATCTCAGCCATTGCATCTTTACCTTGTTCAATCAAGTCTTGTAAGTTTTCTTTGGTCTGTTCATATGCATCAACCAAATCTTCTTCAAGGTTTTCTTCTGTGACCGCCACAGGTAGTTGTTGTTTTTTTACAACAGGCACTGGTGGTGTTGGAGTGGAAGCAACATCAAAGATTTGCTCCATATTCTTTTCAAATGTACTCATCGTGTTTCAGTAATAGTTGTGGTATATGTATATGTACTGTTAGCGTTAGCTCCACTTGGATTTGGAGTTACTGTAATTTCTGCATAATCTTTTGGTGTAACATTATAAGAATTGAATATCCATTTGCCGGCATTAGTTGCACCAATCAAAAGTTGACTAGAAATAAAGTTTCCTTGTATTCCTGTTACTGTTAGTTGTTTGTTTAATGAGTTCCAAGAAACAACTTGTGCTGATGCTGTTGATAGAGCTGGAGTTGGTCCTTGATAAACAAGTTCACCATACTCATATTTACCTGTTCCACCTGAATTGAGATTGAATACTACATTGGTGCCAGCTTGAACATCTTGATAAATGTTTGTAATTGATGTTGAGATTAGTCCAGCAGTTGATGTTGCACCAAAGATAAAACCTTTAACGGTGAAGTTTAGTGTCCAGATAACCATTCTGGTATCTGAATCTCTATCACCTTCATATGTTACTTCATAGTTTGTGTTGTTTAGAATGACAGGAACTTCTTTGACAATACCCATTTCTGGAATCATATTGACTTTGATGGTGTAATCTGGTGCAAAGAATGGTAGAATGTGTTCGATGATTTGGTTACCATCTTCAATGTTTCTTACATACAGATACAACGAAAAATCGAAGTTGTATGGCACCGGCATGTATTGTGAGTTTGTTGTTGATCCATTTTGAAAGAAAGATTTGTTATTTGTTATTTGCTTTCTTGATGCATCGTATGACAAACCATTCATTTCATATGACATACGTGGTAACGTCATTTGAACCTTTTTGTCTAAGTTTGGATCAAATGTTAGGCGTTGCACATACAATTCTTTAGTTGCATAATCAATAGGAACAATGAAACGTTCTTCTTCAGTTTGGTCTGGATTGTATCTAACCAAAGTGATATTATTGAACAAGTCACCAAAGGCAACCGTCAATTTACGAATCATTCTATTATAGTATGTTGTTGACATTATAGACCACCAATAGGATTAGTTTCTGATGTATTGATATAAGGTTGTGCGGTGGTTTGTATCAATTCATTATCATAAGATTCTTTTGTTGACGGTGTATTCAACGGATCAAATGTTGTTAGTGTATATCGTGCATTACTTGTGTAACCAATAACAGTAACATTATCACTGAATACGCCAGCAATATTTGTAACAGACAATGTGTTAGATTTTGGAATCCAAGATTGTACGGTAGCAACTGTGGATGCATTTGCATATGTTCCATCCGCAGATTGATATACCAATTCTTGTAGTGTATATGTTCCTGTTCCTGCACCAGTATTCAAGTGTAAAGTGTATGCAGAATCAGTAACCACTTGGTCAATATCTGCCACACCAGTAGCAATAACTTCTTGTGAGTATTTGAATTTTTCAAGTTCCAATTCATAGTAGTAAGGAACTTTACGGCCTAACATAAAGAAGTCTTTGTTTTGATTTGTGAATTTGATTTCATACAATTCACCAGTACCATTTAGAAACGGAATGTAAATCAAATCGCCTTCTCTAGGTCTTGTGTAAGTATTTTGTGGTACTCTTTGTGAGAATGCACGTTTGGATAATATGACTGTAACTTGGTTTCTGATTTCCAAACCAAACTTGGTGAACATTTCTTTGTCACCCATGTAATCATTTGCAGAAGAAAGATACATTTCTAGTGGAAATGCTGACTGAAACTTCTTGGTTGGGTCTTCACCATAGATTAAATCTCTGGATGCATCGTTATTATTGGGCAAATAATATGCGTTGAACCCCATAATCTGAATCGATTCAGTTATGAGGTCTTCTATTAAACGCTGTTCATCATACTTAGCGTTATAATTATTGAAATATGGAGAGGTAGCAATTTTAGGTTCCTACCTTTCTTATTCTGTTTTTTGCTGCAATTCTCATTTTTTCTATCGTTTCTGGTGAATTTTTTCTACCTGTTCGTAATTTTGCTTTTTCACTGAGTTTTCTTTTTGTTTCATCGGTATGTTTGAAACCTTTTTTAGATTCACTTATTTTCTTTTTAGTTTCTTCAGATAGTGTCCAAGTTTTACCTAATGAGCGTTTGTTTCCTACACTATTCTTTTTTGCAACATCGCTTATTTTTTTCTTAACCTCGGCCGAAAGGTTTGACATAGCTTCTTTTGTTCTTTGTGATATAAACTCTCTGTATTTTGGATCTTTAGTTCTTTCAATGTTTCTTTTTCTATTGGCTTCTTTTTGTTCTTCTGTTGCTTTCCATCCAAAACATCCTTCACCACCATCAGTTTCATTGTAACCATTATTTTTGGTATCTAATTTTTTAATCCAATGTTTTTCTTTTTCCAACAATTCTTCTTTGGTCCCAGCCGAATCAATCTCATAAACAATGAAATTTTCCAAACCATACTTAAACATTGCCTTATGTATGTGACAATGATTTTTATCATTTGGATTTTTAGCAATTCGTTTATGAGATTTAAATCTTCCTACAATTTCACCTCTTGTTATACCAACATATTTTTTGTTATCTAGTTTATTTTCTATACAGTAGACCTTCATTTTCATATCTCCTTTTATATATTTATATAAAAAGAAATTTGAGGACCGCTTGATTAGTTCATGAACCACTCCAATGGTCCCGAATAATCGTTAATCATGTCTTTTTCTAGTTGTGCAATTTCTTCAACTGCGGCATCCACAGTTTCTTTGCCATTTAGAACCACACCACCAGGTAATTGGATGCCACCAAATTTGGCCATATTTTCTCCCCAATTTTTCTTAATCAGTGCAGTAGCATAGCGTTTCAACCAACGGTCATTCCATACGTTTGGATATGTATCAGGATTAATTGCACCATAACACTCAGACACAACAACTTGTCCGGCAGATACTTCATAACCTTGACCCCAAGCCCAATCGATATACAATCTTTGCATATTCCTTACAAAACGAATAGGAACTTCACCAGTAAACTGGAGTTCCAAAGAACGTAAGTGTTGTTGGGTTAATGTATAGTTGATGTAGGATGCAGAGGTAAAGTCATACAATTCATTTAGACGCAATTGGTATCTCAAGTCAAACATGTTGATGGTTGCCTGAGAGTCGGTCAATGGAAAAATACGAGTAATACCAAGAATATTTACGTTATTACCATTTGCATCTACAGCTTGAGATGCGTCCAAATACATGTTAGAAATGTCGGTATCTGTAACGTGATGTACCCAATAGAACTTTTGAGCACCGTCAAAGTGATAATCTTGCCAGTATTGAACAGCATCATCCACACGGTCTTCAACCTGTTGGTCATCTACGTTGATATTGATAACTGGTGCACCTAGACGGCGAAGACAATAATCTTTAAAATCTTGTCTGTTTGTTATTGTTGCCATTAGAAAATCTCCTATTATACACTATTTATCTAATAGGAGAAAATCAATTTTAATTTGGCATTGGTAGTGTGATAATTGGTGGATTCTGTTTGTTAGCAATTTGTGTATCAATATTTGCATAAATTTCATTAACAGCACTCTCACCCATCACAGACTTAATCCAACCGACAACCAATTCAGTATTCAAATTTTCATAAGGAGTGAATGGTTGTCCTTCTTCATATACAAGCGGTTGCGTATTCATAACAATTCCAGTGTTTGAAGTGTTGGCAACACCATCATCACCAATACAAATCCAATGTACGTTGAAAACAACAGTAGATTGTCCTTTTGATGTTGGGTAACAATCCATTGCAGGAATTGTCCACTTGTATACGTTTGCCATTATTCAGCCTGTCCTTGTTGTGCTTGCTGCATTGCTTGGATTTGTTCGCTTGCATTTTTGCCTAGTGCATCAATGATTTGACGACTCCATTTGTGTGGAATTTCTTCCAATGCTGCAATAATGCTGTTAACAAAACTCAGTTTGAAGGTCAAATCTACGTCTTGCACTTGTTGTGCTTGTTGTTGTGTATCACTCATGTCAAATTCTCCTGATTAATAATGAAAGAAAAAAAATTAAGAAATTGTTGTTACTGTATTGGCTGGAAACTTAGCAACAAGTGCATTAATCACTGTAGCAATTGGGTCTTCGCCAGCAACAGATTCTGCGTTGATGTTAATCATTGCCATTGGATTCTGTGGTGCAGAATTAGCAGCGGCTTCGGTGGTATAGATACCGATGTTGCCATTAATGTTTCCTGACAAATCGCCGTTGTAGTTTTGAACTACAAAATAAACGGTAGCTGAATGAATGTTCATTTAAAGTCTCCTTAGTTGACTATCTATTTATAAATTAATGGTTGTGACCAGTGTGGTCGTCATGATTGTGTTCTGGTGACACTTTCAAGACTTTCTTAACTAACTTATTTATATCAGGCAAATATAGATATTCTATTTTGCTTCTTAATAAGATGTTTATTGCATCAAAAATGGTTTCGGCCAATGGATCACCAGCCAAATTCAAACTTGTATTGAATAGAATAGGAACTCCAGTTTTCTTATAGAAAGAATCAATCAGGTTATAATAACCAGGATTGTCTTCCGTTGTGACTGTTTGAATTCTACATGTGCCGTCTACGTGTGTAATTGCAGGAATCTGGTCAACTTTGTCTGCTTTGGCATTGATGGCATACATCATGAAAGGACTTTCTTTCAAAGTTTCCATTTCAAACCAATCAGAAGCATGTTCAGCCAACATGGAACCAGCAAATGGACGGAACCATTCTCTCATTTTTACTGAGTTTACAATATCTTTACCATCTGGATTTCTTGGGTCAAACAAGATGCTACGGTTACCTAACGCTCTTGGACCTGCTTCAGAACGACCCTGATACATGGTAACAATATTACCAGCAATAATTAAGTCTGCAATCTCGTCTGTAGTAATGTCTGAAATTTCTACCACATCTTTGAGTTGTTCTTCTAGTCCAGGCATGATATTGTAATCTGGTGGTGCACTCAGATACAATGATTTCAATGGACGAATGGTGGTATCTCCAGATATACTATGCCATGCTAATTTAGATAGACCAACAGATGTTCCACCATCATGTGCAATAGGATCAACATAGAAGTTAATATCTGGGAAATGCTTAACAAACTTATAATTTGCCACACAATTCAATGCAAAACCACCAGAAAGAACCACGTTCTTCTCACCAGTCAAATCAATAGCTTTTTGAATAAGTTGAATAACATATTCTTCTGCTTCTTTTTGGATGTTATAGGCCATGTTCTTGTCTTGTTCTGTCACCATACTAAAGTCATTATGCCAATTTTTTGGGTCTTGTTTTCTTTGTAGATATGGATAACGTGATTCATCAATAATTGCACCCATTGGATACTTTGGAATCAATAGATTTTTGTTACCCTTACCGTTGATGAAGAACATTGGTACATCTGGATCATCTTTACCATAGGGAGAAAGACCCATAGTTTTACCAGCTTCAATGAAACCAAAACCAAGATATTCGGTTACTGCTTCATATGCCTTAGTCACAGTGACAGAAGGATCAATTTCATTGATACCATCATCAAATCTAGTGTTAATGCCATCAGAATATCTCTTATACACAGGTTCAAAACCATTTGGATAAGAACATTTGTAGATGGATTCTGTTTCGTAACCAGCAGTTTGGTTCTTGTCATCAATATTGAAAACTTTATGTGATCCACTACCGTCAATAATAACCGCCACGGCACTGGTAAATCCAGAACCATAGAATGCTGATGCTGCATGACCAATGTGGTGTTCACTCATCATGTATGTGACTTTGATGCCTGGATTGAACTTTCTTGCCAATGCTGAGTATGGGTCTTCGCCTGTCCATTGCAGTTGTGGTAGTTGTGCAACAGTACCACCAACAACGATTTCATCTACAGGTGTTGCAGCCAAGATTTGTAACATTGCTCTATAGGGATTACCATCATATTTCATGCGAGAAAGTCTTTCTTCCTCACAATAGTATGCTAAGTCGCCGTTGATAGTAACCGCAGCAGAACCGTTGTGTCCAGGATTCACAGCCAGAACAACATATGGTTTACTGTTGTTTTGGTTTTGTTCCATTGTTTGATTTTCCTGAGTCATGTTTCTTCCTATTTTCAATATGGTCCACAATATTATTATAGATGTCGTTCAATTCAGCTTCGGTAAACTTCATTGTTCCTTCATTCAATCTATTGGCTAACATAGAATCTAAACCAGTAATACGAATTGGGCTGTATTTCTTATGTTTACCATTCTCAATAATGTTAAAGAAATCTGGATAAGAAGTGTTCTTAGGGAAAGTTGAACCAAAGATTACTGTTCCTGGTTTATCAAAACCTCTGGCCATGTGTTGACCAAGACTATCACAACCAACAAAGTAGTCTGCTTCTTTGACCAATGCGGCCCACACTCTTAGGTCACCTTGGAATTTTGCCGAATATAAATCATTTTTCAATTGGAAATCAGGCTCACCAAAGAAAATGATATTGTATCGTGTTGCAAGTTTGTTTGCCAAATAGACGTAATCTGCACCACTCAGGCTTCTAGATTCATCATCATTAACAACTTCACCTGGTTTTTCAACCTTTGCACCACGACCAAATGGTTGGAACACAAGAGTCTTTTGTTTCTTCTGTGCTGTCTTAATGTCTGCAATAGATTTCTTTGCAAAGGCTTCTTCTTGTTTAGAAATTACCATTCTTGGAGGCAATAAGTCCGAATGGTCTTTGGTGTTGTTCACCTGTTCATCAATAGCTTCTGCTAAAGATAATTCTTGTTTGAAATAACCAGGAATCCTGTAAGGTTCAATGGTAATAATTTCATCTGCATGTTGAACCACGTTATTAAAGATACCTTTAGTATCAATACCGTATGTTCTGTCTTGTAGTTCTGGTATGCCCCAGTAGAGATAATCCCAAGCAGGAATTAAAATAGACCAGTCTTCATCAGGGTGGGCTTTTGCGTATTTCATAAAAGCTGGTATTGCTGCAAGAATACGACCGGCACCACCGTCAAGGTAAAATATTTTCTTCATAAAGTTCCCCATTCAATCAGTTAATCACATATTAACACAATTATATAGGCAGACGAATTAACGTGATTTTATCAGTTCTTCTAGTTTGGATATTTGTGATTGTTGTTCTTTAATGGCTTCAATCAACAGACCAACCATGTTACCGTATGCAACGTGTTTGATTCCGTTGTGGTCCTCATGAACAACTTCAGGTAAAACTTTTTCAACTTCTTGAGCAATAATACCTGAGTATCTTTCATCTTTATCTTCTCTATCATTTCTAGTGTATGTAATACCACGTATCTGTTTAACTTTTTCAAGAGCATTTTCAATGACTTGAATGTTTTCTTTAAGTCTAATATCTGAGTATGCGGTAATATTGGCCAAAGCAACAATGTTAGCACATGCACAGACAGAAGTACCAGAAGTTGCACAACCATAAATGATACAACCGTAGAAATAACCAGATGCATTGAAACAACCACCACACAAACATGCGCCTGAAGTTGGGAATGATATTGTTCCTCCAACCGCTAAACTTGAAAGTAAAACGGAAGCACCGCAAACACACAAGCAATTTGTTGCATAAACAGTACCAGTATACATGTAACTAGCTGCGTATATGTAATTGCCTGCACATATGTATGGTGCCATTAAACAACAAGCAGAACAAATGCATCCAGCTGAATACATGTAACCACTTGTACACACACCAGATGCACCATAAACCCATGCGGCACCAGAAATCAAGTTGGTTGCACAGATAATGCCGTTGTTACCAATTGAGAATACGTTACCAGCAGTACAATTAGCTCCGTTAGTTGCTTTAAATACCCAACCACGACCAGCAGTACAATCCATCGTAAAGTATGTTGCCCAATCAGCACTAACCGGACCTAAAGTGCCTAATGTTCCTTGACCTTGGAACATAATACCGTATTGCGGGAACAATGTATTGTTAGAATATAAACTTAAACCTGCACCACTTGTACATGATCCTGAACAGTTTACTGCAAGTCCACAGTTAATTTGACCGCAACCTTGGAAACATCCGTTACCACAAACGACCAAACATGTACCGCCAAACAAACCACCAGCGGCTTGTATAGATGATGCTGCACACATATAACCTGATGACAATACACAACCGGATGTAGATAAAGCTGTTGCACTCTGTACACAACCAGAAGCACACATATAACCACCGGTACACCAACCAGAAGCAGCACATCCCCAGTTTTGTGGGTACATGTATTGTGCAATAACACAAGAACCAGAAGTACAAATCATACCACCAGTACATACACCAGAAGCACTATACAACCAACCTTGTGCGGCAACCAAACTTGCACCGCAAATTATACCAGCCGCATACATACAGCCGCCGGTTTGCAAGCAAGAAGAAGTACATATAGCACATGCCACCATTGGTTCTGCACTGGTCAATATGTTATACCAAGCGTTCCAAGTACTATCAATACCGTTTCTAATTCTTAGTTGCGGAACACCAGATGCATTTGCCGCAGCACTTCCAAATGCCATCTGATATGAAGCGTCTCCGGTGGAAGATGTTGTTCCTGCCCAGGGGTGGAAATGTAACACACCAGAATAATTGCCGCCTGTTGAGGTGTAACTAGCACCAGAAAATTGCCATCTTACTGCCCTTGTTTGTGAACATGGATAATATGTTGCATCATTAGGATTTCTATCCGTATCATTGAAACAGAACCATCCATCACCATTTGAAAAATAACTTGCGCCGCAAACATATGATGATTGTACACAATTACCAGAACAAATCATACCTACTGACAATACGCAGCAAGCACTACAAGTATTACCTGTTAACGAACACAGATATGTTTGTGCAATAATACCACCAGAACAAGTACATATACATCCAACATATGCACAAGGTGCTGATAAGTAAGTTGAACCGCAAACATAACCTGCTGTGTACAAACATGACGCAGAACAAACCATACCTGATGAACAAACCTGGTATGGTGTTATAAAACATCCACCAGAACATACGTTATTGGATACAAATAATCTGCCGTCTTGAACAAAGGTGAAGCAACTTCCTGCGACCGATGCGGTACCGAAGTGCATGCCAATCATATCTACACTAGATGCATAACCACCTGAACCTTGGAAATATGATATACCATAAGAGTCGGCGTTACCAAAACTCCACATTCTGTTTCTACCAGAAGAATATGTTGCACTTTGGAAACCAGATTGACTTGCAATAATCAAACCTGCGGAACATATATTACCTGCCGCACAAATACATCCGCCTGCAAATACACAGCAACAACCGCATACGTTAACGTTGTTGAAAAATGCTCCTGATCCGCCTGCTACACATAATGTTGGTGAGGTCAAACATGACGCAGAACAAATCATACCAGAAGAACATACACCAGCAGCGCCGTAAACCCATGCACAAGAGGCCAATAGTGCATTAACGCATACTGCATTACCTAAGTTGTTAATCAATAGTGGTTTTGAATTAAATGATTGAATATATGCATATGAACAATCTGTACCAAAACCTAAGTCTGCTCCAGGTGTACATGTTGAAGAAGTATCAACAACGCAACAAGCAGTGGATGGACCCATGATTGTTAAACCATAAGATGAAACACAACTTGCAATCGTTGGACTTTGCGGGAAAATTGCTCTCTTACCTCTTTGGTTAACTCTTGTTATTTTCCAACCAGAAACATATGATGTGCCGCCACCAGAATAGTTAAACAAGGCTTGTGGTGAGAAATATTTTGCACCTGTTTTAAATGTGCCATAACCACTTGTGCCAAATCCAGAAACATAACCAGCAAATCTTGTCCATGTAGTTCCTGGTCCTTGATTGGCCATAGTCCAATAACCATATGAACCAGGGTTACCACCTAGGTTACTGAAACCACCATCAAAATCAATAGAACCCATGTAATGAGTATTTGTACATGTTACGTCTTTGATCCAAGCTTCCATGTAAAATATGTCATCAGATTCAATTGGAATATATGGGAAACCAGAACTGTATGAGTTATTACCAACACTCACTGCTCCAGTTACCGAGAATACGGAACCACCTGGTGCTGTGCTATCGCAAACCCATGATACACCAGTAGTGCCAAAGAATGTTTGTAACTCAGCATTGGACCATGTTGGATCAAGTTCAAAAACTGTTTCACCTGATGTGTAATGACCTACAGGATAGTTTCCTCCAGCACCTCTGGCATTACATCTAACTATGCAACCGGCGTAAATGTATGGTGATGTAACACATGAAGTGCCACAAACAGCAGGTGAACAAACTGATGTGATGCCACAAATAATTGGTGATATCATGCATGTGCCAGCACAACTATAAGCGCCTGCGTAAATACAGCAACCCGCACACAAATAGCCAGCTGCACATATAGAACCTGTTGAGTATACACAAGGTCCATAGATACATGAACCAGAACAAATCATACCCGCTGCATATATCCATGCAGAAGAACAGAAACAACTTGCATTACCACAAGTCATTGCTACGTATGGTGATGTAACACAAGTTGCGCCACAAATACCACCTGTTGAATAGATACATGGTCCATAGATACATGAACCAGAACAAATCATACCACCAGCACAAATTTGACCAGCTGTATATATTAGACCAGAAGTTGATAATGTCATTCTGGAACTTAAAGCACCCAACGATGTACCACTACCGAAGTTTAAAGTTCCGCCGTTATCCCAAATACCCCAATCATACGTGCCGTCAACTAATAAAAATCCACCACCATATGCACCGCAAGTGATAACAGAGAAACCTGTTGTACATGAAGTTGGATTACATGCACCACCGCAAACAACTACACATCCACCTGCACAAACGCATGTTGTTGAAATAGAAGGTGCGGCCAGATATGATGTACCGCAAACCACTGGAGAATATAAACAACCTGCTGAATATAATGTGCAACTAGATGGGCAAATACAGATATTTGTTGTGGCATATCCGTAATTACCTGAGAACCAAGCCACAGGATATGTACCTGTACTTGTGTATGCGTTACATTGGACACCTGTTGCAACACCACAGAAACACGGTGCGGCCATATATGATGTACCACAATGTATTGGACCCATCACACAAGCACAAGAACAGAAGCAACCGCAAGTCAATGATGCTGTGTTAACATATCCGCCTGCTGTCAAGTTTAATACACCTGTGGCTGAACCCAATGTTGCGCTTGTTGCACTGGATGGCACACCAAAATATAATGTGTCTGAAACAAAAGTCTGATATACCTGACAAGACGAACAAGCTCTACCTAGGGAAAGTACTGAACCACCTCCCGAACTTGTTGTTGAAGTTAAACTAACCGCATTACAACCACCAGTAACTGTTATTGCTGGTGTTGTGACACAAGTAGTACCACAAACCACACCAGCGGTGACACAAGTTGCACCACAAACTATTGGAGATGTTACGCAAGTAGAGCCTGATACAATTGGTGTATATACACTACCTGAAGCATAAACGCAAGGAGAAGTTAGACAGGTTGAACCAGAAACAATAGGAGTATATACGCTACCTGTAGCATATACACATGGTGATGTTACGCAAGTGGTGCCACAAGATACTGGTGTTGTTACGGAACTACATGCAGTGAAAACGCCAGTATTTGACATACTGCCGGCAACACCTTGAGAACCATTGGAGAAAATTACACCTCCAGAACCACAATCATAACCAAGATACACTGTACCAGTGCCATATGCACTAACTACAATATTATTTGAACTTGTATTATACCTGATGCTTCCGGTTGTTACGGTGGCACTGAGTCCACCACCGTAAATGCATACCGAACCTCCAATATTGGCAGCAGGGGTACAAAGACCGTTTTTCGCCGAAAAGTAATTTGAATTGGATGTAGCCAAGGTTCATTTTCCCCTTAGTTCTTATTATTAGTTATTCTTCTATTTATACACTTATGCCATCTCTAACAATATTAATTGCTGTACTATTGGCAGAAGCAGGATTAATCAATAGGCTTAGTGTCGTACTTGTAATAGAAGCATCAAAAGTTCCTAATGGGATATTGTTATACATTTCACCATATTGTGTTAGGTAAACTGTTGTTCCGTTTTGCAATAATAACAATTCAATGACATGGAAGTTAGTACTTTGTGTCATTTGTACCATGTATTTTGCAGAACGGTATGAAGTTGTTGACCATGAATCAATTGCAGTTTGTGCAGTTGTTGCGGTTGTGGCCTGAATAATTGTTGTTCCAAGAGATGCGGTGTTTGCAGCATTTTGTATTAATGTGGAACCGGCAACAGTCAAGTTTGCTGATGGTGTGGTTGTATTGACACCAACATATCCTGTTGGAGCAATAACCATATTTGTGGTTATAGATCCAGCAGAAGATGCTGTTGCAAAATTTAGTTGACCTGGTACTACACCTGAACTGACTGTGCCATTAACTGTGGCATAAATCTCAGCAGCGACAGCACCAATACTTGTTGTGCTAGTTGTACCATCGGCACCATTAAAATATATTATACCAAGATTATCACCACTCTGTACTGCGGTGTTTGCACCATTTGTTGATCCTCTAGTTTTTACAAAATTAAAGTAAAATGGATTACTATCAGCGGAATTTCTAATAGCAGAAATGCCGGTGCTGTTTGCACCATTACCTTCAATAGTCAAGGCTCTAGTAGTATTATTAACTGCTCTAGGTGCATTTGAACCAATAGAAACTTGGCCAGCAATTAACAAGGAAGAACCATTAGTGAAACCGGTACCAGTTGTCGTGATTGAGCTATAACCCAAATATTGGTTGCCGTTGATGTCAAGGCGCATTGATTCTAACCAAGATGAGCCGTTATATGTGCTAAACAATAACGCACTGTTCAAAGAACCAGAAGCTGGAGTATCTAAACCAATTGCGGCCGCATAAGATGGTGTTGCATCCTTAAAGAATTCAATGTGGTTTGAATTGCTAGTTATTACATGTTTTTGTTGTTGAACACTACCTATATGCAACAAACTTCCAGGACTTGTTGTACCAATACCCACATAACCACTACTTGCATTGAAACCAACTGGTACTGATGTTGCTATAGTTGCGGCCGCATTTGATGCTCCTGCCGCATTGACACCCACAATATATTCAAACGCATTTGTATTTGCTGTTGCATTGATATAACCAGCAGCACTTGCTGCACCAGGACTAACCCAAGTTGGTGGTGCATTGCCGTTACTTTGTAGAATCTGACCAGAAGTGCCGTAATTAGATGCACCATTGAATGCCAAAGCACCGGCAGAAGTAATACGCAACCACTCAACAGGTCCGGTGGAATTTATGTTAACTGATGTATTAAAAGTAATTGCACCAGAGTAATAGTTTGCTGATTCACTAACTATGTTAATGGAACCAAATGCATATGTACCATAAGTGGAATCTGCGCCACGGAAAATACCTGCTGTTGCATTTGTACTTCCGTAGATATTTGCGGCCGAAGTAATTGCACCAACAACAGTTAAAGCTGAACTCGGTGTTGTTGTACCAATACTCACTGAACCACCATAAGGTTGTAGATTTAGATAACCTGAATTACTACCACTAATGTTAGTTTGTAATTGTCCAATACCTGTGCCACCCATTCGCACATACATGCCATTTGTGGTGGAGTTACCTACAGTAAATGCATTAGAAGCAATTGTTGGACCACTCGTACCACTGACACCAGTGCTATTGAAAGCGGTCATGCCGACCATGAAGTTTCCGTTCTTATCCAACAACGCCGAACTTAGCCAACCGCCACCCGCATTATTATTGGTCCAGAACTCTAAACCAGAACCTTGTTGTATCGCAGCAAGAATACTGTTGTTTGAACTTGAATTATAACCAAGTTCAAGACCTTGTGTCGCAGCAGTATTTAAAAATCGTGCTGTAGCATACCAGTTACCTGTTACATTTATAGAACCGGCAACATCAAATGGTATTATGGGTGTTGTACCAATACCAACTTTACCACCAAAATAACTTGATGTGCCGCCAGCATAAATGTTACCAGTAATACCAACGCCGCCGTTAACCAACAATGCACCAGTTGAACTTGATGTTGAAGCTGTTGTATTTGCAATTAATACTTGTGATGAACCATTAACCGTAATTAAAGAACTTGTATTTGATAATGCATTATTGGCTGTTGTAAATGCCGCATTAGCAAAATTTGATGCACTGACACCAATAATGAGAGCATTATTGGCCAACATGTAAGCTGAATTTGCTTGACCGTATGCCAAACCTGCGGTAACAGAAGCGGCATTTCCAATATTCACCGCATTGTTTGCTTGGCCATATGCATTGTTTGCTGTTGTAAATGCACCATTAGCAAATGATTGAGCAGATGTAATGTTGTTATTTTGAGTATTTTCAATACCAATTAAGTTAGCAATTTGCGTATTGGCATATGCCGAAATATTATTTGCTTGAGTAAATGCCGCATTTGCAAATGATGCAGCACTATTGGCCGTTACGAATGCACCGTTAGCAAAAGAACCTGCACTATTGGCTTTGCTATATGAAGCATTAGAATAACCATAAGGTGCAGCCGCAGTATTTTGTGTTGTCGAATCTGCAAATGTTATACCGTTACTCTTAAATACAAGACCTACGTTATATTTGAATCGAGCAACCTCATTACCTGTTGATGTTCCACCTTGTGCAAAAATGATATCATTATTGTATCCTGTGGACAAAATCATGTTACCACCATTGGTGATGGTGTTACCGGTTACAATCCAGTAACCATCATTTGGTCCAATTAACGTGTAACCTGGATATGAATATGTTGATGAACCTAAACCAATGTCTAAGAAACCATCATATAATGTGCCGTTATCGGCTGAGATAAACAAGTCTGATGAAGCATTAGAACCAGAATTGATGTTCTGCATGTTAATGCCACCAGCATAACCATTATAATTGCTGGTTATTTGTGTGACAATTTGTGGTTCCAATAGATAACCAACTGGAATACCGGTATATAATGCATTGAATCCGTTAGCACCATATCCAAAGAATTGACCAGAATTGCCAGAAACTTGTGTGACGTTGCCAGATAATGTGACGTTACCTGTAACGTTCAGTGCACCATTGATGATAAGGTTGCCAGTTATCGTTTGTGAGTTGGCATTTAATTGTACAGAAGAATTGGCTTTTGTAAATGCACCATTAGCAAAAGATGCAGCCAAAGCAATGTTTGTGTTTTGAGTTGCATCAACGCCTTGAGTGATTGCTATTTGAGCATTAGCATATGCAGATATGTTGTTCGCCTGTACAAAGGCACCATTCGCAAATGAAGCTGCATTATTTGCTTGAGTGAATATTGGTCCTACGTTAACTAACTGTAAATCCCATGCGTAACCATTCCAAATCCATGTCTTAGATCCTAAGGTGAATGTTTGGTTGATTGACGGTGATACTGGAAAATTGATTAGATCCATTTATTATCCTATGTACGCAACTGACCAATTATCGTTACCATCAAAAATAATTGTTCCTGAGGTCACATCAAATCTCAAAGTATCTCCTGCTGCAAGTTTTACTATGCTGGCACCACCAGCATGATTCATAGTGGTGTTAATTCCAAATTCAACCATAATCTGTGATGTTGTAGTTACACCAGAAGTTTTTCTAATAATGATTTGGTTGATACCACTATTAGTATTTGAGTATGTTCTAACCACGACATCAACTTGATAAAGTCCTGCAAGCGGTGCAGTGAAATAACCTGTTGATGTATTTAGATAACCACCTTGATTGTAATCAACAACAAAATAACCACCAGCAACTGTTGTTGTGGCACTAATAGAACCACCATTACCTGATACACGGAATGCAGGACGATTTGGTGCATAACCAGCATTGATACCGTTGACTGTTAAGTTTCCAGAAAGAGTCATATCGCCATTATCGGTCAATGATAGTGATGTTGATTGATATGTACTGTTAACCACTTGCAAGTTACCTGTACCATCTAAACGAATAGTTTTGTTTGCGTTAGTTGCACCACCGGAAATGTTTGTGAATTTCAATACGTCAGCATAACCTGTACCACCTTGAGTGTTGGCTGCAGAAATTGTTATACCTGCACCTGTTGTGGTTGCTGGTGTGTACGTTATTGTTTCACTTGATGCACTTATTGACGTTGCATTAATTATGCCTGGCGCACTGTTTGATATTGTGCCTGTTGGTCCTACTTCTGCCCAAACAGGATAAGAAGTGTTACCAAAGTTCTCATACATGACACCAGTATTTGCCACCCACAAATCATTTGCATTGGGTGAACTTGGTGAATTGTTTTGGTAATATGTTTGTGTCTTAGAGTTGGCAACGTTAAATGTTACGCCGTCACCAATCGTTACTGTTTTGGATGTGCTGCAAGCAGATATTGATACACCGTTTGTACCAAGAAATGTTAAAATATCATTGTTTGATGTGGCAAAAACTAACGTACCACTTGCGTTAATGGTTGCAAAAGAGTTTGCACCGCTTGATGAAATTGAGGTAATTGTACCTAATGAATTTTTATAATACAACTTTCCATCGGCGTAGTTGATGGCCAACTCACCATTAGCCAGTGTAGAAGGTACGTTTCCTGATACACCCGACTTTTTATGAATTAAAATTGTATTTGCAATAGTCATTTATTAGAATGTCCCGCCGTCCTTAACCGAATTATCTTGCACTGTATCAGGCTCTATGGATGTTTCTAAGGCCTTAGGCAATGCAATTGTCTTTTTTCTTTTAGGAGGTGATTGCAAATCTTCAATTGTCTTTTTCAGTTGTTCTATTTCAATACTTTGTTCTTCAATTGTTTTGTTTGCTTTAACCAATTGATTTCTAAAGGTATCTAAATGTGCTACCTGATGTCTAACATTTTCAATTTCATTTTTTGTTCTGTTGAACTCATCAATTTGTTTTTGTTTTTCAATCAGTGTAGTGTTATTTTCAGTTATAACTCTTTGAATATCTTCACCCATTTCCTGGATTTGTTTTTTCAAAGATTCATTTTCTGCATTCATTTCACCTACAAGTTCGTCCACAAATTGTGCGTTGGCTTGTAGTGTTATGTTACGAAGAACTGTATCTGACAACGTAGAATTGATGATATCAATATAATGTTTTGTAAATCTTTCATTACTCATTTCAAACTCCTATTAATCAATTATTTAGTCTACGTTATTAGAAAGTACCTCCATCTAATGCAGAAGACCAAACTGGAACACCAGCATTTGTTACTGTCAATATTTGGTTGGACCACGATTGGTCAGAAGACCCGGCCGCAGCAGTAACTTGCATTGGTCCTGTTCCGTTACCGTATGTGATACCGTTTGTGGTGAATGTTGAAACACCGGTACCACCTTGACCAACGGTCAAACCAAGAATTTGTGAATATGTCAATGCAGTTGTTCTACCATATGCATCAACAGTCACAGAGGTTACGGTATTATTTTGTGCAGAAGAACCAGTTGTGACAAATGTTGTGTTAGACAATTGTTGGAGTGCACCAGAACCGTTACCAACAAGTATACCACCTGCGGTGAATGACGACTGACCAGTACCACCAAATGGTGTTGTTAGGGACTGTCCTGTCGAAATGAAACCGTTAGCATCAATCTTCAATGCATCAGTTGCACCGTTGTTTACCACAAAGTGAATTGGGTTGGCACTTGTTGTACCAATTGCAAGGTCAACACCTTGAGAATACATGTAAACATTGTTTGCTTGAGCTAAAGAACCTGTACCACTAAAGTTCTGTCCGTTCATACCGAAGTCGCCGTAATTGGTAGAGTCGGTACTGATGTTAGTAGAAACAATAAAGTCTACAGAAGCCTGTGTTCCTGTATTTGAGTTTTGTAGAATAACTTGTGAGTAACTGTTTACACTACTTTGTAATGATGAGAATGGGTTTGATGCAGTGTAAGTTAAAGTACCAATGTTATATGATGTAGCATTTGCAACACCTAAGTTTGGTGTGATGAAAGTTGGTGTATTGTTGAATACAACTAAACCAGAACCAGTTTCATCTGTTACCAACGATGCAAAGTTTGCACTGGTAGGTGTTGCCAAGAATGTGGCCGCACCAGATGCAAGACCAGAAATACCGGTTGAGATTGGTAATCCAGTAGAACCTGTCAAGTCAGCAAACAAGGTTGCCTTTGTAAGTCCTGCATAGTTAACTGTATTTCCTGTTGGTGCAGTTGTCAAGTTCTTGAACAAGTAGAAAGAACCGGAGTTAGAACCACCAGAACCTTCACGAATCAAACCGTGATATACGTTCGATGCAGCAACATTCGACATGCCGTAGAAACCGATATCAACAACATCACCAATATAATTGTTGGCTGCAAGCTCAATTAAAGAAGTTCCTGTTTGGAAACTTGATGTGTTAATGTATGTTTGTGAACCTGCAACAATCAAATTACCTGCAACAGTCAAATCTGTGGAAATAACTTGTTTACCGGCAGATGTTACGTTTGCACGTAGAACTGTATTGTCTGTATAGACTTTTGCTGTATTTCCAGATACAACTGTTGTGATACCGTTGGCGCCTTCAATATAAAGTGTGGTGCCAGAATAAATTGTGTTACTATTTGCACCATCTGAAATGGTCAATGAACTTGTTGAAGTTGTATTTGCAATGGCCATGATACGACCGTTTGCAGCAACTTGGATAACAGGAATTGTTGATGTGCCTGTTGAGGATCCACCATAATAACCTGCGGACAATCCAGATACTGAGTTCAAAGAAGCATTTAATGCAACCGCACCAGTGCCGTTGAAACCAACAGCTGATGCAGAAATATCACCACCAGTGATTGAGAAGTTCTGTGAGTTGATTAATGCGTAAGTGTTTGATGAACTACCAATCAAGTTGCCTTGGAATGCACCATTAACGTCACGTTTAACTAGGGTACTTGCAGTATTTGCATTGGTTGCGGCGTCAACGGTACTGGTATAGTATTGACCACCAATGTTGAATGATCCGTTACCACCAACTGTACCAAAATACAAGGTGTTTGATATGTATGAATATGCTAATTCACCCGCTTTAAGAGTTCCTGGATTACTTGTTACACTTGAACGTTTAATCAGGATACTGGTATTTGAGCTGGCCATGTTTTGGTTCCCTTATTATTCTTATCTTCTATTTATTAAAAAGTTCCCGCATCAATTGTTGCCACATTACCAAAGATTGTACCGAAAACTGTTGTATTTCCAGAAATGGTTAAGTTGCCACCAAATGTTCCAGATGTATTAGCCAATGCATTATTTGCTTTATTTGCTGCATATGCGGCAACATTACTTGTGGTATTAATTTTACTGATGTATGCATCGTTGAAAGCTGTACTCTGTAACGAATTGTCTGGAAATGATAATGATCCGTCTGCATTGAAAACCCAAGTTGGTGATCCATTCGGATTAGCCTCACCTGTTTGAATAACAATATAACTGTTAGCATATAACGCAGCAACACCACCATCTTCTAGATATAATCCAGTTATATCGTTATAAACGTTAGATGTTAATACTGTTACTGTTTCGCCTGCAAAATTCAAAGCTCCATTACTAGGAAGAATAATACTTCCTGGAACGGTTAAGTTATTATTGGCTTCTAATATTGCTTGTGCATTAGAAGAATTAATTAACTTATTTGAATTATTTGATAGTTCATATGCAATACCCAAAGCAACGTTTGCTGTGTATGCTGCACCTTGAACTTCCGCATTGGCCGAATTTGCAGTGGCTAACGCAAGATTGGCGGTGTTTAATGCCTCTTGAATTAATGGAAGTTGATCCGATGCACCATAAAATTGTGCAGTTGATTGTACTTCAGCTGGTGCCGCTGGCCCAACCCTTACGGTTATGACTGACGGTGGAGTTACTATAACGTTCGGCATTATACATCTGTACCATATGAAGTGTTAACACCAGTTACACCAGGTGCGACATAAACCTTGCCTTCAAGTACACGAGATACGGTATTTGCGGCATCTTTTACAATAACATCGTAAACATATGTGCCATACGGTACATTTGCTGACGTAGGTGCATCTAATCCCAACAATACAATGCCGTTATTAGAATTTGCTACAGACGTTGAGAATGAAAAAGCGATAGTCGAAGAAATATAAGACTTCTTGGCATTACTAGAAATGGTAAACCCCGTTAGGTTATATGGGTTTCCATATGAATCTGCTAACGTTAGTTGAGAAGAAAATGTAGAACCTTGTTCTAGGTATTGGTCTGAGTAACCTGCGGCCATTTTATTTACCTTTCTTTAGTTCTTCAATTTCTGCCTTCAATTCTTTGATTGCTTCAATCAATAAACCAACAACGTTACCATAAGCGACTGATAATGTCTTGTCATCATCTTTAGCTTCAACAACAACTTCAGGAAGAACTTCACGAATTTCTTGAGCGATAACACCAATTCCTGCTTTGCCGTCTTTATCAAAAGTTACACCACGTAGTTTCATTGTTTTGTCTAATGCATTTTCAATTGTCTTAACATTAGTTTTCAATCTTGCATCAGAGTAAGCGGTAATATTCGCTGGCGCAGTAAAGTTACCTGATGTGTCAAAGCTGTAACAATTACTATTGACAGTAATTGAGTATGCGGGAGATGGTGAACTTACTGAAATATTATAAGCAGTAAAATAAGAATAGTAAGGACTTCCAATAGTTCCACCAGATAGTTTAATACTGCCTGTGGAAGAAATTTGAATTGGTCCAACTGCATTTAATGCACCAGATGTTCCTGAAGCAGCAGTACCAAGGCCTAAGGAATTGTGTTGAACATCATTTCCAGTACCTACACTTTGGTTAATTGTATATGCAGTAATATTATATGCAGTACCAGTTACGTTACCACATGTACAACCAGCATATGTAGCAGTAGTTGCAGATGCTGCATTACCACAAGTACAAGAAGCATAGGTTGCACCACCACATAAACAAGCAGCAATAATTGCACAAGAAACTGGACATACACAAACGCCGGTTGTTGCATACATTGTTGTGCCTGAGAACCAAGCCATTGGATAGGTTCCTGTGCTTGCGTATTGGTTACAACAAACGTTACCAGCAAGTGCTGCATATCCTGAACATGTGGCACAACCAGATAATGATCCAGTAATGTTTCCGCTGCACATAGAAATACCACTTGAAGAAACAGCAAATATTTGAGTTCCATTAACAAGGAACTGTTGGCAATAACCATTACCGACAGCGTTTACTAAATTTGCGGCAGGAGAAGCAACACTTGCAGTATTAACACCACTACTTGCATAAAAAGTAGATGCACAGACATTGCAGAATGTTGGAGTATTTGATGTTCCTAAATTTTGGTTAATTGTATATGCAGTGATATTATATGCACTACCAGTTACGTTACCACAAGTACAACCAGCATATGTTGCAGTTGCTGCATTACCACATGTGCACAAAGCATATGTAGCAGATGATGCACAACCAGTCACGTTACCACAAGTACAGGAAGCATAGGTTGCAGATGATGCACTACCAGTTACGTTACCACATGTACAACCAGCATATGTGGCGCAACCAGCTGATCCTGCTATAGAAGCGCAACATACTGCTGTTGTTCCTATTGCACCAACAATTTGTGCAGCAGTTGCACAAGTATGTGCAGAAGTTCCATTACCATATAATACACCTGTTAATGTACCTGCTACGCCAGTGCCACCATAACAAGCACTAATAACAGAACCGTTCCATGTACCTGTTCCAATTGTACCAACTGAGGTCAATGATGATTGTGTTACACCAGATGACAATGTTGAACCAGTTAATGTACCAGCTGCAGCAGTTACAGTACAACATTGGCCTAAACCAATTGCAACACCATTAACTGTTACAGAACTATTTGATAATGCAGTATTTGGAATTGCGGTGAAACCAGAACCAATTGCACCTGATGTTAGTGTACCAACTGTTGTTAGAGAAGATGTTGTTACACCAGATGCTAATGTTGAACCTGTCAATGTTCCTGCGGCCGCAGTTACAGTACAAGATTGTCCCAAACTAATTGCAATGCCGTTAACGGTCAATGAAGGGTTCACCAACGCAGCATTTGGTACGCATGTTATACCTGCAGCACAACCACAATAGTTAGCATAAAGAGTTGCATATTGCGAAGCACAAATTGTACCAATATTATTACCTGTTGGGTTACAGGTTAAACCTTGGAACAAATAATAATTGCCGCCAGCTTTTCTGGTCAAACCAGTATAGTATGTGCCACTATTTACATATTGTCCGTAAAAACCAATATCAACTGTATCGGTCAAGTTATTGGCTGCCAATTCAATCAATGAGTCTACGGTTTGGAATGTAGCAACGTTTGAATATACTACAGAACCGTTGATGGCTAAATTACCTGTGACACCCAAGTCACCTGTTATACCAACAGCACCAGCAATTACACCACCAGTTGTTTTAAATGTTGTCCAAGTATTTGCAGCAGTAAACGCACCATTAGCGAACGATGCAGCACTATTAGCTTGACCGAAAGCACCATTAGCGAACGATGCAGCAGTGTTTGCTTGGCCAAAAGCACCATTGGCAAAAGAAGCGGCACTATTAGCTTGACCAAAAGCACTATTAGCAAAAATTGCTGTAATGTTTTGTGAATTATAAGAAGCTTGTGCTAATGCATTTGCAGTTTTAACTGCTGTAGCACTTGCAACAGTTGTAGAACTTGTTGTTGTTACAGAATCTGATAAGTCATTTGTCCACAACAAGTTATAATAATTTGCACCAGAGTTTGGATCAGAGTTTGCTGTTGCATCCCAACGAGCAGCTGTTTCATTCCAACGAATATAAGAGTTGGCTGAAGTGCCACCGGTTGATGTTCTATATGCACCAAATTGTGCATATGTGCCGGTTGTCATTGGAGTACCTGCACTCAATACAAAAGTTCTAGTATTGTAAATGGTTGTTCCATTGATTGTAAAGTTACCCAATACACTTAGACCACCAGAACCAACAGACAAGTTATAGATATTTGCACTTGATGTTGATGTGTGCATATCCAAATAATTTGGTACATTCAATGTGCTTGATGGACCCATGTATATGTTACCACCAACACCAATATCTGCTGTATTCGACTTGCCGTTTAATGTAGTTATACCAGATACGGTTACATTTGTAAGTGTTTGTGAACCCGTTACAATATTGTTTGATAAAGTGTATGCAGAATTGGCAAAGTTTGCGGTAATATTTTGTGATGCATACGATGCATTAGCAACGTTAGCTGTAACGTTTTGTGAAGCATATGATGCGTTTGCTTGATTATAGGATGATATGGCGTAAGGTGTGATATTAATACCACCAATTGTGGCACCAGTGTTAACTGTAATTGTAGTATTAAAGTTTGCGGAACCAGTTACATACTGATTACCACCAACACCCAAATCATTTACCGTATTGGCTTGTCCTGTCAATACAGTTTTACCGGAAACAAATAAATTTGCAGCATTGACAGCAGAGTTTGCAACAACTGAGTTAACGTATATGTTACCAGTTGCACTAATTACTGTTGTATTAACCAATGAGTTGGCTTGAACAACACCAGTAGTCACGTTACTGAAAGCAATCAATGATGTTGTATTGATTGTTGAGTTAGCTTGTATTGTATTTGTTGTGACGTTACTGAAAGCAATCAATGATGTTGTATTGATTGTTGAGTTAGCTTGTATTGTATTTGTTGTGACGTTACTGAAAGCAATCAATGAAGTGGTGTTAACACTTGTGTTTGCTTGGACAATACCAGTTGTCACATTACTAAATGCAACTAATGATGTAGTATTAACGGTAGAGTTGGCCTGTACTACATTACCGATAGATACGTTTGCATTAATTGTTTGTGTATTAATTGCATTATTTGCTTGTAAGTAATTTACAAAAGCAGTACCTGTAACAGATGCAGTTGTTGTGTTTACTACACTGTTTGCTTGTAAATAGTTTACAAAACCGGTACCGGTTGCTGATAGTGTAGTTGTATTAACAGTAGAGTTGGCCTGTACATAGTTTAAATAACCTGTACCTGTAACAGAAATTGTTGCAGTATTGACTTGACTATTGGCTTGGACTGCATTACCATAAACCAATGATGTTGCAGATACTGTGTTTGTATTGACTGCGGTATTTGATTGTAGGTAATTTACTGTTGCGCCATTATAAATTTGTAGTGTACTTTGGCCTGTAATGTAACCTGTAACAATTTCATTATTGGAAATTGTTGTTAGACCGGTAACATTTAATGTATTGGATAGAACAGTTGGTCCATAAACAGAAAGATTACTATTTAGGTTTGCATAACCTGTTACATTAACTGTATTGGAAATTGTGGTGTTGCCACCGATGTTTACATATCCAGATAACAATGTATTGTTACCAACAACTAGACCGTAATATGAGTTACCAGCGTATATGGTACCATTGGCATACATGGCACCATTTGCATATAATGTTGATACTGTATTGGAGAAGTATACTTGGCCGCCAACAGTTAAGTTGTTATCAACCTTTGCTGAAGAAGCACCACCAGTGACGTGCAAATAACCACTGAACAAGGCAGTATTATTTGCCTGCATACTTGTTGGATAACCATTAAGGAACAAAATACCAGAGTCTTTAACCCAATCGGCCTCACCAATGGAGTTAATTTCATTCGAACCTGCATTGGTTGAAGTGACCCAATCACCAAAAGTGTTAGCATAACCTAAAATTGGAACTGTATTTGCCATTATTCTTTACCTATTAGTTGCTTTAACAGACTTTTGATTTCACCCATATCTGTTTTGATAACGTCTATTTCAGACTTAATGTTATTTATTTCATCTTTTTGGGCCTTTGCCACACGGACTCTAGCAAAATAATCATTTTTTAGAGTTGTGTCTGGTGGCAAAATGGCCATACTTGCAGTATCTCTGATAAAATTGGTGCCAGTAACCTTAACCAAAGCCATATTACAGTCCTGTTCCTTGTGGTAGAGCAAGAGCTTTCAGTGCGGCCACATATGGAACATTTGTTTTATCGTTTGTTGCCATAACAACCTTGATTGCAAACTGTATAAATGTTGAGAATGTTTGGCCACTAGCATTGGTGTATGAAATATAATTGTTTGCTTGGTGTGTGTTGAATACACCTGGTGCATATTCATACTCAATCACATTTGTTCTATCGGTTGAATATGTATTATAGTTGTTTGTGCATGTCATCAATTGCCAGTTACCAGACTCAAACTTAGCACCACCATCTTGTGAACTTAGAATCTTATAGTAAACATAAATTCCAGAACCCAATGGTTGATATGCATTCAGATAAACACGTAAGTCGCCTGCGTCATTACCTGGTGCAAGAACAACTTTCTTGGTGAAGTATTTTGCCCAAGAATTACCACCAGATGATCCTGTTTCACCACGAACAATGATAGAGGCGTTTGCATTTCCGCTTCTTGTTGTTGGATCGTAAATGGTGATAGTTGGACTTGTCAGATATCCAGAACCTGGAGTAATGACATAAACAGAAGTAATTGCGCCGTTAGCATTTGCTGTGTAACCTAATGTGGCAGAATTTGATCCTGGAACATCAGGACTTGAAATGCTTATTGAAGCGGTTTGTACGTTATAACCATATCCTGTATTTGCAACGCTGATGACATTGTTGCCAATACCCATATTGTTGATGATATACTTCACTGCAAACAATGATACGGCATCATCAGAAATGATAGGAGAAACGTTAGCGTCAGCGGATTGCAATGTTGCCTGCAAAGTAAATGTGTTTGACAAAGCTGGATTTATAACACGTTCGCCTAAACCATCATTCAAATAAACATTCTCAGGCATTGCAGTACCCTTACTCGCTGGTGTAATAGGTGTAAGAGCTGTTGCCGCATTTGTTGATGCCAATGTTGATTGATATGCATATGTGATTGATGTATCGGTTGGTGTGAAATCTGTTGTGGATACATTCAATGCATCCAAATATTGATATGTACCAAAATTACCCAAAGTATTATTCATAATAGTTGGGTCAATCTTATATCTTACATCATTGTGACCTAGTTTTCTTGCGGGTGCGCCTTGTGGAATAACAAAAGGAATTGTTGCCGAACCTGTTTGGAATACACATCTATCGATAACAAACATCAAATCTTTAGTTTGGTCTGCTGTCCATGTGATAGAATTTTGTGATTCAAACAATGCACCGACATATGGTGCTTGGCCAATTTTTGGTGCATTGGCTTGCGAAGGTGCAGCTGCACTAGCACTTGATTTAGCTGTTGATGTTGGACTTACAACCTTACCTTGTTCTGCATAATATAAGGTATAATCTGGAGAAGATGCCTTAATCAAAATTGCATACAAAACACCAGATTGAATATACACCGGAGCATTAAACATAAACTCTGTGTAAGTAGAAGAATCCAAATAATAAGGACTAGAACTCGTAACAACTTGATTTGCTTGCAATGTTACTGTTGAATAATCCAAAGCTTTGCCTTTAGGATATCCATTCACAGTTGGTACAATAGACACCGTGATTGGCATGTTGGTTGTTGGTTTGGTTGCAAAGAACAATTTAATAGAATTCAAAAACACACCATTTGGATAATTTGCTGGGTCAACCAAGAACGATTGAGCAACAGGATCATATGGTGAATATGTTGTAATTGTACTTACAAGTTGTTGTGGTGTCTGGCTAACTTGTGTAAAGGTTGTTCCAGATGAATCAACCGATGCACCAAAATTTAGTTGTTGTGAGTTTGTGGCCAATCCAGATGCGGTGAATGTTGCTTCTGCATATGTTGTTGCAGTAGTTTGGTCACCCAAAACAGTTCTATTATCAATACGAAATACTCTAGAACCAGTTTGGAATTTAGTACTAGGTATATTGAAAATGCCAACAAAATTACCACCCTCGTCTGTTGATAATTTTGGTGCACCACCAGCGTTTATGGCATTTGCAATACTTGTTGCAGTACCTCTAATAGAATATAACGATGTGATATCACCAAATTGTTGGTTGTAACCCATAGAGATATTTACAGGTTTATCAAGTGTCACAATTTTTGTAGTGGCATCATATGCAGTTATATTTGCTGTATATGTGTATTTGGCCGGGAATACTTGTGTTGTCATTTATTTTTCCAATTTTTCGTAAAGTGCTTTAACTTGTTCTTTGGTTACAACATATAAACCAGTCACAATCATAATAGACATCCAAGCTAAACTGTTTGGTATAGAAACTTTATTATATTTCTTACCTTGTAACATATTTATCGACTGATTGAAAGACCATTTAATATATTTTGCGGCAGTAGATCCACGCTTCTTAACAATTGGTAACAAGAAATTAGGACCAATAACTTGGTAACCTTTGTGTAAGATATTGCCAATAGTTGATTTGTCCAATTCTTTAAACGACCAACTCATCAAACGCAACATATCACGTTTGGACCATCCATTATTTTGTTTTGCCAATTCAGTTGCAACTACGCAACCGTAACCTGGATTTGGTCCTGGACTTGGTTGTGGTGGTGGAGGAACATACGTTGCAGCCACATTTACAGCATTCAAATATTTGGATGTGATTGTAATTTGTGAACCAGCATAATAATTTGTAGAAGAAGATGCATTTGGTCCAAGATATAACTGTGTTGCACCCACAAACCATGCACCACCTTGATACATATTTACTTCTGTTCCGGCATTCAAATATTGTCCACTCAAACCAGGAGGAGTTATAGATGAATATACAACATTACCACTAGAGTCTTTAATGACTAAAGCGAAAGCTGATTGTGTTGATCCTGAACTTGTTGCAGAATAACCAAGAGACAATACAGCAGAAGCAAATGTAACTGATGATGTTGTTACTGAAGATGGTGTATTGACTGGTGCGGAAACTGTTGTTAACAATGTTCCTGGAGTGCTTGTTGACCAGAAACTTACTGTCCCTGTTCCAGATGAAGCAACCTGCACTGTATATGTTCCTGCTGGAATATTTACAGAGTATACAGGATTAAATGCTGTACTGTTGTTTGGATCACCCCAAACACCATATTGATTCAAGAAAGAACTGTAACCTTGCACAACTGGTATTGAGTACAGGTGTGTTGTAGCACTTCCATTGAATGTGTTTGAGTAACCACCACCAACACCAGCAACTTCACCACTCATGCTGATATCAATGATACCTGAACTGATTGTTCCAGATGCGGTTGTGCCGGAATAGTTTCCGTTTGCATCATAGAAACCATTTTGTAATGTAGTTGTACCAACACTGTTCAAAGGTGTGATAATATCGGCCACATACAAACGAACTTGTGTACCATTTGGATAGTGGTAGATAGAAATGACACGAGCTACAGGATAGAACTGGTTGGACAAATAGAAACCAACAATATCACCATTGTTAAATGTTCCAGATACACCACTAACTTCGATGGTGTTTGGTGATTGCATGTATTGGTCAACTTGTTGTCCATCGAACCATGTTGTCACATTTTGGTTAGTCAACAAACCACTTGCTTGAATGATGAGTTGTTGTGGACGAATATATGGCAATACTGCAATGTTTGTCAAGTAACCATTATTCTGACCAAATGTGGATGAAACTGGTTGGTAAGAATTGCCTGTCACATTTTGGATTTGACTTGCGTATGTTGAAGTTGTTGTTGCAGTATAACCAACAGTAGAACCAAATGGACTATTAACGGCTGGGTTACCATGATTAACAACAGAAACAGAACTTGATACAGTAGTTGCTGTACCAGGAATGGTTTGGAAGTCACCAGAATTGGTTAGGTTGACACCGTTTGTCTGTTGATAGACTTGCATCGATGGGTCAGTTACCAAGATTGGAGGCGCCTGAGTATTGTCTACCCAATTGTCCATTGGTGGAGTTAATTGTGCCACACCTTGTTGTATGGTAACCGCAAATGGGTTAACAGAAACTGCACCTGTTGCATATTGTTGAACAATTAAATTTGCTGCTGTGTAAGGCAAAGTATATACAGTTGAATTTGTTCCATTAATTGTATTAATTGTGTATGTGTTTGTTTCAGTCAATGTTCCCAAAGATGACAACACAACAGGATTTTGCAACTGATAGTTATTAACAATAGAAATTGGTGTTAATTGATTCTTTCTTACGTTAATATTGGCAGCATAATCTGCATTTCCAGTATCTGCGGTAGAGTAAGAATTAAATGCATCAACCAAAATACCAAGATTTGGTCTTGTCACACCAAGACTGTCTGGAACTTGAGTTGATGATGCAGCTGCTTCCAATTGACTTAGTGATGTGTAGTATTCAAGATTGTTGATACGTGTTTCCAAATCTGTAATGTCAGATTTAGCCCAGCGTTTGTGTAGAATCTTGTTGATAGACAAATTTGGTGTAACACCAGGAGGTCCTTCACCTGGAACATAACCGGTGTATGGGTCATGCAACAGGTTAGCTAACAACAATGTGCCGTCAGGTTGTGTTGGTAGAATTGGAGTTACTGAAGGTGTTCCAGATATAACTTGGAAACTCTTATCTTTAGTCAACACCAAACGGTCTTGTCTACCCAAGTAGTATCCATAGTTACTTTGGTAGTTTGTGTTGTTTTGTGGCAACAAGATACTGATATTGGTTGTACCTGGTGCTTGTTTATTTGAGAATTCCCAATTGTAAGCTGTTGCAGAGAAGTTTGTTTGACCTGGATTTGCACGAACTGGTCTAAAGTCTAAACAATCTCTCAATGCATACACATTACCATCTTTTGATGTATACACTGGGATTTGTTGATATGCTTCACCTGCGGTTGATACACCACCATATGCAGAACCGGTGTTTGCATATGATTGAATACTAAAGTAACCGTCTCCAGATGTATCTTTTGTATGTGAGTAATAATTAAATACAACCAAAATGTTTCCAGATGGCAGAGGTGCTCCTGGAACCAATGAAACTGAACCAAAGTCATAGTAGTTATCACGTTGACCATTATCCAGACTGTAGAAGTTTGTAATGTCTGTTAGAGTAGACAATACTGTTCCTGATGCTGTACAAGCTGATGTACCTGTATCATACACTTTTACAATATTTTTAATGTCTGTGCAGTATAGAGACATTTTAATACCAGAAGCAACGTTTGCTTTATTGATTAATGTCTGTACTGCATTGATATCAACAGAAGTTCCGGTGTAACCAATTGATGTCATTGAAGAACTACCATATGCGGTGTTACCATTAACCAAATGTTTCGATTTCAAAACATATGTTGCAGTATCAGCATTGTTGATAGAAACCTGTGCAATAATATTAACACTCTTACCATTCCATGTTGATGATGTGAATTTAGCAGAAGTCTTGTCTGATGAGAATGTGATTGTGTTTCCAGAAGTTGAAAAATCCAATACGTTTCCAGATGAACTATCAATAACAATCATTCCAGAAGAATTGTTGGAACCTTCAAATCTGAATGGACTTGCACTACCTTGACCGTCTGTTGCGTCCAAGGTATATGGAGAATTCAATGTTATACTACGATACACACGTTGTGTGAAATATGTTGAACTTGAAACGTTGGAAACATATGGGTAACCAATTGGGAAAATTAGTTCAGAAGCACCTGGATTATTAAATAGTGTTGGGTTCGTTGCAACACCAAGGTTTTTACCCAAGGCAATGTTGATGTTTGCATTAGCTGTGTAACCACCAGAACCATTTGGAACAACTAGAGAATCAACAGATTGTGTACCAAATGACAATGTGAATGATGTGCTGGTGGTTGGCGTGATTTGGAAACCAGAAGTATAGAAGGTTTTGGTTGTTCCAGATACGGTGTAATTTGTAATCACCAAAGTGTCCGAAACTGCACTACCTGAATTGGTTGTGGTGATTGTTGCACCATAGTATGCATTGGCAACGTTAGAGAATGTTGCTGCGGTATCTGTGACAACAATTGTGTTTGCGGTACTAGAATTTGTTGCTGTTCCAGATAGCGTTGTTCCAACAAAATCTGAAACGTAAGCATTGTAGATGTAAGATTTTGTGGTTGAACCTGATCCAGATACGTATTGTAAGTTTCTAATAAATGCTGTACCAGCTTTAGTAGAATTGTATCCGTTGATACTTCCTGTGGCAATATTTGCCGCAGTCACAGCATGTAAATCAATTTGTGGAACTTGACCAACGTCAAACAAACCACCAACAGTATCGACAACAAAATAGTTTCCATAATCAACAAAAACATCATTGTTGTTGATTACGTTTGTACTTTGTGCTCTTGGTATTGTTAATGTTGAACCAGATTGAGCTTCAATACGATAACCGTGAACGTATGCTATACCTTTACTGATACCCAAATCATACGATGATGTATCTCCTAATGTGTTTGCAGAAGGTGTTAATGTGAAATCATTAACAATGTAATCACCATTCGTTTCATAATCACGTTTTGCAAAATAATCATCGATGGATGAATAAGAGGTGCCGTTGACTTGATTTTGAATTTGACCGTTGACGATACGGACCAATTCAATAAAACCCTGGTCATTACCGATGGTCAATGGTAATGTTGTTAATGTCAATGTAATGACATATCGGTCCGCACCTGGTGCTTGGAAGTTTGTTGATCCGATAGCTGGATCTAACAATGAAGAATCTGTCACATAGTCATAAACTGTTTCATTGATTTGCAAACCAATACGATATGTTGGTGTATTGTCGTATTTGTCTAGAACAATTGTTTGGGGATTGACATTTACAAAATTACCAATTGAATATTCTTGGCCTGTTGTTGGAGAAACAGAATAACCATTAACAATGTAAAAAACACCATTAGCAACAGATGCGGTAGATGACAAACCTGTAGATGGACCAGTAGAATCTGAAGATGTTGCAACAGTAGCGGATTGTGGAATTGCTAGTGTTGATGTTGTCAATGTCATACCATCAGTAAAATGTTGACCTGAAACATAAGAAACAATCAAAGTTGGTGGATCACCAACAGTAGAGCCGCTGCTTGTTGTTTCAATTGTACCAATAACTCTAGCGATAACAACACCTGCTGGGTCTGTGATAACTTGGTTTGCAAAGTTTGCAGCAGTGACTGTCAAACCATTAGGATTTGTCTGGTTCAACTTGATGTAATAACAATTCAAGTTTGTTGTAACTTGTCCACCAGATACGGGAGTATTTTGTGAATAAATTGCCGAAGCAAACTCAGAAATTTGATTCTGAAGAATTGTTTGAGATTGAGTTAATTCACGACCTTGAACTGCATATCCAGGTTTAAACAAAATGCGATGAAAATTCTTTGTTGGGTCAAAATCGTCATAGTATGGAGTAGAATTAAAATTGATAGCCATTTATTTAACCTTTGTATATTAATACCCAAGAACGAATTTGAATTGTTCTATACCGTCTGCACTTCTCTGAACACCAGCTCGATTCTCTATATATGTGATGTATCCAGAAAATGGAATTATTGGAGAATTTGAATAACTGAAAACAACTCTAGACTCATTTGTTTGGAAATCTATGATGGATTGATTCAACGTTAATTCACCTGTTGTATTTATCAGTTGTAATATATTGGTAGACGTATTGAAATTCAAAACCGTACCATAGAATGAAGCGGTGTTCATGATTGTTTGTTTGGATGTTGTATCCACTGACTTACCTTGAAAAACAAGGTCGTCTGAATAATATATTCCTGTACCTGATGGCAATTGAATTTGTGTTGTTGTATTATACACTGCACCATTGGCCAATACTGCACCGGTTGTACCATACATTTGGGGATCGATAAGAAGTCCAACTTGACGATAAACAACACCATCTGTTGGAATAGAATTTACACCAGCACCTTCCGAACCATTAAATTCAACTGAAAACATAATATGACTGCAACCTAATTCAGAAACACAGTCATATGCGTGGCCACCAACAGGTGAAACTGGTGCAATTGCTGTGGCTCTGGATGTAATTGGTGCCAAAAATTTTTGATTCGATGAAGTATATGCAGTGATTGATACATTAGCAAAGGTGTAGTTATTTCCAGAACCACCTTGTGGAACAGTAACATCTACAATACTTCCACCAACAACTTGTGAAGGAGTTATAGCGCCAACTGCTCCGGTTCCATCTCCCGATACAGTAACAACAATATAATCATTTAGTGCGTCATAACCAGAACCACCATTAGTTATATTAATAACTTCAACATCACCGCAACCTGCTTGTGTCATGTAAGGTTGTGGTGTGTTTGCACCAACCGGCACAGGCATCCAAACAGAATCCATAAAATTATTCTTGGATCCAGCATCGATTGTGTACATATATTTCCATTTATAAAGGTCTGGACCTTCATAGATGTTATTGGTACCATAAGAACCTGGTTGGAAGTATGGTTCGTATGTGGATAGTGCACCTTGATTGTTAGCTAAACATTTGAAAACTTGGTCGTAACGGTTCCTCACGTAGAAATTATTAATCAAAAATCCGTTGGCATCTTTTGCATAGTTGTTTTGCGTGTCAGAATATGCAAAATAGTTGGTGTTATTTGCCCAATCAATTCTTTGAATAACAGGACTCAAGTTGTTTGAATTGAGAAGTTTCAAAGCAAACATATTCTTGAAGGTTTTCTTCAAATAATATTGGTCTTCTGTTGGTTGAATCGGAGTTTCTACACCATTCACATATGGCCATGGGTCTTCTTGGCCAAGAAACGCATAAATTGAACCAACTTGTTGGCCAAGAACTGTTGCAATTGGAAGATAGTATTCCAATTCAACTTGAGCCACCTTGGCCATGTTTGTGAGTATGTTTAGATTGGGATTGTTCATGATTTATTTATTCTTATTAAGGACAAACTATCCATTGTGTGTTTGCTGAATTCCAGACATATTTCAACATATATCCTTTTGCAGGGGGAGAACCAACAAATGATGGGATTATGGTTGGATTTGATGATGAACTGTATAGGGCGACCGTATTCGGTCCAGCATTCGTAAAACTACAAATTTGTCCTTCTTTAGGATTTGCAGGCATTATGATTGTTGGATTTGAACTATTATTTGTTATTAAAATGTTATGTGATACAGTGTTACTCAATTGAACATTTGAACTTGGTGCGGTTATGTTGATATAATTAGGTTGAATGAATTCTAAACCATTTGTTGTTATGTTGTTGGATGTAATATTTTTTGTAAAAATTGTATTACGATTTATTACCAAATTTGCAGAAGCCGCAGGATCTCCAAGTTGAATATCTGTTGAAAGTGCAGAAGATTCAATCGTGCTTCCATAAATTTTAATATTGCCCACCAATATACCAGTTGCTCCTGCAATAACTATCGTTCCATTGTTTGAAGATAGTGTTGCGGCAACGTTTGTGGTAGCATCAATTAATCCTATTGTTTTACCGGCAGCAGTTACTACGTTTCGGTTTAGAACCAAATTTGCACTACTGCTTGTTAAATCAATCTGTATGTCAACATTACCTGTGGTTGATTCTATTGTATTATTAACAAACTTTAATTGTCCAACCTGTAGTTGATTTGCACCTTGTATTTGTAAAATGCCATTTGCAACAGTTAATCCTGCATTATTTCCTGTCACCGTATCTGTAATATTGATAGTGTTTGGTCCAATCCAAATATCACCCCAGCGTAATGTGGATGTACCTAAAGAATATGCATTTGTGCCTGATGGTGTCACATTACCTGTCAACACCAAGCCTTTACTATTCATTTTTGCAACAACATTACTTGAAGTTCCGCCACCAACTATAAATCTAAGTTCAGTATTTGCGGTTGTTGTACCAACAATCAAGTTGCCGCCTGGACCGCCAGGTGCACCAATCGCGCCGCCTTGAACATACAAGTAACCATCCAATGGAGATACTGCTGTGCCAATGTTATTAAATTCAGAACCTGGTTGATAATTTTTATTGACAAACCCCATATCAATGAAGTATGCAGAGTCTGTACCACCAGAACCAGCATTTGCAGTAACCACAATGTCAGCAGAACCACCATCATTAGTGTTGACCAAATTTGTTTGAATGTAAGAATCACCACCCTGAACAAACTGTGCAACAGTATTGGGTAATGTATTTGGATTGCTACCAACATTCAGATTTTCATTTGAATACAAACCTTGTGCTAAGGTGTGTGCAGTCATTTGAAAAGTTACATCTGTGGGAACATCAACACCCACAAACAAAGTATTTGCTGTATTGGCGTTAATTGTATTGAATACTGGTAATTGTGAAATCTTTACTTGTGACATTTTTTATCCTATTAGAAGTGCGTTTCCTTGTTCGTCTGTCAATACGTTTCCGTTTTCAGTAGTTAATTCCAAGAAATACTGTGTTCCGACTGAGTTATAAATTTGAATTTGGCCTGGTATTGAAGTCATTGTTCTACTTACTGACACCAAACCGTTTGCACCATTGGTCAATGAATTACTCAACGTTACAATACCATAATATGTATTACTTAATGTTCCAACGTTTACAAAGAAATTGTTTGAATTTACTGATTGTGATGCATTTGTTAATAAGTATAGTGTTTGGTCATCTACAATATTAGTAATTGTACCAAGATATTTGTAATCACTTGTTACCAAATATGTTCCAACCGACAATTGTTGTGTAAATGCTGTTGATGTTCCAATAATTGTGTTACTATTTGAATGAGAGGTGATTGTGCCAACAGCAGTTGTTGTTTGTTCAAACACAACAGGTGATACTGTTTGTACAGTTTGTGATGCACCATTTACACTAATAACATCACCAACTCTAATTACGTCAATTAGTGGAGCATATGGATTACTATAATTTCCATTGTTAACAATGTCATAACTTCCTGTCAATGAACTAACATAGAATTGTTTGTTGTTTCCTGCTGGTGAAACACCAACAGCCACATTAGCAAAATAAGTCCATACGTTACTTTGAATTGTCAGGTTATTCTGTGTTACTTTTGTTACCAGTCCACCAATAACGTCAGTAGGTCTTGTGCCATATGTGAAGTTGATGATAGATTGATTTGCAGTAAATGCGGTAGTCAATGAACCACCAAATCCCAAATTGGTGAAGGCAATGATGTTGTTACTTGGATTTGCTGCGGTACCACCAACAATTGTTGCAGTAGGTCCTGAATTGTAATAGTCATTGATTGGTAACCCGTTGGCCAATGCATCAACAGTCGTATAGTTCATGTTATTGTTCGATGACATTGCAATACGACCAATAACTTGCATACCTGTTGGGTGCAATAGATTCAACAACACGTCACGGTACTTTTCAATTTCTTTTGAAAGTGTAATCTGATATGTGTAGTTGTTGTATTCTTGATTTTGTAGAACACTAAACGAACTTGGTTGACCAACAGTGTCTAGATATTGTCCTGCACCAATCACCAGACCATTCAAGAATGTTGATTTTGCCTTTGCATGTCCATCACCATAAGTAATAACACCAGGAGATACTTTACCGAATCTTGCATCAGTATTATCAAATGTTAATTTTGTATTAACTTGTTTTGTATTGTTAAACCCTGTATAAATGTTTAGTGTGGCACCAATAGAATCTATCTTCAATGGAACAATAACACCAGCCGTATTTTGAACAGGAATAGATGTATAGTTATAAACTCTTAGTTGATATACCGAGTTTGCTGGATTTATGTCTGGTTGAACCACAAAGATAGAATCAACTGTAGCTGTATATGTTGCAACGTTAACGTTTGCACCTTGATAGATTGCATCGCCAGCAGCAGGAAGTAAAATTGGATTTACATTTTGTACAACAATGTCTTGAACTGCCAATGAAACGCCTGGTGCAGAAATATAGTCTTCACCGTTATCTGTGATGTTAATTGTGGTTACCGCACCAACGTTATACACAATGTCTGTAAATGTTGCACCGGTACCTAAAATACCAGGAACAACCAACTGTGCAGAAGCTTTATAGAACGATGATGTTGTAAAATTGTTTGATGCATTCGATGACAAGTACAATGTATTTGAGTTTGCAATAGAACTGATTTGACCAACAACTACATTGGATGTTGTAACCAAATATGAACCCACATTTAATTGTGTTGTAAATGTTGCTGTAGAAGAACCAACAACTAAATTACTTGTGTTACTTGCTGTGATAGTACCCGTTGCAGTATTGGCGATTGCAATAATTGGTACACTTGTTGTGTAACCCATGCCACCCAAAGGTGCTGTAACACCACTCTTATACACATAATTTGCTGTCACAATTGATCCAGCAGAATTAACTTTCACATTACCATATGCACTTCGGCCTGAACCACCAATGAAAACTAAGGTGTCGCCGTTTGCATAATTTTGACCAGGATTTACAATTTGAATTTTAGCAAGAATACCTAAATTCTGTATGTCGGTAGTTGAATAACCAACAGGTTCAACAAAGTCTGTTGTATATTCGGCAGTTGCTGATACTGAAGGTGCTTGACTCATACCACTACCTTGGTCTTCAACCACGATAGAAGATATTGGATATGTTCCAAACGATGTAAATGTAAATGCATTTGCTAATGTGGTATTTGCATTAGCATGAAATATACCACCAGAGTATGTGTTTGCAAAGTTGTATGGGTCGTTTGTGGTGAAAGTTTCTGTTGTGTTTGAATATGATTGTACTGCACCATAACTAGATGCAATATTGCCAATGTAATAATTTAATTTATAGTAAATGCTATCAATAGGAATGAATGATGCTAATTGATAACCTGCTGGGTCACCACCGCCGACCACGGCAATAGGTGTTGCAACTTTACTTGTTGTTGTGGGACCAACCAAATTTGAAAATGTAATTTGAGTGTTCGATGCACCAGAACGTGTTAGTTGTTGAGAAGTATTTGAATAACCATAACCTCCTGTTTCAACTGTAACACGTGTAACGCCACCAGATTCGACAGAACCAACTAATGCTGTTGCACCAACAGGAAAAGCAACGTTAGGGTTTAAACCACCATAGATAACAACGGGGTCACCGGTAACATAGTTTAACCCTCTGTTTTTAGGGTCAATAAGAATTTGGCTAATTTGACCAACAATAAGTGCTGACAGAATTTCTGCACCATATGTTCCTGCTGGAACAATTTGGTCATTCAAGAACCACACTGGTTGATTACTATTATCAACTACTGTAACATATTCTCCAGATTGAAACAATCGTTCAATGTTTGAGATGAATACTTCAGTCTTTTTACCATCATATGTTGCATTTTCAACTGTTGCAATAGACTTTGATGATTGTCCAAGCAATCTTAGGTTGTTAATTGCTAAAAAATTAGGATCATTTGTGGCTAATTTCAAACTTCTCGGTACATACCAATTACCTGATGAAGCTTTAAACACCGCATCTTTAGTATAGAAAAAGTCAACATCGGAGTTGTATAGAATTCGAAATAAAAACTCAAAAGACGCAGGATTACCTTTGTTCTGGTAAAGTTGTTTTGCTATCTTGATTGCTTTTGTTTTATCCGCAAGTATTTCTTGTGGAAAATAAGCCATGAAGTCGTTAACATAATACTGTAGGAACTGTTCCGTGGTTGTATCCACGTCCATATATTCCAACAGACTCTTTGCTACGTCCTGGACGTTTCCACTTTGTTCCAGCCACCCATAGTAAGCTTTAAGGAACAAAGTGAAATTTTCGTAGTTTGGATCCTCACTAATAAACTTAGGGAGTTGATAAGGAACCAGTAACGAGGTCTTCTGATTACTTTGTATCATTTACTTAACTTCTTTTAGCGTTTGCAATAACTGTGACAGCACTTGGATCATATGGGTCTATCGTTACGATTCTGTTGTATGATGATGGAATAATTGTTGTTGTTGGTTGCACACCTATTGATAATTGACCCAATGGGTTTTGTGGGATATCAACGGGAGAAAAACCATACAACGTAATTATGCCGTTTACATAATCTATTGAACCAACATTTGAACCCACAACAACTTGTCCTTTGACTGGATCGTTGTAGTATGCTTTGATTGATCCATATTGGTTATTTAACACAACACTCAAAGAAGCTCCTGTACCTGATGTATCGCCAGCTGCATTAACAATATATGCTGTAACTGATGTATAACCGGTACCAGGATTTGTGACAGTAATTGCTGTAACATAACCATTAATCATAGTTGCAACTGCTGTAGCGCCTGTTCCGTCACCTGTGATAACAACAGTTGGTGTTGCTGTGTAGTTGTAACCACTATTGACAACCGAAACCGACTCAACATTACTTGTTGCTGATGGAACTTCAGCCAAAAACACGTTATCGATTGTGTTACTTGGATTATTTGGGTCAATAATCGTGAAACCTGGATTACTTGTTAGTGTACTTCCGTATGTTCCTCTTTTGATTGATGTGTTAAAATACAAGTTGTATGTTACTGGTGCATTGAAAGTTGGATAGAATTTCTTTTGCATTTGCAAAGTGAAATCTGAACTTACAATAGAACTGTCAACTGCATTGATGGCACTCAATAATTCATATGAGCTGAATGTTGCATTGAATGTGTTTAGGTTGTTTGCTGCATAACCATAGATTGCCGAGGTGACATTCGCCTGCATAGAACCTGGTGTCAATGTTGTTTGCGATTGTTGATACAAAACGTTTGCTGCAATTTGCAAGTAAACATAATCCGGATCAACAATTGTAGGTTCAACTGTAACAACACTAATTGGTTTTAGAACATTGTTGATAATCAAGCTCTTTTGTGTTTCGGTTAAGTCGTATGCACCCTTTGGTTTTAAAGAAATGAAAACTTGACCATAAACAGGTGGTGTATTTTCTTCTCCACCCCATACTGAAACAGCATCAAACTGAATTCCTAATGTGTTTTGTTGTAAGATTGTGATATAATCATTCTTACTTACTGCACGACTTTGTGATGCAAATGCTTTAGGTGCCTGAAACTTAATGGATTCAATTGCTTCTTTATCTTGACCTTGTGTTGCTGTCAAATATGTTGAAACTGTTGCACCACCTGCAATACTGTCCATTAAAACAAAGTTATTTGCAAGTCCACCAGCGGTACCATTGGTTGAAATATAATCAATAACAATGATATTGCCACTACTCAACTGTTGTCCCAATACACCATCACCAAAATAAATTTGGTAGTTTCCGTCCACTGCTTCTTGTAAAAAATACACTGGACTTGTAGGTGTCAATTGCAAATAGTCTGTTGTTGGTGAGAAAATTTGATAACTACTGTTTGAAGATGATTGGTATACAGAGACAACCATTGTGGATGTATCAATATTTGGATCGGGAATTTCAAACAAAGATGTTGGATTACCTACACTGTCAGCAGTAAAGGTATATTTTTGATGGGTGCCTTGTTTAATTTCAAGTGCATAGAAATTTGCATTACCGCCAGACACCGAAGTTGTGGTAGAATCTGTTGTCACATAGTTATAGTTGACACCATTGATTGGTTCTGACAAGAAATTGGTGTATTGTGGAATGGTAACTGTGTATGTTCCAGTAGAAACACCTGTAAACGCAACATTAACTTGTGCAACAGCACCAATTGAAGATTGTGGAACATAGTTTAACAACTTGGCATGTGACACCACAGAAGAACGTTGCAGTGCAGAGTCCAAGAACATCTCATTGGCCACCATGTTCAAGTAAAATGCATTGTATTGTGTGTTGTAAGCCAAAACATCCAACAGAGTAGACATTGCCGAACCAGTAAAGTTATAGTCTTTGAAAGGACTATTGGGCTGGTTCTGCAAATAATTGATAAAGTTTTGCTTGATGCCACCAAAATCTAGGCTTGCAACTTGAATTTGTGTATTAGATGCCATTATCTGGACCTTTGAAGAAGAAGATTTACATTAGATGGTATTGTATTGTTGCCAATAAAGAAACTTAAAGTCACTTGGAAACCATTACCATCAGGTGTTAAATTTACTGAAATGTTCTGTATTGTTGCTCTAGGTTCATAATTTGTAATGACATTTTGTATTTCATTTGACAATAAACTAGCAGTAATGTTTGTTGCAGGTTCAAATAACAATGCAGTCAAGTTAGAACCCACATCTGGTTGAAAAGGTCTTTCGTAGAAATTTGTTAACAGTAAGTTTCTAACAGATGCAATTACGGCCTGCTCGTCATAACGCAAGGCCACATCTCTTGTCCCTGGTAATTTTCTGAACGTTAAGTCCAGGTCTGCGTATATTTTTTGTAAATTTGCCATCTACTATTTATGAGTTCAAATTGGAGACTAGGTTGGCTGTGCCAATATAATTTGTTAACAAATACATTTGTGATTGTCCTAAGTTACTAAATTGAGTTACCGATGCAAAATCATTCAAAACATTTGCTGAATTTTGGAAAAACTGTGTATCTTGTGCTGGGTATACAGTCATTAATTGGTTAATTCCATATACAGAATTTGCCAATAATGATGCATTTGCTGCATCAATTGATGTTGTGTTTGAGACACCATAAGTAATTGTTGTCTTTAAAATATTTGTAACTGTATTCATTGTGTTATACAATGAAGTTAAAGTGTTACCCAAAGTAATACTTGTAAAGTTACCCATAATAACAGAGTTGTTTTGCACACCGTCAGACTGGTGTACCAAGTAAGATAATGTTTTACTTTGAGAAATGGCTGAAACGTAGTGTGGTGTTACATTATCTGAGTTTGGTGGAACAACATTAGATTGTCTGTTTGTTATGTAAAGATATGCGTTTGCTGAAGTGGTAGATATCAACAATGCATTTGTATTTACGTTTGCCAATTGTGTGGTAATTGTACCAGACACGGAAGATGTTAGATTATTTGCCAACACAACCAATGTATTAGAAACATTCCAGATACTTTGTGTTATGTTGGCCACTGGATTTTGAAACAAATTGGTTACAGCTCCAGAACCAACGGCGTTTGCTTGCCAAGGTTTTAGTAATGGTGGCACCATGGCCAACTGTGTCTGTACGTTACTGTTGTAGGTTGATACAGTTGCGTTTGTTGTTGGATCACTAGAATTGAATCCCAATCTTGCGTAAATGCTACTCATAATATATTAAGCTCCTATTTCCAAAGGAATTGGAGGACCAGTTGGTCCTTTTGGTGAGATGTGAATGTGTGAATTGTGCATCGATAGATTCACTGTATCATATGCCCACACTGCCTGCATCACAGCAAATTGTCCTAATGGTGCAGACATAGACACCAATGAATTGATTGGTCCAATTGCATTGATTTCTGTTGGTACAGCTGCAGGTATACCAACAGAAACACCACCAGTCACAGTTACAAAACCTAATGGTCCTGCACTAACACCTGTGGTTGCATCAATTCTACCTCTTGATGTAATCTTTTCAGCCACAAAGTCTGCATTGACTGACATATTTTGTCCAGTTATCGATGTAACTGGTGCAGTAATTTTAAGACCACTAACACCAATGCCACCAGCAACAATACGTGTGTCACCTTGTGTGGTATATGTTGCCATACCCTCTACAGTTTGTGTAAAGTTGCCTTTGATGTGTTGTTCTACATTACCATCAACTTGTTCTATCTTATCACCTTGAATATGGAAGTTGGCATCACCAATAACTGTGATATTAAGTTTACCTTGCACCAACATATTCTTATCTTTAAGAATAATTTCATAACCATCACCGATGATTTTATGCACCTCGTCACCATTAGGATGCATTTCAATAAAAGTACCAGTGCGGTGTTCTAGTCGTACTCGTTCCCTCGTTGGAGTATCATCCAATTCGAATGAGTGACCACTGGTGGTCTGTGTTGCATGGTTATATGGGTATACCGGTTGATATTGTGAATTGGCTGCGGATTCAGGTTCTGTCCATGCAGTAAAAAAATCTGGTTTTGCTATCATATTATGGACTTGACGAATTCTTAAATTGTGTACTTGTTGATGTGGTTGCCACACTACTTGTTGTGACACTTGTTATGTATGATTGCAACTGACCAATATTTTGTTGTGATGGTGATGTTGTAATAGTTAGTGCAGCTGAAGGTGTTCCCGTTTGTGATGTGGTTGCACTTGCTGTTGCTGCTGCCAGACTAAATGATTGACCTAAGTTTGATGCCACAGACAAAGAATTTTTTGCAGAATTTAATGAACTTTGAAAGTTTGACAAACATTGTTTCAATAAGTTTTGTAATTGTGCAGGTAAACTTTCAATCCATTGTATGATTTGTTGTAAATCTTTCACTAAATTTGCAACTAAAGAAACATCATAAAGAATCTGTGCAGCTTGGTTGATAATTTCTTGTATACGTATACCTGTATCATAAACCAAAGATACAGATAATGATGCTATACCAGAAGTATCGAGATTTAACAAAGAAAGTATTGCAGTGATTGCTGCATTAAACTCTTGTTGCAATTGAAGAATTGATGCTCGAATAAGATTAGCTGCAGCCAATTTGCCTGCTTTGATTGCACCAACTAATGCGGATAAATCTGCACCAATCAATGCACCAATATTAATATCAAGTTGAAATTTAAAGTCACAAGCGTGTGCTAAGTTGGCATTTGAATATGCAACACCTGTGTTTGTCAATGCACCACGAGCAACACCTGGTGTTGTTTGAATGCCTTGTGTCAGATAGTTGCCACCAAATGCAGCAGGCCATTGTGGTGGATTAATCTCTTTTAGTATGCCATTTACTATCTGAGTTGTTGCATTATTAACAAATGCTACTGATGAATTTGCTTCTGCCATGTTATACCTTTGAAGCTCCGGTTCCTGAAGTCTCACCTGAGAAACCAGGCAATACACCCATCATTATTGGAAATTGACCACTCTCACCGTCCATGAAAAATCCAACAACCCAATCACCAATCTCTAGTGGTTGAAACTGTTTGGCAGTATTTATTGAGTTCATTGGATGTGCCCATGGCAAATCTGTTGTTGGAATTAAAGATATGTTGTCTGTGTGCCAACCAAAGATACGAACTTGACAACGACCAAGACCTAATGGGTCTGCCCTGTTCTCTACGGCACCAACCCACCAAACAAATCCATTTAAACCGGCAAAATTATTTACTGCTTTCATTAACTAACCACCGTTTTATTCAATGAAGATGTTGTAGATATACTAGCATATTGAGTTGGTACACTATCTTTTGCTACTTCCATGACTGTTTTATAGTCAGATTGTGTAATCATATGTCTTACCGCAGTCACCAAATAATCACCAGACAAAAATGCATCTGGTATTTTTTGTTGCGGATTTGGATTTCGTGACAATAATTCAAACTCAATTGTATATCCAACAGATAAGTTTGGGTCTCCAGGTACAGACATCTTAACTCTGGTGTAGTTAGATAGTGCCAACTGTGCTGTTCTGTATGGTATGTATGTCTCTGCAAAGATGTTTGGTGCAACAGAACCTGGATTGGCTTGTACAACTGAGTTATTGGCTTCATCAAAGTTGGAGAATACCAATTTCAAGACAGATTGCTCTGCTTGATTCATTTGGTCGCCGAATCTGTTTTTGTAATTGTTTGTGATTGGATACTTGTTCAAACCCAACGATGGTTGGTTATTCCAGTAGTCAAAATAGTCAAAATTAGTTACCTTTTTTGAACGAGTTAGTATGTCAACCGATATCAATTGATTTGCAAACAAACCTGAATTTACAGCACTCAAGGCATCATATGTACTCATCACTTCATATGTTGTAACGTTTTCTGCTTCTTCTTCCAAATTAGATTGGTTTGTATTTTTAGGATCATATCTATAACTACCATATGCAACAGTGTTTTGACTGTCCATTAAGTTTTGTAAAGACTTGAAATTAAAACCATTCTTATTTTCAAAGAACAACATATCTGCACCAGGTACCGGCGCCATTGGTCTTGCATAAGTTGACATCCAATTAATGGCATCAAATGGTTTTATGTTTGGTACAACAAAGCTATATGTTCCATATGTTGGATCGATGTTTAATTTTTTGTCTGGAATGCCAAGATATGTTTTGCATATGTCCGTGATGTTTGATGCAATATCTTTGTTTGGATATGATTTACTAATCTTATATTGTTCTGATAGTACCATTTCTTCTGAGCAAAAGTACAAACAATATTGTTCGGTGTACATATTGCCAGATAAGGCTCTCTTGTCAATCTTGTATACGCGGAATGTCTTATCGACCTGTTCACCCAATTTTGCAGAACTTCCATTTCCAGATTTATTGAATGTCAGTTGTAAAGTTTCATTACCTGTTAAGTTAAGTATTTCGGCATAACCAACACCTTCAGTCAACAACACATAACCGTGAA
>Ga0316221_1000559_pt1 | contig 46774 bp, 41 predicted proteins | sample TBH18007metaG_FD_206003 | JGI IMG/M metagenome (GOLD analysis project Ga0316221, IMG submission 206003) | Freshwater microbial communities from Trout Bog Lake, Wisconsin, USA - TBH18007 | ecosystem: Environmental > Aquatic > Freshwater > Lake > Hypolimnion/Profundal zone | place: USA: Wisconsin... | reverse complement strand
AAATGACCCAACCGACCATTCCATCCCTGGCTCCTGTTCTCCGGTTGCCTGGAGGCAGCGAATCGTACTCGCGTCGAGCCGGGCAAGGACTTTTTTCGGAGGTCAGGAGATGTGTGGGTACTTTAGTCGGCGGCGGGGCCATGATCGGCGCCCCGCTCGCGCAAATGCTGATGGCGCATTTCGGTTCCGGAGGCGCGGGCGGCGTCTGGCAGACCTTCGTGGTGATGGGGCTGATCTACTTCGTCTTCATGATGGGCGGCGCATTCGGCTATCGCGTGCCGGCACCGGGCTGGCAACCCGCTGGCTGGACTCCCCCCGCCCCGAACGTGAAAGCAATGATCACCCATGGCCAGGTGCATCTAAAGAACGCCCACAAGACGACGGCCTTCTGGTGCATCTGGATTGTGCTGTGCATGAACGTGTCCGCCGGCATCGGTGTGCTCAGCATGGCCTCTCCGATGTTGCAGGAGATCTTCGGGGGTTCCTTGATTGGTCAGTCGGCGGTGTCGTTCACGGACCTGACCGGCCCGCAGCGAGCGTCAGTTGCCGCCATCGCGGCCGGATTCGCCGGACTGTTGTCGCTGTTCAACATCGGCGGCCGGTTCTTCTGGGCGTCTCTGTCCGACAAACTGGGCCGCAAGGTGACCTATTGCATCTTCTTCCTGCTCGGGATTGCGATGTACGGCTTCGCGCCCTGGGCGGCTCATGCCGGCAGCATGGTGCTGTTCATCACGTTCTTCTGCGTCATCCTGTCGATGTATGGCGGCGGTTTCGCGACCGTGCCCGCGTATCTGGCCGATCTGTTCGGCACCCAGTTCGTCGGCGCGATCCATGGCCGGTTGCTGACCGCATGGTCCACAGCCGGCGTGATCGGCCCGGTTCTGGTCGGCTATATGCGGGACACCGCGATCTCCGCCGGCGTGCCGCGCTCGTCCGTCTATGACGTGACCATGTATCTGCTCGCCGGCTTGCTGGTGATCGGATTGGTGGCAAACCTGATGGTGAGGCCGGTCGCCCGCAAATGGTTTATGTCCGATGCTGAGGTGGCCGCCCTACAGGGAGCCGCCGTACCCACAGCCGCAATTCAATCCGCGGCGACCTCCGGATTAAGTCTTGCGTCGGTGCTGGCCTGGGCCGCCGTCGGGATTCCGATTGCCTGGGGCGTCTGGATCACTCTTACCAAGGTGGCGGTGTTGTTCGCCTAGGCTATCGTTTTAGTGGCACAGCTTAACGACCGGGCGGTCGGGATCTGGTCGGGCGCTTCATGGAAGATCTGACCGGCCCGGGGCCTGCACCCCGGGCGCTGTGCCATTCGATCTCACCACAGCAGCCGATATGAGCAAACGGGGCGTCGTTACCTTTAAACATCGGTTACGACCGGGGAGGAACCCCTTGCAGAGTGATATTCGTAATGACGCGATGGAAATGCTGCGCCAGATGTGATATACATGTATTACAGTTGGCGGGAGATATTGCATGCTGGCCATCCGGCTACCCACCGAAATCGAGCAGCGGCTTGATGCCCTGGCCAAGGCGACCGGCCGAAGCAAGTCGTTCTACATCCGCGAGGCATTGATGGAACACCTTGACGACCTGGAGGATGTGTATCTGGCTGAGCGCCGCCTGGAAGATATCCGAAGCGGACGTGCTCGCACCTACTCGCTTGAGGAGGTGGAGCGCGCGCTTGGTCTGGAAGATTGAATTCGCCGAGGGCGCTCTGAAGGAACTAAAGGACCTGGACCGGCCGGTCGCCAAACGCATTCAGGGCTTTCTGCGCGACCGGCTCGCACTGCTGGACGATCCACGTTCCATCGGGCAGGCCCTGAAGGGCGCCCGGTTGGGTGGTTTGTGGAAATACCGGGTCGGGGACTGGCGTATTATCGCCAGTATCGAGGACGAGCGGGTGAGTATCCTGGTAGTGCGGATCGGTAACCGGCGAGAGGTCTATCGCCGGTAGGAAACCCGCGGTCCCCTAAAAATCCGAAGCCCTTAACGAGCGAGCCAATTTGTCCAGCACCGCGTTGGCGATTCCCGGTTCAGGACCGGTAAAGAAGCCGCGTGCGATGTCGAGGTATTCGTTGATCACAACCTTGACCGGTGGGCCGTCGGTCATCGACAGCTCCGCCGCGCCGGCGCGCAGCAGCGCCTTCAGCACCGGGTCGATACGGCTGAGCGGCCAGTCGTCGGGCAGCGCCTCGACCAGCAGCGGATCGATCGTGTCCTGACGGCGCACCGCCTCTCGCACCACGCGGGAGAAAAGCTTGACCTCGGCATCGGGGATGCGTCCGTCCTCGAACCCGTCCTGGCCGTCCTTGTTACCCAGACGATGGCGGATGAACTGGTCGATCACCGTTTCCGCATTGTCGCCGGCCTGATCGGCCTGGAATAGTGCCTGCACGGCCGCGACGCGCGATGCGGTGCGCGGGCGGGCGTTGGAAGAAACCACCATCACACCGCGCCTAAGTGCCGCGCCGCGTTGATTTGCATGAGAGCCGCGGCGGCTGCCTCGGCGCCCTTGTTGTGGCCGTCCTGACCGGACCGGGCCACCGCCTGCTCGATGGTGTCGCAGGTCAGCAGACCCGTACCGAGGCAGATGCCGAATTGCAGCGCTACATTCATAATGCCGTCCATGGTCGCCTTACAGATGAAGTCGTAATGGTCGGTCTCGCCTTTAACGATGCAGCCGAGCGCGATGAAGCCGTCGAAGCGGCGGTTGCCGCGCAGGGCGATGCGGATGGCCTGAGGTAGTTCATAGGCGCCCGCGACGTCCAGTGATTCCGCCGAACCGCCGGCCTCACCGATGATCCGGTAGGCGCCTGCCGTCAGCCCATCGACCACGTCACGGTAGTATGGGGCGCGCACGATCAGCAGATGCGGCGGTGCCCCGATAACCTGCGGCGCGCTCGGCAGTTCGGCGTCTTGCGTGCTCATCCCTCGTAATCCAGGCCAACGACGTTGGGGATCGCCCGCTGTTCGACGATGTTCAGGCCGTAGCCTTCCAGGCCGACCACGGTGCGGCGGCTGTTGGTCAGCAGGATCATGTTGGTGATGCCGAGGTCCAGCAGGATCTGGGCGCCGATGCCGTAATCGCGCAGGGCGCGCTGCGGCCGGACAGTGCCCTCGGCCAGCAGCCGGACCCGTTCGGCCAGCGCGGTGGGGCGATGTTCGCGGATCAGCACCAGCACGCCGCGACCGGCCTTGCCGATCATGTGCATCGCGTTGTGCAAAGCGATCCAGTGGGGGGAGCCGGTCATGTCGTCCAGAAGATCAACCGCATGCATCCGCACCATCACCGGTTCCGGCCCGCTAACGTCGCCCTTCACCAGCACCAGGTGCTCCTGGTATTCGACCGTGTTGGCAAACACCATGGCGCGCCACTCGCCGCCGGCCGGATGTGTGTAGGTGCTTTCTTCCACCTTGCGGACCAGCCGTTCCGTCAGCCGCCGGTGCGCGATCAGGTCGGCGATGGTGCCGAGCTTCAGGTTATGGTGCTGGGCGAAGGCAATCAGGTCCGGCAGACGTGCCATGGTGCCGTCGTCGTTCATGATCTCGCAGATCACGGCGGCAGGGGCGAGGCCGGCCTTGCGGGCGATATCGACGGAGGCTTCGGTATGGCCGGCGCGCACCAGTGTGCCGCCTTCGCGGGCCAGCAGCGGGAACACATGTCCGGGCGTGGTGATGTCGTCGCGGGTGGTGTCCGGATTGATCGCGACGGCGATGGTCTTGGCGCGATCGGCGGCGGAGATGCCGGTGGTGACGCCTTCGCGGGCCTCGATCGACACGGTGAACGCCGTCTGGTGCCGTGTGCCGTTCTGCTGGCTCATCAGCGGCAAGCCCAGCTTTTCAACGCGCGCTCGGGTCAGCGCGAGGCAGATCAGACCGCGGGCGTGGCGGGCCATGAAGTTGATCGCGTCCGGGGTCGCGAACTGCGCGGGAACGACCAGGTCGCCCTCATTCTCGCGGTCCTCATCATCCACAAGGATGAACATCCGGCCGTTGCGCGCTTCCTCGATCAGATCCTCGGCGGAGGCGAGGTATTTCGACAGTTCGCTGGTGACGAACTTTTCGTGCAGGTTTTCCATTTACGCGGTCTCCGCCAGGCGCGCGACGTAGCGGGCGAGGGTGTCGATCTCGATATTCACGGGGTCATTCGGCCGCAATGTGCCGAATCCGGTGACCGAGGCGGTGTGGGGGATGATGTTCACCCCGAATGTATCGCCCCGGACCTCATTCACAGTCAACGATACGCCGTCGATGGCGACGCTTCCCTTGACGGCGATGAAGCGGGAAATGTCGTGAGGGACACTGAAAACCCAGCGGGTGGAGGCGTTTTCCGGGGTGGCTGACAGGGCGGTTCCGACGCCATCGACATGACCGGAAACAAGGTGTCCGCCGAGCTCGTCGCCGACGCGGAGTGACCGTTCCAGGTTGACTCGCGATCCGACCGTCCAGGTGCCCAGTTTGGTATGCGCCAGGGTTTCGGCCGAGGCATCGACAGCGAACCAGTCAGTACCGAAATCGACGGCGGTCAGGCAGCATCCCGAACACGCGATGGAGGAGCCAAGCGCGACCGGGGGGTCTGCGAGGAACAGGGCGGGGGTTTCGATCACCAGCCGCATGTCGCGACCGTCGCCTAACGGTTCGATCGTCCGGATGTGCCCGAGGGCGGTTATGATGCCGGTAAACATGGGTCCTGCCTTGAGTATTCGCTTAACATGTCGTTGCCGAGGGCCGTTACGCAATGGCGCTTGAAACGCGGCATGTTTTTCAGTGCCTCCAGCCCGAACGCCTGCACGGCGGGCCAGCCGTCGCCACCCATGATGGCTGGGGCGTGGAACCAGGCGATGCGGTCCACCAGATCGGCGCGCAGCAGGGCGGCGGCGACCTGGCCGCCGCCTTCCACCAGCACGCGGGTCAGGCCGGCGGTGCCGAGAGCGGTCAGCGCGGCGGTCAGATCGACGCCCATCGAGGAGCCGGGGATTTTGATGAGTGTTGCCCCGGCACTGACGAAGGCTTCCTCGCGGGCGAGGTTGGTGCCGTCGCGCATCAGAAACCAGGTCGGCGTTTCGGTGGCGGTGGCCAGCAGGCGCGAGGTCAGCGGCGTGCGCAGATGGCTGTCGGCCAGGACGCGCACGTTCGGTGTCGTGCGGAAGCCAGGGATGCGGCAGGTCAGGTCGGGGTTGTCGGCGAGGACAGTGCCGACTCCCACCATGACGGCGTCATGCCGGCCGCGCATCGCGTGTCCGGCGCGGCGGGCCGGGGTGTCGGTGATCCACTGGCTTTCGCCGCTGCCTGTGGCGATCCGGCCGTCCAGGGTCGATGCGAGTTTCAGCGTCACCATCGGACGGCCGAGGGTGATGCGGGTGGTGAAGCCGATTAGCGTGTCCAGCGCCTCAGCTTCCAGCAAGCCGGTTTCAACCGTGATGCCGGCGTCTTTCAGCTTCGCCAGTCCCTGGCCGTTGACGCGCGGGTCCGGGTCGCCGGCTGCCACGACAACGCGGGCGATGCCGGCCTCGATCAAGGCGTCAGTGCAGGGTGGGGAGCGGCCCCAGTGGCAGCACGGTTCCAGGGTGACATAGGCAGTGGCGCCTTTCGCCTGGTCTCCGGCCATCGCCAGGGCGATCGGTTCAGCGTGTGGGCGGCCGCCGGGCGTGGTGAAGCCTCGGCCTACGACGCGGCCGGCGCGGACGATGACACAGCCGACGGACGGGTTTGGCCATGTGGTGCCGAGGCCCCGGCGGGCCAGGGCGAGGGCGGCGCGCATGTGGGCGAGGTCGGTCATGCCGCCCCCCCGTCATGGCGGGCGCAGGCCCGCCATCCACGTCTTTCGGCCGGTGCGCATCGCAAGGCGTGGATGGCGGGCCTGCGCCCGCCATGACGGGGGGGGCGGGACACTATTCCTCCGGCACCGGAGCCAGGCCGCCGACGAAATCCTCGAAGTCTTTCGCCTCTCGAAAATTGCGGTAGACGCTGGCGAACCGGACATAGGCGACCTTGTCCAGTTCCTTCAGCGTGTCCATCACCAGTTCGCCGATCTGCTTGCTGGGGATGTCGCTGTCCCCCGACGCCTCCAACTGGCGCACGACGGAGTTGACGATCCGCTCGATCCGCTCCTCCTGGATCGGTCGCTTTCGCATCGAAATCCGGATGGATCGAGCCAGTTTGTCGCGATCGAAGGGGACGCGACGGCCGTCGGATTTGACGACCGTCAGTTCGCGCAATTGCACCCGCTCGATGGTGGTGAAACGCTGCCCGCAGTTGCCGCAGAAACGGCGTCTGCGGATGGCGCCGTTATCCTCGGTGGGACGGCTGTCCTTCACCTGGGTGTCGTCGAATCCACAGAACGGGCAGCGCATGGTCGGTTACCGATACAGCGGGAAGCGGGCGCACAGTGCCTGCACCCGCGCGCCAACCGCCTGTTCTACGGCGGTGTTGGTGCCGTCATTGGACCGGCCAAGACCCTCCAGAACCTCGTTGATCATCAGGCCGATTTCCCGAAATTCTTCGACCCCGAAGCCGCGCGTGGTGCCGGCCGGGGAGCCCAAACGGACACCGGAGGTGATCGCCGGCTTTTCCGGATCGGACGGGATGGCGTTCTTGTTGGCCGTCATGTGGGCGCGTTCCAGGCTGGCTTCGGCGGCTTTGCCGGTGACGCGCTTGGGGCGGAGATCGACCAGCATCAGATGGCTGTCGGTGCCGCCGCTGACGATGTCCAGACCCTGTTCCTTCAGGGTTTCGGCCAGCACGCGGGCATTGTCCTGCACCGCCTTCTGATAGATGCGGAATGCCGGAGTCAGCGCCTCACCGAACGCAGCGGCCTTGCCGGCGATGACATGCATCAGCGGGCCGCCCTGCAGGCCGGGGAACACAGCGGAGTTGATCTTCTTTCCCAGTTCCAGGTCATTTGACAAAATCATGCCGCCGCGCGGGCCGCGCAGGGTTTTGTGCGTCGTGGTGGTGACGACATGGGCGTGCGGCAGCGGGCTGGGGAACAGCTCGGCGGCCACCAAACCGGCGAAATGCGCCATATCGACCATGAAGAAGGCACCAACCTCGTCGGCAACTTTCCGAATGCGCGCGAAGTCGATGAAGCGGGCGTAGGCGGAGCCGCCGGCGATGATCAGCTTGGGCTTTTCGGTGCGGGCGAGGTGCTCAAGCTGTTCATAATCCAGGATGCCATCTTCCGCGCGCACGCCATACTGCACCGCTCGGAACCACTTGCCGGACAGGTTGGGCGCGGCGCCGTGGGTCAGATGGCCGCCGGCATCGAGGCTCATGCCGAGCACGGTGTCGCCGGGTTTCACCAGGGCCAGGAACACCGCCTGGTTGGCCTGCGCGCCGGAGTGCGGCTGGACGTTGGCGAAGGCGCAGTTGAACAGTTGTTTGGCGCGCTCGATCGCCAGGTTTTCGGCGACATCGACATAAACGCAACCGCCGTAATAGCGGCGGCCGGGGTAACCCTCGGCGTATTTGTTGGTCAGCACAGACCCTTGTGCTTCGAGGACGGCGGCGGAGACGATGTTCTCCGACGCGATCAACTCGATACCGTCTTGCTGGCGGTGGAGTTCGGACCGGATGGCGGCGGCCAGTTCGGGGTCGGTCTCGGCCAGGGGGGCGGAGAAGAAGCGCTTGGTGTCGTGCTGTGTCATCGAAGGTCCCAAACTGGGTTACGGTTTCGTTCGCCACGGTGCTGTAGCATGCGCGGCCACGGCGAGAAACCCGGACTGTTGTGGCTGGACTGTTGTATGCGACTCCACAGGTGGTTCAGATTGGATCGATGGCCGAACCCGTGATCATCCCATTGCCCGACCTTGCCGCGACCGAAGCGCTGGCCGAACGATTGGCCGGTGTGGCGCGGGCCGGGGATTGCATTTTGCTGGAGGGACCGTTGGGCGCGGGGAAGACCGCGTTTGCCCGCGCGTTCCTGCGCGCGGCGGCGGGCGATCCGGCGATGGAGGTGCCCAGCCCGTCGTTCACCCTGGTGCAGATATACGACACGAAAATTGGTCCCGTGTTCCACTACGATTTGTGGCGTCTGGATGGGGCCGATGCTTTGACGGAGTTGGATTGGGAGGACGCGTTGGACGGAGTCGTGCTGGTGGAATGGCCGGATCGGCTGGGTTCGCTGCGGCCGGAGGGTGCGTTGACGATCACGCTGCGGCTGGGGGAAGACGAGGCTCGTGAGGCGACGTTGGAGGGATGGGACGGGCGGATCGAGCATTCTGGGCTGGGGTTCCCGTCGTGACCTGCATGCAACGCGGCGATGAGTCGCTCCGGAAAGAACCCCTTCACTCCGGAATGCTCGCATGTACCGCGACGACCTGATCGCGGTCTTCCTCGCCCGTAATGGCTACGCGCCCAGCTACGCCGAACCGCTCGCACAGGATGCCAGTTTCCGGCGGTATCTGCGCATTCGTGGTGATCGCCCGGCCGTGCTGATGGACGCGCCACCGCCCGAGGATGTGCGTCCGTTTCTGCGTATCGCTACCCACCTGAGATCCGTCGGCGTGTTGGTTCCGGCGATTCTGGCCGCCGATGAAACGCAGGGTTTCGTCCTGGAGGAAGATTTCGGGGACGATCTTCTGTCGGTGCTGCTGGACCGGGGGGACAACCCGGACCCGTTGTTGGATGCGGCGGTCGATGCTCTGGTGGTGATGCAGCGTGCCGCGCCTCCGGACTGGTTGCCAAACTGGGACGCGCCGGCGATGGCCTCGACCGCGATGGGCACGCTGTTTGACTGGTGGTGGCCGGCGCAATTCGCCACGCCGGCGCCCCATGCGGCGCGTGACGACGTGGCGGCGGCCCTGGACGCGATGTTGGAACCGGTGGCGACCGGTCCGAAATGCTTCGTCCACCGGGACTACTTCGCCGGCAACCTGCTGCGGCTGCCGAACGGTCAAACCGGTATCATCGACTTCCAGGGCGCGGGTATCGGTCATCCGGCCTACGATCTGGTTTCCCTGTTGCAGGACGCGCGGCGTGACATCCCGGAGGCATCGCGTTCCCGGGCGCTGGACCGCTATTTGGCCGCCCGGCCCGATCTGGACCCGGAAAAATTCCGAGCGGCGTTTACGGCATGCGCGGCACAGCGGCATCTGCGGGTTGCCTGCCAGTGGGTACGGTTGGCCCGACGCGACGGCCGGCCGATGTACCTCGCCTATGGGCCGCGGACGTGGCGGCTGCTACAGGACGCCCTGTCACAGCCAGCGGCCAAACCGCTCGCCGCTGCGTTGGATCGATGGATACCGGCCGCCTTGCGCGGCAACCCTTCAGGACTTGTACCATGACGATATATCCTCATTCCGCCATGGTCCTGGCTGCCGGCCTCGCCACCCGCATGCGGCCGCTGACCGACTTCACCGCCAAGCCGCTGCTGCAACTTGGCGGGCGCACGTTGCTGGATCACGCGCTGGATCATCTGGTGGAGGCCGGAGTCGAGACTGTTGCGGTCAATGCGCACTGGCAGGCCGATGCGGTCGCGGACCATCTCGCCCGACGGCCGCCACCGCCGAAGACCGTCCTGTTGCGCGAGGACCATCTGCTGGAAACCGGCGGCGGGGTGCGGGCGGCGTTGAAGGTCCTCGGCCCCGACCCGTTCTTCGTCGTGAACGGCGATGCGTTCTGGGTGAACGGCCCGATGTCCGCGCTGGGCCGGTTGGCGTCGGCATTCGACGACACGGTGGACGGGGTCCTGCTGGTCCACCGCACGTCGCACGTCCACGCCGATGTCGGCTACGGCGACTTCGCCCTCAGCAAATGGGGAATCCCGCGCCGTCGGGGGGAACGTGAGGTCGTCCCCTACATCTACGCCGGGGTGCAACTGATCCATCCGCGTCTGCTGGCCGAAATGCCCGAGGGTGCATTCAGCATGAACCGCGCCTGGGACATCGCCCTGGCCGCCGGACGCCTGAAAGCCGTGGTGCATGATGGGCTGTGGTTCCATCTGTCCACGCCGCCGGATCTGGCGGAAGCCGAACAGATATTGGAGGCGCGCTTCACCGGCGATGCCCGTTGGCCGTGGCGCTGAATCTTTTCGCCGTCCCGCCGCATGTTCCGTTCCTGGATGCCCTTGCGCGCGGCTGGCTGCAACGCGGCGACGATCCTTTAACGGTCAGCAACGGCCTGATCCTGCTGCCCACCCGCCGCTCCGCCCGCTCACTGGCCGAGGCGTTTCTGCGGGTTCGCAACGGCGCGCCGATGCTGTTGCCGCGCATTACGGCTTTGGGCGCGTTGGACGAGGCGCCGCTGGCGTTGGCCGGCGCGCTGGATTTGCCGCCGGCGGTCGCGCCGATGCAGCGTCTGGCCGCGCTGACGCGGTTGATCCTGGCGATGAACGGCGATGGCGGCGCACCACAATCGGCCGACCGGGCATGGCTGTTGGCCGGGGAACTCGCGTCGCTGATGGATGAGGCCGAACGGGCAGGGGTCGATCTCGGCCGGCGTTTGCCCGACGCCGCCGATCCGGAATACGCCGCCCATTGGGCGAAGACGCTGGAATTCCTGCACATCGTGACTGGCCTGTGGCCCGCGTGGCTGGCGGATAACGGCGTCATGAACCCTGCCGCAAGGCAGGTCGCGTTGTTGGAGGCGCAAGCGCGGGCGTGGGAGGACAATCCGCCCGACTACCCGGTCCTGATTGCCGGCACCACCGCCGGCATCCCGGCCGTTGCTCGGTTGCTGCGCGTCGTCGCTCGGATGCCATTGGGGCAGGTGGTGCTGCCGCAGTTGGACCTCGGGATGGATGAGACGTCGTGGGGCGAACTGGAAGCCTCGCACGCCCAGGCGGGTTTGGCGCGATTGCTGGCAGACCTGGATGCGACGCGCGGCGATGTGCGTCCGTGGGACAGCGGCGCACAGGGCGAGGTACCCCCGGATCGGTTTGGGGTGCTGTCCCGAGCGCTGCTGCCGGCCGGGGCGTTGGATGATTGGATGAAGCGAGGGGCGGTTTCGCTTGACGGTCTGTCGCGGCTGAAGGCGGCGGACCAACAGCAAGAGGCGCAGGCGATCGCGCTGGTGTTGCGAGAGGCGCTGGAGACCCCGGGGGCTCGCGCGGCGCTGGTCACGCCGGATCGGGATTTGGCCGGGCGGGTGGCGGCGGCGCTGCTGCGGTTCGAGATTGTCGCGGACGATAGCGCCGGGGAGCCTTTGGCGGATTCGCCGCCGGCTGTGTTCCTGCGTTTGCTGGTGCGCGCGGTGGCCGAGGAATTGGCGCCGGTGCCGTTATTGGCACTGTTAAAGCATCCGCTTTCGGGGGTTGGTCTCAGTCCAATGGCTTGCCGGGAGGCAGCGCGACGGTTGGAGACGGTGTGTCTGCGCGGCCCTCGGCCGATGCACGGGATCGCCGGGTTGCGGCAGGCGGCCGACCAGGACGCGCTGACGGTGGCGTTCCTGGCACGGTTGGAAGAGTGTTTGGCCCCGGTATTGCGGATCGACGCCTCGATGGAGATCGCGCCCGGGCAGGCTCTGGCCGCCGTCATCGAATCCGCCGAAGCCCTGGCCGCCACGGACGAAACCGCCGGCCCCGCTCGGCTTTGGGCGGCGGAGGAAGGCGAGGCTTTGGCCACGCGGCTGGCGGAACTGCGCGACGCGGTGGGGCTAATGCCCGATCTGCGGCGCCGTGTGCTGCCAGGATTGCTGGACGCGGTGCTGGAAGGTGAGGTCGTCCGCAGCCGGCGTGCCCTGCGTGGCCGGGGCGGCGTCGAACACCCTCGCATCTTTATCTGGGGCCTGCTGGAGGCGCGGTTGCAATCGGTCGATCTGGTCGTGCTGGGCGGGCTGGTCGAGACCGTCTGGCCGCCGATGGCCGAACCCGGTCCGTGGTTGTCGCGTCCGATGCGGACACGCGTCGGGTTGCCGGCGCCCGAGGAAGCGGTCGGTCAGGCAGCCCACGATTTCCTGGCGGCATGCTGCGCGGCCCCGAGGGTCGTGCTGTCTTGCCCGGTGCGGCGCGACAACGCGCCCGCCGTGCCGGCGCGGTGGTTGACTCGGCTGGATATGTTTTTGGCGGGGCGGGAGGCTGAAGGCACGGCCTGCCCCGTTCTCCCCAACGCGTCATTGCCCGACCGGCCCATCCCGTCACGGCTGGACTTTCCCAACTCGTCATGGCCCGGCTTGTCCGGGCCACCTGTGGCGGCAGGCGCTGGCGAGGGTGGCCCGGACAAGCCGGGCCATGACGGTAAGGGGGCACGTCCCGAACAAGCCCTCCCCGAACACCCCGCCACCGCCTGGGCACGCGCCCTCGACCTGCCGCGCGGCGGGCCCACCCCGGTCAAACCGCCATCCCCTCGCCCGCCGATCGGCAAGCGCCCGCGCAAACTCAGCGTTACCGCGATCGAGACCTGGCTGCGCGACCCCTATGCCATCCATGCGCGCACCATCCTGAAACTCTCGGCCCTGAAGCCGTTGGACGAGGCCACGGACGCCTCCGACTACGGGGCGCTCGTGCATGACGGCATGCGCCGGTTCCTGGCTAAATACGGCGCGACCTGGCCGCCGGCGGCCGCACGAGAACTGCGTCTCGCCATGGGACAGGCCCTCGCCGAAGCCGGGTTGCGGCCGGCATTGCGGGCGTGGTGGTCGCCGCGTCTGGACCGCATCGCCGACTGGGTGGCGCAGACCGAGATCGACCGCCGCTCCCTGCGGGCACCCACGCACATCGCGACCGAGGCATCCGGCTCGATCGCGTTGATACGTCCCGGCGGAACGTTCACCCTGACCGGCCGCGCCGACCGGATTGAGCGGTATGCCGACGGGACGCTGTCGATCCTGGACTACAAAACCGGCTCCCCGCCGTCACAGAAAGACGTCGATGCCGGACTGGCGCCGCAGTTGCCGCTGGAAGCCGCGATGGCGATGCAACAGGGGTTCGGTCTGGAACTGGCCGGCGTGACCGGGGAGTTGCTCTATTGGCACCTGTCCGGAGGCATGGACCCCGGCAAGGCGGTGCCGCTGTTCAAGAAGAACCCGGCCGACATTCCTGATGCGGTGGAGGACGCGAAGCAACGCCTGGGGGACCTGATCGACGCGTTCGACCAACCGGATCGTGCCTACCTGTCCCGCCCGCACCCAGGCCTCGCACCTCGGTTCTCGGACTACGAGCAGCTTGCGCGAGTGGCGGAATGGTCGGCAGCGGGAGATGGCGACGAGTGAGCGGACGCATTTTCGCGACGGCGTCCGCGCCGGATCACGAACACGGGCAAATCCCTGGATGCCGGAGACGAAAAGAATTATCTTGTGCCAATGGACACGGTAAACTTCGAGACGGGCGCGACACCCACCCCGAAAACTGAGGCTGAGCGGCGGAGCCGACTTGCCTGGGAAGCCTCCATGATCGCCGAGGCTGACGCCGATCTGGCGGCCGGGAGGCTGGTCGATGAGGCTGACGTGGATGCCTGGATCGACAGTCTCGGAACCGATCACGAACTGCCCGTGCCCTACGCCAAAAGCTGAGCCAGGGAACGGTGAGTGGAACAGGGGATCGCACCCCGCCGCGACGGCTGCGCTATACCGATAAGGCTTTGGCGGACCTCGCGTCGATCAACGGCTGGCTGACACAGCCGGGTGCCGGACCCGCTGCCCGGCGCAAATTGGCCGCGATCCGCGCCTCGATCCGGCGGTTGCGGTTGCACCCCTGCCTCCACCCACCCGGCGAGCATCCGGGTGTCCGGGAGTTGCCGTGCGATGGCGGCTATCGGGCGCTGTATCGCGTGACCCCGGATACCAGCCTCAGCGAAACCTCCGGTGACATTCTGGTGCTGCGGGTCGTCGGGCCTGGTCAGGATCGAGCCACGCTTTGAACGCGGCATCATTTCCGCTCGGTTTAGATCCGACTTTGTCGCCTGGACGTTGGACACTCTATCCCGTTTGTCTGCTGTTCCGCGCCATGCGGATTTGTGCCATGTTCCGGGAATGGCAACCGTTGACAGCGACCATATCAGACTCGACGAACGCAGCCTTGCCCTGCACACCCTGGTCGCGCGCAAGGTGCTGGAGAATCCTGCTTTGTTGGACAAAGCACGAGAGAATGTGCGCCGCTGGCAAGCAATCGCCGGAAGCCCGTTACCGGCGCTGGCGGCATGGGAGCAGATACTTAACGGTTCGGTTGATCAAATTGTCCGGTTACTCACGGAGCGTTCCGAGGACGCGACGCGCCTGCGTCAGTCCAGCCCATTTGCTGGCGTCCTGACAGAAACCGAGCGTCTGGCCATTTATGAAACGCATGCAGCCGTAAGCGCCTCGATGCTTCCTGGACCGGGGCCTTGATCGAACACGCGGGGTCACGAACACCGGCAAAGCTCTGGTTGCGGGACGCGGAAAGGATTATCTTTTGCCCATGAACACGATTAACCTCGACGCTAGGCAGACCCCGCCCGTGGAGACGGACGCGGAGCGGACCCGCCGTATCGCTTGGGAAGCTCAAGGAATCGCGGAGGCACGAGCCCAAGTGGCCGCAGGTCTTTATGTCGATTCGGCCGAGATTGGTGCCTGGATCGACAGCATCGGCACTGATAACGAGTTGCCGCTACCCCCGGTTCGGCGGCGCTGACCGGCTAGAATAGGCTTCGTGCCACGCTCGCTGATCTTTGCCCCTCGGGCACGCGACGACCTTGATGCGACGCGACGTTGGCTGACCCAACTGGGCTCCGGGCCGGTGGCACGACGCAAACTGATGGCGATCTGGACGGCGATCGAGGGGCTGCGCGACCATCCCTGCCTCTGGCCGGTCGGCCCACACCGGGGTGTGCGGGTATTGCCATGCGACGGCGGCTACCGGGCGCTCTACGAGGTCATTCCCGACACCGGACACAACGAGACCGCTGGCGACGTTGTTGTGTTGCGGGTCTATGGCCCCGGACAGGACCGGAGCACGCTTTGACAGCTGCCTAGCCGTCGGTGGGAAGACGGACAGCGTTCGGATTATGACGCCGCATGATGAGGGGCGTCTTGTAGTATGTGTTACAATTAGTTATGATCCGCTCGGTTAACGGTCGGCATGGGTGTCGCGAGGGAGCGGTTTCGATGGAATTGATCGTTTTAGTATTCATCGGTATTGTGGCGGCCCTTGCAGAGCGGCAGATGTCACAGCGCCATCAGGCGTTCATGCAGCAACTCCGGGGGATCAAAGACTCCCTTGACGATATAGCGCGTTCTACCGAAAAAACGGATTCGGAAAAAATCCGCTCTACGAAGGCCAGGCTGTCTAAATCCCTACCTGATTTCGAAGCTGAATTCACAGACGAATACGCTGCTGCGATTATTCGATGAATTCTTGGATCTGGCGGAATTATCTCCGTCCTGATCTCCATGATACATATAGTAAAAGATGGAAATCAGACATGAAAAATTTGTGTCGCCAAATGAGAAAGAATACAGCGGTTTATCTTGCGGAGCCCCGTCTGAATTCATATTTTGTTACGTTATAATAATATTACTTACTCGAATTATTTAATATGATAGGGTCATAGAAAATGGCGACCGCTCTTTAGTCCATTATGTATTTTCCAAACGCGCTCAGATCGAATAGAAAATTGCAAGCGCAGCACGGATCGCATCGCGTCGGTTGACTGAGTTTTGCGTGCATCGATATGCCGCATACCCGGCAAGTGGGGCGTAGCACTGTACCGATGGCCAAGACGTTGAACACACCTCCGGCGGTCGAACATCGAGCATGCCGAGCGATCATCGCCTTGGCGTCTTGGCGACTTGGCGCTGAACTGAAACCGTGCAACCAAACGGAACACGCCAAGGCCACCGCATGACCGTCACCACCCACCCAGAAACCGCCCGCCAGCGCGCCAACCGCGAGCAACTCACCGCCTCCAACCCGGCGGTGTCGGCGTTCGTCGCCGCCTCGGCCGGGTCGGGCAAGACCAAGCTGCTGACCGACCGGCTGCTCCGCCTGATGCTGACCGGCGCCGCCCCCGAACGCATCCAGTGCCTGACCTTCACCAAAGCCGCCGCCGCCGAGATGTCGCTCCGGCTGCAACGCACGCTCGGGCGCTGGGTCACGATGCCAGCGGACAAGCTGGCCGAGGACCTTCTCCGGCTTCGCGTCGAACCGACGGACATCACCTGCCAGGCAGCCCGGGCATTATTTGCAAAGGTGCTCGACCTGCCGGGCGGCATGCGCATCGGCACCATCCACGCCTTCAGCCAGTCTCTCCTCCGCCGCTTCCCGCTGGAAGCCGCGATCTCCCCGCATTTCCAACTGGTGGACGACCGCGACGCCGACGACGCGATGACCGAGGCGCGGGAGGACATGCTGACCGATGCCGGCACCCCCGCGATGCAGCATGCGCTAAAAACCCTGGCCGGCCTGACCTCGGCCGAGGCATTCGGCGGCCACGTCAAGACGTTGCAGAAAGACCGGGCCAGGCTACAGGAAGCATTGGAACTCGGCGACGAACTGGAACGCGCGCAACGCCGGGTGCTCGGTGTCACGGCACCGGACGAAGACTCGCTGATAGAGCAGGCCTGCCAATGGCTGGGCGAATCCGCCCTGCGTGAGGCGGCTCGGATCGTTGCGGAAAAAGCTTCCCCGGCTGTAACCGCCAAAGCCGCCGCGATCCTGGACTGGCTCAGCTTGCCGGCCGACCTGCGCGCCGAAAACTGGGCCGACTGGTGCGACCTGTTCCTGACCGCCAAGGGCGAACCGCGCGGCGAAACGGCGCTGGTCAACAAGGCGCTGTCCGCCAAACGCCCCGACTTACTCCCCCGTTACCTGGAGGAAGCCGCCCGCATCGTATCCGTCGAAGACTCCCGCCGTGCACTTAAACTCGCCGCCGTCTCCGCCGCGCTGCTGCTGCTCGCCGGACCGGTCGCGCGCGGCTATGCCCAGCGCAAGGACGACGCCGGCCTGCTCGATTACGACGACCTGATCGACCGCACACGCACCCTGCTGTTCGATCCCGGCGCGGCCTGGGTCCTGTATAAACTGGACGGCGGTCTCGACCACCTGCTGCTGGATGAGGTGCAGGACACCGCCCCGCAACAATGGCGCATCGCCCACGCGCTGACTGAGGAATTCTTCGCCGGCCAGGGCGCCCGGGACCGAACCCGCACGGTGTTTGCCGTCGGTGACCGCAAGCAGTCGATCTACTCGTTCCAGGGCGCCGACACGGCGGAGTTTGACCGCTCGCACGACATCCTCGCCCGCCGCGTCCGCACATCGGGGCAACATTTTGAAGATGTCGGCCTGGACGTGTCATTCCGCTCCACCGCCCCGGTTCTGGCCCTGGTCGATGCCGTGTTCACCGACCCGATGGCGCGCCCGGGCGTGGTCGCAGCCGGCGAAACCCTGACCCACTACGCCGATCGCGCCGGCCATGGCGGCGAGGTCGAAATCTGGCCGCTCGCCCCGCTACCCGACCCGGCGCCGCACCAACCCTGGACGGTGCCGGAGCAAAACCAGTCGCAGACCTCGGCCAGGCAGATGCTGGCGGACAAGCTGGCGGACTGGATACGCGACCAGACCAACGGTTCCACCTTGCTGGAAAGCAAAGGCCGGCCGCTGAATGCCGGCGACGTGCTGATCCTGGTGCGCCGGCGCGACGAATTCGCCCGCGCGCTGGTGCGGGCATTAAAGACACGAGGTGTCCCTGTGGCCGGCCTGGACCGCATGGTGCTGACGGATCAGCCGGCAGTGCAGGACCTGATGGCACTGGCGGATGCGCTGCTGCTGCCCTCCGACGACCTGACGTTCGGCTGCGTGCTGACCAGTCCGCTCGGTGGCCTGACCGATGACGAATTGTCCGCAATTGCCATCGATCGGCGGGGTTCGCTGTGGGATGCGCTACGGCACCGCGCCGACGAAAATCCGTCGTTCCATCGAGCCGCCGATTTCTTCGGCCAACTTTTAAAACGCGTCGATTACGTCTCCCCCTACGCCCTGTTCGCCGAAGCCCTCGGCCCACTCGGTGGCCGCGCCCGCCTGTTTGCCAGGCTTGGTCCTGAGGCGGCGGAGCCGGTGGACGAACTGCTGAACGCCGCGCTGACCTACGCCGGCCGGCATCCGCCGTCGTTGCAGGGCTTTCTGCATTGGCTGCGCCGCTCCGGGGCCGAGGTGAAGCGAGAACCTGAAGCCGCCGGCAATCTGGTGCGGATCATGACGGTGCACGGCGCCAAGGGGTTGCAGGCGCCGCTGGTGATCGTGCCGGATACCTCCGCACTGCCAAAGGATGACGGGTCGATCGTGTGGGCTTTCGACAAAGTGACCGGCCGCGAGGTCCCGCTATGGGCGCCGCGCAAGGAATTCCGCTGCGACCGGTTGGACCAACTGGGCGCCGACAGCCGGCAGCGGCAGATGGAGGAACATAATCGTCTGCTCTATGTCGCCCTCACTCGCGCCGAGGACCGGCTACTGGTGTGCGGCTGGGCGACAAGGTCGATCAAAGAGGAATGCTGGCACAGCCTGGTGCAGCGAGGGTTCGAATCGGCGGGCGCGGAACGGGAGAAATTCGCCGGGTGGGACGGGGACCTGCTGCGTCTGAACGCGTTGCAGACCCTTTCGCCAGAGATCGCACGCGAGACCGCACACGCTGATAACGCTGCCGACTTGCCGGCATGGATCGGGTCGGCGCCGTCATGGACGCCGGCTGACCCGCCGCCCGAACCGCCGCGTCCGGTGCCGTTGGCGCCAAGCCGCCCGGAAGGCGTTGAATTGGGAGCAGTGCCGGCGGCGGAGTCTCCGTTCGCCGAACGGGATGCCGGGGGCAACCGGTTCCGGCGCGGCCAGTTGATCCATGCTTTGCTGCAACATCTGCCCGTGTTGCCCCCCGAAAGCCGACGCGACGCGGCGGTGCGGTACCTCGAAAAACCTGGCCATGGGCTGCCGTTTGGCGAGGCCGAACGGGTCGCCGACGAGGTCCTGGCGGTGATGGCGCATCCGGATCTGGTGCCTCTGTTCGGGCCTGGCAGCCGGGCGGAGGTGCCGTTGACCGGCGTGGTGGGCGATCAGGTGGTGGGCGGTTTGGTCGATCGGCTGGTGGTGTTGCCGGATCGCGTGCTGGTCGCCGATTTCAAGACCAACCGGCGGCCGCCTGTTCGGGTGGAGGACACGCCGATCCTGTATCGCCGGCAGATGGCATCGTATCGGGCGGTGCTGCGAGCCGTTTTCCCTGGAAGAGCCGTGCGGTGCGCTCTGATCTGGACGCGGGCCGCGAGCGTGGCGATTCTGCCGGACGAGATGCTCGATTCGCATGACCCCGGCCTGCGTCGATCCGAACAAGAGGCGCCGCACAGCGTGGCGTCGTGATCGGCTTCGCAGAATCGGCATGACTTCCCGCTTGACCGGTTTGGCTGCCGGTCCCAATTTCAACCCAACCGAATTTCAAGGATATGATAATGAGCGCGAACACAGTTGCCGTGACCGACAAAAGCTTCGCCACGGACGTGGTGGAAGCCAGCAAGAAAGGTCCCGTGCTGGTCGATTTCTGGGCCGAATGGTGCGGTCCCTGTAAGATGATCGGACCGGCGCTGGAAGAAATTGCCGGGGAATTGGCCGGCAAGCTGACGATCGCGAAGGTCGATATCGACAACAATCCAGGATCCCCGAATCAGTTTGCCGTCCGGGGCATCCCGACGTTGATCTTGTTCAAGGACGGCGCTCCGGTTTCGACTCAGGTCGGCGCGATGCCCAAAAGCAAGCTGAAGGATTGGATTAACGCTAACATCTGATTCCATGGTGGCCCGGCTCATACGGCCGAGTATTCCACCAGCTCTGCCGCGATAGACGGCCCTCCCCCGACCAGGTTGGGGGAGGGCCCTGCTTTCGGCTGAATCGCGCCAGACGTCAGTCTTATGTCCCGGGCGCGACGGTGATCAGGTGCCGATTGAACGGCGCCCCACGATGGCGTGATACAAAACCAGTACCACGACCGAACCGATGACCGCGACAATGACGCTGTAGAGGTTGAAACCGGTAACCGGAGCGGCCCCGGCGAACGAGAACAAAAATCCGCCGACAAACGCGCCAACGATACCCAGCACGATGTCGAGAATCATTCCTTCACCACTGTTGTTCACAAGCTTGCTGGCAATAAAGCCGGCGATCAGTCCAAGGATCAGCCAAGCGAGAATGGACATAGCGATTTCCTTCTATCGGGTTGATATTTGGTCCCGGGTCGGCAGGATCGAGGCCAGGACATAAGCGATCCCTCCCGCTACCAGCAGGGAGATCAGAGGTTGCCGTTCAACGGTGGATGATAAATTTGCGGTGACTTCCCGAGCCTGATCATAAAGCTGTCCGGAAGCGTGGTTCGCGTCGCTGGCAAGTTGGCGCGCTCTTTCCTCCAGCAGAAGCGTTGTCAGCGCCAACGTCGCCAAAGCCAGCAATGCCTTCATGAGGATCTCCTGTTCCGGCATAGGACGACCGATGTACGCAACAACGCGTCAGCGGACCTACGGATGCGGGCGCCGAAATTTTTATTTTCGATCCGGAGTCCGATGTCGCTCCCGCAACTGTCCCTGACAGTCAGTCGAACCGTCGCGCAACGATTATGCGGTCGCGCCACCCGAGCGTAAAGCGCCAAGCACCTCACAGGCCGCACGCCGGGTGGGTTGATACGCCAACGCCTGCAAACGCAGGCCGACGGATCGCAGCCGGTGACCGGATGCCTCGGCGATCTCGGCCCGGGCGGCGTACATGCGTGCATTGAAGCCGCTTTCGGCGGACGGGTCCTCCGCCAGCGCCGCCGCTCGGTGACGTTCGGCGATCAGGCTCATGGCCATGAGCCGCAGATCCATGCGGCCGGTCGCATTGCCGGGACGATGCATCAGGTATTCGGCCTGGATCCCCGGCACCACGCCCACCGGCGCCCGGCGAGCCAGCACAAGCCACAGGTCCCAATCCTCGGCTGAGGTCAGGCCAGTGTTAAATCCGCCGACCTCCCGCAACAGGTCCGTCCTTGCGATGACGGTCGATGTCCCCACGACGTTTTCCGCGTACAGCGTTGACAACGCCCGGTCCAACACGAATGGCCCCAGCGCTGAACCGAACCGGGCGGCGAACCGCGGCCAAAAGGCGAAGCAGCCGCCGCGGTCTTCATTCTTCGTCGTTATATGCCGATAATCGGTGAACGAAAATCCGATCTCAGGGTGATCCCGGTGCAGCGCGATTTGGGTGTCCAGCTTGTTGGGCAGCCATTGATCATCCGCATCGAGAAACGCGATCAACGGCGCCCGTGCCGCCCCGATCGCCAGATTGCGGGCCCGCGACGGGCCGGCGCGCATGCCGACCATGAACCGCAGCCGCGGATCACGGGCAGCGGTCTCCCCCAGCCATGCCAGCGTCCCATCGGACGACCCGTCATCGACGACGATGATCTCCACGTCCGGACGGGGTCCGATCGATGCGATCGCAGCCGGTAGCCATGCAAGCGCGTCGCGGGTCGGAATAATCACGCTGACGGCGGGTAGCTCGGTCATAGAAGCCTCGTGCCTTTCGACGCTCCCGTTTGGCCGAGGCGTCAGGCGAAGGAGATGCATATATCGCGCCAGGAAATGACGGTGGATTGCGTCGCATTTTGCGATTTTCAGGCCGCCAATTGTTGGCATGAGTGATGCAGTGAACCCCGTATCGCCGTCCCAATCGGATGGCCCGGACAAGGAACCGCATCATGGCACAAACGATCCACAATCAGGACGCCTCCGCTCCTCTTTCTATCTGTTACGTGCTGGCGGCCTTCCCGGTTCTGTCTGAAACGTTTGTTTCCAATGAGATACGCGCCATGCGCCGGATGGGCCATACGATCGTGCCGCTGGCGCTGACGCCGTATGACGGGCCTTGTCAGCCGGAAGACGAGGCGATGCGGGCGGAGCGAGTCCATCTCGGTGACATCTCAACCACCCGCGCCCTGGCTTACGCGGCGTCGCGTCCGTCCGGCCTGGCGGCGGCGCTGAGATTCGCAAATCGCCAAATCGGCATTCCGGCGCGCTCGTTGATCCGCGCCGCGGCCCGTGTGGCGCTCGCGGCCAAGCAGCACGGATGCACCCATTTGCATGCGCATTACGCCCATTCGTCGGCTGCGACGGCGGTGGCCGCCGCCATGATCGGCGGAATGACCTGCTCCTTCATCGGTCACGGCTACGATATCTACGGGACGCCGTGCGATCTGCCGGTCAAACTGAGTGCCGCCGACGTGGTTTTCGCAACGTGCGAGGACATGGCGGCCGACTTCCGCCGCCTGGCGCCCGATGTGAACACGATTGTCTCGTCCTGCGGGATTGATCCCGACCGTTTCGTTCCCTCACCCTGTGCCACCAGCAACGGACGCTTGCTGGCGATCGGCCGCCTGGTCGAGCAGAAAGGGTATTCCACCTTGATCGAAGCGCTGGCGCGCATTCCCGCGGCGCAACGGCCCGTCGTCGATGTGGTCGGCGGCGGCCCGCTGGAGGAGGAGCTGAAGGCGATGGCCGAACGCCTGGGCGTGGCCGCGAACATTTGCTTCCTGGGCCGCAAGCCGTCCACCTGGATTGCCATCGAGGGGCCGCGCTACCAGGGGTTCCTCGCGCCGTATGTGATCTGCGCTGACAACGACCGCGACACCGGGCCGGTGGCGGTGAAGGAGGCCCTGGCGATGGGGCTGCCCATCGTCGCATCGCGCCTGATGGGGCTGAAGGAGAGCGTTCAGGTCTCCAATGGCCGCCATGTCGAGCCGGGCAATGTGGACGACCTCGCCGATGCGATCCTGTGGCTGACCGGACTGTCGTCCGCGGATCGCCAGGCGCTGGGACATGCCGGGCGGTTGCATGCGCTGGTCAACTATACGCTGGCCGCGCAGGCCGCGAGCATCACGGCGGCGATCCATGGCGTGCAGCAGGCGCGGGTCCTGCCATGCGCGGCCTAGCCGGGACCGCTGCCCCCACGGTGCGCCCCGGGGGCAGCAGCATCGTTCATCGCGGGTCTGCTCACGTCTCTGCCGGCACGCGCACCAGCTTTTGCAGGCATCGGATGTATTTTGGTTTTGTGATGCCCGGAAACGATCGCGACCAGGACGTGTAGGCGACCTCTCCCACGTACAGATTGCCTTTCGAATCTGCCGCCAGCCCGTGCGGTGAGATGAACTGACCGGGCGCGGTGCCGCGCGACGGATCGGCCTGCACGCGGGCCAGTTGCTTGCCGGTGTGGTCCCAAACACTGATGCGCGGGCCGATGTTCGGCAGATCGATGTTCACCGGCAGATGCGGACCCAGTTCGGCGATGTAACACAGCGGGCATTTGCCGCCCGTCATGAAAAGCCCGCTGGGGCGGTGCATGTTGTTCCACTGCGTCTCGTAACGGCCGTTGGCGTCGAACACCTGGACGCGGTGATTCTCCCGGTCCGCGACATAGACCCAGCCATCGCCATCGCAGGTGATGTTGTGGGCGATGTTGAATTCACCGGGATTGGTTCCGGGGCTGCCCCACGAATGCAGCAGCCGCCCATCCGGGGTGTATTTGTGAACGCGTGAGTTGCCGTATCCGTCTGACACGTAGATGTCGCCGGACGGCGACAGCGCGGTGTGCGTGCAGCGGTTGAACGGTTCGCCGCTCATATACGGTGTCGCTTTGCCGGGGATGCCGATCGTCAGCAGCACCTTGCCGTCCAGAGTGCATTTGCGGACGGTGTGGTCGCCATCGTCCGTGCAGTAGATCGTATCGTCCGGTCCCATATGCACGCCGTGCGCGCGCGCGAAAATCCCGTCGCCCCAGGACCGCAGGAAATTGCCGTCCTTGTCGAACACGACCATCGGATGCTCGCCACGATGGAACGCATAGACATTGTCCCAGCGGTCCACGCCGACGGCGGCGACGTCGCCGAATGCGTAGCCGGGCGGCAGGATTCCCCAGCCGTGTTCGGCCTTATAGGTGAAGTCGCCGGTGCCTATTGTTTCGGTCATTGGTGGTCCTCCGATCGCGTTGGGGCGCGGGAGGTTTGACAGACGCACGCGTGGCCGCGCCGGCCAGCGACGCCGCGGCGGGCCTCGTTGGATCGAGCGTGGCGGCGAAGAGTTTTCGCGTTTCGAGCGGTAGTGACGCCCATTGCCTGGTCCTCCCGGCCTATTGGCCGGAAGTCTAGGTGATCGGCGAGGACAGGCCAATGGCGGCGGTTACCGGCGTTGGAAAAAGCCGCCACCGATCAGGACAAAGCCCAACACCAATGCGCCTCCGGCAAGATACGGTGGGACAGCATAGGTGGTTGTTTCTGTCGTCTGTAACTTCAGGTCGCCAATCCGAGCGACGTCCTTTGTTTGTTGAGCTGTAAAGAAGGGGACGGCCAAGCCAAGCAGCCCGAGGAGAGCCAGGGCGGCTCCCCCCATTGTCATCGGGTTAGTGTTCACGAAATTCCCCCTAAACTCGATTCAGCAACCAGACGACAAGACAAATGATCAGAACCGTGCTGAGAACGCCGCCGGACCCGATATATCCGTATTGGCTGTGGGCGTAGTACCCACCGCCGCCGCCGAATACCAAGATCAATATTACAATGAACAGAATCAAACCCATGACGAACTCCTATTGAGTGCCGCTGGTGAAGCTATTTATACCAGTCGACGTAAACATCGATTCTCCGGCCGCCCGCGACCGTCATGCCGACGAAGGTCGGTATCCACATCTTTTGTTCGTCTAAACAAAGACATGGATGGTGCGCCTTCGCGCACCATGACGATTCGGGTAGACTGGCGTGTGTCGGTCTCAACACGGACTGGTATTACACCAGCCGGCGCTGGCATTGACACTCTGACGGCCCAACAGGTGATGCCGGCAAAGGCCCGCATCCACGTCTTTCAATAGTCTGATAAAAGATGTGGATGAGGCGCCTTCGCGCACCACGACGAAGGGTTGGTATTACTTCTTGACCGCGTCTCGCACGGCGTCGCTCAGACCGCCAATGGCATTCTGTACTTTGCCCTCGGCCTGGTCGGTCCGGCCGTCAGTCTGCAATTTGGTGTCACCCGCGGCCTTGCCGATGGCTTCCTTAATGACGCCTTTGGCTTCTTTCGCGGCGCCGATAATGCGATTCTTGTCCATGACTTGCTGTTCCCTTGTTTCAAACGACGCAATGTGTCTGCGTGATTTCAAATATAGGGACGGCCAGGTCTTGCAGGCAGGATCGGAAAATACCTAGGTAAACCGGGGCGGCCTCACAGGCGCCCCGACCGGCATTAGCTTGTTACATACGTAAAAATCCGGATCGAACCGTCCGGCTGCTTTTCACGATAGACGCCCTGGATCTCGCTCTCGAACCCCGGGAACAAATTCGATCCACGCTCGAACATCTTCAGATAATCGATCATCGGCTGGGCGCGCTCATCCAGCCGTTCGCCCGGCACGATGGTGGCGATGCCGGGCGGATAGACGACCCACAATGTGGTGGCGATGCGTCCATAGACTTCGTCGACCGGGAGGTAATCGACGTCGTTCTTCACCAGACGCCGCACGGCTTCCTGCGGCGCCATCGCCATGGTGGGAAAATGCTTCGGCCGGAACTGGGCGCGTTGCAGGGCACTGGTGCCTTGCTCGCGATAGAAGCTGTGCATCTCCCGGCACAAATCGCGCAGGCGCATCCCGCCATAGCGCTGCGGCCGCTTGCGGACGAATTCGGGGATGGCTTCCTCCAGCAGCACGTTGTCGTCATGCAGGCGTTTGAAAAACACCAGCGCGCTCAGCAGCGTGCCGGCCTTGCTGGATTCGACACCGGGGGTCAGCAGGAACAGCATGCTGTTGAAATCGTTCTTTTCCGCAACAATGCGGTTTTCCCGCAGATACTGCACCACCACCGGTGCCGGCACGCCGTATTCCGTATAAGCGCCGGTCTGCCGGTCAAAACCGGGAGTCAACAAAGTCAGCTTGTTGGGATCGGTCATCGCGTAACCGGGGTTGACGTGACGGTACCCGTGCCACGCTGCGTTCGGTGCCAGCTCCCAAAACCGCGAGTCCGCAACGAGTTCGTCGGTAGGCACGTTTTCCCATTTGGTCATGCCGCCGTCGTAATCGATCATATCGGGCACAAACGGATCAAAGAACCACCTGCGGTCGGGATCGGATTCGCTCTCTTCGAACTCCCGTGTGATCGCGCGCATCTTCTTGCGCAGCTCGATCCCCAGGCGGATCGTATCGTCCCACAGAACCTCACCCTGGCGGCCTTTCATCATCTGGGCGCCGACGTCCAACGAGGCAAACAACGGATAGAACGGCGACGTCGAGGCATGCATCATGAACATCTCGTTGAAGCGGCGATGTTCGACCCGGCGGCGCTGGCCGGCGATGTGGGAGTCCTTGATATGGATCTGGCTGGCCTGACTGAAGCTGGCCAACTGTTTGTGGGTGGATTGGGTCGCGATGATTCCCGGATGTTGCGGCCCCAGCCCCTCCAGGCCCATCGCGAACCGGCCGCGAAAGATCGGGTGGAATTTCATGAAGCCGGCCCAGGCCTCATCGAACAGAATGTAGTCGCACAGCGGACCGATCTTCTCGAGGATGGTTGGGGCGCTGTAGATGGTTCCGTCGTAGCTGCATTGCTCGATGACGGCGACGCGGAACGGCCGTTCGCGGCGCCACGCGTCCGGGTCGGTGACCAACGGATTGACACGAATTTTTTCCCGGATGGTCTCTTCGTCCAGCGCTTCGTAGTCGATCGGGCCGATCAACCCGTGGGCGTTTCGGTCGGTTTCCAGGAACACCGGGATGGCGCCGCCCAGATACAACGCGCCGTGATGGGCGGCCTTGTGATTGTTGCGATCGAACAGGACCAGATCGTCCTCAGCCACCAATGATTGCAGCACGATCTTGTTGGACGACGAGGTGCCGTTCAGGACAAAATAGGTGCGTTCCGCCCCGAAAATTTTGGCCGCTTCTCGTTGCGCGGCCAGTGCGGGACCTTCGTGGGTGAGCAGATCGCCCAGGTCTAACACCGAGTTATCGAGGTCATCGCGAAAGATCGCCTCTCCCAGATGCTGGAAAAAGATGCGGCCGATCGGGCTGCGGGCATAGAAAACGCCGCCGTTATGACCGGGGCAGGTCCATAACTGGTTGCCCTCCTCGGCATAGTCCACCAAGGCGCCGAAGAACGGAGTCTTCAGTGTTTCGGCGTATTGCTTCAGCCGGCTGATCAGGTTCTTGGCGATGAAGTCGGGGGTTTCCTCGGCCAGGAACACATAGCCATCGGCTTCGCGCAGCACATCGACCGGGATGTCTTCCAGGCGGTGACGGCGCACCAGGATGATGATCGGCATGTCCAGTCCGCGCTTGCGGATCAGCGACACCAGGCTGCCCATCTTGCCCTGAGGCCCGCGCTTGCCCCAATCCAGCAGCACGCAGCCGACCGCGGCATCGGTTTGGATCACCAGTTCGGCGTCATCGATCTTACGGGCTTTCATGACGATATAGCCGTCACGCTCGATCTCTTCGGTGATCGCGTGCAGGCGCTGGCCCTCAAGATCGGCCGGATCGAAGGCGGGTGCGCAGATTAAGAATTTGAAATGACGCGAATATTCCATGATGCGAGTCTCCAGGCGGGCCGTCGGTGCCGCGTCTTAGCACCGAAGCGTTGGGAAGGCGTCATGTTGAGCGCTGCCATCAAAGTTTCATGTCCGGCGTGCCGTCGTTTTGGCCTCGCGCCGCGGATGGCGTAGCGTCGGCGGCAACAGGAGGAAGCACGATGGCCAACGAAACCGTCCGGCTCGCCGAATATGCGGCGGGGCTGCGCTACGACCAGTTACCGCCGGAGGTCGTCCAACGGGCCAAGGACTGCATCACCGACACGGTCGCGGTGATCGTGCTGGGGAACGCCATGCCCTGGAGCCGTATTGTCGCCAATTACGCGCAACGCATCGGCGCGGGAGGCCGCAGCCGGATCCTCGGGGCCACGGGACCGACGCTGCACGCCCCGGCCGCCGCGTTGGCCAACGGCACGCTGGCGCACGCGTTTGAATCCGACAATTTGACGAGACCGAGTGCTGGCGTGCATCCGGGGGCGACGCTGTTGCCGCCGGGGCTGGCGATCGCGCAGGACCGCGGCAGTTCCGGCCGCGAACTGATCACCGCCGTGGTCGCGGGTTTCGAGGTGATGTACCGCATCGGCCACGCCACCAAACACAGCAATGAAAAGCGCGGTTTTCATGCGCCCGGCACGACCGGTCCGTTCGGCGCCGCCGTGGCCGCCGGCGTGCTGCTGGGGTTGAACGCCGAAGCCATGACCAATGCGCTCGGTATTGCCGGATCGATGGCCGGCGGGCTGATGGAATTCGCCCGGTCCGGCACCGGCGCGATGGTGAAACGGCTCCATTTGGGACGGGCCGCGGAGGCCGGGGTGGTCGCCGCCAGTCTCGCCGCCGACGGGTTTACCGGCCCGGCCAGTGTCCTTGAAGGCGAGGCCGGCTTCCTGAAAGTGTTCTGTTCGGAGTGGGATGTTTCGGACCTGACCCGCGGGCTGGGTACCGACTATGCGACGATGAACCTGTGCCTGAAACGATTTCCGGTTCATATGACCGCGCAAACCGGGGTTCAGGCCGTGCTGGAACTCCAGGCCGAACATGGTTTCACCGGCGCCGAGGTCGATCGAGTGACGGTGGCGGGCAGCGAGCGCATGGCGACCATCAACAATATCCGGCAACCGGCGGATATGATGATGGCGCAGTATTCAATTCCGTTCTGCGTCGCCCTAGCCGTGTTTCGCGACCCGCGCGATCCGGCGTCGTTCGACGACTCCGCGCTGACGGACGCCGCCATTCGGTCCCTGTGCGACCGGGTGGCGGTCACCGTGGCAGACCCGCCGACCCGGGTGCCGGGCGCCAGTATCGTTACGGTCCTATTGAAGGATCGACGTTCGCTGATCCGCGAAGTGGAAGAGTTCAACGGCACACCCGCGCGTCCGCTGAGTCGCGACGAACTGCGCGACAAGTTCACGACGTTGACGCGGGTGCGGTACGGTGGCGAGGCCGCCGGTCTGTTCGACCGATTGCAGACTTTGGAGACCGAAACCGATCTCGGGTGGATCGGCGCTTAGAAGCAGAGAGGAAAACAGCATGACCGTGGCTCGTGAACTCGCCGACTTCCTGGTTGGCACCAAGACGTCCGATCTGCCGGCGCAAACCTTGCAGCATGCGACGATGATCATCGCCAGCACGATCGCCAGCGCGGCCTACGGAACGACCATCCAGTCCGCCCGGATCATCCGCGACCTGGTGCGCGAGCAAGGCGGGCGGGCGGATGCGTCGCTGTGGTTTGGTGGTGGCGGCGCGAAACTGCCGGTCGCCGAGGTCGCGCGATCCAACGCGATGCTGAGTGACGCCGCAGCCTCCGATGACAGCGATCTGCGCAACATCGTGCATGCGGGAACGCCACTGACCGCCGTGTCGCTGGCGTTCGGCGAACGTCTGGGGTCGAGTGGCCGCGACGTGTTGACGGCGATCGTCCTGGGATACGAGGCAGCCGGACGTCTCAGCGAACCGATCACCCCGGGCTTTCGGGCGCGGGGCTTCCATGGCTGCCTCGGCGCGGTGTTCGCCGCCACGGTGTCAGCGTCGCATCTGTTGGGCCTGACCGCCGAACAGATGGCGCAGTCGATTGCGATTTCGGCAGTGTCGATCGGTGGCCTGGCAACCGCCGCCGATACCAGTTTCGCCCGCGAATATCACGCCGGTCTGGCGGCCCAGCTCGGTGTCAATGCGGCGTTGGCCGCGCAACGCGGATATCGCGCGGAGGAGCGCATCCTGGAGGCGCCGCAAGGATTTTTCGAGGCGTTTGGCGGCGTCGAGGGCACAACCGCCGCCCGCATTGCCACGTTCGGATTTGGCGAAAGCTGGGACATTGTGACCGATATGGCGATCAAGCTGGTGCCGGGCGGGCATCCGTATCATGCGTTTGCCGAGGCTGCCGCCAACGCCGCCCGCGACGGCGCGATCGTTGCGGCTGAAGTTGAAAGCATCACGATCTCCCGGCCGGGCTTCACCAAACTCAGCGGTCCCCTGCATCCGGTTGACCTGATCGATATGGCGCATAGTCCGGCCTACTTCGCGGCGGCGGGAGTTGCCGATCGCACCTTCGGCTGGCAAAACGCCAGCGATGCGAAAATCGCCGATCCGGTCATTCACGGATTGATCGACAAAGTCCGGGCCGGAACACCGCCGACCGAGAATGCAACCCGCTATCGTCAGGGCGCGACCGTCACGATCCGTACCACCGACGGCCGCGAATCGACGAATACCGTCTATCTGCCGAAAGGCTCCGGCGCGTTGGGGATTGCCTGGCGCGACGTCAATGCGAAGTATCGCGCGCTGGTTCCGGCCTCTGGATTGTCCGGCGAGACGATCGAAGCCAGCCTCGCCCGGATTCACGATTTCGGACAGTTGCCCAGCGTGTCGCCGCTGGTCGATCTGCTGCGGGGGAGTTAGGGCGCACCGGTACCGTTCCCACATCGTCGTGGCCCGGGGGACACGTTAATTCTTGACGTGGTTTTAGCCCGCGACGGCGCCGCCGCGCCGAGCCATGGGTTCGATGAATTGGGGTTCGGTGTCCCAGGGGAACAGGATCCAGGTGTCCTGGGAGACCTCGGTGACGAAGCTGTCCACGGTCGGCCGGCCCGCCGGCTTGGCATAAACGCATGCGAAGTGCGCCTTGGGCAGCAGCGCGCGAACGACGCGGGCGGTGGTGCCCGAGTCTACCAGGTCATCGACGATCAGGAAGCGGGTGCCGTCGCCGGCGGCGACCGGATGCTTGGTGACGATCGGCTCGCCGCGGGTTTCATCCTGGTAGGTGACGACGCAAACGCTCTCGACCAATCTGATGTCCAGTTCGCGGGCGATGATCGCGGCGGGGATCAGCCCACCGCGGCTGATCGCGACGACGCCATCGAACGGACCCAGGTCCATCAGTCGCCAGGCGAGCGCGCGGGCGTCGCGATGGAGTTGGTCCCAGGTGACAGTGTAATAATGTGCGGCCATGGAGGGCTTTTCGGCGAAAACCGCCCGCCGTTGCAAGAGGGTTTTGGTTTCGGCGGTTTTGTGCCCCTTGCGTCCATCGAACATAGTGACATTTTAGTCCGCACCGTCTTTGATGTGTGGAATGGACGGCCCCGCATCCCTGCCTGACCCCGAGGCGCTTGCTCCCTACCGGTTGTTTGCGCCGGAGCGTCCGTTCGCACCGGTGATTTTCACCTCCGCGCATTCGGGACGGGCCTATTCGGCCGATTTTATGCCGGGTGTGCGGCTGTGTCCCTTGAGTCTGCGGCGCAGTGAGGACAGCTTCGTCGATGACCTGTTCGCCGCCGCGCCTGCCAACGGCGCCTCGCTGTTGGCAGCCAATTTCCCGCGCGCGTTCGTCGATGCCAATCGCGAGGCGTGGGAGTTAGATCCCGCCATGTTCAGCGACAAACTACCGGACTGGGTGAACAGCACCAGTCCGCGCGTCGGTGCCGGCCTGGGCACGATCGCCAGGGTGGTCGCCTCGGGCGAGTCGATCTACGCACGGAAGTTGCTCTTCGCGGAGGCGGAGCGGCGGATCTTCACCTATTGGCGGCCGTTCCACGACACACTGGCGCGTCTGATCGCGGATATTCGGGCGCGGTTCGGGTATTGTTTGTTGATCGATTGCCACTCGATGCCGTCGAACGGGCAGGGCAAGCGGGCCGGCGGGCGGCCGATCGATTTTGTCCTCGGCGACCTGCACGGTTCGGCGTGTGCCGCGCGGGTGACCCGCACGGCGGAGGCGGTGCTGGCAGGCAAGGGCTATCTGGTGCGGCGCAACGATCCGTATGCGGGCGGCTACATCACCCGGCACTACGGAAGGCCGGCCAATGATGTGCACGTGCTACAGATCGAGATCGCGCGCGGCCTGTACATGAATGAGGCCCGCATTGAACGGCTGCCCGAATTTCCACATGTGCAGCGACAAATGTCGGATCTGGTGGCGGCGTTGACCACGCAGGTGCACGACCTGATCGGCTAATTATGGGGAAAAATCCAATGAGTGACGTTCTCGTAACGCAGGCCGGTCCGGTGCTGGAAATCCTGTTCAACCGGCCGGAGAAGAAGAACGCCCTGACCGGGGCGATGTATGCCGCCGTCGTGGACGCATTTCATCGGGCCGATGAGGACGCCTCGGTGCGCGTCGTGTTGCTGAGCGGTGTGGGCGATACGTTCACCTCCGGCAATGACATCAAGGATTTTCAGACCCGAGCCGCGACGGATGAGCCGACGCACGCCTCACCATTCCTGACCGCGTTGTCGTCGCTGGCGAAGCCGTTGGTCGCCGCGGTCAACGGGGCGGCGATCGGCGTCGGCACGACGATGCTGGCGCACGCCGATATCGTGATCGCGGCGCGAACAGCTCGGTTTGTCATGCCGTTCACCAGTCTCGGTCTGGTGCCGGAGGCGGCGAGTTCGTTGTTGTTTCCCCGCCTGGTCGGGCATCAGCGCGCCAGCGCGTTGCTTCTGCTGGGAGACCCGCTGGATGCGGAAACGGCGCGGGACTGGGGTTTCGTCAATCAGGTGGTGGCGGACGCGGACCTGATGAGCACCGCCCGATCCGTGGCCGAGCGCCTGGCGGCACTGCCGGCGGCTTCGGTGCGGCAGACCAAGGACCTGATCAAGAACGGGAAGCAGGACGTTCCCGGCCGTATCGCGGAGGAACTGGTATTGTTTCGTGATCGCCTGCGCTCCCCTGAGGCGGCGGAGGCATTTCGGGCGTTCGCGGAAAAGCGCAAGCCGGACTTTTCGCGGTTTTCGTAAACACGGGTTTGGTCCGCGGTGGCCCGGCGGTTCATGCGCCTTCTCGTATGCGCCGGCCTGTCCGGGTCCGTATCGCAGACCCCAGCCTCGATCGGCGCGTCGGACAACCGTGACGGCCGAGACGAAAGGGCATAAATGGAATAGTCAGCATAACGCATCGTCACATATAATTCATATGGCGATTATGTGACTATCCCGGTTGCGTGCGCTCCGGCACGTTGTCAGTGGAACCGGATCGGGATGCGGTATGCTGTCTGCTCTTCATGAATTCGATATGGCAGTGTTGACCTTCCTGACCAGCTTTGCTGGTCGAAGTTCGCTGTTTGACCATGTGAATAATGCCCTGTCCCGCCTCGACATCTTCAATGGCATCGCTCTTATGTGCCTGTTTTGGTATGTTTGGGCGAACGCACCGGCCAATGAACCTGACCGCGAGCGCCAGTGGCGGCAACGCCGTCTGATCATGGTCTTGATTGGGACCATTCTCATGGGCGGCTTGTCGCGTGGGATGCAACTGAGCCTGCATTTCCATCAACGGCCGGTACTGTCCGATCTCGGTTTGCCATTCCCTGTGACCAAGTTCGATACTCAGTCCCTAAACACCTGGAACAGTTTTCCGAGCGACCACGCCATGATTTTCTTTGCGCTCGGGACCGGTCTGTGGACTGTCAGCCGTACGGCCGGGTGGATCGCTTTTATCTGGACGATCGTGATTATCGATGTTCCCCGGGTGTATCTGGGAATCCATTACCCCAGCGACGTGATCTTCGGCGCTCTGTTCGGGTTGCTCGGGATGATGGCTTTTCTGGCGTTGCCCCTGGGGCGTTTCGAACGGGCGCTGGATCGCTGGCGGCTGGCGCATGAGGGATTGTCGATGGCGTTGCTCTTTCTGCTCACCAACGAAATTGGCAGTCTTCTGACGGAACTTCGGGATCTGGCCCATAGTTCCGCCCAAATTTTGCTGCATGGAGGGTGACGCGCCGGCCAGATTGCTGATGTTCCAGGATCGCGCGTCAGCCAGTGTCCCGCATGTCGCCGGGGTGGTATTGTTCCACCACCGGCCGGCCTGTTCGTGAATTTCGGCAAATCCGGTTCTACGCCAGAACAAAGCCCTCGTAGCCGTGTGCCGCCACCTCGTCGCATTTCCGGCGATAACCACCCACCCCTTCCGGGCATAGATACGGCAGGAAGGCACGTGGTTTGCCCGGAATATTGGCGCTCATGTACCAGGAGTTTGCGCCAGGCATCAGCGTCCCGTTGACGACCTCGTTGACATGGGCAACCCATTGCTCCTGTGCCTCGGGCGTCGCCTCGATCGAGGTTTTTCCGGACTTGCGGATCGCGTCGATACAGCCGATAATCCAGTCCACATGCTGTTCGATCGATACGGGCATGTTCGACAGCACCGACGGGCTCTGCGGGCCGGTAATGGTGAACAGATTGGGGAAGCCGGCGACCGAAATCCCAAGATAGGAATGCGGACCGTCCGCCCATTGTTGATCCAGCGTGCGCCCGCCGCGGCCCTTCAGGTTCAGCGCCTTCAGCGGGCCGGTCATGGCGTCGAAGCCGGTCGCGAACACGATGATGTCGAACGCATAGTCTTTACCGCCCGCTCGGATGCCTTGTTCGGTAATCTCCTCAATGGCGCCGTCCGTGGCGGCATCGACCAGCAGCACGGTGTCCTTGTTGAACGTATCGAAGTAGTTGGTGTCGAGCGGCTGGCGCTTGGTGCCGTAGGCGTATCCCTTCGGGATAAGTTTCTCGGCCACAGCGGGGTCTTTCACCGTATTTCGAATCTTACGCTTCAGGTAGTCGGCGCACAGATCGTTGGCCTTTTGATCGAAAAACATGTCCTGATAGTTGGCGAGCCAGAATGCAAAGCCACCGGTGTCCCACATCCTGTCGAATTCGCGTTCGCGTTCCTCGTCGGAAACTTCCAGAGCCGACTTGGGGATAAAGGTGTGTTCAAAACCAAAGAACGATCCGCGCAGGCGCTCGACAATGCCATCGTAGTCAGCTTTTCGAGCCGCGGTGACTTCGGGATCGACTTTGCCGTTACGTGCCGGGACACAATAGTTGGCGGTGCGTTGAAAGACGGTGAGTTGTTTGGCCTGCTGGGCGATCTCGGGTATCGCCTGCACCGCCGTGGCACCGGTGCCGACCACCGCCACGCGCTTGCCGGTGAAATCGACGCCGCCTTTGGGGAAACGGCTGGTGTGGTACCAACGGCCCTTGAATGTCTCCAGGCCTTTGAACCGGGGCAGGTTGGTGGTCGATAGACTGCCGACAGCGGCGATCAGGAAGCGTGCTGTAACGGTGTCGCCCTTGTCGGTGTGGACCGTCCAAACAGTGTTGGTCTCGTCGAACTCGGCACCTGTCACGCGGGTGTTGAATTGCATGTCGCGTTTCAGGTCATGGCGTTGCGCCACATGTTCCAGATAGCGCAGGATTTCCGGCTGTTCGGGATAGCGTTCGGACCATTCCCACTCTTGCAGCAGCGGCTTGTCCCAGGTGAAACAGTAGATATACGCATCGGAATCGCATCGCGCGCCGGGATAGCGGTTCCAGTACCAGGTGCCTCCGACGGAGTCTCCGGCTTCGTAAACCCGCACCTTCAATCCCAGGGTGTCACGCAGCGACTTCAACGCGTGCATGCCGGCAAAACCTGCGCCGACAACGACGGCATCGAAGTCTGGGGTTGCATCTGCCATCAATGTCCTCCCGTTGCTTTTCGCTGAACGATAGAAGGCAAATGGCGCCGGGTGTAGGGAGAGATGCAGGTGATCCCGCGTAAGTGAATGGTGAGGGGAACCGACGTTTCGCGGCCGTCGTCACACCGCCCGGAGCCGGTCCTGCCAACGGTTTGTGTGACAGCAGCAGGCAGTTGTGTTATCAGACGACATGAGCACGACCCTGTACGAAATTGATTTTTTCGCCTGGGCCAACGAACAGGCCCGGCTGTTGCGTGCCGGCAAGCTGTCCGAAGCGGACATCGGACACATCGCCGAGGAAATCGAGAGCATGGGCAAGACCGAGAAGCGCGAACTCGTGAGCCGTCTCAAGGTTTTGCTGCTTTACCTGCTGAAATGGCAATTCCAGCCCGAATATCGGGGCAAAAGCTGGCGTCTCAGTATCATGGAACAGCGCCGGGAGGTTGCCCGTCATCTTGACGACAATCTCAGCCTGAAGGCGCGCCTGACCGAGACGATGGCGGATGCCTACGGCGATGCCACAATTGGGGCGGCACGGGAAACAGATCTTGAACTGGATGTGTTTCCGGCCGCATGCCCATGGACGTTCGAACAGATCATGGCGGCCGATTTCTGGCCCGATGCGGCGTGATCGTGTCGGTTCAGGGGTGTTCGAGCGGGATTACGGGCGCGTACCCGAGACCAACACGGGGCCTTTTGGACGCTACCCTGACGCCAGTGTTTTGATGTTGGCCGATCGAGCGTGAAACGCGCATGGGCGGGTTTGTGCAAGTACTGGAACTCAGATAAGAACGGATAAGAACGGATAAGAACGGATGATTACCTGTAGGAAAATATTGGCGCCGCCATCGACGAGTCTAAATCCGTTCTTATCCGTTCTTATATGTCCTTATCAGAGTTAAAATCTAAGCCACGGACGTTGGCCTGTGGTGACGGACCCCAGCAGCAGCGCCACAACCACCACCATCGACGCCGCCTTTCACCTGAGGCACCATCCCAGCCATGCATTTCGACCTGAAGCTTTGGCGGATGACCACCGGCCTGCATGGCCGTATCGCTCTGTCGGCCGGTCTGGGCTTGCTGGCTTTGGCGGTCGGGATCGCGCGTTTCGCGTTCCTCGGCCGGTTCCTGGCCGGCGTGTTCCGCGGCGAGCCTTCGATCGTGCCGCTGCTCGCTGCCGCTGCCGCCATTCTGCTCCGCGCATGGCTCGACCACCAACGCACGATGATTGCGCACCAGACCGCCGCTCGGGTGCAAGAAACCCTGCGTGGGCGGCTGTTTGACAAGATCGCCGAACTCGGGCCGGCCTGGTTCGGCACCGAACGAACCGGCGGCGTCATGCTGTCGATGGTCGATGGGGTGGAGCAGCTTCAGTCGTTCTTTGGCCAATATCTGCCGCAGGTGACCATCGCGGTTGCCGCGCCGTTCGCGATCTTCGCGTTCATTGCGTGGTGGGACGTGCCGGTCGCCACGGTGATGCTGGCCGCCGCGCTGTTCACCCTGATCCTGCCCGCGACGGTTCATCGCAAGACCGCCCTCGCGTCCCGATCGCGGCAGGCGGCGTTCAAATCGTTCGGAGAGGAATTCCTCGACGCGGTGCAGGGGCTGCCGACGCTGAAAGCGTTCGGGCAGAGCGCCGCCTATGGCCGTATGCTGGCGGCGAAGGCGCGGGCTTTGTCGGACAGCACGTTCTGGGTTTTTGCGCTGAACGTGCTGACGCGCGGCTTCACCGACCTCGGCACCGCCCTGGGGTCCGCCGCTGCTCTGGCTTTGGGCGCGTGGCGCGTGCAGCACGGCGAGATGAGTATCGAGGCGCTGCTGATCGTCCTGATGGCCGGCACCGAGATTTTCCGGCCGCTGCGCGATCTGCGCGGGGTACTGCACCAGGGGATGAACGGACAGGCGGCGGCGAACGGCATCCACGCGTTGCTGGACGTCCAAGTGTCGGCACCGGCTGGCCTCCCTGTGCCCGTACTGAGCCCGGAGATTGATTTCGACCGCGTCGGTTTCGCCTATCCCGGTGGCCGCGGTGCGGCCCACACCAGCCTGACCTTCCACATCGGCGCGGGGGAGCGGGTCGGCATCGTCGGCCCCAGCGGCGCTGGCAAATCGACCATTGTCCGACTGCTGTCGCGGCTGCACCAGACGCAATCCGGGACAATCCGGATCGGCGGGCACGATCTGACCGGCCTGGACCCGGCGCAGGTGCGCGGCATGATCGCCGTGGTGTCGCAGGATACGTATTTGTTTCATGGAACGGTCGAGGAAAACCTGCGCCTCGGGCGTCCGGACGCGACCGATGCGGATGTGATTGCCGCCGCGATCGCCGCCAATGCGGACGGTTTCATCACTGCGTTGCCGCAAGGATACCGGACGATGATCGGCGAACGCGGCACCATGCTGTCCGGCGGCCAGCGCCAGCGGCTCGCGATCGCGCGCGCGTTGCTCAGGGATTCGCCGATCCTGGTGCTGGATGAGGCGCTGTCCTCGGTCGATACCGAAAACGAGGCGATCATCCAGCAGGCGCTGGACCGGCTGATGACCGGCCGGACGACGCTGATCATGGCGCACCGGCTGTCCAGCGTGATCGGCGCCGACCGCATCCTGGTGCTGAACGACGGCGCGGTCGTGCAGTCCGGTCATCACCGCGACCTCATTCAACAACCCGGCCCATACCGAGACCTGATGGGACCGCAACTCGGCGACCGCGACGGGGTGATCACGCCTTTACGCGCAGCCGAGGCTGCCCGGACCGACGCGGCGGACACCGGTGCGGTCGTCAGCCCCCTGTCCGAGGACGCCGCTCAGGTCACCTGGCCGGCGACGATCCGGACGTTAATGCGGGTCGTCCGCCCCTATCATGCGCAACTGGCGGTCACCGTACTGACCGGGATCGGCCGCGTCGTGGCATTCATCGGCGTCAGCGTGCTGGGCGCGCTGGTGCTGGGCGCGGTACGGAATGGGGCTCCGACCGGGGCGTTGATCGCGGCTTTGCTGATCACCGCGCCATTGGCCGGATTGCTGCACTGGCTGGAGTCCTGGATCGCCCACGCCATGGCCTACGCGCTGCTGGCCGACATGCGGATCGATCTGTTCCGCAAACTGGACGCGCTGGCACCGGCCTATCTGCTGCGGCGGCGCTCCGGCGATCTGGTCGCGCTGGCGACGCAGGATGTCGAGACGGTCGAGTATTTCTTCGCTCACACAATCGCCCCCGCCATCGTCGCGGTGCTGGTGCCGGTGAGTGTGCTGGCGGCAATGGCCTGGATCGCCTGGCCGCTGGCGTTGGTTCTGGCGCCGTTCCTGCTGTACGCGGGCGCCGCGCCGATCCGGGGCCGTCAGCGCATCGACGGGCTGGGTTCAGCCGCGCGCGGGGCGCTGGGCGCGATGGGCGCCTATGCGACCGAGACCATCCAGGGCCTGTCCGAACTGACCATGTTCGGCGCCACCGGCCGCCGCCGCGCGGGGTTCATGAATGCGGTGCGAGACTACCGGCGTCTGCGGCTGGCGCTGCTGGCCGATCTGTCATTCCAGGCGGCGGTGCTGGACGCCTTGACCGGGCTTGGCGGCCTGTCCGTCGCGGGGCTGGGCGCCGTGTTGGTGACGCGCGGCGCGATTGCTCCGGCGATGCTGCCGCTGCTGGTGCTGATCTCGGTCGCCGCATTTCTGCCGGTTTCCGAAATCGCCCAGGTCGGCCGGCAACTGGCGGATACCATCGCGTCCACCCGGCGGCTGGCGGTGGTGCATGGTGAGACGGTGGACATTCTGGACGGAACGCGTCAGCCGGCCAGCGGGTCGGGAGTCGTGTTCGACGCGGTGGATTTCACCTATCCCGGCCGTTCGGTGCCGGCGCTGCGCAACCTGGCGTTCACCGTGCCGCCCGGATCGACGGTCGCCCTGGTCGGTCCTTCGGGCGCCGGCAAGACCACGGTAGCAAACTTGCTGCTGCGGTTCTGGGATCCCTCGGGCGGGTCGATCCGGCTGGGCGGCATCGACCTGCGGGAGCTGACGCTGGACGGGCTGCGCGGCCGCATCGCCCTGGTGGCGCAGGACACCTACCTGTTCAACGATACGCTGGAGGCCAATGTCCGGTTGGCTCGGCCTGATGCCTCCGCCGCACAGGTCAGCCTGGCATTGTCGCGCGCCGCGCTGTCGGCGTTCGTGGCCGCGTTGCCGGACGGGCTGGCGACACGGGTCGGCGAGCGCGGGGTGCAGTTATCCGGCGGCCAGCGCCAGCGCATCGCGATCGCCCGAGCCTTCCTGAAGGACGCGCCGTTGCTGATCCTGGATGAGGCGACCTCGCACCTGGATACGATCAGCGAGCAGGCGGTGCGCGGCGCGTTGGACGGGCTGATGGCGGACCGGACGACCATCGTCATTGCGCACCGGTTGTCCACGATCCGGGCGGCGGATCTGATTGTGGTGTTGCGGGACGGGCAGGTGATCGAGTCCGGCACGCACGACACGCTGCTGAAGGTGGGTGGCTTTTACGCGCGGTTGGTGAACCATCAGATGGCGGGCGTCGCGGTCGTGTGAGGGCGGATCGATCCGATAACGGACCCGTGGTTTTCGATTCCGACCCGAACCGGTCATGGTATCTCCGAGCCGGTAGCCCAGCCCCAAAGCACACGCTGGTTGAAGTCCGCCCCGGCCCGCCCAATGCGATTCCGATTTGTTGCGCCAGATCAAGGCGGCCGGACGATTGCCGGTGACAATGCGTCCGCAACCAATCGGAAGTGACTCATGCGCTACGCTGTTCCGTTCCTCGCGCTCTTTGTCCTCGGTGTGTCACCGGCCGCGCAAGCAGCCGATGTCGCTGCGGGAAAAGCCATCTTTGACTCGACGTGCCACAATTGCCACTCGCTGAACGTGGGCGTGAACAAGGTGGGACCGAGCCTGTGGCATGTCGTCGGACGCTCGTCGGCGATGATCGAGGGGTATCAGTATTCCGACGCCCTGAAGGCAGCGCACACCGAGTGGACCGTGGCGGCGTTGGATACCTATCTGGCCAATCCTCGCGCCGATATTCATGGCGCGCAGATGTATTTCAAAGGTCTGCCGCAGGCGGATGATCGGGCGAACCTGATCGCGTATCTGGAAAGTCAGCAATAGCAGCGGCCGCTCCGTCGGATCGAACCGGCGGAGCGGCTGTGTGTTATGTCGAGATCTGCTCCAGCACAGCGCGGTTTTGCAGGATGCCGCCGAAGCGGATCAGCAGGGCCGGCAGTAACGCACCCGGGATGATGATCCACAGAATCCAGCCCAGGTGATCCGGCCCGAACGCATACAGCGGCCCCAGTAGGGTGACTCCGGCCCAGGCGCCGAGGTGCCCTAAACCGTCGGTCCAGGCGAAGGCCTTGGAGCGGATGCGTGTCGGGTAGGCCACCGCCGTGTAGTTGTACAGGTTGAACAGGAACAACCCGGTGCCGATCCGGCTGACCATGTAGCATCCGGCGATGACCCACAGATTGGGCACCATCCAGGCTACCGCCCATGAGGCCGAGAATAGCAAGCCCATCAGCAGCAGGACCTCTCGCCGCTCAACGGTTTCGCCCATCCGCGCATTGATCTGGAAGGCGATGAACAACGCGACATAGGCGGCGGCGAAGGTCAGGAAGACGAAGTGCGGCGAGGCTCCATGATCTACCATGAACACGGCGGCAAACGCGCCGACGCCGTAGATCAGGCCAGCATACGCCAATAACCAGACGAAGATCAGCAGCCAGGTACGCCGGCGATAGACCGGGTCGGTGAACAACTCCGTCCACGAGCTTCCGGCGGCGCTGCCGACCCGATCGGGCACCAGATTGGGCGGCGGCAGCGGGACGGGCGAGGCGGCCTGGCAGCGCCGTTCATACAGCGCCATCACCTGTTCGGCTTCCTCGTGGCGGCCGTGCGCTTCCAGCCAGCGCGGTGATTCCGGCAGTTTCCAATAGAGCAACGGCAGCAGCACCACGACCTCGATCGCCGCGCTCACCCACAGAAACAACTGCCAATTGCTCGGTATCCACGCGTAGGCGAGCAGGTTCACGCCCACCGCTACCAGCGCCGTCACGCCTTGCGATGTCAGCAGCACGCGGTTGCGGACCTCGGGCGAGGTCATCTCTGACAAATAGACCGAGTGGGTCGCGACGATGCCGCCGACACCCAGCGTGCTGAGGACGGACAGCACGACCATCCAGGTGAAATCGGTGACGTAGGCGAACGGCCAGATGCAGATGCCGCCGAGGAGAGTCGCCGTCAGGATGGCGGGCCGGCGGCCGTAGCGGTCGGCAATATAGCTCATGATGTAAACACCGAGCAGGATGCCGAGGCCGACCTGAAGCGCCTGGATGACGGCGTATTGCACGACGTCGATGACGTGGTTGGGGCGCCAGACGAACGGATACAGCCGGGCGCCAATGCCGTCGGTGTCGAAGATGATGAAGCCCCAGGTGACCTCGACCAGGACAGCAAGCTGCCATTGTACTTTTGTCAGTGGCAGCCGGTCGATCCTGGCGGCCATGACCCCGTCGTAGGTGATGCGTTCTGCCATTCGATTTCTCCCCGCGGACTGGCCTTGCTTCTGGGGGAAGGCTCAGTGTCGCGGGAGGAAGCTTAGGATGGGATTTGGCAAGGGGACAAATGGTATTCGGGGGAGCGTGTCCCGGCTATGCGGCCGGGAGCGGGGCGGCTTCGCGGAGGACTGCCGTGACGCTGTCGATGAACGTCAGGTCGTTTTCCAGGTCCGATATTTCGTTGTCGTCCAGTGACGGCAGGTTGAGCCGGCCCTGGAGCCGGGCTGCCTTGCGGGACAAGGCTGCCAGGGCGATGGCGGCTGTGGGACCGGCCGGGTTTGCCATGGTCCACGAGGCCCGGGCGTCGCGTTGTTCGGCGGCGGGAAGATCGTTAATGGCTGCGTCGATCAGGCGCCGGGCTTTGGGGGACAGTAACAGCATGTCTTGCGTCCTATTCAATCCTTACAAATTCAAGGTCTAAAGTCTCGAGAGCGGCAATATACCTTGAGAAAAGCATATCATGGGAGGGAGCGATAAGCCAATGGGTTGAGGTGTCTCGCGATATTGTCAACTCGGGCCGGAAGCCGGACCCGGCGGGCAACATCCAGGTCTTGCGCCACCGCCGGTCCGGGTAGGACCACACCGATACGCCGCCGGACCCCGCGATCACCGTTAACCGTCCGGTGGGATCGACACCGGTCTCGATATCAGGGGCGTCGTTCAGGCGAACGGCGGATAGCCGAGGGCTGCTGGCATTGCCACTGCGATAGAGGGCGAGGCGCGTGAACCGGACAGGGGGGCTGACGATGACCATGCAACCCATGCTATCGCCCAAGTATTGCCAAATAGTTAACGAGGCGGCGGAAATTTGACTGGGTGAAGCGTGCTGGCGGGCTGGCGCTTGCGCCAGCGGCCGATTGCATTTGTCGTCATGGCCCGGACGAGCCGGTCCAACGCCGCACTTGCGCATGGCTGCCATGCGCGCTTAGGCTCCCGGCGAGACGAGCCACCAGAATGCTCGTCCGGAATAAAACCACGATCAACAGGGATCACACACAATGTCCGGATATAGCGGGACGGCACCGAGTATTCCGTGGTGGAAAGAGCCAACCAAAGACCAATGGTATGCCTATTGCGCCGCCTGGATGGGCTGGACGCTGGATGCGTTCGACTTCACCGTCTTCCTGCTGATCATGGCGCCGATCGCGCAGGAGTTCGGGGTTCCGCTGATCGATGTGACGGCGGTGTTCTCGGTCACGCTGATCATGCGGCTGGCCGGGGCGACGGCATCGGGCTGGTTGGCCGACCGGATGGGGCGGCGGGCGCCGCTGATGATCTCCATCCTTTGGTATTCGGTCTGCAACTTCGCCGCCGGGTTCTCGCCGAGTTTTACCTTCCTGTTTGTGGTCCGAGCGCTGTTGGGCATCGGGATGGGGGCGGAATGGCCGGCGGGCGCGGCGCTGGCGATGGAGTCCTGGCCGGCTCGGTCGCGCGGTCTGATGTCGGGCGTGTTGCAGGGATCGTGGGGGCTGGGCTTCGCGTTGTCGGCGCTGGCGTATGGCTTCCTGTATGGACCTTTGGAGGCGTGGCATAAGGGCTACGGCTGGCGCGGGATGCTGATCCTGGGGGTGCTGCCGGCTTTGGCCTGCGTCTGGATCCGGTTCTATGTGAAAGAGCCGGCGGTCTGGACGGAAAACAAGGCGATCCAGGACGCGAACCAGACTCAGGTGACGCTGCCGCTGTTCGCCATCTTCAAGCGCAAGTATTTGTTCAATACACTGACCGGCTGCGTGTGGATGGGCGCCAATTTCTGCGTTTACTACGCAATTTGGGCGATGCTGGGCACTTATCTGCAAAAGGAGCTGCACTGGACGCCGGCGCAGGTGGCGGTGCCGGTGTTCTGGGGCAACATGATCACGTTCGCCGCGTGTGCCTTCTGGGGCGCGCTGTCGGAGCGGATCGGGCGCCGCTGGGCGCTGATGATCCCGTGCAGCATCGCGATCGTGCTGGTGCCGTTCTATCTGACGACGACCGATCCGGCCTTGTTTCTGGGCTTGTTCCTGCTGACGATCTGCTTCGTTGGGGGCAAGGACGCGCTGAACCCCGGCTGGTTATCGGAACGCTACCCAACCGAGGTCCGCGCCACCGCCGCCGGCTTCGTTTACCACCAGGGCGCGGTTTGGGGCGCGGCGGTGGCTCCGTTGCTGACGTATTTCGCGGTCAATCAGCAGATGGGGTTCGCCAAACCGATGCTGTACGGCACGGTCGGATCGTTGATCGTGTATGTGATCGCGGTGTATTTGGGGCCGGAAACCAAGGGCATGGTGATGACTGCCGAGCTGGAGGTTGTCGAGGCTGTGGCTCCGGTTTAGGGGCGGGTTGGGTTTGAAGAGTGGTGGGCGGCCGGGGCGTGGGTCCCGGCCACCCGCTCAGAATCAGACTGGGCGGTTTGGCAAACCCCAACGGCTATAACAGCTATGCTTGCGAATGTTCGAAAAAGACCAGAATACACCAATATGCATTCTGGTCTGGGTTTCAAGCTCGCCTAGCCTTTTGTGCATACTGTTGGCGTGTAGGTCCGACCGAGGATAATATCCCAGATACGTTCGGATAAGCCGCGCCATTTTGGAACGGCATAGAATGTCCCCTCTATACGATACCTATAGTTACGGTTAGGCCATTCATGCGTCTCCCAACTCCGTGTATCCCTCAAGCATATCTCCCAATCGAGATTTTCTTGAGAGTATTTTTCAAAATCAGCTTTCGATGCGTGTTCAACCGTGTTGCCCGGCTCGAACCCAGAGGATAGCGGGTGCAATTCCCTTAAATAAGCTGGTGCACATACGTGGGTCTCACGACATATGGTGTAGATGCCGCTGCTAATCGGTGGAATTTGAGCCAATGCGTAAGCAATGACCCCTAAGAAGGCCGCAACAAAGAACGCTACGGCGTATATACCTCGTAGGCGGTTTGGTGTTTCGGGGGGGAGGTTTGGTGGTAAATCAGCCATTTTTTTGCTTTACACTAAGTCATCCGTTTTCAATTATCGAGGACAATTAACGGAGTCACGGTTGGTGGGGCTGGGTATCCCAGGGTCCATTAGTCTTTCCCATATCTGCTCTAGTTTTGGCGCCGAACCGCGTCCCGCGCCTCCAGTGCAGTAGTAACGGCCGTGCCCGCAGCGGGGTTAGCAGTAACCACACCGGCAGCAACACCCGCCGTACCATTGGCGGCGTGGTCCAGCAGATTACCCAGATCCTTATGCACCTGATCCAGCTTCCTAGCACTGGACGGCGAGAACGGCCGCACAAAGGTGTCGGCCAGAAAGCCCCCCGCCCACGAGGGCGAAACCCCCGCGATGGTGACGGACAAACCGATAGCAACTATCAACCCAAATTTCATTTTACCATCCTCTTGGTAGCCTGAGCCAACTCTAACTTAGCAAGAGGTGAGTCGATGCTCGGCTGACGTCAGAAGACAGGATTGTCGCTGATTACGCCATGGAGCGTTTACGGGAAGAATTCCTCCCTGCTTTGGGTTTGGCGGTGGAGAGTAACCTGGGCGAGATCAGGGAGTTGACGGAAGCCTAGCCAGGAGAGTTGCCGGGAAATTCGGAGAAAAGTCTCCCCTATCTCCCCGGAAGGTCGTCATGGCAAGCCGGGGCATCTAGGAAGGCGGTAATTCATGCGCTCGGTTTAAATTGGATCACATTTTTCGGAATGTTATCTCCTAGTTGATTGACACTATCCTTCGCAAGGTCAGTTGTCATGGCGAACACCCCAGAGAAATGAGATTTTGCCGCAGCATTTATCGTATATGATCTCTTATTCGAATTTAAAAATTTCCACGCGACGAGTTGGGTAAGATATTTATCCAAGGTCTCGGTAGTCTCCTGGACCTCGCGATCGAACGCTCCCCCATAGATCCTATTAAGGGGGACTTCATTACAGTTATTGGCCTCGCAGTAAAGCCAAACGACAAGGAATAATGTCCAATGTGCTCGCCTCTTTAAATAAGAATTTGCTTTATTTGCTTCTAACATATTTGAGCCAATTTGTTCGAAAATATACCATTCTCGGCTCAAGCTAATTTCACGGTGTATATATTGTGTTCTAAAGAATATGAGGCGATGCTGGTTTTCATTCAAATCAAATATAATCGCCGGCACTCCCGCGAAGTTGAAAGCATACTTTAGCAGATCGTGGTGGTAGCTCTTGTATTGCCGAGAAAGATCCCTTTCGGCTTGCACGACAGAAATTGCAGTCATTTCGACGCCAGCGGGGACGAGGGTGATAAGCTTGAGAGCAAGAAGCTCGGCCAGTCTGGTTCGGGAGGTGTCCGGGTCAAGCCCAATCTGCGCCCGTAGGTAACCCTCCACGTTGGAGACCGTCGCCCCAAGCGGGCCGGTTTCGAATATGAGAAGGTTCGCGATGTGCCAGTGCGCCCTGTGGACGCATTTCGGAAAATTTCGCAGCCATAGGTGGCTGAGCTTGTCGAGTAGTTCCGCACTCATCTTCATTCCCCCGTCGTGGCGTTCACTCAATACCCGTCTGGATTATCGCTAAAAATCGGCGACGTAGGCGCAGGCTCAGCCCCAACTGTCGGGGTTACATGTTGGGCGGTTGGCGCCGATCGGTATCGGTCTGGATGTTGCTTGCATTCCTCACGCACGCGCGTGAGCCATGTTTCGTACCAGGACCAGACCTTGCCCACCGCCACTGTACCGTAACCCTAGAGGTGGTCCCGGAAATTCGGACAGTTTGTTAAGCTAATCCCGACCAGTTTGAGGACGGGATATGGGCAAGGTCACGCGCAAGCGGCACACGGCTGAATTCAAGGCCCGTGTGGCGTTAGAAGCCA
>Ga0316221_1000553_pt1 | contig 47195 bp, 65 predicted proteins | sample TBH18007metaG_FD_206003 | JGI IMG/M metagenome (GOLD analysis project Ga0316221, IMG submission 206003) | Freshwater microbial communities from Trout Bog Lake, Wisconsin, USA - TBH18007 | ecosystem: Environmental > Aquatic > Freshwater > Lake > Hypolimnion/Profundal zone | place: USA: Wisconsin... | reverse complement strand
TGCTAACTTGTGCGGTGCTGACTTGCGCGGTGCTGACTTGTGCGATACTAGCTTGCGCGGTGCTGACTTGCGCGATGCTAACTTGTGCGGTGCTGACTTGCGCGGTGCTGACTTGTGCGATACTAGCTTGCGCGGTGCTGACTTGCGCGATGCTAACTTGCGCGATGCTAACTTGTGCGGTGCTAACTTGCGCGGAATTAAAATCAAATCCATCCGCATCTTTTCAGGTTTGTATCGCTATCAAGTTTTTTCAATTTTAGCAATGGATGGAAAGCGATTCGTTAAAATGGGATGTCTTTTTAAATCATTAGAAGAATGGGATAAAGTTGGAATTTTGAAATCAAATGAATCTGAATTTCCTGATGATGGCTCGCGGAAAAGTCAGGAGCGTGCCGAGGCTTTTGAATTTGCCAAAAACGAAGCCTTAAAACTTGAATAATTATGAGTGCTGATATTCAATTTATTTCCCACAACGGAAAAATTAAATCATTCGTCGGCGCGGTCGCTATGTTTAATTTTGAGGTGCGGGTTTGCGTTAAAATTGACGAGCATCATTCATTTTGGAAACATAAATTTGACGGTGAAGCCTTTAAGGAAAAATTAAATCTTTCAGAAATACTTTTTAAGGACATTGCCAGCCATGAATTTTTCCAACCGTGGATTGGTGAGCGATTAAACAATTTCATTTCGGCTTCTCCTGTGGCTGAAATTGAAACCGAACAACAGGAATCAAACAACAACGAAGAAAAAACTATGGCAAAGAAAGCAACAACGAAAAAGACGGTTAAAAAGGCGGCGGCGGAATCCAACGGCAAACCGGGCAAGATTGCGTTTGTGGACGAGCAACTTCAAAGTGGCAAGTTCACCAAGGCAGAAGTCGCCGGCAATCTGACGACAGAATATGGCGTGCCGGAAAAGACGGCGAAAAACACCGTGAGTTGGGCGGCGTCAACCATGAAGGAACGCACGGGCAAGGTGTCTAAGCATCTACCGAAAGTCGGTGCAGCGGAAAAGCCCGCGAAAGCCAAAAAGCCCGCGAAGAAAAAAGTCGCGAAAGTCGAGTCAACGCCGGAAGCTGCAGCCGTTTAATCCCTGACGGCTGGCAGGAAATCCAGCCAACCAATTTTTATGAGTGCAACAATTCAAAAACTTCCAGAAATTAAAATCGTCATCGCCGAGGCGGATTTAATCCCCGCCGACATGGTGACGGAGCGCGAGCAATATCTGCTTTGCGCCGGTGGAATCAAATCCATCGCAACGGCGGATGAAAATTCAATGGCCGGTCAAACCGTTGTCGAAATGCGGAAGCACGTCAAGGCGATTGAGGAAATGCGGACAACGCGCACACGGCCATTGCTTGACGCTCAAAAGCTGTTGAAAGGATTCTATGATTCTCACTCGGAAAATCTTGTCAACGAGATTAACCGCTTGCAACGACTTGGGACGGCTTTCGTCGAGGCTGAAAATCGCCGAGTTGAAGCGGAAGAAAAGAAGCGGCGGGAAGAATTTGAATCCGCGCAACGCGCACAATTCGCTTTAGACGATGCTGCGCGTAAAGCGGTGGAATCCGGCAGCATCACGCAACAAATGATTGCAAATCGGAAACTGGAATCAGCACAGGCCACAACGCAAGCAATCATCAACGCGCCAGAGCCGGAAGTTAATCGCGCCAAAGGCCAGACGATGAAACAGGTTCTTTGTTACGAGGTGACGGATTTGATGGAATTGGTTAAGCACAATCCGCAGCTTTGTAAAATTGAACCAAAAGCATCGGCCATTAAATCAACCTGCCATCCGAATTTGCCGGTGCCTGGTTTGCGCCTTTGGTTTGAAAATCAGTCAACCTACACAACCCGTTAATTTATGAAAAAGATTTTTTTAATTTGCGATGTAATGAAAAATGGCGAGCAAAAAATAATCCGAATCTTGAATGTTACCACTCAAGAAAAAGATTTAATTTGCCAATCAATCTTAAGCCCGATGAGAGACGGTTCATCGCTTGATGTTTTTGAAATCACTGGAGAGCTAAAACAAACCAGAATCACGAAAGGAAAATAATTATGCACATCGTAATTACAACATCGTCACTCATTGAAAAATTCTGCTATGATGAGGAGCAACAAGTTTTGCATATCTATTTCCGCCGTGGCGGGCATTATGGCTACAATGCCGTGACGCCGGAAAAGTTCGCGGCTTTTCGTGAAGCTGAATCTCACGGCAAATTCTTTTTGGCTGAAATCAAACCGCATCATCAATTCTCGAAATATGAACCTACCAAAGCGTAAATTTGCGCCAAAACAATCCGACGATGCTTTTGTCGAAAAGCAACTTGCCGTGATTGATAAAAATGTTTCGGCAGTTGCTCCGCCGGAAGATGCGGAAGTCTTGGCGGAAACGGCATTGGCTCCTGCGATTAAAAAATCAGAAGCGATTGAACGCCCTGCCGCAATCCAGCAACTTTTAGCGCAAGCGACATTGAAAGCGTCAACGCTGATTTTGACAAAGGCAGAACAAAAAGAATTGCGGGCGGATTTCCCTGATTCAGATTTTCAACGCGGTGCAGGTGGTGACACAAATCTTTTGTATCTGGAACACTCCGCAATCCGCAACCGGCTTTCTGATGTCATTGGATTGGGACAATGGAGTTTTGAAATCATTCGTTCATGGCAGGAGGATTTTAGCGCAGGCAATCCGCCAAAGCCGGCCGTGCGGGTTTATGTGGAGGGGATGTTGCTGATTCGTGGCGCAAAAGTCGGCGTTGCGATTGGTGACGGAAATTATTTCAAGTCTAACGCAAAGGGAAATTACGGAGATGCCTACGAATCAGCAAAGACCGCTGCGTTTCGCCGTTGCGCGAAGGATTTTGGAATTGGCTTGCAGGCTCTTTCAAAAGACTGGTGCGAAAATTGGAAAGCGAAATATAAAGGTTTTGAAAGGCCGACAAAATGAAATCTATTTTTCTCGCGCTGGCAATCACTTGACAATTATTTTAATCGTGCAAAACTAAAAGCGCCTTGATACGGCACAAAGAACATGACAAACAAATTCACCATTCCCTTGCACGGTTGCCGCTCTCTGTTCGCGGGTATCACTTCACGGCTTGGGGATGGTTTTTGTTTTATGACCGAAAAAACATTTTGGGAAAACGCAGATAAATCCAACGGTGAAAATTCGTGCTGGAATTGGCAGAGAGCAAAGTTTGATGAACGTGGATATGGTTCTGCCGTTTTTAATGGAAAACAATGGCGGGCGCATCGCTTGGCTTACAAATTAAAATTTGGTGATTTTAATTTATCCCTTAAAGTTTGCCATCGCTGCGACAATCCTTCTTGTGTTAATCCGGCGCATTTGTTTTTGGGGACAGATGGAGACAATATTAGGGATTGCGTTAAAAAGGGGAGATGGAATCCATCTCGCGGGCAATTAAATGGAAGCTCAAAGTTAAATGAGTCAGATATATTAAAAATACGCGAATCAAAAGGAGTTGTTTCGTGCCGAAAGCTGGCAAAAATGTTTGGTGTTTGTTTTCAAACTGTAATCAGGATTCAGCAAAAAAAATCATGGGCGCATTTGGCCGCGATTGTTTTAATCTCTGCAATTTCTGCCAGCGCACAAATTAAACCAATCATAAATTATGAAAGACTCGCAGATGCAATCCGAATCCACGAAAACAGTCGGAAATTTGAATACGGTTGCGAACATCGCGTCAGCGGAAAACTCATCGGCTATCCAGAGTCAACCGCCCGCGCAATCTGCATTAAGCTCTGCCGCAATACTTATTCGCATTGGGATGGAAAAGGAGACTACTTTCAAAGTCTCAATAAAATTTACGCTGCTGACACTAACTGGTGGCGTGATGTAGAAAACAAATACAACAAACAAACCAAAAGAAAATAAAACTATGGAACTAATCATTGGTGCGTCCTATCCCGCAAAGCGGAGTGGCGCAATCGTCGTCGGTGAATCAAAACAAGGTGCGTTGATGGTTTATATCCCATTCACGCTCACTAACGGGATTGCCTTTTCCGGCAATCATTCAGTCTGTATTGGCACAAAGGATGGCACGTTGCAAGAGCGGGCAATCGAAGGCTTGCGGGAAATCTTTGGATGGACAACGGAAAATCCGTTTGACTTGCAGCGCATTGAAATTCCCGAAGGTGATGCGCCGGAATTTATTCTGGCCGACTACCACAACGAACCTTACACCCCAAACGGAAAAAGCGAACAGGTTGATTCGTTCAAATTCCGTTGGCTGAACAAACTTGGCTCTGGTATCACGCCGGCCACATCGGAAGACGAATCCGCCGCAATGGCGAAATGGGGGAAGAAGTTTGGCGCGGCCACATCCACGCCGAAAGTTGCGGCCAAGGTAGAAAAAAAAGCTGAACCGAAAGCGGAGGCTAAATCAGGACCGGCAAAGCCGACGCGCAAGATGCCGACGAAAACGGTTGCTGAACCACGAAAAGAAACTGCCGAAATGGTTATGACCTTACTCGCTAAAAAACACGGTAAGGATGAAAATGATGCGGAAGCGATGCAGGAACTTGGTGACAAGTTTTTCTTCCCGGCGCAGGATAAACTTTTCGGCGCGAATGTTTCCGCCGAGACGCCGGAACAGTGGGGACAGGTTGCAAATGAACTTGGACTGTAATTAGTTCGTGGCCAGTTTAGCGGGAGTCTGGTTAATCAAAACCGCTGCGGATTAAATTAAATGTCCATTCAAATTTCAAGATTCAAAACGCTCGACTTAAAGATTAAAAAGTCTTTGGCCGAAGCTGGCGAAGCATTGCAGGAAATCCGCGACAAGGAACTTTATCGGCAGGGCGGGTTTAAGTCGTTCAAAGACTACTGCGAATCAATCGGCAAAACTTACAATTGGGGATGGAAGCAAATCGAGGCGGGAAAGGTTGCGATTGCGAAGCCGGAAGTTAAGACGGTTGCCGAGGCTTTAGAAGTCCGCAAAATGGCCATGCCGCAACGTCGCCAGATTGCCGTCAGCGAGCCGGAAGAGCCGGAAGGCGAAAAGACACCGCCGACGCCTAAAAAGTCCGTGGTGAACCTTCCAGAGAAGCGGAAAGAGGTTAAATTGCCGAAGGATGAAACGGGAATAGACATCCCGCCGGAAATTCAAGAATTTTGGAATCGAAACGAGGAGGTTGACCATTTGCTTTCGATGGTTAAAAAAACTCGTTTAACTTTGGAAAAAGCCGACACGGATAAGGATAGGCTTTATTTTGGAATTGACCGGCAAGGAACGATTTCAAGATTGAAAATGTGTGAGGAGGAATTGGTTGCCGCGAAGTCTTACGCAGTTTGTCCGTCGTGCAATGGGATATTTTTCAGCGATTGCCAAGACTGCAAAAAGCGCGGGACACTTTCAAAATTCTGGTGGGAACGTCAACCGGAAGAAATAAAGGCATTGCGTGAAAGCTAAACGCACAAAGCCATTCAACGCAAATCGGGCAAGCGTTGATAAATTAACAGCGGAAGGCTGGACGGTTGCCGTGGTTGAGTATCGAATTCCACATACATTTATTACTAAAGATTTTTTTGGCTTTGCGGATTTAATTGCTTGCTCGCCAAGTCGGGGAACGATGGCGGTTCAAGTTACTGGAGGTGGAAACGGTTCAACGAGAATTAAAAAAATAAATGCTGAGCCGAAAGCCGGAATCTGGATGGCTTGCGGAAACAGAATTTCCGTGCATGACTGGGTAAAAGTAAAAGGCCAAACGCAACGCGAATGTCGGATTTACGAAATCAATTTGACAGATGAATAATATACCATCCTCACCCACTTCAATAACCCTAAACTGGAGATACCTAAATGAAACAGGTAGTGAAGAAACTAAAGAAGATTAACAACAAAGAGAAAGGTAAGTGAATGACCCCAAACGAATACCAAAACCAAGCCAGCCGAACCTGCTTAAAAGATTATGAAACATTTAAGAACATTCAGTCAAGTCACCGACACATTATTCATGCCCATCTGGGTTTATCGTCCGAAACAGGCGAAATTGGAGACGCTATTAAGAAGCACGTCATCTATGGTCAACCTCTTGATATTGCTAATTTGCTCGAAGAATGTGGCGATATCTTATGGTATGTTTCTCTTATGGTATCAGCTTGTGATTCCTCTTTGGAACAAGTCATGGAGATGAACATTGACAAACTTCGCAAGCGTTACCCTAATAATTTCACGGAGGAGCTTGCGGCAAAGAGACTGGACAAACAATGACCACACACCAACCATCCGCCGAACTGCGGGCGAGAGAATTGCAGAAGCGTTTGTCTTACAACTATACAGACCAGTCATGCGCTGTTGACAGCCTTACCGAACTCACCGCCATCATCAGGGAGAGAGATGAGTTGAGAGAGGCAAATAAAGGTATGGAACTTGAATGTGTTCGCAAACAGATTGCTATCAATGAAGCACTGGACGAACGCGACTCCTACCGCGAGAAGGCCGAGGCGTTGGATTGTTTTCAATCTTATTTAGAACATGAAAATTCTAGTCAGCAACTCATACGCACATACAGTTTTAACGGCGTGACGACGTTGGAGTTGTATGACGGAAAAACGACAAATGCTTATCACGGCGACTCACTCCTCTCCGCCATCAACGAAGCGAGGAAGAAATAATATTTATGACTAATATTAACTGGAAAGCTGAATCATTGGAATTTGCGAAAGTTCACGACACGCGAAATCATATGGTTATTCAATTAGTTGAGAAAGCCATGAAACATGGAGCGTTTTTAATGATTGAAAAAGCGACTACCAGAATAAGGGAAGCGCGGGAAGATTTGGAAAAGAAACATAAAGAATCTGCGCCGCATAAAAAACAGACAAAGATGATTGAGATTGATTGAGTAATGATTTTGCGCCAATACCAAAGAGAAGCGGTTGAAAGCACGTTTGATTCTTGGAAAGAGAATCGCTCTGTTGTCGGAAGACTCGCTACCGGAATGGGAAAAACAATAGTGTTTGCCGATGTTATTCAAAAGTTTCAAAAACGTGCGCTAGTAATCGCTCACCGGGAAGAACTAATTTGGCAAGCGCGGAATAAAATAGAACAAGTGACAGGATACAAATTTCAGGTTGAAATGGGCGGGTATCGTTCGGTTAATAATTTTGAACCTGATTTGTTTAATCCTGAAAATGTCGGAGACGCTGGAGTTGTGGCAACGGTTCAAACTTTAACGGCAGGCGGCGACGGATTAGGCCGCATGACAAAGTTTCTGCCGACTGATTTTGATTTGCTGATAATTGATGAAGGCCATCACGCAACTGGTGCAAGCTATGTTCGTTTGATGAATTATTTTTTGCAAAATCCAAATCTTAAAATTTTAGCTGTCACAGCCACTCCAAATAGAGCGGACGAAGAATCACTTGGGCAGATTTTTAACGATGTTGCCTTTGACAAAGACATGGACTACGGAATCCGCGAAGGTTGGCTTGTGCCGATTGAAGCACAGGCCGTTCATATTGAATCCTTGGATTTCAAAAACATTAAAATCACGGCGGGAGACTTGAATCAGGGACAATTATCCGCCGTGATGGAATCTGAAAAACCGCTTTATGGAATTGCAGATTCAATTATTGAGATTGCTGGTAACAAGCGCGGGATTGGATTTAGTCCATCCGTGAATCATGCAAAGATGATGGCGGATATTTTTAACCGGCATCGGCCAGGATGCGCGGCTCACATCAATGGAAAGACCGACAAGGACGAGCGCAAGAAAATCAATTCAGATTTTGCCAATGGTTCAATCCGCTGGATTTGGAATTGCGGGACTCATACCGAAGGATTTGATGATGCCGGCGTTGAAGTGATTGTGCCGAAGCCCACTAAATCCGTTTCGCTTCTTGAGCAAATGGTGGGCCGGGGCACTCGTCCATCGGATTCAATCGCGCACAAGTTAGGCGATATTTCTAATGCCGGTTTTCGTCGTTCAATGATTCAGCGCAGCAATAAATCAAATTGCCTGATTTTGGAATACTACGGCAATCGTTATGACCTTGCGACGACATTTGATTTATTTGCGGGGAATGTAACGGAAGAGGCGGTTAAAGAAGCGGTTGCCATTGCCCGCAAATCCGGTGGCAGAATGTCGGTTACAAAATCTTTGGATGAGGAGGAAAAGCGGGCGGAAGAAAAGAAGAAAAAAGAATTGGAAGAAGCCGCCCGCAAAGCAAAGATAGTTGTTAAATCAAATTTCAAATCCACCTCGTTTAATCCATTTGACGTTTTAGGAATCACTGCTGCCAAGCCGCGCGGATGGGACATTAAAAAAGAACCATCTGAAAAAATGCGCGGAGTCTTGCGTAAAATGGGATTGAATCCAGATGATTTTGATTATGCCCAAACCAAGCAATTAGTCGGTGAACAATTACGTCGCTGGCATGAGGGATTATGCAGCATGAAACAAGCGCAGCTACTCCGCAAACACAATTTTGATTCTAATGTGACTTTTGAAGTTGCAAAGGCGACGATTGATAAAATCGCTGCGTCGGGCTGGAAGCTGCGCGGCAATGGGCAACCGATTAAAACGATTAAAATGCCGACAAGAAACACCGAAACGATTCCGATGGAAAACCCATTTTGATTTATGTTAATTAAAGAGAAAAAAACAAGACATCGCAATGCCACGCTAAAATATATGCGTAAAATTCGCAATCGCGCAAAACTTTTGAAGATGGTTGACGAGCGGGCAAGATTGCTTTGGCCGAATTTAGCGGAGGCGTTAAAATGAAAGAAACACTCGAAAAACTGTTGGCTTATTTTGAAAAGAAAAATTGTCCAAGCTGTCAATGTGGAAATTGCATTGCAGCGCGTGAATGGATTTTAATGATTAAAAAGGAGCTTGAAAATGATTCCAACCCGCAAACCTAAATTGCCGGAGCGCAAGCCGGAAAACGTGCCGACACGTCTTCAATTAAACCGCCACTTTGAAACGCAAGCGGAAATGGAAAGGTTTGTCAAAGACAATCATCCGACAGCGACCATCAAACAATTTTGGCCGAGTCAGGTTTTGAATTGCATCATAGAAATTCCTTGCAATCCGAAATAATTCAGCTATCGTAATTTTGTGCAACAATGGAAGCTTAATTTTGGTGACGCCCTAACCCGTAGTCAATCGGGTTACTTCAGCGGTCTTTCCGCGATTGTTGCACGGGGCGTCACCGTTTAATTTATGAACATCCCCAAAAGAAAAGAATTAAATCGCGCCGAAAAGATGTCAGCCACTTGTGCGGCGAAAAGAAATAAGCGCGAAAGTCAGACAATTATCATTGACGAAAACTGGCGCATCGTCCGCGCTGATGAATTAAATTGGGAAGTTCAATTCAATGAAAAGTTCTACGGTTATTTCGGCAGTCTTAAAAACGCTTTTAATGGACTTCTTAAAAAGATGATTTCGGATTCTGCGCGGATTGATTTACAGGAGTGTTTGAAAGCGATTAAGGAAATTGAAGAAAAGATTGAGGTAAAGCTATGAGCGCAATTTTTCCTCATTTCTCAAAAGAGAACCCATGTCCTGCTTGTGGTGGACATGATTGGACGTGCAGGGCCGGACAGCGCAAATTTATCTGTATGAGGATTCAAAGTGAACATCCATCAAAAGACGGCGGATGGTTTCACGACTACGGACGCAGCAAGCCGGTTCAAATGCCGGTAAAAAGATTTATCGCTCCGCCGAAAATGAAGATGGATTTTCAATATCAGCAAAACATTTACGAGGGATACAGTGATAAATGTTTTGGAATTATTGCTGATAAACTTGGGGTCAGCTTAAATTCTGTCAAAGATTTGGGGGTTGGATTTTCCGAAGGCTTTAAGTCTTGGACGTTCCCCATGCGCGACGGCGACAATAAAATCATTGGGATTCATCTGCGCTGCGATGATGGTTCAAAGAAATGTGTAACCGGCTCGCAAGGGGGATTATTTATTCCGCAGATTGAGCCGCAAAAGTTGGCTTACATTTGTGAGGGGGCGAGTAGCACGGCGGCATTACTCACGATGGGTTTTTACGCCATCGGCAGGTTCAGCTGCAATTCCGGCGCGGATATGCTTAAAACAGCGTTAAAAAGGCTAGACGTGACGAGAATTGTCATCGTGGCAGACAATGACACCCTGAAAACCGCACCGAATGGTAAGACTTTCAGGCCGGGCCAAGACGGCGCGACACGGCTTAAAAAAGAGCTTGGCTTAATGTCTGTGATTTTCACCTGCCCAAATCCTGTTAAAGATTGTCGCCAGCTACTTCAAAAGCTAGGCGTTGAATCGGCAAGGAATTACATTCAAAACAGTATCGGAATGAAAATCTGGACAAAGGTATGACAATTTTAATTTTAATAGTTTTGATAAGTTTCTGCATTGCAATTTTGATTCCGCAGAAATGCCCATACTGCAAATCAAGAAATACGACTTGTCTTTATTCTGTCGGCCAAAGTAAAAATCCATTTCATTATCTTTGCTCTGATTGTGGAAATGATTTTGATTCAATAAGGAATTATTAATATGGCTTCAACAATGGAAAGACTAAACGATTACTCCCGCGCTTTGGCAAAATGGGCGGAGAAAAAACGTCGTCACGATTTGGCAAGTGAAAACGGAAAGCTGGAAAGGAAACCGCTAGAAAGCGAGCCGATGCCGGCTCAATTTGGAGTTGGAGCAAGCGAAATGGAATGGGCGGAAAAGATTAGAGGGAAAATTCTCGCGCCAAAGCCACCGATGCAAACTTTGGATTCACAGCTTCCGAAAACAATTAAAATGCCAGTGAGGAAAACGATATGATACCAGTTAGAAAAAAAATAAGTTACGATGATTTTGTAAATGCAAAATCGCAGCTTGGCGGCAATTCTGGATTCAAGCCAACCTTCATGCCGGATTTCCTTTTTCCATTTCAAAAGGCATTGCTGGAATGGTCGGTGTTAAAAGGACGGAGTGCGACAATGGCTGATTGTGGATTAGGTAAGACGCCAATTCAGCTTTGTTGGGCGCAGAACGTCGTTGAGAAAACCAATAAGCCGGTTCTGATTTTAACGCCGCTGGCAGTTGGCTCGCAAACTGTCCGCGAAGGAGAGAAGTTTGAAATTGAGTGCAAACAATCCCGCGACGGTCAAATAAATTCAAAGATTGTCATCACCAATTATCAGCAGCTTCACAAATTTAATTGGCAGGACTTTTCCGGCGTTGCTTGCGATGAAAGCTCAATCCTTAAAAACTTTGATGGAGAAATTAAATCGCAGATAACGGAGTTTATGCGGAAACTGGAATATCGCTCGCTTTACACCGCGACCGCCGCGCCGAATGATTATATTGAACTTGGAACGTCGTCAGAGGCATTAGGTGAGCTTGGCTATATGGATATGCTGGCGAGGTTTTTTAAGAACGCGCAGAACAGTTTGCATCCTTCCGTTTATCGGCATCGTGGAATGGATTTCAATAAATTGAACGAGTCGGCCAAGTGGCGTTTTCGTGGACACGCGGAAAATGATTTTTGGCGTTGGGTTTGCTCATGGGCGCGAGCTGTCCGCAAACCGTCCGACTTGGGATTTTCCGACGAAGGTTACAAGCTGCCGAAAATGATAATGCAGGAGCACGTTGTTAAGTCATCGGTTAAAAATCCTGATTATTTATTTGAAATGCCTGCCGTTGGATTGCAGGAACAGAGAAGCGAGCGGCGACGCACATTGCAAGAGCGTTGCGAAATGGCCGCTAAACTTTGCACCGAACACAAAGGCAGTTCAATCGCTTGGTGCTTTCTAAACTCCGAAGGCGACTTGCTGGAAAAATTGATTCCTGATTGCGTTCAGGTTTCCGGCGATGATTCCGACGAATTGAAAGAGGAAAAGATGGCGGCGTTTATGTCGGGCCAGGTTAAAAACCTTGTCAGCAAAAGCATCATGGTCGGATTTGGTTTGAATATGCAATTCTGCTATCATCAAACCCATTTTCCATCACACTCATTTGAGCAATGGTATCAGGCTGTCCGCCGGTCTTATCGCTTTGGGCAAAAGAAAAATGTCCAGATTGATATGATAACTTCCGAAGGGGAAAGCAATGTGGTTTCAAATTTTAAGCGCAAAGAAGCGCAGGCGGAAGTTATGTTTTCCAAGCTCGTAAATCTGATTAACAATGAACTGAAAATTGAAAGAAAAACCAACAGCAACAATCAACTCGAAACTCCATCATGGCTAAAATAGAATCAAAAATCACAGACGAATACGCCCTTTACAATTCGGATTGTATTGAGGGAATGAAACAACTGCCGGAAGAAAGCATTGCGCTATCAATTTATAGCCCGCCATTTTGTGGCTTATATAATTATTCTTCCGACCCGCGTGATATGTCCAACTGCAAAGACTATCAGCAATTCTTTGGGCACTACGCTTTTTGTGTCGAGCAAATCGCCCGCGTTACAATGGCGGGAAGGTTGTCCGCCGTGCATTGCATGGACATACCGGGAACCGGAAATGGACATACCGCAAAAATGGGCGTTGGCGCAAATGTTGGGAGTGGATTGATTGACTTCCCCGGCGACATTATCCGTTTGCATGAAAAGTATGGGATGCAGTTTTGTGGCCGTCGCGCGATTTGGAAAGAGCCGCTTGGCGTTCGTATGCGGACAATGGCAAAAGGGTTGGCTCATGCTCAAATTGTTGCTGATTCAACTTTGTGCGACGTGGCGAGCGCAGATTATCTTTTAATGTTCCGCAAGAAAGGCGAGAATAAAATTCCAGTGGCGCATCCAAATGGGTTGAGTCGCTATTGCGGCGAGCGCGTCATGCCGCATGAATTGCAGGGGTTCAAGGGATTCAAGGGCAAGCAAACTGAAAACCGCTTCTCGCATTGGATTTGGCGGCAATACGCATCCTCGTTTTGGGATGACATTCGGATTGACAATGTTTTGCCATACGAAGAAAGCCGGGATTCAGACGACGAAAAGCATTGTCATCCATTGCAGCTTGACGTGATTGAGCGTGCCGTGATTCTTTGGAGCAATGAGCGCGAGACGGTTTTGACTCCTTACATGGGGGTTGGCAGCGAAGTCTTTGGAGCGGTTATTAACAATCGTCGCGGGATTGGATTTGAATTGAAGGCAACTTACTACAAGCAATCCTGCAAGAATCTCGCCAAGTCAAAAGAGTTCGCTTACGAACCGGAACTAATCAAGTGACAAAGCCGCCGTATAAAATCCCTTCCATGACACAGATAAATTCTGTGCTGTGGAATGGGTTGAAGGTAGTTGAGACTTATCAGAACATTTTCCTAAAATTGTAACGTGGCTTCTCCTGATACATATTTGAAGTTTTGCGGTGACGAATACTTCCGTGCGGTTGCCGGTTATTCAAATCATGTTCAATTAGGCTACCTAAAGGCTCTTTGGTATTATCGTTCACACAATCATTGCAAGGGGCTGGAAAACAATTCTGAATACCTGCGGCGGATTTGTGAGATTGATAAGGAGCATTGGCCGGAGTCGGAAAAGATTATTTTCGGAAGCGAGTTTTTCACATTGGACGAAAATGGATTATGGCAACAAATGCGGGCGCAGATTGATTACGCGGAAGATAAGATGAAGTTAGAGAAATGGAAGCGTCGCGGACTTGCTGGAGCTAACGGACGATGGGGAAAGAAAAGAAAATGAAAATGCCGGTTCGTAATCCGATGAAAGATTGGGAGATTCAACGCATGAATCAATTCAAAGCCGAAAAACATCCCGATTTAATCACGTTCAAATTTCAAATGATTGACAAATACGGAAAACAAATTGAAAGGTTTTTTGAATGAAAAAAGTTTATCAAACAAGATTTGGAACGGATGGAAATTGTTGGGCGGCTTGCATTGCAACTATTTTTGGAGTTGAGCTTTCAGAGGTTGACCAATGCGCCTGCAACAATAAGGATTGGGCGGAGCAAACAATGGCGTGGTTAAAACCGCGTGGATTTTCTTATATTGAAATCGCCAGAAAACCCGATAAGAGCTGGCCGATAACAATGCCAATGGCGGGGACGATTTGCGTTTTAGGAGTTAAAACTACTAGAGGATTGCCGCATGTTATTGTCGCTGAAATTTTCAATGATAAAATTGGCGAGCAAAACGCAATCGGATTTTATCATGTGCATGACCCATTGCCAAACGCGACAATGGATTATTACACGGAAATTGACGCAGTTATTTTCTTCGTTGCCCGCCCTGACTCGCTTCCAATAAACGGGAAAATAAATTTATGAATATCTGGCGGGAGCGTTTTAATCCGTCTCAAATAACTCCGTTTGAGCCAAGGCTGGATGAATTTAATCAGGCTTGGAATTGGATATTTGAAAAGGATGAAAATGGAGAGTTTATCAGAGCGGGATTATGTCTCATTGTGATGCGCGAACAATCCTTGAAACTGCGGAAAGCAATGGGGGTTAAACGCTCGTCAGAAGTGGCGGCAATAGCTGTCTGGCGTCTTTACTCTGAAAAGACCGTAAAGATGCCTCGTAGGACAGTTTAGGAAGGATTAGAACTATTTATCTGCTCCGTCATAACTGGAATCAAGCGACGAATTTTCGGACGCAAAAATGATAGTATGGTCATCTTTATAGGCTTTACTGCCGAACATTCGCAGTGCCCGGTAAATTGTGTAGCGCATAATCCATGAAACTTCCTGCGACTCCATTGCCTCCAAAATCAGGTTGTCGGACTGCGCTTGCGAGTAAAGAGCTTTGCGCCACTCCCCGATTTCGTCGAGGACTTCCAGCTGCCCCCGATATGCCGAATCGTGAATTACTCCGGACTTCCAATCGCCCCCGGTTGCGGGAATTATATTCTGCACGCAGCGCGGAACGGATAGTCCGTCAGTGGTTCCACCTTTCGGAGCGCGAAGTTTCGTCCCGTCTTTCTTGATGTAGTAAAGATGTTCGAGAAGCTCGTCGTTCAATCCGTCGCCAGTGCGAACATCCACCGTGTCATTAAGGAAGCCGAAGTAATTGTTATTCATAACTTAACAAAGCCTAGGTCGAGCCCGATGCCAAAGAGTCCGGGCCGGTGCGAATTGTAGGCAATGCCGATACGTTGCTGAACACCGGGAAAGCCTGACCATTGCTCAATGTCGGCAACGATACGGAAGTCAGTATTCTTGGTTTTGTAGATACATATATCAAGCCCGCTGCCAGTAATAGCTGAAGCCTGTCCGTTATTATCGTGGACATGGCCGGGGATAGTAACTCCACCAATGCTTCCAATTTGAATCTTTGCGCCACTTACCGGCAGAGCTACGCCAGCGAACGCATTGGGAGTGATAGAGAATCCGTTGGTGTAGCCAAAGGTGATAGGATAGCCGATAACTAGATTGCCCTGCGGCATCCATACTCCACCTTCAAGATAGTCGAACCTTAATAGTGTTCCGGCGTAGCGATTGATTGGAGTATAAAGCCCGACGCCGGCTCCCCACTTTTGACTTAACCCTGGCACATGAATCATATACCCAATCGCATAAGAGTTAGTCAGGCTGCTTTCGATAGCTTTAATGATTGTATCAACTCCCTGTTGCGCAGTTGCCGGAGTGTTAATCGGGGCTGGAGCCGTAAGTCCGGGCCATGCCGGCATATAGGTTGTGACATTGGTTGTAACTACAAGGTTCGTAATTACAATGCTAGGCGGCGCAGATTGCGCGTAAATAGCCGTAGGCGCGGCCAATGTGCAAAGTAGCATAATCGCAACTACCGGCGGAACTAACGCAGCCTGAGCGGGTGCAGGCGTTTTATTATCCCCTTGCGCAGAGTAGTTCGAGAAGGTTGTGGAAAGGAATGACTTTAATCCCGATAGCCCTGCCACTAGGCTGGCAAACAAGATTGCGGTTGCCTTGAGATAAGTCATATGGTCAACCGCGAGTCCAGCGCCAGCGGTAGTCAGGCTGGGGATTAGAAACGAGATAGCCCCTTCGAGTGTTACTATTGATGTTGTCTTTTTCATGTTTTTATTTTATTAGTTTTGATTTTTTATGATAATACGCAATAGTTGTTATCCCTACAATTATGGCTACGATGCCAGCAATTATTTGAACAACAAAATTAACTGTGGGAAGCCACGCCACTACCGCACCGCCAGCAGTGGTTATGGTTCCAATGATTCCGTTTAAGTGTTTCGCTTCATTCATAAAATCATTTCTTCCGCAGATTGGCGGGCTTCGTCGCGCTGTTCGTCAGGCAGTTGCTCCAATCGGATTCAAAGCCGTTGGTGTCGGTTTGCGTCACGGCGGCGTAGGCTTTCGCGGGCACGTCCACGCCATTGAAAACATTGCTCGAATAGCTGACGGTATTCGTCGCGCTGGCCGTGACGACATATACCGTGTAGCTCGCGGCGCCGGGACAAGGGTCGCACGTCAGATTGACCGGAGCCGCCGAGCAGCCAGCCGCCAACAACGCGAGGATGAGGGTGAAGGGTTTCATGGTTAATTCCCCGTTGCGGAGTTGGTGCCAGTCAGGGTGCCACTGGTCAGGATGTAAATGTTATTGCCCGTGCCTTGGTTGAAATTCATCGTCATCTGACAGGCAACGCAGTTGGTGACAAGGCTCAAGGGCAGGTTGGTGGACAGAATCATTTGCACGATGTTTGACCCCGCCGAATTATAGGTTACAGTTGGAAACACACCCACGATGCCGCCATAAAGCCCCGTCGCCGGGTTATTCGTGCCAAACCGGATGCCCCATGAGTTTGTCACTGGCACATTGGCTGGCACCAGCGCGTCCACTTCAAACACCCAGTTCGTATATTGACCGTTCGCCAAGCCCCGAATGTTCGGGGCAAAAATGCAATAACCACCATTAGCAACCGGGAGGCCCGAAGAATAAAACTGATTGGGGATGTTGATGTTGACCGGGGCGCCGGGCATGGGGTTGAGTTCCGAAAGGCTCAAGGGCACCATCACGGAATTTTTTGATTGCGCCAAGCCCCAACCCAGCAGCTTACGGATGGCGGGAGCATCGTAATTATGCGCCATCATGTAAATTGAGGCGTTCGTCGGATGTGTCAGGTCGGGAAAATAAAGCAGATTGGTATAACCGCCGGGCGTTCCTAAAATCGGGTCAAGCGCCACGTCTGAAAGGCCATCGCACCAGTTTGTCCACGTTGCACGCGCCCATTGATTCAAAGTCGTGGGCCATTGCGGAGTGGTGTTGGTTTCCCGCGCCAACGTCATACAAGTCCGCCAAATCACCTTCTTGCCATAGCTATGCGCCAGCGAGCAGTAATTCGTAATGTTCGCTTCGGTCTGCGCGAGAAAGTTGGTGGTGGTATTGAATCCAACATCATTCGCGCCGATTTGATAAACGATGATGTCGCCGCCCGTGCCAAACATCCGGTTCGTCGCGCAAACCAACCGATTAGAACTGCCCGTTCCAATTTGAGCCGCACAAGAAACATTTAGGCTTGGAAATTCCGCCTGCAAGTCATCTACCAGCTTGGCTCCGATCGTCGGCGAGCCGCCGCAGGAAATACTGTCACCGTCCAGCACGATGGAAATTTTCAGGCCATACTTTGTCACGGCGTAATTGTTGGCGACTTGAACCTGTTGCGCCGTCAAGGAATTTGTCCAGATGACGCTTTCAAAGAGTTTGCCATACCACGGAAAAACATTTTCCGCGATGTTGCCGATGTAGAGATTTTGATTAGTGCTATTGAAAGGCCAAACCGTTGGCGTGGTGCCGTTCAAAGTTGCGCCCGATGCGTAGAGTCCGTTTTGCCAAACATCTATATTCGTGCCGTCAAAACGCACCAATAAAACTTGCGGTTGCCAAGTTGTAGGATTAAGCGCGGCGGTCAACTGTCCGTTGCCCGCCGAATAAGTCCCGGTCAAAGATACCAGCGCTTGACCGCCAAACGCCCCGGCAGAGGGATTATATTGAAAGGGCGAAATCGAGATGGAGAAAATACTGTAATCGCCCATGTTGAAAGACGGTGTGCCATCCGAGCCATCCACCACCGTCTGCTTATAGACCAGCATCCAAGTAAATGAATTACTCATGCCCGCGCAGCCATTCGTCAGGGACATAAACGAATTGCTGAAGTTCACCGCCGGATGGCCGCCCCAGCCCGTTGCGTCGAACGTCGCCGATTTGCTGTAACCAGAAACCAGCGCGTTACTATTTCCCGACAAGTCAGTCCATGAATTGATTGGCGTTTGATTGGTCAAGCCCACCAAAGCATCCGCGTTCCACCACGCACGCGGGACGGGCAGATTGCCGAGCGTGATTGCCACCGGAAAGTTATTCGTCGTCACCGCGCCAGGGGTGGCGGAGCCGCCGAGTTGCGCCATCGGCAGATTGTTTGTGGGAATCACGCCGCTGACATTCGTGGCCGGGAGCGGCTGCGTGGCGACGGCGTTGTTCGCCGCGTTCGTCGCATCGGTTTTTAAGGCGTAGGTGGAAGGAATGGTAAGGTTGGTCAAGCCGGAGCCGGAGCCAGAAAATGACGTGGCCGTGACGTTGCCGTTAGTGTCGGCAAACTGGGTGCCATTTGCAAAGCCGATTTGACCGTTGCCGCCAGCGAAAACTGCACCCCCGGGCCAATAACGGATACCGCTTGGATTCTGCAAGACTTGCCCGGCAAAAGTTCCCTGCACGGCATATTGATAGCCGCCCGGGGAAAATAATGTCTGTCCGGTTGACGCTACAATTCCAAGTCCACCGGATTGCATCGTGAGTCCAGAGCTTAAATAGGTGCCGCCATTCGTCACCGCGCCGGGGGTGGCGGAGCTTGCTATCAATGCGGCCACTTGATTCGAGCTGATTAGCGGATTGCCATCCGATGCAGAATTGGTTGCGATGTTAGCATTAGCAGCCGCTAGCGAAGGATATAAAACCGTTGGAGAGGCATTTGACGAATATGTATTTGTCGGCCAAGTTCCAATTAGAACTGGACTGGTGAAATACGGACTGCCATTCGTTCCAGAGCCGGAAGTAACCTTTCCATTAAGAGATATGTTCGTTATCATTGAATAACTCTTGTAGCTTCTCGTGTTGGTTCCGTAAAGAATAGACGGCGCGACAATGCACCACCCTGACGTAGTATTTGTAAAATAACCAGTGCCGGTATAATTGTATGTTCCGTTATAGTTAGTTCCAGTGCCTACGCAACCAGAAACTGAAAGCTGGCTAAATACCGTAATGCCGGTTGACGGCCTAGACTGATTCGTATTTCCGCCGTCAGAGTAAACCACGCCGTTTGTAGAGAAAGCAGGTTGACCGTTAACGGTGTAGCCGATTATTGAGTCAACATTTCCAGAAAAGTATGTTCCGCTTGGGGCAATAACAGAAAGCGGAAGCGTGCCGCTGTTTATAGTATTTGCTGAAATACCGTTTATTGACATAAGCGATGATTTTGGCGATTGGCTTAATGCAGCAGCCGTAAGTGTCCACCGGACATAACTTACTGTCATATTGGTTATTGGGGTCGTAAAAAGAGTTCGCTCTGGAGCTGTAATCGTTAGCGGATTTATCCAATTTGTCCCATCTAAAGATATATCGACAGTGACATTTGCGTTAGCTAACGAGCCAAAATCAAAATAGGCTGAATACGAGATAACAAAAGTTGGCGAGCTAAACGAATAAATTATTTGCGAGTTAGTAAACTCGCTTGGAGAGCCAGTCCAATAGTTTGTTAGCGTGAACGCTTGCCATGCAGTAGAACTATTTATATTCGGACTGTAAACGCTATCCGACGGTGAATTTGAGCTAGTCATTATTTTACTAACTTGGCCGCTTGCCAAGGATATTGACATATTTAAATTATTTAATAGCGAGCTGTTACTTACCGACAGGCTGGAGATTTGATTGGTTCCAATAACAGCTACGGTTGCCGCAACTGAAGTCGGGTCATCGTTGGTTGTGAACCGAGTATGGTGCAGCGGCTGAAGCGGGATGTCTTGCGCAAATACCGAAAGGAATGATAAGAGCGCGAACGCGATTAAGAGTTTTTTCATATTAGTTATTTGTAATAATGTTAAGCCAGTTATTTGAATTTCCGTTACGATTTATCCACATACATCCATTCGTATTAAAAGCTATTGACGCCGCTTGCGCAGTTATAGAATAAGGATTGGTTGGAGTAAAGAAAACTTGAGCCGCATTAGTTCCACCTCCGCCGGTTATTCCGTTGGTGGCTTGCTGAATCAGGTTAGTCACTAATTGGAAAGCGGTGTAGTTCGACGGATTGCTGTTTAGATAAAATGTCGCAGGGTTACTAAATACAATCGCAGTGAATCCATTAGTGACCATTTGCGCTTGCGCCGCTGCAATGTTCGTCGCCGTTGCCGCCGATATGCCGTTAGTGGGATTGACGCCGTATTGGGCAATCAGATTGATGATTGTATTTGTTCCGCTAGTTGAAAATTGATTATTCGTGGTAAATCCTTCAATGTAGCCGGACAAGACAAAGTTTGTATTCGCCAAAATTGTCATGTTCGCAATCGTATTTGTGATTTGCCAAGTCAGATTTGTGGACGTGACGAAGCCGCGCAACACAGTCCCATTCATGTGCCAACTTGTTCCCCATGCCCCTTGCGGTGGTGGATTGACGCCGGAAACCAAAGTCCATGTCACAATGTTTGCGCTCTGGTAAAGCGAAACGCCGTTACTCTGAATGTAATAATTGCCGCCTGACAACACGATTGTCAGAGAATGGTTAAAAGTGTTTGTGCCGTTCAAATACGTTCCTTCTACCGGCGAGCCGCCGCCGATGATGCTGACAATGTTCGTCGTGAGCAGGAAGTTTGTTTTCGTGCCGAATCCAAACCAGCCTTGCGCCAGCCCATTTGTCACCGGCATGAGCGCAGACACGTTTGTAATTGCCATCGTAAATTGCGGACTGTTTGTGAAAACAATGTTTCCACCGTTCGTTGAAGCAATCACAAAGTTGGTTGTGATAACCAAGTTGGCGGTATTGCTTGCCGAAACCGTTGCAAACGTCGCAAAGTTGGCGTTACTGTTAATCAGCGTGGACAGCACGAAATTGGTGGTTGCCAGTCCATTTGTAGCCGTCGCCGTCACAAATCCTTGCGCGTTGACGTAGTTTGTAGTGGCAAACCCATTCGTGATAGAAGCACCAACGAGGCCGTTTGTAATAGTGGCGGAAACGAAACCGTTGGTGAGCGCGGGAAGCGCATTGGTAAGAATATAGTCCGTCGCGGCGTGAGTCACGATTGAGCCAAAACCATTTGTAAGAAACGTCTGGTTAGTCGCATTGACCGATACGATTGTGCCGCTGAAATTAGTTGTCAGCGTCACGTTTTGACCGGCAACAAGCCCATTGGTAAAGCCGACGCCAGAACCAATTTGAGAATTAACGTAGGCAATTGTGGCAAGCCCATTCGTGACCGATGAAGTCACAAATCCATTCGTTAAAGCTGGCAGTGCATTTGTTAAAATATAATCCGTGGCGTTGTGTGTTACGATTGAGCCGAAGCTATTCGTCAAGAAAGTTTGGTTACTTGCGTTAATAGAAACAATTGTGCCGCTTACGTTCGTCGTTAAATAAATGTTCGCACCAGCGTTAAGAATGTTTGTAAATGCGCCAGTGGCAGAAAGATTTGAAAGCGTCAAACTTGCCGGCTGTTTGGACGAATAAAGCGCGTTGGTAGCCGCTGCCATTGCCAAGTTCAAATTGCTTAAAGACGAATTAAACGAAGCGATTAAAAGGTTGTTCGTTGCAATCAGGTTGGCAGCTCCGTTTGTAGCGACGGAATTTGTGCCGGATGTAAAAGCCGTTAAAAGCGTGTAGTTCGCCAGCGCATTTGTATTTACAAGCTGATTGGTAGCCGATGCGGAAATATAACCAGATGGATTGTTTGAATAAATCGAATTGGCAATGTTTGTTGCGGTTGCCGAATTGATAAATCCATTTGTTGACGGAATAGCTGGAACGCCAACAATGTTTGAATAAAGTATTCCAGTCAAGCCAGCCCCATTTCCCAGAAAATTTCCACCCTCAAAATTTCCATGAGTGTAAAAAATTCCAGCATCAGGAAGCGTTACGTCACCGTTGACTTGAAGACCGTCGTTAAAGGTTACAAAAGTGGATGAAAAGCCATTCGTTAAAACAGACGGCGGAAGCTGCGAAAGCGAAACCTTGTTTGTCGAGGCAAATGTTTGCGCGTTTGTTTGTGCCGTCGCAGACATACCAAATGAATCAAAGGCATTGCTTGGAAAATACGCCGCCGAGTTGATTCCGTTTGTGACAGAAGCAATCTGCGAGACTAAAGAATTTGAGGTTGAATTAAGCTGTCCAATTTGGACGTAGCTTGTCAGATTGTTTGAAGATTGCGAATAACGCAAGTCCGAGGCTTGAGCCGTCCACGCCGCGCCGAATCCGTTATAGACCGGCACAAATGTCACGCCAACGGAAGTCGAGGGAATCAAGCCAAGATTCGTAGAAACAATTTGGATGTCGCCTTCAGACTTTACGGGAGGATTAAAGCCATTTGCGCTCGTAAATGCCGGAACAGTCCAATGGTAGTAACCACCTGAATAATTCCCTGCCAGATTTGAAAATGTCACCGATGCGTTAGTGTCGGTATATCGGTAAATCGGCGGCTGTAAAATCGTAACCGAACCGCTGGCGTTCAAATGCTCTGACTGAATCTGGACTAAAACGTTGGTGTATTGCGAAAGGCTGTATTGTCCATTGGCGAAAGTAAATTGCACGGAAGTTTGCGCTTCCGCCAAGAAACAGGCGAAAAATACCATTAGAAGCGCAAGTAATTTCATCACAAAAGATAATCGTTTCTGATTCATAAAAGTCAAGTGGTTTAGCAGTTATTAATATCCCGGAATACTGTTAATTTGCCCAAGCACCGTAAAATAAAGCCACTCTGCTCCGGGGCGGGTCGCAAAAGTGTAGGTTGCTTCAACTGGCATCGGTCTTTTATAGACACTTCCAAGCGTAGGAGTCGGGCCTTTCAAAGTTGGTGGAGTTACGGAAAAAATGGTTGAGGCGACTATATTGGGAATTGCTCCTCCGGTTGCAAAACTTCTATACGGAAAATTATTACTTAACACCGCTGGAGTTCCGACAGCAACCGAAGAATTCCATGTCCACAACAACATGAGTTTTTTCCTTGTTGCGTCTGCGTTGGCAAGGGCAATCGCGGCGGTTTCGCCACCGCCGTAGGGCGTTGTCTCGATATGTGAACCATCAACTCCAATTATTGAAGAACCTCTTCCGTATGTTCCATTAGCAATATTAAACGTCGGGAAAACATCAAAATCGTAGGAATAACCAGACGCAAAAGGGGCGTATTCCATGCCAGCCATTATAGTGTCAGCGTTTGCATTAAGGATGTCAGTGTATCCCTGAATTGCGCTACATGGACAAGTGATAAAAAATTGAATGTAAAAATATAAAACTCCGGTCAATGGAGGAGTTGAAACATTCATCGCTCGATTCTGGCATTGACTCTGGGTAAAGTCTTGACAGCCGGACTGAATAAAGTTTTCGTTCATATTATGCGACTGGTTTTGCTGCCCATGCTCTACCGTCAGCCAATGCTTGCCACGTCACGTCAATCAATGTATCGGGGCCGGCAAATGAAGTTTGAAAAGCGGAAATGATGTCGCCAACATTCAGGCACGGCGTGATGTAATCCGTTTCGCTCGACACATCCGAACCGACAACGCTGCGGGTATATTCAACCACATTTACGCCATCGTCAGTATCACCGGCAATGGGGTTATATGTGTAAGCGTAGGTAACGCCGCGAATTTCTTTTGAAGGCCATGCACCACCAGCGGGGTCTGCGGTTGGCAGGATGCAACGCAACTCTTGATGCTTGGCAACTTTAACAATTCCACCGTCAGCCGTTACGCCATCAAATGAATAGCAATTATACCAATCCCCGCCATCGGAAACGATTTGAAAGTCTTGCAATGATTGCGCTGGAAATCCACCACCTAAAGGCTTGCGTCGTTGCTTTGAAACTTGTGCAACAGTTTTTTGCAACGCTTGCATGGACGCTTGCATTTGGCGGTCGGTATTTTGCGCCTTTTTCCAAAGCTGCGAATTGCTGCGCGAATCCCGCGATGACGCCAATTTGCTGCCTTCGCTGAATTGCGAACGCTGCCTTAATCCGACTGGCGCATTAAAATTCATATATCGGCGGCGTTAATCGGATTTTCATTAAAGTCAGAAACTTGCTGCGGCGCGTCTTCTCCATATTGAAGATACAGGTCGGAATCCCATTTTCCAACCGGCGCAACTTTCCACTTGTGCGGAACTTTGAACCATGTCCGCTCATAATCAAAATCATCCGCCTCACGCAAGCTGGACAGAACTAAATCGCCATTCGTGGTTCCATCGCTGGAATAAGATTGCGGGTTAATGGAAACAAGCTGGTCAAAAATACTGCCGTCGCCAATATCTCCACCGGCAACCGAATCAGCATTGCCGGTTCCCGGTTGCCAAGTCGGCAATGCGGTTTGGTCGCCCCCTGGAATAACGCCTAAATTAGTCGGAGGCCAATTCAAGCCGGGGGACATGAAATAAGACGGAATCCAATCGCGCGGGTCTTCTTGATAACCGCCGGGATTAAGCCAGACAGGTTGAAAAAAGTATTGAGTCCAAACAACGTCATAACCAACCAAATAAGGCGTGTCTTCCTGTCGCCAAAGTTTTGAAATCAATTCCTTCGCGGCGGCAATCGCCATGTGAATCGGGCCGGTGTCCGGGTCGTCTTGTGCATACGCAGCATCGCTTGGAATCAAATAGTAGGCACAATTCGGATTGTTAAGACTTGGAATGTCTGAATTTTTTCCGCTCCAAACTACTGGGTCAACAATCTTCTTGTCCGGTTTAAACGTCGGATTGGCATAATGAAATTGAAAGCTGCCGGTATTAAGTGCGTTGATTATGTTGACCTGAATCAGACTGTTTGTCTGGTTTTGCGTCGGAAAGAAAGGCGACTCAATGTAATTTTGAATCATGCGAATAATCGCTTCTTTCAAAATCGTGATGGACACTTGAATATCATTAATTGAAATTGTCGCGCTATCGCCAGCGTAAGGACAAAGCCAACGCCAATAGCGCGGATATTTGATTATATTTAAGTCCAGCGAACTTGCATGAATACTGAAATCATCTAGCGGAGAGTCAAAAGAAAGCGACTCCATGACGTAATGCAAAGTCACACACAAGTCAGACTCGCGCTCATATTCGCAGAGAAGGATTCGCCAAATGTTTGCGCCAGTATCAGTGACAACCGTTCCGCGCGGCATATTGGCGAAATAATAAAGCCCGCTCGACTTGTCCACTTTAACGCGATGCTCGCAAGTGCATTGTTCGGCGCGTTCAATTCTTGGTGAACCGGGTTGCTCTTGAACAAAATAACCGCCATTCGTTCCCCAAATTTGAAAGTCGGCAGTCGGTAGCGGAGTTCCAACAATGCGCGGAGCTCCGCCGGAATCAATCGGTTGCGCTGGCAACAATGTCTCGCCATCGGCGGAATCTAAACCAACTGGTAAAACCCATGACATATTATTTTACGGGAGGAATTTGAATTGGCTTGCTTTCAAGCTTTCCAGCGGCGTTTGTGGCGGTTAATCGTTTCCACTGTCCCGGTTTAATGTTACAAGATTGCAATACAGGCGCATTTGCACCCGCAACATCTGTCCATGACTTGCCATCATCAGAAACCTGCCATTGCAATTTAACCGGAGTTTCGCTGATTACTTTTATCGAGCCATCCTTGTCTTTTTTTAGAACCGGAGCGAATGTGGTTTTAGGTTCAATGGCCGCAAAAATCGCCGCAATCGTTTCATTTGGCATTGCCACCTTGACGCCGGGAGCTTCCAGAAAAACCGCTTGGTTTGAAGATTGAATCCGGCGCGGATGCGCCATGTTGTCAGGATTCAAATGTCCATGCGAAACGCGGGTTGTCAGCAACGCGTTAAATGGAACATCAACAATTTGAACAACAATAGTTGCGGACTTGCCGTCTTCGGCAACGGTGACTTGTGGTTGAATTAAAGTTTTCATGGTTGCGCTACGTTTGGACTCATTCCGAAATTTCCTAAATTTGCTCCGTTTTTGCCAATATAATGCTTGGCAATAATGGCGATTCCTTTTGCCATATCTCCGGTATTTTTAGCAGTTTGCTTGGCGTAATTCTGCGACTGCGGCCCCATAATCAAACCCATTTTCTCCCAATGACTCGCGGGAAGTTGTTTCATCCATGATTCAGTAGATGGCATACCAGATTGAACCTTAGAACCTAAAGCCAACGCATTTTTAAGCGCGTCATTCCATAATTTGCGCTGGTCTGTAAATGGCATACCAGCCCCTCCGGTGGCTTTATTTGCAACAGCTACGGCATCTTTGTATTTTTCCTGTTCAGATTTAATGCCAGTAGGGTCTGTAATTAATTTGTAGTTATTTCCTAAAAATTTAACCAGCTTGTCCAGTGATTCGACAAATCTTAAAACGGCAGGAGCCGCGTCATTGGCAAGTTTTGAAACCATTGCGGAAATATCCAGTTTCAAAACCTTCATGTTCCAAGAAACTTCCGTAAGTGGCTTGTTTGTTTCCGTTAAAATCTTTGATGCCCATTCTATTTTAGGATTCAAATAAGCCATCTGTGCGCCAAAGCGAAAAACATCCTGTTCGCTAACGCCCATAATTTGAGCTAATGTTCCACGGCGAATTGAGAATCCGGCTCCCATTCCGTTTTGTAGAGCATTAGAATAAAATTTGTCGGCTTGTTTAACTGCGCCATTAAAAAGCCTTGCCGCATATTTGAAAATATCAACAGCAATTTTGAACGACTTAAACGCCAGAAAAATTTCAGAGAATCCGGCAATGCCGCCTTTGCCGAATAATCCACCGGCAATACCACCGCCACTTGCGTTTAATTTCTTGCCGAGTTCGTCAGACAAAACACGGGAACCGATATAGGGATTGGTAAAACCAAGCGCAACCCCTGTAAAAATCTTGCCCCAATCAAGTTTTTTCGCTTTAGCTTCATCTTCCAAAATCTTGCCAATATCGGGAAGCATTTGAACCTTTGCCAAATCTTTGCCTCCCGGCTCTGGCAATCCTTTAATAATCCCCTTTTGCAAATCTTCAATAGATGGAAGATTGGAAATTTTAGATAAATCTTTGCCTCCCGGTTCTGGCAATCCTTTAATTTTCCAAAATTTACGACGCAAATCACCACTTAAATCCGGCCCTTGCATCGGCTGTTCTGGCAATCCTTTTTGACCGCGTTTAATAGCGTCTTCCCAAAATTTATTTAATGGCGAAACCGCCCTTTGAACCGCAGCCCCAAACTCGCCGGTTAGTCCAAGCCAATTTCCAGAAAGGTTTTTCTTTACGCCTTTTTTGATTCCCTTGGAAAGCTCCTCGCCCATGCCTTCGCCAGACTTCAAAATGCCAGAATCATCAATCGCTTTGTCGAGACTGAAATCAACCGAACCGGAAGAAAGTTTTCCTACTTTGGCAAGCAACGAATCCAGCGCGGCATCGGCTTTGTCCGCGCCTTCGAGTTGGATTGATAAAACGTAGTTGCTCACGGTTTTTTGGCTTTCATTATTCTTTCAACTTCTTGGCGCAAGTATGCGCCATCAGAGATGCTTATACCAGAGAATTGAAGCCAACTATCCAAAGACATCGCTGCCGCAATCATGGCGTAGCCTTCCGCCATTGCGATTTCGCACCAAACATCTTCCCGCGAATCGGCGGGATAATACTTGCGATACCGCGCAACGTATTCCAAAAGCCAGCCTACGCCGATGGCTTCAAGACTTCGCTCTTTTCCTCCCGAAAAAAACTGACATCACCTTTTGCCTCCATCTCTGCCGCAAATTTAACCGTTGTCTCAATATGCCGCTTCAACTGCTCCATGATGGCGGGCATTGCCAGCTCTACCTCTGACGCATCCCAAGTCATCCCTACAGCGTCGGCAGACTGTTCGCGAATGAAGTCAGCCCCTTTCGACTTGAACGCCTTAAACAAGGTTTTAGGGTCTTCCGTGAACACATGGCAAATTTCCCATTTCTGTTCCTGCGTTGGATTAACCAAATCCGCCTTTTTGTTCGCCGTCGCATCGGCAATCAATTTAAGCAGCGGAGAATCCAAGCCTTGCAAAACGGCGAAGTGGACAGGGACGACGGGACGAATTGAACGCGAGCCAACTTGAATTGAATCTTTCAAAATCGCATCACTCGCCCCCGGCAAGGGTTTAGCCATCGCCTGACGGATGCAGCTTTGGCGACTGCGATAATCAAACAAAGCGCGATGACCGCCGAGTTTGTCCACTGTTTCCGCAACCAAGCGATGCGCGGCTTGCGGGTCTTCGCTGGCAAGTTCCAAAACATTTCGCCCATCAATCGTCAACGGATGATGCGATTTGCGCTTGTAATCCTGAATCTCGCCAATGGTTTTCATAAATTAATTTAATGCCAAAGCCATCTTTCGCAAAGCGACAGTTTTCTTTAATGATTCAATTCTTTTTGATTGCGCGGCGCGAATGTTGGATTTTGATTCTTCACTTCTTTTCTTACCAACATTTCCACGGCGAATTGCCTCAATCCATTCAGGAGAATGTTTCTTTCCAATCACTTTAGATACACGATTAACAATGTGTTCGGCAGAATGTTTTTTACCTTTTTGAGCCGCAGCCATTCTCGCAATGACTTCTGGATTGCTTCTTGCGCGAGCGTGTCCAGCCTTCATTTTAGCGCGGGTTTCTTCCGAGAACTTTCTGCCGCGCATTTTCTCAACGTGTTCTTGTGACAGCTTGCGACCCTTTAACGCTTCAGAAATTTTAGCCCCAAGTTCCGCTGTCCTTTTCCATTTTCCCATTTTCTTTTTTGATTCGTCTGTGCGCTTTGCGCCTAAATGGCTCCCCGCCTTTGGCAAAATGTTGTAACCAAATTCATCATTGTATGATTTGTAAAAATCCAAAAAATACTGTTCACGGATTAAGACGTTTGAAGCATCGCAAATTTCTTCAACGCAAAACTGAAACGATTCCGCACCATATTTAACCCAAGCAGATTGAAGATGGCGGGAAGTATGTTTGCCGGCGCGAAGTAAAACCTCATGCTGACCTAATCTGGCAGAGAATGAAATCGCCGTGCTGCCAACATACCGCTTCCCATTGACTGTGTTTATAATGGAATAAACACCAATCAAATTCATGTCTGGTATGTTGGCCCTGATATTCATTGATTAAAAAATGACATGGCAAGCATACCGATTCCAACCAGAATGTGGAGGCCGCTGATGGCCGTGAACGATTTGAATTTGAAGCTGCGATGACCTTCACGTTTCGGAGCTTGGTTGGCAGAATTTCCGACAAGCAACATCGGGATTGTGCCATAAGGAGTCACCAACAAATACGGATTTCCAGCAATCGTCGGCGGCGTGATGGACGTGTCGTCAATCACTTCAATGTCAACGTCGTTACCGTCCATCAGTAAAACGACAATGGCCGTAAAGCCTGCGCCCTGCATGATGTCAATCTCTTCAATCCGCTGGCTTTCGCTGGCGGAAAGGACGATGTAATTGCCCATGATTCCTTCCGTCCCCCAGACGATGTAGGAATTGCCATAAACCTGAAAGTTTGGACTCCAAAGAGTCGCGTCATTGCCAGCGGTTGTCATAAATTTTAATAAGGTTCAACTTCGGTTGCGGTTGCGGCGGATTCAATAACGTGATACTCCGCCAGAAAATCAGTCGCGGACGGTTTCCAAGCGGCATGGCCGGGAGTTTCGACTTCAAAGGTGTAAATCATCCGGCCTTCCTTCAAAAACATTCCGGCGTATTTCTTGACAATGACGGGCAGTCCAGTTCCGTCATTGCGGACAAAGGTTTTGCCTTCAAAGGTTTTTAATTCCTCAATGCGGGCATTGATTTTGGCTTCGCGCTCTTTGCGCTGTTGCAATTTCACTTCGTCCGGCGTCGGCGCGGGAACAGTTTCAGCATTTTCACTCATAATTTTAATGTGGTTCTAGGTTTAATTGAATCGGTTGCTCCATCGGCAGTTGAGTCCCCACCCAAATCCGAACCTCGTAGGCGTCTATTCCAAAAGTCTGCAAATCCCATTCGGCCATCCCGATATAATCAGGACGCTCGTCATTGACGGGATTAAAGCGGATAGCGCGTAAAGCATCACGCATGATTTCCGCCAATTCAAACAGCGGCTTCCCACCGCCTGCACCATAAATCAAATTGTCAGAGCGATTTTGTGCGAGTCCGCGACCGCGTGAGATTGTGGCGTAAAAGTATTGATTAACCCTGCCCGTGATGTCACCGCCAGGGAAATTAACGCGGGCATCTTCACGTCCAAAGCCAACGGCAATTTTGGCCGTGCCGGGACGATTTTTAAGAATCTCCCAAGCGTGAACCTTATCAGATGCGATGAAGCACGGCGCAGAATCAATCTTGCCATCAAGCAAGGCTTGCATCGCCAGCAATTTATTTTTAATCGCGCTCACAATGAATTTGCTCCAAACAAAACGCTTTGCTGATTCCAGCTTTGGCCAGCGGAATAAAACCGCTTGTAAGTGCCGTCAAGCTGCTCGTCTCCCCCATCGCCAATGCTTGTCAATTTATCGCGCCACATTTTTGCCAGCGTTTCAAAAATGTTCTTTTCGTCAGGCGCGAGACGGCGTTGGTAAAATGAATGGCAAATAAGGATTAAAGCTGCCTCACGAATCTTTGCGGGAACGAAGGATTGTCCACCGGTCAGAACCAGCAAATCGCCGCATTTGTAATTTAAGCCTCCAGAAACAATGACTGGCGTTCCATTTATGGTTTGCGCCTGCAAGACTTGGCCGCTTTCGTCGGAATAATTCCGGTCTTGATAGGCAACGGTGATATTAAATCCAGAACCTTTCTGACACTGTTGCCAGTCTTGGCCGAACCAATAGGAATTTGCCAGCGGGTCAATGTGCCGTAGATACACGGGACTTTGGTCAACATTTGGGGCGACAGCATAATTTCCTCCTTCAAGAATTTCAAAGGTTAAAACCGCGCCAGCATCATCAACTGTCAACACTCTTAAAACAGCAATCGTGCCAGTTTGCACCAACGGAAGCGGATAAATGGAAGAAAGGTAGCCGTTAATCTCCGTAACGACATTTTGAATGACCGCCTGATAAGTAAGATACGCTGGATTATTCGGCGGATTGACGGGATTTAAACTTCCAACCGGCGGCTGTGAATCATCACAAGCCTCAATTAAACGATTTAATCCGCCAAGTTTAGCGATGATTAAAGACTGCGAAACGTAAGCAGACGGAGCAATTTGAGCCGTGGAAATGTAGCAGTCAGGGTCAAAACCGAATCCGACAAGGGATTGACGGGCGGGATAACCTAATCCCGCTCCGTCATAAAATCCGTTGTCAAATTCATTGAACACACAAGTTTAGCCGTTAATCCAGCCAATGTTCACAATCTCGCCAACCGTAACCGTGCCAGCGGGAGTCGTGATAACGAATTGATAAAACTGATACGTTGAACCAGTCGAATCAAATGCCAGCGTGAAGTAAGCGTATTGAGCCGCAGAGCCGGCTCCAGCCACGCCAGCAATCGTAACTGTCTGGGCGCAAACCGGAGTCACAAACGCGCCGGGAACAGCGGAATTAGGAGCGATGGACGCCGCGCCAGCAACGAGCGACGGAGGCGCAGCTTGCAAGGCAATGGTAATGCCCGCGCCAACATTTTCAGGCAGGGCCGGCACAGAAACCTGAATACGCCCCAAACGCCAAGCGTTTGAATTAGGCGCAACAGCTTGCAAATCCAGAATCGGCGTGGTGACATTTGCGCCAGCGGCGGGGAGAGCCTGCGCAATGGACAGCGCAGCATCTTGAACAGCAACATTGATAAGTGACATAAAATTTATTCAGGTTTGGTTTCGTTTTTCCGTTCCGGCACTTTGACTTGCTTTTCTTCCTTCAAAGGTTCCGGCACTTTGACTTGCTTTTCAGCAGCGACATCGGCATGAGCCTTTTTATAGGCCGGATGCGCCGGATGCGCTTCGTCTTCTTTGGTGATGATTCGTGCCATAAGATTAGTAAATCACAGTGTTATTGCGCGGATTTTGACCAGTGTAATCACTCGGAGGATTATACACCGTGCCAACTGAAATCCATTGATTCGTCGAATTGCCGTTGGACAAAATCGTGAAGTTCGTAGTAGTGATAGCAGGAATTCCAATCGTGTTTGCGGCATTGGTTGAATTGCCAGTAACCACAACTACCGGAGCAACGGCATAGGCGTTCGCAAATGTTACCGTGACGTTCGTGCCGCCGCCGGAAATAACCGAGCCAGATTGCATCCGAGTCCCGCCAACATAAGCTTGCCACGAATAAGCGTCATTCGTTCCTGCCACCGGAAACGAAATCGCAAAATTCGTTGTGGTGACAAAGTTGTTTGTAACTGGAGTGCCATTAGTGGCATTGCAATAAACAACCAGAACCGGAGTTGTTTGAAACGGATACGCAAACGTGTTCGTGACAGACTGCGCGCCATTCGTGACGGTGATAACTCCACTTTGCGGAGGATTAACACCAACACTGCCAGTTGCGAAAGCGGAAACAGCCAACGTAGCCGCCGCGCAGATTAAAAGAATTTTTTTCATGGTATTTAAATTAAAGGACAACTTGGTTTCCGGGACGGATGCCATCGGTGACAATCAAAGGAATGTTACCCATCGTGGGCAGGTGCGTCGGGAACGCCGCAATCGGAGCTGCCGCGCCAGTCCATTCACGGCTTCCGCCGCTCACAAAGTTGGTGACGGTGCGCTGTTGCTGCAACATTGCCGCCGCATTCTGCGTGCAGAAAGCCATATCGGGCTTCATGCTGATAGGCCACTTGGCAAACAGCTTGGCGATTTGAGCATCATTGAAAAGACCGTTCGCCGTAGTCGTGCCGTTGGTGACATCAACATTGATAATCGCGCCAACCGCATGATACTGCGCCATGCTCGTTCCGATGTAGCCAAACATATTGGAACGCCACGCGGTTTGATAACGCGGATTCGCGGGAGTCGAGTCCGGCGACGGCATACCCGGCAGACGCACCCAAGGATTCATCGTGATACCACGGCCATTGCCAAAGAGCCAATGAACGCCTTGCGGCCCCTGCTTGATAAACCAAATCGTTTCACACTTGCCAGCCGCCGTGCCGCCAGCATCAATCACTTGGTCAATTTTCAAGCCGGTGCGGGAATCAATCTGCGTCCGCTGCGTGACGAGAAAATCCATCAGACCGGGAGGCCCAAGCGGGTCAGCAAGCGAGCCGAGATAAAACTGTGCGCTCATGTCGAGAGCTTTTTGACGTGCGCCGGAAGTCGCAAAGGTTTCCAGCACTTCCGCCGGAGCCTCGCCCGCGCCAGCCTTTTTAATCAGCAAGGCTTCATCAACGGAAAAAGGAGCGTCCCACGGAAAGCAGTTGAACCGCTTTTCGTCAATGCTCATCGAGGAAAACGGATTGCCGGAATTGATTTTACGGAAACCGCCGTTGCTGCCAATGGCAGTCAAAATCGTAGCTTCATAGCTGATGCCGGGAATCGGACGGCCAAGCACAACGTCCAATTCAGGAACGACGTTGACGATGTTATCAACCAAGCCAACGCTGGCCGGGTCGGTCAAGCGGTCAAGAGCCGCGATGTCTTTGATGGTGAGAAATTGATTAGCAGCCATAAAATTATTTGGTTAAATTAGCAGTCGTTCCAGCGGCCATCATTTTTTCCAAGGTCAAACCGCCCCAAGCCTTTTGAATCAGTTCCGAACCGGAAAGATTGACATCCTTGCCGTCCTTGTCCTTTTTGGTGAACTGGACTTCCGGCGGATTGCCCGTGCCGGAATAAGTCGCTTTGGCGACAGTCGGCAAAATCTGCGCGTTGCGGGAAAGAGCCTTGAGCAACGGCAAATCCATCTTCTGCAAATCCTCAACCTTCGTGCCGAGTCCCTTTTCGCCGAGAATCACACGGCCTTCGGATTGCATCTTGGAAATCAGGCTGGTGCGCTCCTGTTCAACCAAGGCGGCAGCGGCTTCCGTAGCGCGTTTCTCCAAATCGCCAAGTGACTTTTCCATCTTGGTCAAATCGGGCGGGGTTTGCTTGGAAAGGGTTTCAACAGACTTGGCGAGCGTGGCAACCGTAGCAGCCAAGTCGTCAAACTTTTTAATAAGTTCGGCACTCATAGATTTTTCTTTTTTGGATTTTTTGCAGTCGTCACAATCGCAGTCGTCTTTGTGTTTTTTGTCGTCAGCAGCCTTGTCAAACTTGATGACGGTGAAAAAGGATTCAGGATTATTCGGAAGGTCAACGACGGAAATATCCTTCAAAAGGATTTCGGTGATTTTGTTGCCAACCTTCGTAATCGCCTTGCCGCCGATGGAAAAGCCTTTCAGGACGTTCGCCTTAATCTTGGCAATCGTTCCCGCGTCAACAATGTGCGCGGTGAAATGGGTTTTTCCGTCGTCGTCAACATGAGCGGAAATCGGATTGCCGGCGGCAATCGGTTGGTGCATTTCGCGGACTGTGCCGCATTGGAGATAAGAGGGGAGAGCCTTCCGCATCGCGTCCGCTGTTACAATCTCACCATCTGCGTCCACGGCTTCCGTCGAGGCAATACCAGACACCATTAACGAACCATCAGCGGCAGCGTCAAACTTCTCAATCGCGCCGTAAAGTTGAATTGTGTCTCGTTTCACTATGGGACAAATAATCGCAGCTAATGGTTCCCGCAACTAAAAACCTTATTTATGTCCAACTTTGTAAAATCCACTTTTCTTTTGAATTAGTTAAACTTCAATCGTTATGGGGTGTATTGCTTATGTGGTTTTGCATGATAAGATTTCGGAAATGAAAAAATTCGCCATCTTTCTACCCAATACCGAAGCCGCAAAAATCGTTGAAGGCACAAGCGCAGACGTGACGAGAAAGCCAACGGGATTACGGGTTGTCGTCAACAACGGCAACAAACGCCAAATCTTTAATGGCGTGATTATTTTCAGCGAAGTGTCCAAAGATATTTTTATTCAATGAAAAAAGAATCCGCCACAATCCGAAAGATTGCCGCCGCTTGGGAGCGGAAACTTTGGGGATTTTACGATTTGCAGAAACCGTTTAACTCAACATCAATAAACCGCAAGAAAATATCCGACGATGGTCATGTAGTGAAGCGGGTTAAAATAATTGAGGGATGCACAGTCACTATTGGAAATAAAACATTTTTGGCAAATGCAACCATCATCCAATGAAATTCACTTTCTGGAAAACTTTTTGCATTAAGGATAAACGCTGGCATTTTGCCTTTATTCCTGTTTGCGCCAACGTTAGGAAATGTTTTTGGTTGAATAGGAGATTTCTTACATGATGGATGACGACAAGGAGTTTGCGGAGCCGGATTGGGAATTTATGGGGCGGGAGCCGCCCGAAATTCAAGAGCCGGATGCGGTTAATTACTTCAAACTTCCAATCTCAAGACGCCTTGCAGAATTTCTTAAATCGTATTATTCCGACGATTCGGAAATGACACTTCAACAAAAATGGAACAACTTCACAACTATTAACTTTGGGCGTTGAAATGCTTCTGCACCACTTCCGCCAGCGACTTCTCCGCAAACGGAGTTAAAGAGCCATCCTCATTGATTGGATAAAACGGCCTAGCAGGAAGATTCTTGTAGCCAACTCCAAATTGATGTTCATCGGCGTAGGGTGACACGTTGGTTAATGAAGCGGAATTATCGCCAACGGTAGTTCTGAATCCACGGATTAAATCGCCTTTGAGCATCAGCGTCGGCGTTCTGTCCCCCTTTTTCTTTTCCCATGCGTAGTTTGGCGAGAGAATTTGCCACGGCATCGGCCTATCAATTCCAGAAGTTCCAAAGTTTTGTTGCGTGATAAACCGAATCTCGTTAATCAGTTTGAAAAGCAATTCCCTTCGCGCATCCGCTGAAACCTTGTCTTTCAGGGATTGAAACAACGGACTCCATTCATCTCGCGTTACTTGCATTTTTCAAACTTAAAATCTCGTCCCGGTCAAATTGCCACGGCGGTTGTTTCACGTCCTGCCTTTGTCGTTCGCCAGAGGCTCGCCACGCCTTTTTAATCCGCCCTTGCTCGCGCCACCTTAAAACTGTCCGGTAGCTCTTGCCAAGCAATTTGGCTGCATTAAAAGTATCGACTGTCACGGAATTACCCCCTTGTTTTTGTTCTTATGGTCGGCTTTCGCTTTGTCGGTTTTAGACTTCGCATCGGCATCTTCTTTTTGCTCTGACGGGTCAAAAACTTCCATCTTAAATCCAAATGTATTTGTCAGCTTTTGCTCCTCCTCGGCCTTGACTCGGACGCCGGACAGATAAAGCGATTGCAGGGTCTTGGCGAGCATTGCTTGCTGATTTGCGCTGACACCGCCACGGACAGAACGGCAACGGCCTTTGTAGCCATTTATCCGCAAAACTTGCTCAAAAATCTGTTGCCATTGCATATCGCAGAAACTGCGCTTATCAAACAGACTCCACTCCTCTTTAACGTCGCTGTGCAAATCAGCAACGCCCGAACCGCCCATCATGCCAGAACCTTTTGACGACGTGGAAAGGGTTTGGCCTAAAATCCCCTTAGTCATTTCCGTATTCAGCAATTCAATAATCTTTGAATACCCATCGGCCATGCCGGAAGTCTGAATCTCCTTCAAATCAACCGTTGTCCCATTCGGCACAAGCAACGCATTGATTTTGCTGGCTTGGTCAAAAGCCTTTGTCAGCAAATCAGAAACATTTTTGTTATTGATGTTCGCTTTCGCAATCGCAAACGGCGAGCCGTAGCGTTCCATGCCACGCAGACACCAATCTAAAAGGTTGCGTTTGTAAAACCAGATTGGAATTAACGAGCGAAGAATTGAGCCAAAGTTTTCGCGCATCCCGCTTGTGGCGACTTGTGCGGAATGAATGACGTGCCGCGCCTTGTCTGCCTTGTATCCCATGGAAAGCGTCCAATCAATCAAGCCATTTGAAAGCGTCCCGTAAAATCTTAAATCAGCGTGCCAGTCTTGCGGATTCCAAACATAAACCCCATTGTCGGAAGCCATCTTTGGCTGATAGGTGGAATTGCCGGGAGGATTATTAATCGGCATTGCGCCAGTGCCAACGGTAAATCCACCAGGGGTCTGACCCATTCCCGGCATTGAACCGGCGCACGCTCCCCACCAATAGGCAATCTTGTAGGTGTAAAGCGGCCACGGTATCGGATGAAGTTTTTGAAGTTTCCATTGTGTCGGATGACGGAATTTATAGGCGTCTTCCGGTTCAACGCGGGTAAAGATTTTTTCCACGCCGGACACCGGCCAGATATGCCCCTGTGCCAAGTGAACCATTCCTTCGCGCCAGTTTTCACAATTCTCGCGGATGTCCTCGATGAATTCGCAGGCGATAACGTCGTCTTTATTGTCAGGGTCAAATGGCTCAATCGTTTCGTTCTGCCCCATGAATGACATGACCCGCTTGCCAATCTCTGCGGACAAATGCGGGTCATTCTCAATCATGTCGCGGAAAAGCGCGAACATATAATACGGCTCACCAATCTCGGACATCCGTATCGCCTTTTGAATGTCGGCAAGCGTGACGCGGTAGCCAAGCTGCGGCGGCTCGCCAAGCCCTGACAGCCGCGCCTGAATTTCGGTTAAAAGCCCGCGCTCCTGCTCATATGTCATTGTCGGTGCGGCGTCGGAAGTTTTAACAATCGCCCTTACGCCGTGATATTTAACGATGTTGCTCACAGGTTATTCCTTGCCTTGAAGAATTGATTTAACTTCCGTGCCATCAGGAACAACAATGGCGCGGTCATTATGAGAGTCCACGCAAAGTTTTTGAACTGATTCAGCAAACGCAGCAATAGCCTCCGCGTCTAAATCCTTTTGGTAAAATCCAACGAAAATCATTGAGCCGTTTTTACGTTCGATAATTTTAATCATATTCTTTTCAGAATCATTTACGCTTATACTTGCTAAATGGCAAGGATTTTATTTTTAAGGCGGTTGGATTATGGTAAATTTAGAGCATGAAAATTGAATTAATTGGAATTCCGTCGGAAGCAAATTGCGAAATTAATAAAGTTCAAATCAGTGGTATGTGTTCAAATGGAATTAGGGATGGTTGTGTTTATGGGAAGTTTGAGATTCCAATTCCGCACGTCATGGCGAATGAAATTAGGAAATTAACAAGTCCGCATCCTCCCAAACTCAAAATCACCGTGGAGACGATTGAATGAGCAATTCAAAAAAAGTTGATGGTTTAATTAAATTTGTAAAGTCTCACAAATACACCAGAAAAACTTTTGTGCGGCGCGATGGAAGAGTGAGAGTAAGGATGTGCTGGATTAACGACGCGCCAACTCCGCCGCCTCTGATTCCGCAATAATCGCATCTACGTCAATATATCCGCCCTGTTCAATCTGATGACTCATTCCTTTCCAGCTACCCATTTGAACGGGTTTGCAATCTGTTAAAAGATTTGAATATGCTCCAACAATTCCGTTGCGTGCGGATTCCAGGGCATCATCGCCACCTTCCCCAGTTTCTCTGTCCGCATTTTGTTTAAGGATGTCGTTTGGCTTTTTGTCGTCGTATTGCGCTGTTTGAATTTGAGTCCTCAGATTTGTGCATGACTTGTGAATAAACCACGTCGGAAATTTTCCACGCTCAACATCGCCCAGCCGTTCTTGCATTTGAGAAAATGCGTTCACGCGGTTAATGTGAATCGGTGTAAGTGTAATTCCGTTTTCCTGATACTCGGTCGCAATTGTTGAGCCGTCATCTTTTGTTTTGCGGTCGGTTTTTAGAATATCTTGGCCGGCAAAAATAAAATCCAAGTCGCCAACTTCTAAATTGTGGAGCCGGAGCATATCGCGGAAGGATTCGGAATTTTCAGAAATGCCAGTGTCTAAAGTCCAAAGCTCTCCAACTGTGAAAACATTTCCTTCAAAGTTTTCTGCGAATAGATGAAAGCAATTTGGATGGCTTGAGCCGTAGTCCATCGAGCCAAACCATCGTTGCGCGTCTGCGTCTTGAAAAGTTGTTCCATTAAACTCATGCTCACAGGCCGCGCATTTAATCTGCCCAAACTTTTTAATGAATGTTGCTTCGGATTTACAATTTGGACAGTCGCATGGATAAACGTGGACATCCTCGCGGTAGTGAGTAAAAAAATTGCCGGAAACAATATCAGGATTACCAAGTCTCCAACTTTGATATTTCCAACCCACATAACTATCGAGCTGTCCGATGTATTCAGGGTCGTTATGCCGGTTGTCGGTGACGAGCGTTAAAATATATTTTGAATCTGTTTCCTGCTTTTTCAAAAACGGGTCATAGAAAAATCTTTTAACCCAAGCATGGCCGATACCGCCCCAGTTCCATGAAGCATATACGCGCGGACGCCATCCAGGCTTTGAAGTGCGAAGACATGAATTGAGGTTTTTGAATTTTTCTTCCGAAAGGGTCGTCAACTCCTCGTAGGCAATCACGTCATATTCTTCGCCTAAAAAATTATCAATTTCAGATTCATCTTTGAAGTGCCGAATTGTAATTTGTGAGCCGTTTGGAAATTCCACAACGCCAACCTGCTCTCGGAAATTGTAATCGGCGGGAACCTTTAATGTCTTGCGGAGAAGTGACGACATTTGGGCGCGAAGTGTTTTGGCGGATTTGCGGACATACAAAACCGACAGCCCCTTAAACCTTTGGCAATCGTCTAAACATACCTGCGAAATCATCCATTGAGATTTTCCGCCGCCGCGTGCGCCGCCAACACCGATATAACGCGGGCCGCAATCAGGGCATTTTTTAGCAATCATCTGACCGGTGGCGTGAAGCTCCTCGCATTTAGGACAGCGATAATCAGCCAGTCGAGCCGCTGCTGCCATTTGCCATTGCTTTGGCTGCAACACCATTCCCTTTTGGATAAAATTTTCCGCTTGCTCAATACAGGCGGACTGCAAATGTTCAGCGGAACGGATTGCGCCAATTTTATTTCCAAAGATAGCTTTCCACCCATCCAGCGCCATTTTCCCAACGGCATTGGCAACTTCAATATATTTCTGCTCGTCAGCAGAAAGTTTTTTAATTTTTGGAGGCATAGATTAAAATTGGAGGATTCCATTCCGTGTAAAGAATTTTGTCGCCCTTGCCTAAATTACATTTCTTGCAGGCGAGTGTTACATTTTCGGCGGAGTGTGATATTTCGTCAAGTTGATTCATAAAATTAAATTGGCAGGATTAGTGAGATTGGATGCATTAAAGTCCCACGGTCGCCGCATCCGCGCATCGCACTTAAGGAACTCCTGCCTATCCCCGATATGAATGGCGACGATTTAATACTGACATCGAAAAATTTTTTTGCAAGGACTTATCGCGGTTCACGCCGCGAGTCGGCGGTGGCTCAGCTTTTTACGTTAGGCCACTTACCACCATTTACTGATGAAGTGCCACGCAACCCAGACGATTCCGGCGATGAGTGCGACGTTGAATATGATTACGCCGAGATACATCAGCGCGACGAGTGTGATTCCAGATTTCAGATTCATTTTGTTATATGTTTTTCGTTTTTAGTTTGTCTGCAAATTGTAGCCAGCAGCCTAATCAGTCGCCGGAGGCAACCACGGTTGGACGCTTCAGTTTTGCGAGTAGGTTTTTTATCAGTTTCATATTTTTAGTTCCGTGGTGCCTCAGCTTGGTCGTTAGCAGGCTCTACCACGCCGCCGATTGCTTTGTATCTGTCCAAGGCTCGGCAGGCTATCCAGTATAGCGGTTCGTGATTCTCGCCGGCCTGTTTGTTGTATTCGTCCAAGTAGAGCGCGAGTTCGTGCGCCGACGCTTGGAGCTTTTTGATTTGCCCCATGAATGTGTTGGCCGTGTCGTTTTTATAGGCTAGCAAGGTTTTGGTTTCCGCGAGTTCGGCTTCGAGTTTGTCACGATGCCGGATTTGGTTCGCTGCCCATTCCGGCTCGTTTTTCACCAGCCAGTCGAGCGTTACGGGATTTCCCGCTACGTCTTTGTATTGTCGAGTTTCAGTTTTCATATCTCAAATTCGCCTGCTAACCACTGCCCGGAGCCAAAGCCGCCGCGTTGCGGTTTTCATAAAATAAATTTATCACAATTTGTTCAATACAAAACTTAAAAATTATTTTTCAGAACGATTGAAGTTTTACTAATGGGAAGGATTAGAGTTTCACCCTTCCGTCTTCCAGCCCCTTCTTATACCAACTTGCATTTATCGAATCAATATGACCATCGCACTTTGAACATTGAAGTTTAGCAAACAGCCGCTGCTCTGGTTTTGGATTTTTAATAATCTTTTTAGTCAGTCTGTCCAACACCAAAGAAAAATCATGCGGCTTTTCACAGTGTTCAAGTTGAGCATTGTTGACTCTTATCTCAAATAAGATGTCGCCCATCTCTCCCTTTTTAATTCCAAACTTTTCTGCTAGTTCAAAAATTGTCATACGTAGATTGTGGCACGGTTAATAGGATGGTGCAAAATTAATGTGGTGACATGTATTAGGAAAAAGGCCGTCCCTACATAAAATGTTTCACCTTAATAAGATACGTTAATCAATCTCCATCGTCATAAAGATTAATCAGTATATCTTATAGCAATTGGCACAATGCTTGCTTATCTAATCACGACTAGGTCGCGTGACATTTCCAGCTGATAATGCCCCATTAAGAAAAGCCAATGAATTATCGTTAAGGATTTACTGCGCGCCTCATCGGCATTTTAATCTTATTTAAATTAGATTCTAGCTTGTCTGATACGCCATCCGTCACAATGTCGCTACTCACTGGTAATAGTGCGCTGGAGGAAGGATTAGCAAAGCCAATGACTCGTTTAAGTTGGTCATGCACTAGGCCTATCTGGATGGATACGGTTGCGGGTGGGGGTGCGGATGTTGCGGGCGCAAATGCCGGCGATGTCTTTTCGAGGATAAAAGCATTAGCTCGCCAGTCCCCCGTCTTTGTTATCGTCTTGCCATTAGGCAAGTTAATCTCCTTATCAAGGCCGGCAGAAGCTATGCGAGAAACTAATTCTTTTGTTTGAAGTCCCCGCGTGCGAGCGAGAAGCGTGTCGAAAATCGCGCTGCGTTTATGCTTACTTTTCCAGCTATTCCACTGTTCAGGCTTAAAATCTAGCGTAATGCAGGCTTCCCTTTCTGTCATTTTGCAATTGGCTACGAGGTCGGCAATGGCCTGAATGTCATGTTCTCGAAACATTACGCGCTTTCCTTTGCGCTGTTTAGGCTCTTTAGGCTCTTTAATCATAGCTATCATCTACCATGATAATTAGGCTCTGTAAATCTTCAAATTTTAGCTCTTAAATCTTATGCTCCTTTCTATAAGAGCCATTGCATAAGCATTGCTTGCGCATTGCTTCAAGCATACTTAAAGCATAAGAGCGTGCCAATGTGGTATTTACGACGATAAAAAACTGTCTATATTTTGGAATATTGAGAAAGCTGGCATGAAAAGTGGCGTTTTAAGATGCGGCAAATTCAGGCTCTGTGCCAAGTGGTAAAACCGGCCTAAAATGTCACAATTTTGTCTAAAAATAGCCATCTTCACAATTCGGTTTTAAGGCGCGAAAAAGGTGGTTTGCTTGTCGTCATACCCGCCGAAATAAAGACGCGGCAAATGGCCTATTGCGCTCGATTGTGGGGCAAATAATGTTGCTCGTGAGATGGATTAGGGAAGCTGAAAAGTGATGTTTCGTGAAGATAATGCTTTTTAGCGATTGGCGAGTGTGTATAATTAAAGGCGAGAGCGAAAGTTCTCCGCGAGTCAATTCCGGCTCGGTGAAATAATGAGTGCAACCATTATGAAATTCAAATACGAGACAAATTATAGGTTTCCCGCGCTGAAAGATTTGCGGAAGCATATTTTGGCCTATGCGCCAGAAATTCGCAGCATCGCCGCCGAAATTGTGCGCGGTCACGGATTTGAGGCTCACGTTGGCGGACATCATGTCGCCGTGATGCAAGACGGCGTGCGGCTTGCCATCATCACAAATTCATTTGCTCCTGATTGGAACTAACTCCCTATCAAATCAAATCTATGAAAAATCAAAATCAAGACAAGGCGACGGCGTTCCGCTTCTGCATCGTTCGCATGACAAAATCCGAACACGCCGCATTGTTGGCGGTGGCGGAAAAGGCAAAGCGTCTTTTGGATGATGTTGAAAGCATGGCTCGATTGCTCGCTCGGCACGCCGACATTTCAATCCAAGGCGGAATAATCGAATCAAACATTATTGCGAGCAAGGAAGCCCTCGCCAACCTCGCCGCCGTGCGCGAAGGAAAGGCTTAAAATTCAAAGATATTGCAACTAACCACTAACTCAAAAAACATTATGAAAACACGCCAAGATTACGCCTCGAACTCAGCCACCGGCGACCGGGGCGCATCGCCCGCGAAGGCGGACGGCAAGGCGTAACGCCGGTTGGCTGGAGTGAGTTGTTAGACGGCGAATGATAGATATACTAATATGAAAACAGTAATACCAGAACTATGCGACCTACTCGACGAGCGGGACAGGCTGCGCCGCGAGCCAATGACGGAATGCTCCATCCGTGATCTGAATGTGGTGGAGTTCCAAATAAAAATCCGTCGCGGAACTACTGGTAACATGGAAATGAACGGATGGCAGCGGGATATGCTCCACTACTTTCTGACGGCTGGAATCCATAACGAAACAAAATGAAACCAAACGAAACCGAGCTGCGAAGCATGACGAACGACGAGAAAAAATGCGCCGACGACTTCTTTTTGTCGCGCTTCTACCATCAGCCAGAACCGACGGTGAACGAGAAAATAATGAAACTGTATCTCGAAGTCACCGCAGACGATTTATTGCGGGCCGACTTGCTGGCGGAAGGAATCAACACTTTGGAGGCTGCGTATGTGCAAGGCTTCCGTCACGGACTCGCCGAATTGAAGATGCGCCTGGCCGAGCCGTCTAACATGGATAAAAAAGTATCTCACGCCGATTATTATCGGCAATTTGTAACCTCATCCATTATCCGCATGGTTGAAACTCAAATCGGAATTGATGCAATCGTCAAATCAAAAGACGAACACTTTAACGACATTCCGCTTGCGAAATGGGATTCGATTCATGTTGTTCACGGCGGGCGTGGAATGTATTCCAGCATCGCCAACGGCGATAAGATTAAAGCGGCTGGCGACGGGAATAGCGTCTCAACAGGGACGTGCATTTTGAAGCAAGCTGCTCGGATGATTAAAGAATCCAATCTCGCCAACTAACCAACGCAATTTAACCAAAGAAAATTATGTCTAAAATCATTGAAACTACCGTTTTTGAATTCAGCGAACTTTCCGACCAAGCCAAAGAAAAGGCGCGGGAATGGTATCGTGAACACGCGCTTGATTATGAATGGTGGGAATCAACCTATGAGGACGCGGAGCAAGTTGGATTAAAAATCAAATCATTTGATTTAGACCGCAACCGGCACGCAACCGGCAACTTTATTTCAGGCGCGGTGGAATGCGCTGAATTGATTTTGAAAAATCACGGCCAAGATTGCGAAACTTTTAAGACTGCCCGCGCATTTAACGTGTCCCACATTGATTTGGAAAAGCAGATTGAAAACTGCGACGGCGACGACGAAACAAACTGCGAATATGAATTATGGCAGGACAAGCGCGAAGAGTTGAACGCGGATTTTCTCAAATCCATTTTGGAAGATTATTCCATCATGCTTCAAAAGGAAATGGAATGGCTTATGTCTGACGAACAATGCGATGAATCCATCATTACCAATGGTTACACATTTACGGAAAGCGGAGCGCGGTTTTAACCCTTAACACCTAACCGGCGAAAGGTTGCTAATCGCCACAAATTAAAATGAAAACTATTCAAATCAAAATTCCAACGCAAAATGAAATTATGGATTACTGCGTTGATAACTTTACACCGCCGGAAACGCCAGAAGGATTAGCCCGGCTGGAAAAAATCGCACGGCGCAACATCATCGCGCAACGTCAAAAACAGGCTTTAGAAAAGCGTGGATTCAAATTTAACATTTCTTAATGCCATGAAAACTAAAATTGTCGCCATGTATCTTGATTGGGTTAATAACTTTTTAACTGTTGCGCGATTCGCTGAATACTATCGGCTAACAATCAACCAAGCTTTGCGGGTTATTCGACTTGGTAAAATCATTCACGAAAAATCAATATGACCTATTCATCCGAACAATCTGCAATTTTCGACTGGTTCAAGTCGGGCACGGGCAATTTAGTCATTAAGGCTCGCGCCGGAACTGGAAAAACCACAACCCTAAAAGCAGCCTTTGAACACGCGCCTGAAAAAAGGATGGCTTATTTTGTCTTTAACAAGCGCAACCAGCTTGAGGCGGCAGAAAAGATTTGTAACCCGCGAATTGATATTAAGACGCTTCATTCGCTTGGATTTAGTTTTGTAAAGAATCTTTGGCGTAACGCAAAGCCGGATGATGAAGTCGAGGCGGATAGGTTGGATTTAGTCTCGCGTGGTTCGCTAAACGACTTTTGGGAAGCTCGCGGACAGATTCTAAAGCTAGTTAGCTTTGCGAAAAATACTTTCATTGAGCCGAGTTATGACGACGTGAAACAATTGGCCGATGACCGCGATATTTATTTTAACGGCGGATTTACCAGCGACGGGATTCAATTAACTTTGGACGTATTGGAAGCGTCAAAAATTCAAGATTCAAAAAACCGTATTTCATTTAACGACATGGTATGGCTCCCTTGCGCTTTGAATCTTGTCAGGCCGATTTATGACTTGGTTAGCGTTGATGAGACGCAGGATATGAGTGTGCCGCAACTGGAAATGGTTAAAGGTTCATCGCGCGGTCGCGTTGCAGTAGTTGGTGATGACCGGCAATGTATCTATTCGTTTCGCGGATGTCATGCCGATGGAATGGCTATGATGAAAACAGACTTGAACGCAACGGAACTAAAACTAACGACTTCTTACCGTTGCTCAAAAGCTGTCATAGCTCACGCACAATCAATCGTGCCGGACATTAACGCTGCTGACAACGCGAATGACGGAGAAGTTTTGAACGTGAAACATTGCGACGATGCAAAGCCAGGGGATTTTATCCTTTCGCGTCTCAACGCTCCGCTGATGCTATTGGCTTTAAATTTACTCCGCCAAAAAATACCGGCGCGGATTGAAGGCAGAGACATTGGCCGGCAGTTGCTAACGATGGTTAAATCTCAAAAAGCAAAATCCGTTCCTCACTTCTTTGAAAAAATCAATTCATGGTTTGAAAAGCAAGTTGCGCGGATTGGAAAAGTTAAGGGACATGAAAAGAAAATTGAAATGAGCCAAGACATTAAAGACACGCTCTGCGCGTTGGCGGAAAATTGCAATTCAATTCAGGAAGTTGAACAACGGATTTATTCCTTGTTTCAAGACACGGATAAAACCAGCAAACCGGCAGTGATTCTTTCAACAGTTCATAAAGCCAAAGGGTTAGAGGCTGACAGAGTTTTTATGCTCATGCACACTTTTCAAAGTAAGCGAGCGGGAAATGAGATTGAAGAGGCTAACATCAAGTATGTTTGCATCACACGCGCCAAGGTCAGCCTGTTTTTAGTCAACGCAAATTAACATTATGATTCAACGCATTATTAAGTGGCTTTTCACAACGCGAATTCCCAAAATAAGAAAAACTTTAATCGTAAAAATTCAGTAAAATCCGCTTGCAAAAAATAACCAACTCTGCGAGTCTCAAATCGTGCAACAAATAAATATCAAACCATGAAAATTAAAATTACAAACTGGATTACCGGCTCAATTATTATCGAAGGCGATTTTAGCTGTGTGGCTGATGCGGTGAAAAGCCACTTGTCAAAAAGCGGTGCTGACTTGTGCGGTGCTGACTTGTGCGGTGCTAACTTGCGCGGTGCTAACTTGCGCGGTGCTGACTTGTGCGGTGCTGACTTGTGCGGTGCTGACTTGTGCGGTGCTGACTTGTGCGATGCTAACTTGCGCGGTGCTGACTTGCGCGATGCTAACTTGCGCGGTGCTGACTTGTGCGATACTAGCTTGCGCGGTGCTGACTTGTGCGGTGCTGACTTGTGCGGTGCTGACTTGTGCGGTGCTGACTTGTGCGATGCTAACTTGCGCGGTGCTGACTTGCGCGA
>Ga0316221_1000540_pt1 | contig 48083 bp, 29 predicted proteins | sample TBH18007metaG_FD_206003 | JGI IMG/M metagenome (GOLD analysis project Ga0316221, IMG submission 206003) | Freshwater microbial communities from Trout Bog Lake, Wisconsin, USA - TBH18007 | ecosystem: Environmental > Aquatic > Freshwater > Lake > Hypolimnion/Profundal zone | place: USA: Wisconsin... | reverse complement strand
CAGTCCAAGACGCTGGCGCGACTGCCGAGCCCCTCCCGACTTTTCGCGCTTTGCCATCGTCTAGCGATCCGAACTGGTCACTGTTACAGCCTACTAGGCTGTTATGTGGTCGCGCCTTCGGCGCTGAAACCCAGATCCGCAGACTTGTGGGTAAGGGAAAGGGGACGCCGCCGCTTCGATGAAACGGCGCATGCACAAACGCCGCAATATAAAACGCCGCCACGATCCCATCGCAGTAACCTGCCCCCAATCCTCCGATCTTTGCCGGATACCCCATCAACGGAAACAGCAGCGCGGCAATCAGCCCGGCCTTTCGCGTTCCGCCCAGCCGAACGGTGGCGCAATACACCAGGAACAACAGGACACCATGCACCGGCGCCAGCAACCATTTGACTCCGGTTTGGTTCCAGTCCCCCGCCAGCAGGTAATACCACGTCTCCAGCATCGGCAGGAATTGCGGATACCCCGCATGCGACCACGCCGCCGCCGGGCTTTGGTAATATCGCAACGGCACCGCGCCGCCATTGGAAAAAGCAAGGTGCGCCTTGAATTCCCAGACAAGCAGGCCGTCCCAACCGAGACACTGCTGCGACGATTTCCAAAAATAGGGAATCCCGCCCGCAACGATTCCGGCAATCAGCAGCCATTCCCAGCGGTCCAGCGCGGGAGGCAACGTCAACTCCAGTCGATTCCGCCGCAGCCGCCTCCACCCCGCGCCACCCAGCGCCGCGACGACCCCCAGAACGGCGATTTCACTCCAGGGCGGCGCGATGCATTGCCCCAGGACGAATAGCGACAGGGATACCGCCAGGCAGCCGAGCAACCAGGCGCTTGCGGCGAATTCCAGCCATCCGCGGCGCCCCTCGAAGAGCAGCGCAGCCAGGCCCGCTCCGGCAATGCCCACCGTCATGTAAAACAGCGCGAGGGGAATCATGGCAGTCGGACGTAGCTGAGTTTCGGACCGAGTGGCGTGGCGCCCTCGAACGGAACGCTCAGCCGGTAAAACAGGACGACGGCGGGGTGCAGTGTGGAAACGATCCGTGCCACCCGCTCGTTGCGATCGGTCCCGGTCAGCACGGTGAAGTTCAATCCGCGCGGCCAGACGAGATAACTCATGTTCTGGGCAAGCGCGGAGGAGCCCTGATCCAGTTCCGGAGCGAACATGGCAATCGTGCGGCCCGGCGGCGCTTCAGCCAGGATGCGGGCCAATTCGTGCCCGCTGCCGCGCGGGCCGAGCCCCATTTCCAGGAACGTCTCGGTTGCTCCGAGCGGCGTCTTGTACCGTTGCGCAATGTACCCTTCCGGATCGCGATATTCCCACAGCCCAACCGCCGCAAATGCAACCAGAAACCCGATCCGGAGCGACGCGGAAACGGGGAAACTACGGGCAAAAGAAAAAACTCGGAACATCAAGCGTCGGGAGTATTCGACAGGACCGGGCTGGCGGTTGTGCCGGTGGCGGAGGGCACCGCTTTCGGCGAGGGTGACCCCGGTGAAGTCGCTTGCGGCGTTGCGGTTGGGGATGGAGTCGGTGTCGGCAGCGGCGCGGGTCGGGAAAGGTTCTCCCAAGCAAATAAGACGCCGGTGTAGCCGCCCAATTCCCGAAGCAGCGCGTCAACGCGCAGGTGCCAGCGGTCGAGATCGGGCGGGCCGAAGGGTTTGTCGGCGCTGTTCGGAAAGATCAGGTAGGTGGCCTTGAGGGGAGTCACCGCGCGGACGTCGGCTGAGCTTGCGGGATTGACTTGGCGGGCGACCCGAAAGGAAGCCTCGCCGACTTTATAGCTCGGCCCGATGTCCCCGACGATCGCCGGATAGATGACTTGGCCGACGATCACCGCACAATAGTCGCCCACGTGCGGAGAAAATGCCGGGGTGCTTCCCTCGTTCAGGGTCCCGGGAATGACCACGTAGGGATCGGTTGCCGCCAGCAGGAAGCTGTTGGTTTTGAGTTGGTGAATCTCATATTTTACAGCGGCGATGGAATCGCGCAAAGCGTAGAGACGGGCAGAGGAGGCCTTTCCAGCCTTGGCGTGTGCCAGCTCCGATTCCATGCCGTGAAGCTTCGTCAGGCGCCCCGGCAAAAACGGATTCTCCAGCGGCGTGCGTTTTGGCCAGCGATAACTGGTCATCGGCTGGAACGTGGCGGAATTTCCGTCCACCGACGGCAACCGGTCGGGATCGGAGCCGTCGGTGTCGACGTCCATGTCCGCTTGTAGAAGTACAGCCGTGCGTTTTGTTGCCGGGGCCTGCAGTTCGAGGATGGTCTCGCAATCGAAAAAATTATGGCGGCTGACCAGCAAGTCGAGCCGGGCCAGATCCTGCTGAAGGAGCGTGAGCTTGCGCCGGTACAGCGCCTCGTAACTGGGCGCCACGCGCGCGGTCGCCATCAGGGTCGGCAGAGTCGGCAGCAGTTTCGGAAGGGCCTCATTGAGCGTCGAAAGGGAAGCGAGGTCCCGGTTGGCTCGCGGAACCTTCACTTTCAACGTGAGATCCAGGCTGTAGCTGCCGGGAATGTCCCGCTCGGTGGTGGCGGTCGTCCCGGGTTCGCTTGCCAGAGTGGAATGCAGTTCGACCCCGTTGAAAAGGACGGAAGTCTCCATCCGTTTGTGCGGGATGAAAATCGGCGTTGGCGAGGGCGTGGGAGTCGGGGTGGATGGAACCGGCTGGGAGGGACGCGGTCCGCAGCCGGGGAGCAGCGCAAGGGCGAGAAGCAGCGCTCCGGCTCTCGAGGGAATCGATTGGAACGTCATATGAGCGACATTTCCGCCATCGCCAGCAGCACGCCACAAAAAACGCCAGCGGCCAGGGAAACCACGCTTTTCGCCTTGATAAAATCGATTATTTCGCCCGGCGGAGTCAGACCGCCAAAAATGAAGTTGAAGTCTTTGCTAATGTCGATCATAGGGGCGTCATAGGCGAAACCGCCCTGGCTGTCACCTAAATACCCGCGGCTCGCCGTTCGCCGACACCACTTTGAGGCGCTCTTTTCGAAGTAGGCCGCGAAACCACACGCTTGAGCTGCCGCTTCATCAGCAGATGGATAATAACGCACGCTCGCTCCCAGCCAGGAGCCTGGGAACGAGTCCCCATGGGCTTTCGCCCTCCACGCATGATAAAAACGGGACGATGCTTCGGTTGGCGACGGAACAACGGCACTCCGTGCCGTCCGGGGTAGCGCCCAGATGGCAATTTACCCATCCCGGCATCCAAAATGCTCTTTTCGTTGCCCCGCTCGGTTTACCTGGGTTATTCTAGTGCTCTGGACCTCTTCTCTAATGCTACCATCCCCCGTTCACGATGAAAAGATTCTGCCCGTCCTTCGGCGGACCGGACGACTCGTCAGTTCGTGCGTCGTGTTTCTTGGAGGGACCGGTTTTGCGGGTTGGGTGCTGAAGATCCCACTTTTCGTTCGCCTGGTCCCGGGACTGCCGCCAATCAAACCGAATACAGCGTTGTGCATTCTCCTGCTGGGTGCGGCTTTGCGGATCCTTCATAGCGACGCGCAGTCGCGGTTTGCGCGCCGCACGGTGCGTTTGCTGGCGGGGATTGCCGGAATCCTGGCGGCAGTAACGCTCTGGGAGTGCACAATGGCGCTTTCATCCACCGGCTTCGACCAGTTTTTTCTCCGGATGCGCGCCACGCGGTTCTCGCTGGAGGCCGTTCCGGGGCGCATGGCTGCTCACTCCGCGGTGACAATTCTCCTCGGAGCGTTTTCGCTGTGGCTGCTGACCCGGAAGAGTCCCCGGTTGGTTCAGAGCCTCGCGATTCTGATAACCGCAAGCGGAATCTGGACGCTTCTCTGCTACGTCTTTAACGCGGTCTCCTTCGAAAGCGCCGCAACCTTTGCCGGGATGGCGCCCCGAACAGCGGTTTCGTTCGTGCTGTTCGGACTGGGTGTTCTGCTGATGCAGCCCAAGGAAGGGGTCATGTCCATCTTCACCAGCAACAGCGCTCCTGGGGCCATGGCGCGCGCCATCCTGCCCTCCAGCATCCTGATGCTGATTGCCCTCGGCGCAGCGACGGCCATGGGGCTGAGCGCCGGGTTTTACAGCCACGCGTTTCACGACGCGCTTCTGACGATGGCCGGCATCGTGCTCGTCACCTCATTGATTTGGCGAACCGCCCGCGAGATCGACGCGACCGAGCAGGGTCGCCGCGCGGCGCTGGATGCCGCCAGCGCCCAGCGCGAATGGTTGCAGGTGATGCTCTCCAGTATCGCCGATGCCGTCATCGCCACCGACCAGGCCGGCTTGGTCCAGTTCCTCAATCCCGTTGCCGTGCAACTGACCGGTTGGGGCGGAAGCGAAGCGGTCGGTCGCCCGGCAACCGACGTGTTTCGTCTCTTGAGTTCGACCGAAGGCATGCCGCCCGACGATCCGGTCGCGCGTGTCCTGTCCGGAAGTCCCGAAACCGGTAAGCAGGAATTCGCCACGCTTCGAGCGCGGAATGGAAGCAAACTGCCCATCGAGGAAAAGGCGGCGCCGATCCGCGATTCGCACGGCCAGCTATTGGGGTGCGTGGTGGTCTTTCGGGACATCGCCGAACGCCGCCGCGTCGAGGAGATGCGGCGGGAGGTTGCCCACCAGTATGAAGCCATGGCGGAGGCGATTCCCCAGATGGTCTGGACCGCTCAAGCAGACGGTTCGGTCGATTTCTTCAACCGGCGCTGGCTGGATTACACCGGCCTGGCCCTCGCGAAATCCAAAGGCTGGCTCTGGCAAACCGCTCTGGAACCGTCCGACAGCGTGGTGTGCGGCAACCGTTGGCGACGCTCGGTTGTCGAAGGCGCCGGCTTCGAGGTGGCGGCACGCATCCGGTCCCGCGAGGGCGCGTTGCGCTGGCATCTCATCCGTGCGCTGCCCGTCCTCGACCATGCGGGGAAAATCGGCAAATGGTTCGGCACCTGCACCGATATCGACTACCAGAAGCGGGCTGAAGAATCCCTGCGCTTTCTGGCCGATGCCAGCGAGGTGCTCTCCACGTCCCATGACGAAATCGAAACGCTCAACCGCATCGCCCACCTGGCCGTTCCCCAGATCGCCGATTTTTGTACCGTTCACCTCTTGCTCGACAGACGTCTGCAACTCGCCGCCGTTGCGCATATGGACCCAAGGAAGGCGGATTTGATGGTGCGAATCGATCGGGATTTTCCTCCGGACAGGGCGGTCGCGGAAGTCGGAGCGAGCGGAAGATCGAAGCTCTTCCCGGAAATCAGCGACGCGCAACTGGGCGCGATGGGCACCGACAAGGCGCACCGCGAAGCGCTTCAACAACTCGGTCTCGCTTCGAGAATCTGCGTATCGCTCTCGGGGCGGCGCGAAATCCTCGGCGTCATTACGTTCGCGTCCGCCGAGCGCGGCCGGCTCTATAATGAACGCGATCTTGCCCTCGCCGAGGAGTTGGGCCGCAGGACGGCGCTGGCTCTCGACAACAACCGCCTCTTCGCGGCGGTCAACCACAACAAGGTGCTCGCCGAAACCGCCAATGCCTCCAAGGATCAGTTTCTGGCGGTGCTCAGCCATGAGCTGCGGACTCCGCTAACCCCGGTGCTGCTTTGCGTCGAGGATCTCAGCCGGGACCCGATGCAGACGCCTCCGGTGCGTTCCGCCATGGAAATGATCCGGCGCAACATCGACCTGGAAGCGCGGCTGATCGACGATCTGCTGGACATCACCCGCATCCAGAGCGGCAAGCTGCGGCTTCATCAGGTTCCCACAGATGCCCACGCCGTTTTGCGCAACGCCATCGAGATTTGCGACGCCGATATTCGCGCCAAAAACATCCGGGTCTCGTTCGGGCTCGCCGCCGAGAGCCGTTTTGTGCATGCCGATCCGGCCCGTCTCCAGCAAGTCTTTTGGAACCTCATCAAGAATGCGGTGAAATTCACCGACGGCGGCGGGTCCATTGTCTTTCGTTCGCGAAACCAAACCACGCGCGAGGGGATCGGACTGCAAATCGAAATCGAGGACTCGGGGATCGGGATCGATGCGAGCGTGCTACCGAAGATTTTCAATGCCTTCGAACAGGGTGAAAAATCGCGTTCGCGGCGGTACGGCGGTTTGGGGTTGGGCCTGGCGATTTCGAAAAATCTGGTGGAAGCGCACGGCGGGACGGTTCAGGTGCGCAGCCCCGGACGCGATCTCGGCACGACGTTTACCGTCGAGCTGGCCACTATCGACCCCAGCTCGGTTCGCCAGGAAGCGATGCCGCCGGATTCGGAGCGCCAACAGGCCGGGCTGCGGCTTCTGCTGGTGGAGGACAACCCGGAAACCGGCGGGCTTCTGCGCAAGATCCTGGAGCGGCGCGGATATCACGTCGAGCTTGCCACCACCATGGATGCCGCCCTCACCTTTGCAAACCGCGGCGCATTCGACTTACTGGTAAGCGATGTCGGCCTCCCGGACGGCAGCGGCTTGGAACTCATGCAGCGCTTGCGCCAGACCCGCATTGTGCCGGGCATCGCCATGAGCGGATTCGGCACCGACGAAGACATTCGCCGCAGCCTCGAAGCCGGTTTTTCCGATCACCTCACCAAGCCGATTAGCATCGCAAAGCTGGAGGAGGCGATCCAAAAACTCGCCGGGATGGCCCCCAAGGACATTATCGTTTAACACTGCCCATCCCATGAACCTAGTGCTCTGTCCCACGTGTGTCGCATGCCGGGTTGCGTGTTTGAACCGCCATGGGGCTTTCGAGGATCGCGCCAGCGTCTTGGACTGCGGCAGTCCTCTGCCGCTTTCCCAAGCCGGACAGGCCAACTGCCACGGCAAAATACGTCCGCTACCAAGGAGCCGCACCTCTTCGACTTGCCACCGCAGCGCTGGGCGATCGCAGGCGCCGCTCTTCGAGGCGAGGCGCAATCCCAAAGCGGTAGAGGACTACACGCAGTCCAAGACGCTGGCGCGACTGCCAAACCCTTCCCGATTTCAGGCAATCTACCCGATGGAGCTCCGAACTTTTGGACGTTACAGGGTGCTAGTCACAACTAACGTCGTCGTCTGTCTTTTGTTGTTTCTGCCGCTTTCGCTGCGGGCCGATGAAGTGCGCATCAACTCGATAGGCATCACCCTGTCGCCAATCCCCGCCGGCAGCTTTCAGATGGGACAGGCGGAGCGACAGAAGTCGTTCAAGAACCCGTGGAGTGAGGAGAAGGACACCGGGGCCGATTGGGATGAAACGCCCGTGCGCCAGATCACGATAAGGCATCCCTTCCTCATTGGCGCCACCGAAGTCACCAACGCACAATATGAGCAGTTCGACCTGCATCACCGTTCGTTGCGTCCATCGAGGAAAGATTCAGCGGACGATGACGCTGTGGTGAATGTCAATTGGGACGAGGCCAATGCCTTCTGCCATTGGCTTTCTACAAAGGAAGGCAAGCCCTACCGCCTGCCAACCGAGGCCGAGTGGGAGTATGCGTGCCGCGCGGGCACTACCACTCTGTTCAACACCGGAGACAGACTTCCGGATGGCTATCAACAAATGGACCGCGGATGGCTTGAGGGTTACACCATGTTTTTTCCAGAAACTGCGCCCGCGAAGAAATCCCTGCCCTCGTATTACAGGGAGGTGAAGAAAGCGTCGTTGCAAACAGGTTGCGGCCCGGCCAATGCGTGGGGCCTCTTTGGCATGCATGGCAATGCGCAGGAATGGTGTCTCGATTGGTATGCACCCTACGACCCGACCCAGACCACCGACCCGGTCGGCCCCATCGCCGGTGATTTTCGCGTCGTCCGCGGCGGAGCGCACTCCCAGCTCGTGCGGATGCTGCGCTCGGCCAACCGATCATCCATGGAACCCTGGGTGCGCAATCCGCGGATCGGTTTCCGGGTCGTGCAAGCGGAACCGGTTGCTCCAGCCACAGTGAACGCCCTGCAAGTGCCACCAGTCGCCATTTCGCCCGCGCCTGCACCGATCAATTCCAAGGTCGATGCAGCCAAACCGTTTTTTGCTGGACCCGCTCGCTACGTCAACATTCCGCCTGGCTCCGAAGGCCCGCTTTTCTCGTCTCACAACCACGATCCGGCCATTGCTGTGTTTCCCAGCGGCGACGTCTTCATTCTCGAATATACCTGCGACACCGAATTCGGGAACGAACTCGCAGTCGCTGCCACGCGCCTGCCCGCCGACGCCTCGGCCTTCACGCCGCCGGTGTTATTCTGGCAATGCGCGGATGCGAACAACCACGCCCCCGGACTGTTCGTCGATAAACATGGCACTATATTTCATTTTAATGGCAGCCGTGCCATGCCCGGGTCCATCGTTCGCACTTCCACTGACAACGGCCTGACGTGGAGCCAGTCCCGTCCGCTCAACGACGATATTCAGCCCGGTGAGTCCAACATCCAAACCGTCGACGGTCGCATCCTCCAGACCTGCGACAGCATCTACGACAACGCCGGGACCGTCACTGTCAGCGCCGACAACGGCAAAACCTGGACCAAACTCTCCGATGAAACCGCCAAGCCCATCTACAAGCCCGGAATGACCGGCCCTTGCATCGCCGGCATTCACGTCGGCTTGATCGAGCGCAAGGACGGCAGCCTCTGGGCATTGGGGCGCGTGGACAAGCAAAACGCGGCCGCTCTTTTCGATTACAAGCTACCCATCAGCCTCTCCAGCGACGGCGGAAAATCGTGGACCTACAGCGTCAGCGAGTTTCCAGACATCACTTCCGGGCAGCGGTTGACGCTGAAGCGGCTAAAGGAAGGCCCGCTGCTGCTCTGCAGCTTCACCGACGACCTCGCCTTTCGGGACTCCCATGGCGCGGTGATCCGATGCAAGACTCAGGCTGAGAGGAAAGGCATGCCCTTCCCCCAAGCTGACGGCGCCACCAGAATCGGCTACGGTTTGTTCGCCGCCCTTTCGTTCGATGAGGGCGCCACCTGGCCGGTGCGGCGGTTGATCACCCCGGTCTCTCCCGGCGCACAGCCGCTGAAGGCGCAAGGCACCGATGGCGGATCGATTTCCCTGGACGCCACTCACGCCGAACCCAATGGCTACCTGGCGAGTTGCCAGGGTTCTGACGGTCGGATTCATCTCATCTCCAGCCGGAACTATTATGTCTTCAATCTGGCGTGGCTGACACAAGGCACGCCGTTTGTGCCTCAACAGTGCGGGACCTTGGGCTCCGTTGCCATGAACTCCGCGGCGTTGGAAAAAGAGTTCCGCCTCAAAATAATTCTTCCACGGCGCAAGATCGCGAATCTCGTCGGCCATCTCGTAAAGTCGGTTCCAGAGGGGTGTCGGAAAATTCATGCTGTGCAGTGAGGCAGGCTCTTGTGCGGAGTTAAGCTCGGCAGACAAGAAAACGACCACAACGGGATGACTGATGGAAAGCGCGGGAGGAAAGCAATGGGTGTCCCTAAAGACTTCTCAGTATATCCGTGCAACCGGCCATGAAGAGAGGGAGAAGTTTTTTTGTCGACCGCCGCTTTCGAATTTTCAAAGGCAGTGCTGTTGTATCGGCCATCCACGTATTTGAGCAACGGGTCCGCATGTTCGCGCTTCCATCGTTCCTTCCATTTGGCGGAAAATTCGGTGAACGGAAAAAAGCGATGTGTCTTATTCAGATTCCAGAGTTCCCACACCTTGCCGCCGGCACTTTCGGCGGAAGTCAGGACGGTTGAAATCGCCGATGCGCGAATGAAGGCATCATCCGTGCGCCCGGTTGGTGGAATATTCAACCGGAAACCGTGTTTGGAACGATCCGGATCCGGGTGGCCCCCGTGAACGTTCACGCCCACGCATCCGGGGCGGTATCGTCAAAATTCTTGATGCCCGACGGACTTTGGGGGAGATTCGCCCCGTGCCTTTTGCCGGTCTATCGATGAAAACCCGCCCTAAAACCCGCTTATGACTACAACATACTTCGCTAACGCCAACTTCGCTTCATCACGGGTTACATCCCGCCGCGTCCGTCTCGTCCGTCTTCTTGCGGGGGCATTGTTCGCGCCATTCCTTATCCATCAGGGCGCGGCTCAGAAGCCGATTCCTGTCGGTGCGGGCTTCATTGCGGACTCCGTGCCCATTGCCGATGGAACGACGGATAGTTATTTTGGCCTGCCCGCCGTCCAGATCACGGGTTCCAATTCGTACTACCAGCGGCTGCACCTGGACCCTTCGCTAGTTGGCAAGCCTATTCCCACCAACCATTGGTGGACCGATCTGCTGGTGGCGAATCGCTCCAGTCTCAAGGGCAGACATGCGCTCTGGGATATCAAGCAGGACCCGTACGGAGGCGATCAGTGGTTTTATCCCGGCATGCTCGTTCCGCGCAGCTATGGGCTGGACCTTCATTTTCCCAATTCCTGGCCCGCGCCCAGCCCGAAAGGCAACGCCGAGGGAGGAATCGAGAAAGGCCCCGCCCTTCAAATCCATGGCAGCACGCCTTACGCCATCCCCGCCGACGACATCCTGATCGCCGACTTTGAAAATGGTTACCCCGCGGGCACCAAGCGCATCGGCACCGGTTTTGACGAAACGCCTTCGCAGGGCGAGGGCCTTACCGGCAAGGTGGGCAACTATTGCGCAAGCACTCGCGACCATGGCAATGGCGGTATCGGCAAGCTGGTACTGCCCGAATTTGCTGTCCAGAAAAAGTATATTCACTTTCTGGTCTGCGGCGGTTCCTCCGCGGATACGCAGGTGCGAATGATTGTCAATGGCTCAACGGCGCTGGCCGCCGCCGGGCAGAATTCCACGACCTTCCGCTGGGTGACCTGGGATGTGAGTCAATTTCGCGGGCAACGGGCTCGTATCGAGATTGTCGATCAGACCACGGCGGGTTGGGGTATCATCTGCTGCGACCAGCTTTTTCAAAGCGACGCCCTTGAACCCGCAGGGCGTTTTGGCGGCGACCTCGCCGCGACCAATTCCGTGGTCACCAACTGGGGTGACTGGAATGTCGATTTCAGCTTGCCCGACTCAAACAAGCACAGGATCGATGTTACGATGGCGCGAGGCATCCCGTTCACCTGGACCCGCTGGACCGGTTTGAACCCGAGGATCAAGACGGGCCGAGATGTCAAGTTCTACGATACCAACAAACATGAGATCGCCCTGAAAGAGGATGGTTTTGTCGCGAGCGCGTTTTCATTCACTTACGAGGGACGCGCCTTTGGCATCTTTCTGCCGGATAACACGAAGGTCGTTGCGAACGGAGATTCCGTCGAACCTCAGTTGTCCGGTACCAACAACTTCATGGTCGCCGGCTACCTGCCGGCGACGGACGACCTCGCCGCGTTTGCCGCGGTAGCCTATGCGCGCCCGACAGATACGAAGATCGGCTGGAGCTACGATGCAGCCAAGGGCGAGGTGCTTACCACTTGGAACGTTGCAACCGTGGCGATGAAGGGCAATAACCTGGAGACCCTTCAGGGCTGGCTGCCTCATCACTACCGCACCACCGCCAATAATCTTGTATTCAAGCCATACACCTATGCGACGCCCCGAGGCCCCATGAAGTGCGCGCAGGGGACAACCTTCCAGATTGGCTTCCCCTTCAAGGGCATTGTCCCTGTGCTTCCGGCTCCCAAGGCCGCCGGCTTGCCCAACGATTACGATCCCGCGCGGATGGCCGGGTATATCGACAAGTTCGATCCCGGCACGATGATTGGCGACACTTATTGGGCCGGAAAATCCCTCGGCCTCTGCGCGCAGTATTTGTCCTTTGCAAAACAAATCGGCGACACAGCGAACGCCGAGCGGCTCCAGTCCGCATTGAAGACGGCTTTCGCCGACTGGTTCACCTATCAACCGGGCAAACTAAAGGGCATCTTCTGCTATTACCCCGACTGGAGGGCTCTCATCGGCTGGAACGCGAGCTACGGTTCGCAGGCGTTCAACGACCTTCATTTCCACTACGGCTACTTCGCCACCGCCGGTTCCACGCTTGGCATGTACGATCCGCAGTTTCTCAAGGATTACGGCCCCATGCTCCGGATGCTCGTAAAATGCTACGGCAACTACGACCGCACCGATCTCAGCGAACCTTTCCTGCGCACATTTGACGTTTGGGAGGGCCACTCGAATGCCGGCGGCACGGGCAGTCCGGGAGGCGAAAACCAGGAGTCGAGTTCCGAGGCGATGCAGTCGTGGGGCGGCATGTTCCTGCTGGGCAGCGTGCTTCAGGACAAGGAGATGACAGCCGCCGGCGCCATGGGCTACGCGATGGAAAGCTGCGCCGCGAACGAATACTGGCAGGATCTCTACCAGACCAATTTTCCTCCCTGTTACAACCGACAGCAAGGGGGCATCATAGGGTCGGGCGGAGTGTCTTACGGCACTTTCTTTAGTGCCGATCCCGCGTGGGTTTATGGCATCCAGTATTGCCCGGCAAACCACTGGAACAACTACCTCGTGCGCTACAATCTGGACGTGGTCAAAGCCAAATACCAGGCCCTGTGGGATGAACGCCTTGCGTGGTGCAACCGCTATCCCCTCTGGGATGCTGCCACCAGTTACAAGAACGGTTTCTGGCTGCACTACGACAAAGCCATCTATTCCGCCAAAGGCGAGGTGCCGGCAGGCGCCCCCGCTCCGGGGCAACCCGGGGCGCCATGGAATCAGCTCGCCGATTGCGGCAGATTCGAGCCCGACGCAAAAGGAGTTCCCGGCCATGTCGTCATCTGTTACCAGGCCATGTTCGACCCGGATTCCGCCGCCGCCGAATTCGACAAATACCTCGAAGCGAAACACGAGATCGCCACGAGCAAAAGCGAAGCGGGCGCAACCTACTACCTCATCCACGCCATGCGACAGGCCGGTCTCCAGGATTTCGACTACACGACCGACATCCCGAGCAGCGCCATTTACAAGAACCCGAAGACCGGCGCGCGCACCTGCGTGGTCTTCAATCCTTCGGAGGTCCGGCAGACCGTCACCGTCTTCAAGAACGGCGTTGCGTCAGCCAAATTCCCGATTCCGGCAAAAACCCTGGTTGCCCAGCGCCTGAATTAACCGGGCTTACGCCGTTTCCTCACCCGGCACCCCTGGCTGTATTGCCGCTCCATCGCCTGGAGCGGGCGCATGACACCGGCGGCGAGCAAGGATTTGCTGCCGGTCCGGCACGCGGACATCCGACACCAGTCCGAGCTTTTCGAGAGTCCGCACCAGGAGATAGACCAGATCGGGTTGCCACCAGAAGAGACCGTGACGGGCGGAGCCGGGAAAGGCGTGATGATTGTTGTGCCACCCCTCGCCAAAGGTCAGCAGCGCACAGACGAGATTGTTGCGGCTTTCGTCCTTGCTATCGAACGGCGCGGTTCCAAAGAGATGGCACACAGAGTTGATGCTCCACGTTGTGTGATGCACCAGAAAGATTCGCACCAAACCGCCCCAGAGCATGCCGGTGAGAAAGCCCGAGACGCTTCCGGTAACCAGTCCGCTCACGATGCCCGGCAGGAGGATGCCAGCCGCGATCCAGACGAAGTACAGCCTGGTCAACCGCAGAACGAGCGGATCGCGCAGGAGATCGGGGGCGAGGCGAAAGTAGTTCTCCGGGGCGTGCCGGAACATCCAGCCCATGTGCGAGTGCCACCACCCCTTCAGAAGGCCCTTCAGGCCGCCACCGTGGAAATGGGGCGAGTGTGGGTCCCTCGCCTCGTCGCTGAACATGTGGTGCTTGCGGTGACAGGCCACCCAGAAAATCAACGGACCCTGCGCCGCCATGCTGCCCGCGATACAGAGCGCCGCCCGCACCCACGCCACGCACTTGAAACTCTTGTGGGTGAAGAGCCGATGGTAGCCCATCGTCACCCCGAAAGTCGTTACTGCGAAAAGCGCGAAGAACATCCAGAGATCGACCGGATGAAGGTAATTTCCTCCGAAGAGAAGACCGACCGCCACAATGAACCCGACAAAGGGCGTGAGGATCGTCACGATGGCAACGATCCGCTCGTAGCGCCCATCGGCGGATAGATCGAGCCTGGACGATGGACGGGCGGGCATTGGTTCGAAAGCTTGAGACTGAGTCGCGGACACCTTGCTGGAAAATATGAGTTGAGCGTTAATTGAAGCCCGTTCCTGCGTAGCGTCAAGGACAAGATACGGTCAGGTTAGAGCAACCGCTGCTTGGTTCTTCGAAATGCGGGTGAACTCGCCGCGCCGGCCTGCGCTCACCCCAGACTCATTTTCCGATCCGATAGCCTTGACTGTTCCCCTTCCATGCCCATTGATACTGGATCGAATATGTATTTTTCTGAGATCGAGACCATCGCCTACCACAGAACTCCAGCTATTCCCAAGCCTTCTTCCGAAGCGGAAAGGCCGTTGGCCGAAATCGCATGGAGTGCGTTGCCTGAGAAAGTCCGACGCACAATCAGGACCGCCGGGGCGCTTTCCTTGGAGGGCGACTACCCTGATTCGCGAAAAATAGAGAAGATTGAAACCGAGGTGGCGGTCTTCTCCGGAAACGGGAAATCGGTGCGATTGGTCGCGAGGGATCGGCGCGCTTTCGAGGCGATCGAGGATCATGTAGTTCACCGGCGTGTTGCAGCGGTGTTCCAGGCTCTGGAGGCTGCGATTGTTGCGGACGGGATCGGCGACACGGCGGGGAAAACGCAGCTCGGGGATTTGCCCGAGCCTCCGGAGTTGCCCGTTGTCCCAAGCTGGCTGGAGTCGATCGAGTTCGCAAGCCGCCCTTCCAAGCCCGCCGATTTTGAGTCGGTGCTCGCCAGAGGCACGGAGGCGGCCGAGGCGTTGCGGCATGTGATCCAGTGGGCCGCGGACGACCCTGATGCAGCCATCGCGCTGCCTGAGGATTACACGCTGCTCATCCATGCGTTTTTGCTCCTGGGCGATTTACACGACAAAGCCTCCTTTGCTCCCATCGTTCGTTTCGTCTCCACGCCGCAATCGATCTGCGATCAAGCCTTGGGCGACCTGATCACCGAGGAACTTCCCGAAATCCTGACCCGAACCTACAACGGCGATTTTGCGCTCATCGCCGGATTGATCGAAAACGAGGACGCGTACATTTATTGCCGCCGGAGCGCGGTGGGCGCCCTGACTCATCTTTTCTGGGACGACGTCCTGCCAAGGGAACTTGTCGCGGGTTATTTGGGCGATCTCCTGCGAAGGGCCGATGTGCTGGCGAACTACGAACTGTGTGGCTCGCTGGTAAACGCCGTTGCCGACTTGCAATTCGAAGAGTTGGCGGAACCGGTCCAGCGCGCCTTTGAACAGGATGCGCTCGATCGGGGCGAAATCGACGAAAGCACGTTTCTCAGCATCCTGAAAGACGAGAAATCTCCTTACCGGCACATCTCTCCAAACGAACCTTTGTGGAGCTTTCACCTAAACTGCTACTGGCTCACCACGAAATTCCTCACCGATCAGGCTAGAAGTTCGCGTTGGCATCGTCTGAAAGGAGAGGAGGAGCAGAAGCGTGGGCAGCAACAGTCTGGGGCTGGAACAACAAGCCGTGTATTTATCAAGGCGACGCCGTACGTGGCACCGCAAAAGCCTGGCAGGAATGACCCGTGCTCTTGCGGAAGCGGAAAGAAATACAAGAAGTGCTGCGGCGCGGCTGGGTGAGGAGTCGCCACCTCGGCAGCATGCCAAATCGCGTATGGCAGCCTTGAAAAATCGAAAAATCGCCTCCGGCAAATGCGAAGCTATACGTGATACAGGGCACTAGTGTTGCGTAACACGATAACTTTCGCCTTACAGGAGTGGCGATGGAGCCGAGTGGGGCTTCCGAAAAGCGCGTCAGCGTCTTGGAGTGCGGGCAGTCCTCTGCCGCTTTCGCAAGCCGGACAGTCCTTCGCCTACGGAAGCGTCCCTTTGCCATCAGAGCTTTCCGCATCTCTCCGACAGAGACTGTTGCGCTTGGAATTGACGGCAGACGTAGCCAGGCTCACTGCCAAAGCGGTAGAGGACTACCCGCACTCCAAGACGCTGACGCGACTGCTGAGCCCCCACCGATTTTTCGCGCTTTGCAATCATCTAGCGATCCGAACCGGTCACTGTTACAGGCTACTAGGGTATTCGCGTCATGATCAAGGAAAAGGCGATCATGAACGCTCCGATGATGAGGTAAAAATAGGAGGTGACGTAGTTCATCTTGCCGGCGGACGTTTTGAAGTATTGATTCATTCCCGCGGCGATTTTCGCGACGGCAGCCGCCGAGTCCCTTCGGCTTGGCTTGATCTGGGCTGTTCCCGTCCAGCCTTGAATCGACACTTGTATTTCCTGGCCTGTTTCTTTGATTTTTACGCACGACATGGTTTCCTCGATGGTGAACCCGAGTGAGGCCGCTGAGGAAAGCAAGGCTTCACGAAAATAGGCGTCTGAAATCGCAAACGCCATGTAGCCGCGCATCTGCAGCCAGAAGAAAACCAGCATGACGGCAAACATGGCGGGCGACATCAATAAAATCAGGCTGGTGTGCGCGCGGGGAAAACCGAACATAAACGAATTGACGATGCTCGGCGTGAATGCCACGCACATAAACCCAAACAACCAGCGGGCTGAAAAGAGCAGCGGTCGCCGTCCAAGGAGCGTTTTGAGGGCGATAAAGATAAAGAAGGACGCCATCAAGACAAACAGCAGCGGCATGAAAACATGCATATAGATTTCGAGCGAATGTTTCATAGGGGTGTTTGAATCGAAGCCTCCGGGCGCGTGGGTGTAATTCATAGACCCCGATACTCCGCATCAAAGCCGCATCCGGCAAGGTCAAACTGGTCTCCAGAGAGGCGGGCTTCGCAGCCTCAAATCACACGGAACGCTGCTTGCGCGAACGGCGGCCAATCAGTCCCATCGCGGCGACCGTGAGCAGTCCGAAAACGCCGGGCTCGGGAACGGCTTCAGGGGACGCCGGTTCGATAGCCGTCTGAGGCGACGTTGCGGCGCTGTTTTGGCTCTGGCCCGCGGCAGTCAGCATCCCGGCGCCGGCGGGCGATCCAAGACTGTCCGCATTCAAAGCAGAGGTCCTGGCTGCCGTTGAAGGGCTCACGGTGAACCCGGACATCGATAGCGAGGAAATGTTGAGCACGTTGTAGGTGCTCCCGCTGTGCGCCGCCATGGATACCGTTGCCCCGGAGTAGAGCGCCACAGTGCCGATCGAACCGGACTGCGTCAACTGCACCGAACCCGCCTCCGCCGTCAATCCGGTCATCTGGATCGAGCCGCTGAGGATCAACTCGCCGGCGTTCTGCTTATCGACGATGACGCTGCCGGCTCCGTCTGTGATGTTGCCCGCGTAGGTAGAAGAGCCGCTCACATTGGTTATCAGCGTGCTGCTGCCGGGAACGGTGTTGGTAATCGCCCCGCCCGCGCCGCTGAAGCCCGTGACGCTCACGCTGTTCCCGTAAAGATCGAGAGTGCCGCCGTTGACGGTCAGTCCGCCCGTGCCGAGCGCGTTGGCGCTGCCGATTTGCAGCGTCCCGTTGCTGACCGTCGTGCCGCCGCTATGGCTGTTACTGCCGGAGAGCATCAACGTGCCCGCGCCGGACTTGCTCAGCGCCACGAAGCCCGCGCCGCCCGCAATGACACCGGCGTAGGAGGAGGTGCCGCTGATGTTAGCCGTCAAAGTAGCCGTACCGGCAACCGTATTGGTGACTGTGCCGCCCGCGCCGCTGAAGGCCGGGATGCTCACGCTGTTCCCGTAAAGATCCAGCGTGCCGGCGTTGACGGTCAGGCCGCCCGTGCCGAGCGCGTTGGCGTTGCCCAGTTTCAAGGTTCCGTTGGATAACCTCGTGCCGCCACTGTAACTGTTGCTACCGGTAAGCGTGAGCATTCCTGCACCTGCTTTCGTAAGGCCGCCGCCGGTGCTGGCGTCATCCTCAACCAGCGTGGAGGCCACCGTTACGTTGTTCGTCCCGGTATCGATGGCTGCTCCTGTGCTTCTCACATCTACGAAACCCGCTCCGGAAATCAAAGTCCCGCTCACAGCCGCCGCCAGCGTGCCACCGTCAAAGACGACCGAATTGCTGGCCGATGCGAGAACCACGCTGCCTGACGTGACCAATCCCCCGCTGGATATTTGCAGGGAGTTACCCTGGCCCGCACCAGTGGACCCTGAAACAGCCGCTCCGATCGTCAAGGTCTTGCCGTTCATATTCCAGGACGAGCCTGCGCCGGAAACGGAAAGGGTGCTGTTCATGGCGTTGATGTTGCTTGCGGCGGCGGATGAAAGGGTGCCGCCGTTGGTAATGACGATGCTGCCGGCAACGCGGTCATTCCGGTCGCCAAAGAAATTTACCGCGCCCGTAGTGGTCACGCTGCCGCCATTGATGTTCAGGGTGTTATTGCAAGTGCCGCTGGCTCCGAAATGCATGGCAATGCCCCCCGTGCCCAGACTCAGCACGCTGCTGGACTGAACGTTGAGCGTGTAGGTGCTCGCATCCACGGCCAGTGAAAGCCCCGTGGCCGTTAGCTGGGCTCCATTGGACAGGGTAGCGGTTTGCCCGGCGCCTCCGCGTCCGAGTTCAAAGTCACCCACGTTTTGAACGATAACGTTGTTAAACGTGAACTGATAGTTGTTTGCGTTGATCGCGCCCACGTACAGGGCCGAATTGTGAAGGTTGAGGATGCCGCCGACTCCCGTGCCGCTGCTGGTCAGCGTCCCGCTGGTGTTATTCGTCAGGCTGGAATCGAGCGCTACGATCGTGTTCGCCGCAGTGTCAATCCTGCCGCCATTCTCCAGATAGATCGCTCCGGAACCGACCACGTTCAGATTGGCGGACGTGGTCAAGACCGCGCCATTGGCAATCGACAATTGTGCGCCGTTGGAGACCAAAAGGCCAGAGGCAGTACCGCCCATGGCCGCACCCGAACTCAGGGCCAGGGTGCCGCGGATCACCGACGTGGTTCCGCTGTACGCGCTCGATCCGGTTAGCGTCAATGTGCATAGACCGGTCTTGGTCAAAGAACCGGGCCCGCTCAGGCTTCCCGAGTAGGTGCTGTCGAGGCTATTGTTGCCGACAGTCAGCGCAACGGCGTTGGTCCCGTTAACCAGCGCGACATTGCCGCTGCCGGAAATGCCGCCAACAATTGTGGCGTTCGTTCCAAAGGTCAGGCCATTGTTGACACCGACGTTGATCGTGCTCTCGTTCGCGGCATAACTTCCGCTCAGTTGCAGAACACCGGAATTGATGCTGGTGGCTCCGGTGAACGTGTTGATGCCGGTTAGAATCGTTGTTCCCGTTCCATTCTGATTGAAGACGCTGGCTCCCGTAATATTGCCGGCGATAGTGTTTGTGCCGCCGGAGATCGCCTGAATCGCCGAACTGCTGGAACTGGAAATTGGGCTGGTAAGGCCGCCGCCGTTGGCCAGATTCACAGCAAGCGTGGCGCCAGAGTTGAGCGATAGCGCGCCGCTGGAAGCCACGCCGCTGGTAAGGCCATCGCCGATCTGGAGCGTGCCGCCATTAACGGTCACTCCCCCGGTGCTGTTTCCAGTCAGGGTCAGAGTCCCGCTCCCTGACTTGAAGAGAACCACCGCGCCGGTTCCGTTGACAATGTTTCCGGAATAAATGGAAGTGCCGCTCGCCACCGCCGTTGAGAGCGTGGCAGTGCCGCTCACACTGTTCGTGAGCAGAGTTCCAGCCGATCCACTGAGCGTGCCGACTGCGACACTGTTCCCGTAAAGATCGAGCGTGCCGCCGTTGATGGTCAGGGAGCCTGTTCCGAGCGCGTTGACGTTCCCGGTTCGCAAGGTTCCGCTGCTGACGGTTGAGCCACCGGTGTAACTATTGCTGCCGGTGAGCGTGAGCGTTCCCGATCCGTTCTTGGTAACGCCGCCGCCCGTGCTGGTTGGGTCTTCCACAATCGGCACGGAGACAGTGCTGCTGAAAGTGCCTGAACCGAGAACGGCCCCTCCAGCCCGCACATAGGCGTAACCGCTGCCGGACATCAGATTTCCATTCGCTCCCGCCGCAATGGCGCCACCATCGATAGTCACCCAGTTGTTGGTCGATCCCAGAATCAGGCCGCCGGTCGTCACCTGACCGCCATTTGCGACCGTGAGCGAGTTGCCCTGGCCGGTGTTAGTCCCGGTAGTGACAGCCTGGCCGATCGACAACGTGCCGGCGTTCATGTTCCACAACGAACCCGTTCCCGTAACAGTGGTCGAACCGCTCACACAGTTGATGTCGCTGTTCAGGGTTGACGACAACTGCCCGCCGTTGGAAATGACCACGCTGTTCGCAGACCGGTTGGAAGCGCCGTTCGAAAAAGAAACAGCCCCCACGTTGGTCACCGTGCCTCCATTGATGTTCAGGGTGCTGCCCCCCCAGCCGCCGCCGTGCATGTTCAGATTGCCGCCACTCAAGTTCAGGGTGGCCCCGGAGGTTACATTCAAAGTGTCATTGCTCGAATCCACGGCGAGCGTCATGGATTTGGCATTCACAATAGCCCCGTTCTGAAGGGTGAGGACATGTCCGCTACCTCCACGCCCGAGTTCAAATTCGTTGCCATTTTGAACGGTGACGTTGTTGATCGCGAACTGATAGTTGCCGGAATTCCAACCCTCCACGACGAAATTGGAGTTGTGCAGGTCCAGAGTGCCGCCCATGCCCGTGCCGCTGCTCGTCAACAGGCCGCTGGTATTCGATGCGTTTTGGCCATTGACGGTTAGATAACTATACCCGTTTGCGGTGGTCGCGTAGGCGTTCATCAATCCGCCATTCTCCAGATAGATGGCGCCGGTGCCGGTCACGGCCAAGGCGGCGGTGGTCAAGACCGCGCCACTGGGGATCGACAGCGCACCCCCCGCAACGGAAACGAGGCCGTTCGTCGTACCCCCAAAAGCAATTCCAGCGCCCAGGGCGAGCGTGCCGCTACTGATGGTCGTGGTTCCCGTGAAGGTGTTCGAACCGGTCAGAGTCAGGGCGCCGGTGCCAACCTTGACCAGAGAACCCGAACCGCTCAGGACGCCGGAATAGGTGGTGTTGGCGTTGTTTTGCCCCGCGGTCAGCGTGACGGCACTGGTGCCATTGACCAGCACGATACTGCCGCTTCCGGAAAGGCCGCCGACGGTTGCGGCGTTGACGCCGAACGTCAGGCCGTTGTTGACGGCAACATTGACGGTGCTGTCGTACGCCCCATTCTGGGCGCCGAGTTGCACCACGCCGGAGTTGATGTTCGTCGTTCCATAAAACTGATTGTTGCCGGCGATAATCGTTGTCCCGGTCCCGGATTGGTTGATGACACCGGAGACCCAGCCGCCGAGGTACCCCGAAAGCGTGCTCGTTCCACCGGTCATCAAATTAACGGCCCCGCCCGTGATGTAAATCTGGCTGCCAAACGTCCCGCTGTTCGCCAGGTTCAGTGCCAGCGTGCCGCCCGAGTTGACCGTCACCGCACTGGCGGTCGCCAGCGCACCGTTGGCGCCGTCGCCGATTTGCAGGGTGCCGCCGTTGACTGTGGTTGTGCCAGTATAGCCATTCGATCCATTCAAAAGCAGCGTGCCTGTGCCGGTCTTGACGAGAGCGATCGCACCGCTCGTGTTTTTGATGGCGCCTGTGAACGTGCTGCTGGCGTTATTGTTGCCAACGGTCAGGGTGTAGGTGCCGCCACCATAGAGATTATTCACCAAGGCATTGGTGCCGCCAGTGAGGGCGCCCACTGTCGCGTTGAAGCCGCGCATGTCCAGGGTCGCCGTATTGGCGCTGCCGCTGGTTCCGAAAACCAAATCGCCACCCGGCAGAGCGTTGTTGTTACCAATCCAGAGAGTGGGATTGGCCGCGGCATTATTGTAATAGCCGTTCCCGTAAGTGCCGATAGTAGTGGCGCCAGCGTAATTATTGGAACCGCTGAGGACCGTAATTCCAGTATTCCAGACAACACCCAGGCTGCCAGACCCGCTGATCTGGCCATTAACCGTGAAGGGAGCGCTCCAGCCCGCCTCAATGAATCCGCCGCTGCCGGTCAACGTTACATTTCGATTTACCGAAAGCGATGGAGACGAGTTGTTGTTTTCAAGCTCCCCTCCGTTCAAAACGATATTAGTGCTTGGGCTGGCGGGCACGGCGCCGAGCTGGGCATCGCTGGTAATTTGCAGGACGCCGCCGCTGATCGTAGTCGTGCCGGAGTAGGTGTTGGCGCCGGTGAGAGTCATCGTGCCAGTGCCAGACTTGGTTAAACCATAACCGTTGCCGGCATCGCTAATCACGCCGGAGAACGTCGTGCCGCCGGCCGCGTTCGCCGTCACGTTGACGGTCTTGCCCAAGGTTACCGGCGCCGCGGCGGTCCAGGCCCCGGAAGAGCCGCCGCTGCTGGTCGTGGCAAAGTCGTTGTTCAGAAGCAGCGTGCCCATGGTGCTGTTGATGGCGGAATTGATGGCCACGTCCACTGTGCCGCCATTGATCGCAACGATGTTGCTGATACTGCCGAGCGCGGACGCATTGCCGAGCCCGAGCGTTCCGGAATTGAGAATGACGCCGCCGCTGAAGCTGTTGGCCCCGTTGAGGATCAGGTTGCCGGTGCCGTTCTTAATCAGCGAGCCAACGCCCGAAACGATGCCAGAGAGCGTCGTGGCGCCGGCTCCATCCACCGTCAAGGCGTAGCCACTATTCGTCACCGCGCCGCCCACGGTCAGACCGCCGAAACCAGCGGAAACGATGGTGCTGCTTCCCGTGAGGTTGACGGTTCCCGTGGAAGAACCCGCCGTGGAACCGCTGTTCAAGAGCGCTCCGCCGCCGTTGATCCCGTTTCCGTTGAGGATCAGGTTCTTATTGACCGCATGTCCGTTGAAATCGAGAGCCGCTCCCAAGTTGACGGTGACCGAGCCGCCGTTGGAGGTGCCGAAGGCTCCGCTGGTGGTGCTCACGGAGTCCACTCCCGCCTGCGCCAGTCCGGCAACGATCGAAGTCGCGCCGGTATAGGTGTTGGCTCCCGCAAGCAGCAGCGTTCCCGTCCCGTTCTTCGTGAGGTATCCCCCGCCACTGCCAACTAGGGCTGAGATAGTGAGCGTTCCCGAGCCCATCGTGTGCAGAATGGTTTCGACTCCCGACGCGCCCACCTGGCCGTCTTGGATGGTGAAATTGTTCCCGCCCAGCATCAAGAGCCCCTTTTGCGTCAGAGTGAGAACATTGGACGCGCCGCCGAGATCCAGGAAGTTTGCTCCCGTGGCGTTCGTGGTGTCGATGGTCAGAGTATTGGCCGAGAAGCTGCCGCCCATCTTTGTGAGATACGGAGAGCCCGTGGAGGAAGAACCAGCCGGACTGCTAATGAAATCGGTGGCAGAAGCGCTGCTGGCGACGGCGAGTATTGTAAAGGCCGTCTGCCGTTGCAGAGCCGAACCGGTGGCTTTGGCAAAACCGGTGCCGGTGGCGTCCTTTACGGTGGCGTAGCCCAGGGTGCCCGCCGCCAGATTCGCAGCCACAGCGCCGCCCGCGGAAAGATCGACGTTGAGAGTGGCGCCCGCGTTACGAGTGACGCTGCCGCTGAAAGTCAGGGTCGTGCCGGCGCCACCGTTCGGATTGAGCACAATGCCGCTGCCGGTGTTGGCGGCAAGGGTCAGGTTGGTCAGCGTCTGGGAAGTGGTTCCCGTGGATTTACCCAGAATGCTCAGGCTGCCGCCGCCCAGAATCAGGCTGGTGGAGTTATTGAGCAGATTGGTGGGGGTCGCGAGATTGCCAAAATCCAGTTTCAGCGTGCCGCCATTGACGGCGGTGCTGCCATTGTAGGTATTGACCGCAGTGCCGTTGAGGGTCAGGGTACCCAGACTCATCTTGACGAGCGCTCCAGTACTGTTGGTGGAGGGAGTTCCGCCGTTGGAGATGAGCCCCGAGAGGGTGACATTCTGGCCGTTGGTGTCGATGACCGCGCCGGTGATGCCGCCGCCAATGACGATATTGCGCGCACTGGTGAACCCCACGCCGGAGGCTTGCAGCGTTACATTTGCCCCGAAGCTCGTGGACCCGAGGAAGTTGAGGTTGCCCGTCCCCTGCCCTAGCGCGTTCGCGTTGCCCACCGCGAGAACGCCCGCATCCAGATAGATGGGGCCGCTAAAGGTGTTGCTGCCGCTCAGGAGCAACGTGCCCGCGCCGAACTTGGTCAGGCCGGTGGACGCGCCATCGTCCGCAACGGTCGCGGAAATGGTGGAAAGGTCGCAGGCACCGCTGTTCTGGCCTACGCCGATCCAGAGATCCTGGCCAGATGGCGCCTTCAAGGATCCCGTGCCCGTAATATTCCCCGCACCGGTGAGTCCCTGCCCCAGGATAATCCCACCGGACTCCACCGTGAGCGTTCCGTTGAGCTTGAGGGTCTTGGCGACATTCGTCGTGAAAACAAGGCTCTGGGTGGTCCCCGTTGCCAGGGCGGTGTCCAGCGTGAGCGTGGTGTTTACACCCGACGCGTAAGTGTCGTTGGTCATTGTGGCGCCCCCGAAAACACCCGAGACTGCGGGTACAAGTCCGAATGCGGCGCCGGTACCGACAGCGCCGATCAGGATTGCATTGGATCCGATGCCGATCACGGAACCGGCAGGCGTATTGACAAAGGCTGTCGATTTATTGCCGCCACCGCCGCCTGAATTGTAAATGCCGCCCGGGAGGCGGGTGTAATTAACTCCGAAACCGGTGATATTTAAGGCGCCAATGGAGCCGGAGAAGACGCCGGCATTTGCAAAGCTATACCCAACCCCGACGGTCAGGCTGGCGACGCTCGCTTGCTGACCGATGGTGCCGCTGCTGATCCGATTTACATAGAGTGCGCCACCGCCATTGACGCCGCCCAGCGTGACACTGGCGGCGGGGTTGATGCTGCCGGCCGGGCCGTTGGTGTTGTCGCCCAAGTTCAGTGTTGCCCCCGTAACCGTCAAACCCGACGTGTTGGCCAGGCTGCCAGCCGTGCCGTTGACGGTCAACCCGCCGTTCGCCACAATCGTCGCGCCAGTGTAGGTATTGCTGCCGGTGAGGGTCAGGGTGCCGATGCCGGATTGCGTCAGGGAACCCGAACCGCTCAGGACTCCGGAATAGGTCGGGCTGCCCGTATTGCCGCCCACGCTCAAAGCCACCGGCGCGCCGCCGGCGTCGGTCAACGCCAGGCTTGAAGAACCGCTCAAGCCGCCGAAGTTGAAAGCGCCGATCCCGCTGTTGAAGACCAGTCCGTTGGCGACCGAGCTGGTAACGATGCTGTTCTGCACCGCATTCGCGCCGGCCAGAATCAGCGTGCCGCTGCTAATCGTCGTGGCGCCGGTGTAGCTGTTGCTGCCGCTAAGCGTCAGGGTGTTGGAGCCGTTCACAGTCAGCGTTCCCGTGCCGTTGATTGTGTTGGGGCAAGTGCCAGAGTTGATGACCGGAGTGTAGACCAGGGCCGCGTTGTTGGTGATGACGCTGGAGGAGGGAAGCACCCCGTCGGCGATCTGCAAGATGCCGCCGCTAATGGTGGTGGCGCCGGTGTAGGTGCTTGTTCCCGTCAGAGTCAGCGTATTGGAGCCCAACTTGGCAAGGCCCGCCGCCATCGTGAGGGCGTTGCCGTAGGTGCCGCTCAAGTTGGTCGTGTCGAAAGCAAAGGCGGTCGTAGTCGCGCCGAAGGTTGTCTTTCCAAGGAGCGTTACGACATCGGACGCCGCGTAATCCGAAGCGCCGCCGAAGTTCACGGCCAATGTCCCGGCATTGTTGACCGTGATCGCGCTCGTGGTATTTAACGCAACGACCTTCGCCGATTCCAGGGTGCCGGCGTTGATCGTCGTCGCGCCGGCATAGGTGTTGGTGCCCGTCAGCGTGAGGGTTCCAGAGCCGTTCTTGGTCAGGCCGCCGCCGGTGCTGGTTGTGTCCGTCACAATCGGCACGGAGACCGTGGTGTTAAAGCCGCCCGAATCGAGAATGGCCCCGCCGCTGCGAACATAGGCGTACCCGGACCCTGAAATCAGGTTGCCGGCCGCGCCCGCCGCCAGGGTGCCGCTATTCAGCGTGACCCAGTTGTTGGTCGATCCCAAAATCAAGCCGCCAGTCGAAACCAAACCGCCGCTAGCGATTGTCAGCAAGTTGCCCTGGCTGGTGTTGCTCCCGGTGATCACCGCCGCGCCGATCGTCAGGGTAGCGCCGTTCATGTTCCAGTAGGAACCTGTCCCCGTCACGCTGACCGTGCCGCTGACGCAGTTGATGTCGCTGTTCGCGGATGACGACAACTGGCCGCTGTTGGAGATGACGATGCTTTCCCAACCGCGAGTGGCCCCATCAAAAGTAACGTTACTCACGTTGATCACATTGCCCCCATTGATATTCACAATGTCGGCGTTTCCACTGCCCCCGTGCATGTTGAGAGTTGCGCCGCTCAGGTTCAGAATGGAGCCGGAATTGACATTGAGAGTGTCGCCGCTGGATGCATCGACACTTACGGTCATCGATTTTGCGATCAACTGCGCTCCGTTTTGGAGAGTGACGGTTCGGGTGCCGCCGCCACGCGCAAGTTCAAAATCGTTTACATTTTGAACGACCACGTTGTTGAACGTGAACAAAGCGCCGTTGGTATTGTTCGGGGTTATATAAAGACTGGAACCGTGCAAATCCAACGTACCGCCGATGCCTGTGCCGCTGCTGGTCAACGTGCCACTCGTGCTGCCAGCACCCATCAAATTCACCGTCGCACCGGCCACCGTGTTGATCAGCCCGCCGGTTTCCAGATAAATGGAACCGGCGCCGATCACGGAAATCGAAGCGGAGGTGGTTACCGTCACACCGTTGGTGACGGACAATTGCGCGCCGTTGTTCACCGCCAGCGCGCTGGCGGTTCCGCCGATGGCCGCACCCGGGGCGAAGGCCAAAACGCCGCCGCTGACCGTCGTGGTTCCTGTGTAATTACTCGAACCGGTGAGCGTCAGCGTGTTTGCGCCGAGCTTGGTGATCCCCAGGGTAACCGCGCCGGGATTTGACATGACACCCGCATAGGTTCCGCTCCCGGCGGTGGTATCGATTCCCAAAGCCATTCCCGAGACCCACGTCACAGGTCCTCCCTGCCCGCCAATGCCACTCAGCATCCCCCCAATACTGCCCGCGCCCGATGTCCCGGTCGTAAACTGACCCGAGCCGCCAATGGCCACCGCCAGACTCCCTCCGCTGACGCCAGTCGCCGTGCCGGAAGCCGGCATCGAGTTCGGTGTCGTAAACTCCAAGGCGCCGGAGCTGGCGGTGCTTCCGCCGCTGTAGCTGTTGGAGCCTGAGAGGATGCTGACTCCCCCGGCATTGATATTGTTCAGTCCCCCGGTACCGGTAACCGAGCCAGTAATCATGAGGTTGACACCGTTGGGGTTGAGGCTCACGGTTCCGCTGACGGTAACCGGCCCCGCAAATGCGTCGTAAGACGAGCTGCTGCCACCGCCAATGTTTGCAAGGATGGCGCCGCCGACGGCAACGACCGGGGCGATCAGTGCCTCGGGGCTGGCCAGGGTGCCGCCCCCCCAGAAGCCCAGCGTCGCGCCGTTGGCAACATTGAAGGTGGTGGTAGCGGTGGTGTTTCCGTTCTCAAAATAGACGCTTCCCTGCTGCACATTGAACGCGGAAAGGGTGTTGTTGTTATTGAGGTCGGTCCACAAGCTGCTCGAACCGGCGCCGGTCTTCGTCAGGGCATAGTTGTTGCCGACAAGACCCGCGTTGAGATCCATACGGGCGCTGCCGCCATATGCGGCGTTCGCGGCAAGGGTGAGTTTGACGCCGGGGCTGCCCGAGTTGGTAATCACCGCGCCCTGGCCCGTCGTGCCGCTGCCGGAAATAACGACCATCGCATTCGTCGGAGCGTATCCATTGAGGTCCAAAGTCGCGCCGCTGGCAACCGTGGCGGTTCCCGAACCGAGAGCCGTCGTGGTTCCCGTCCGCAGCACGCCCGCATTGATCCAAGTGCCGCCGCTGAACGTGTTGTTGCCGTTGAGTATCAGAGTGCCCGTGCCCGAGTAACCCAGGGCCGCAGCGCCGGAGAGCACGGAGGCGATCGTCGCCGAACCGGTATTGACGGCGATGCCGGTGGTGCCGGAAGCGCCGAGACTGATGGTTCCCCCGGTCAGGGTGTAATAATTGTTGGCGAACGTAATGCCCGAAACTGTTGGGTTCGCCGTGCTGCTCAGCGTAACGGTGTAGGCCGTGGCGCCGCCTGTCCCAACGCCGAATTGCACCGCGTTACTGTTGGTCCACGCGACCGACCCGCCATTCCACCAATTGCTGGTGGTGGAATCCCACGTGCCGCTTCCATCCGATGGGCTGCCGCCGCCTCCGTTCCAGGTGTAGGTCGCGGCGGAGCCCGCAAAGTGCGGCGCCAGGATGTAAACGCCGGTGACTGAAAGAATAAAGGCACTGGACTTGGCCTTTTTGAGGCCGCGCGCAAGGCGACCGGAGGATTTCAAGAGGAAGGATGAATGTGTTTTCATGGATGTCAGGTTGGTTCGGGTCAGGAGAATGAGGATTGATGAAGCTTAGCAGGATTGGTGGAAAAAAGAGCAGACGGGCGGCGCGCCGAAATCGGCACAGAGAGCAACGAGGAAGGGGGGCATGCGTGTGGTGAAGTGCTGGAGGATAACTTATAACAGACTAGACCTGTTTTGGACCCATACACAAGCATATGTATCCACCAGTTTGCGACAGCCATAACCATCGAAGCTTCCGGATTCCTCAGTGCTTCATGATCCCAATTGCTTCCGTCTTTCCCTATTTTGCGACATCAAGGAAATAGAGAACCACTGCGCCCTCAGGATATACTGCGAACGCAGTGGCAAGAACACCCTCCGTGTGCCGTCGACCCGCGGCCCCAACACGCGTTCGAGTGACGCTTTCCCGCATCCAAAACCCCGCGCCCGTCGTAGCGCAACCGTCAACCAACCAATCTATGTCAGTTCTCGTCGGAAAAAAGGCTCCCAATTTCAGCACCGCTGCCGTCATTGACGGCATGATCGTCAACCACTTCACCCTCGACCAGTTCGCGGACAAGAAGTACGTCGTTCTATTCTTCTACCCGAAGGATTTCACGTTCGTCTGCCCGACAGAGCTGCACGCTTTCCAGGCGGCGCTTTGCGAATTCCAGAAACGCAACGTGGAAGTCCTCGCGTGTTCGACCGACACGGCGGAATCCCACTGGGGCTGGTTGCAGCTTCCGAAGGCGCAGGGCGGTATCAAGGGGGTGCAATACCCGCTGCTGGCCGACGCGAACAAGACGATCGCAGCCGCTTACGGGGTGTTGAACGGCGAGTATGGCGTGGATGAGGAAGGCAGCCTCACCGCCACCAGCGAGATGATCGCCTACCGCGGGCTCTTCCTCATCGACCGGGAGGGAACGGTGCGCCATCAACTCATCAACGACCTGCCCCTGGGGCGCAGCGTGGAGGAAACGCTGCGGATCGTCGATGCCCTGCAATACTTCGAGCAGCACGGCGAAGTCTGCCCCGCCAATTGGATGGCCGGCAAGCAAGCCATGCAGGCCAGCTTCGAAGGGGTGGCGTCGTACCTCGCGAGAAACTAATGTTCGCCGGAATTGTTTGACAACACCCCCGGTTTTCGGTGGCAATCGGGGGCGTTAAACCGATGTTGTCCGCCGAATGAAATTCCCCGAACTCGACTGGAGCCGAATCCAGACCTACTCGATCTCGCAACGCCCGAACAAGGTGCAGGCCGAAGATTTTGCCGCGCCGCACGCTCGGGGCAGCCGGTTTGCGGATTTCATCGCCGGGTTGCCGAATTTCCTGGCCGCGGCGGATTTCAAGTCGGTGGTACGAGCCATCGCCGAGGCGGTGCATAACCAGCGGACCGTCCTGGTGATGATGGGCGCGCACCCGATCAAATGCGGCCTGAACCCGGTCCTCATCGACGCCATGCGCAGCGGGATTGTCAACGCGGTGGCGTTCAACGGAGCCGGGGCGATCCACGATTTCGAGACGGCCTACCAGGGGGGGACCAGCGAGGATGTGCAACAGGGGCTCGATGACGGCACCTTCGGCATGGTGGACGAAACGGGTCGCTTGATGAACGCCGCGTTTGCGTCAGGCGTGGAGGGTGCTTACGGAGCGGGCGAGGCGCTGGGCTGGGCGATGGATGGATTTCCCAACAGGCAACTCAGCCTTCTGCGCACGGGAGTGGAGCTCGGCATTCCGGTAACCGTTCATATCGCTCTCGGCACGGACATCATCCACCAGCACCCGACCGCCAGCGGCGCAGTGCTCGGGGAGGCAAGCTTTCGCGATTTCAAGCGGCTGGCAGGGGTGATCGCCACGCTGGAGGGCGGCGTGGTTCTGAACATCGGCAGTGCTGTAGTGATGCCGGAAGTTTTCTTGAAAGCGTTGACGGTGGCGCGCAACCTCGGCCACACCGTTTCCGTGTTCACCACCGCCACTTTCGACATGATCCGGCAGTATCGCCCGACCGAAAACGTCGTTCGCCGCCCCACGCATCTCGGTGGCAAGGGCCACTACATCGTCGGCCACCACGAATTGATGATTCCGCTGCTGTTCGCGGCGGTGAAGGAAGAATTGACATGAACCGCACCCGTTTCCAACAAATCGCCCGCCGTTTCAAAGACCTGAAAATCCTCGTGATCGGGGACGTGATGCTCGACGAGTTCATCTGGGGCAAAGTGCGCCGGATATCGCCGGAGGCCCCGGTCCCGGTGGTCGAAGTGGACCGCGAGACGTGTTATCCCGGCGGTGCGGCCAACGTCGCGCGCAATCTGCGGGAATTCGCCGGGGAGATTTTCCTGCTCGGGCAGATCGGCACGGGACCGCACGCGGAACGCCTGAAAGGATTGCTGACGGGAGAATGCGTCCGGCTCGATTGCATGGTGGAAGACCCCGGTTGCCAAACCATCGTCAAGACGCGCATCATCGCCCAGCACCAGCAGGTGGTGCGCGTCGATAGGGAGCGGAAGAGCGGCCTGTCCGACGAACAATTCCGGCGGGTTCTCGAACAACTGGAGACGATCATCCCGGAAATCGACGGCATTATCATCGAGGATTACGCCAAGGGACTGCTGACGCAGGCGTTGGTGGATGCCATTGTCGCCCGCGCGCGCGCCGCCGGGAAAGTCGTTACGGTGGACCCGAATCCCGGGAATCCGCTCGTGTGGAACGGCGTGACGGCCATCAAGCCGAACCGCAGCGAAGCGTTCGGCACGGCCCGCGTGCCCGCGAGCGATCCGGTCGACCCGCCGATCGCCGACGCCGCGCTCTTGAGGGTCGGCCAGATGCTGCTCGAGCGATGGAACACGGAGGCGCTGCTCATCACGCTGGGCGAACAAGGAATGATGCTTTTCCAGCGGAACGCAGAACCGTTCCACATTCCGACCCAGGCACAGGAAGTGTTCGATGTCTCCGGCGCAGGCGACACGGCCATTTCCCTGTTCACCCTCGCCCTTTGTGCGTCTGCCACGCCGACCGAAGCGGCGGAAATCGCCAATCGCGCCAGCGGAATTGTCGTCGGAAAACTCGGCACCGCCACCGTTTCGCCAAGGGAGCTGCTGGCCGGCTTCGATCAGCCGTGAGTTTTCCCGCCGTATTTTTCGACCGCGACGGCACCTTGATGGAAGAGGTGAATTATTGCGCCGACCCGGGCCTCGTCCGCTTGTTTCCCGGAACCGGGGACGCATTGCGCCGTCTCCGGGCCCGCGGCTTTCTCATCGTGATCGTCACCAACCAGAGCGGCATCGGGCGCGGACTGCTTACCGAGGCGCAATACCACGCCGTGCAGGCGGAACTGATCCGGCAACTCGGAACCGCTGAGCCGGCCGGCGGACCGCTGATTGCGGCAAGCTACTTCTGCCCGGACGCCCCGCCGTCGCCCTCCCCGCGTCGCAAGCCGGAACCGGGCATGGTCTTCGAAGCCGCGCGCGACTTGGACATCGACCTAACCCGGTCGTGGTTTATCGGCGACAAGTCCGCCGACATCGAATGCGGGCGCCGCGCCGGTTGCCGGACGATCCTGGTGCAAACCGGTTACGGCGGCAAGGAAGGCGGAGAGGCCCCTGCGCCCGCCCCGGACTTCATTGTCAAGGACGCCGTTGCCGCCGCCGAGATCGTGGCGAGGCGGTCAGGGACCACAGGAAACGCTTATAGTGCGAGGAGGTTGCTATTTTCGCTGGTCTCTGGCGGCATGTTCTCGTTTTTTTCCGCGCTGCTGGGGCTTGTCAAGTCGCCTTCGGGGTGCCTTTTCTTCTTTCTTTGGTTCTCGCTGCTCCATTTCGTTTTTACACCGTGGATCAATGGAGCCTTCCATGCCAGTTTCGTGCGAATTGGCCTTTGGCGCACAGGTTCGCAAGACTGAAAAAGAAGCGCTGGCGGGCGGGGCGGTCGTCCCGTATGCTGCGGCGTTGGATGATCAGCGACGACAGCTTTCAGTACGCCATAGAAAACACGAAGGTGTTGCTTGCGCCCGACCGGCGCATCGACACCTTCGGCAGCACCAATTTCCGGTTTCATCTCATCACCGAGCTGATGGACCGGGCAGGAGTGCTGCGCATTCGCGACGGCCGGATTCAAGCCGACCGTCCGCAAATCATCTCGCCCGGCAATTACGCGCGCCTGATGCTGGAGGGCTTCGGTGAGGAAGCGCAAAACTTTGCCGAGTGGCTTGAGAGGCGCCCCGAGAAGCCCGCAATCCTCAAATACGGCTTCAGCTTTCGCAAGCTGGATGTCGTCGAGACCATCGTGCATGGCTCGCAGGAGGAAGCCGTGGACCGGGTGCGCGATACGATCAGCAAGTCCGAAGAGCCGCTCAGCGCGATTATTCAAGGAGTGGACGACGCTTGGGAAGTGTGTCTTTTGAAATTTACAATCGACCTCATCCAGCAGTCTGCCGGGGGGAACATGACCGATTTCCGCAGACGGGGGCTGTTGTAAGATCGCCGTGGGAAAACTTCTCTGGATTCTCAAGACGGTGGTGATCCTGGCGCTAGCCGCCGCAATTTTCGGTTCCGCCGGGTGGTTTGCCTACCAGCTTTTCGTCAAGCCGAACCAGATCCCGGCAGAAGACTTGCACGCACCCGAACTGCCGCCCGACCCTAGCCTGCCGCAACTTGACAAAGCGCTGGCCTTGCAAAAAACACGGAAGCTGGTCGACGCCCGGGCCGCCCTGGAGCAGTTCCTGGACAACTACCCGTTTTCAACCAAGCTCAAAGAAGCCAAGAAAGCGCTGGGACAAATCAATACCGACATCTTCTTTTCGGCGATCCCGGCCCCGGAAAAGATTCAATACGTCGTGCGCAGCGGAGACGCGCTGGCCAAGATCGAACGCAAGCTGAAAACCACACGCGAGATGCTGATGCGCTGCAATAACCTCGACGACCCGGCACGCCTGCGGATCGGCCAGGTGCTGTTGGTCAATCAGCCGGACTTTTCCGTCGTCATCGACCGGAAAGAGCATGCGCTGACCGTTTTAAACCACACGCGTTTTTTCAAGCAATACAACGCCATGAGTTGGAACGTGCCGCCGGTCAAGAAAGGGATGGAAAAGGTGCCGATCCCAGCGCACGTGGGCGAAAAGATCGCGTGGCGTAACGGGGCGCGGGTGGCATTCGGCACGCCGGAATATGACGGCAGCGAGCGCTGGGTGGAAATTGGCGTGAAGGGATACACGCTCTTTACTGAAGGAGGCCAGAAGCCGCCGGGCGGCATCGGGTTTGCGCCGGACGACATGGAAGAGATCTCGACGCTGCTGGCCAAGAACGTGCCGGTGGTGGTTCAATAAGCCCCGTGGTTGTGACAGCGGCGATTTCCCTGCTATACTCCCGGCTCAAATGCCCGACGACTCACAACCGCTCCTGCGTTACCACCGCGAGAATTTCACGACTCATCTCCCGCGTGAATACCGCTACAGCCCCACCCACTGCTGGGCCGGCCTGATGGACGGCGGTGTCTGGCGCGTCGGCTTCACCAAGTTTGCGACGCGCATGCTCGGAGAAATGGTCGATCACGGGTTCGAATTGGAAAGAGGGGCTGCGGTGGCTCCCGGGCAGGTTGTCGGCTGGCTGGAGGGGTTCAAGGCTTTGACAGAAATCTTTTGCATTGCCACAGGCCAGTTTGCTGGGGGAAACCCCGCGTTGCGGGAGGACGCCGGCATTATTTCGCGCGATCCTTATGGCCAGGGATGGATTTATGAAGTCGCCGGCGAGCCGGACCTTCAGTGCGTGGATGCGGAAGGCTACTGCAAGATCCTCGACGCCACGATCGACCGGATCCTTGAGCAAAGAGCCGCATCGTCATGACCGACACGCCGAAAATCCTCTTCTGCCAGTGCGCCAATGCGGAGATCGTTTCCGAGACGGTCAAGACCGCCGTGCTGTGGAATTTGCGCCGTAGCGGCGTACCGTTTCTTTCGATACCGGACCTTTGCGGGCTGTCCGCCCGGCGCGACCCAGTCCTGCGTCGCTTCGCGGAAGGGGGCGCGGTTCGGGTCGCAGCCTGTTACCCGCGGGCGGTTCGCTGGCTGTTCGCCGCCGCGGACGCGGCGTTGCCGGCGGAGGCTGTGGTGTTCAACCTGCGCGTGGAAACCGCCGATGCGATATGCACCGGGCTGGGCGTCGATTGCGGAGTGCCGGAAACGGGATGCGGAATGAGCGTCGCAGCCGCAGAGTCCTCGACTCCCAACCCTCCTTGGAAGCCGTGGTTCCCGGTCATCGACTACGACCGCTGCACCGGTTGCATGCAATGCCTGAGCTTCTGCCTGTTCGGAGTGTATGCGGTCAACGACCGGTCGCGCATCGAGGTTCACAATCCGGAGCAGTGCAAGAATAACTGCCCGGCGTGTTCGCGCGTCTGCCCGGAGACAGCCATCGTGTTTCCAAAACACCGTGCGTCGCCGATCAACGGAGCCGCGGTGTCGCCGTCCGACGCGGTCGGCAAGCCGATGAAGGTGGACATCTCGGCGCTGCTGGGCGGTGACGTGTATTCGCGACTGCGGGAACGAGGCAAGGGATCGCAACGCTTCGCCGGCGACCGCGACCCGGAGACAGCGCTGCGCGAACGCCAACGCTGCCTGGCGCTGGCGGCGGGCGACATCCCGCCGGAAGTTCTCGCAAACCTGCCCCCGCCCGAAGAACTCGCGCGCCTGGCCGCGGTCGCGCAGGAGAGAGCGCTGCAAGTGTACCGGAATTCGGACGTTAAAACTTAGAATCCAATGCTTCCCCAACTCATCTTTCGCACCCTTCGTTCAGTCTCGCCGCGGCTTCTCTGGAAATTTGCGTGGAATTTCGGAATCGGGAATCTGATCGCCGTGGAAAAGTTCAAACGGCGGATCCGGCGCGGCGAGTATTTTCCGCCGTTCCTTCAGATCTCAATCATCAACTCGTGCAATTTGCGCTGCCAGGGATGCTGGGTGGACGTGGACGCGCCGCGACAGGCGATGGAACCCGCCGCCGTCAGCCGCCTGATCAACGAGGCGCGCAAGCACGGCAACACCTTCTTTGGGATTCTCGGCGGTGAACCGTTCCTGCACCCGCAGTTGTTCGAAATCCTCGCGGCTCATCCGGACTGCTATTTCCAGGTGTTCACCAACGGCCAGGCCATCACCGAAGCGACCGCCGGGCGCCTCCGCGAGTTGGGAAACGTGACGCCGCTCGTGAGCATCGAGGGAACCCGCGAGATCAGCGACGGACGCCGCGGCGGGGAAGCTGTTTTCGATAAATCGATGCGCGGCCTGCAAAATTGCATTCGCGCGGGTTTAATCGCCGGGGTGGCGACCAGCGTCTGCCAGACCAATATCGACGATCTTCTCAGCGAAGCGTGGCTGCGCGATCTTGCCCGGTTGGGCGCGCATTATGTGTGGTATTACACGTATCGCCCGGTGGGAAGCCGCAGCAACCCGCAGTTGGCGCTGCGGTCCGAACAGGTCGTGCGGATGCGCCGGTTCATCAGCGAAATGCGGGCGAAAGTTCCCATCGGCATCGTCGATTGTTATTACGACCACAACGGCGTCGCGTTCTGCCCGATGACGACCGGAGTGAGCCATCACATCAGCCCGCGCGGAGAAATCGAGCCGTGCCCGCTCATCCAATTCGCCGCGGACAACATCGCCGATCCTCGCGGCGCGTTCGTGACAATGCGCGATTCAGCGTTCCTGCGCGACTTCCGCGAACTGACCGCCAAGGCGACCCGCGGCTGCATCGTGCTGGAGCGACCGGACCTGGTTCGCGAAATCGTCCTCAAACATGGCGCCCGCGACACGACCGCCCGCGGCACCGCCCTTGCCGAACTGGACGGGATGCAGCCGAGATTGAGTCAGTGGATTCCGGGGGAGGAGGTGCCCGAACAGTTTTGGATGTACCGCCTGGCCAAGAAATACTGGTTCAATGATTTCGGAGCGTACCGGGACGCGGCAGCGCTGAAGGCCGGACCGCAATTGGCCCCCGCGCAGACGCTGCCCAGCAAGCAGGAGCTGGGGTAACCTTTTCCAAGGGCCTCGAAAGGACGAAAAGGACTGAAGGGACGAAAGGCAACCGCGCCAGAGGCCTCCCCTCAGTCTCTTTGGTCCTTTGCGTCCTATAGGCCCCCTTCTTGTCTGCGCGCTCTTTTCAGAGCGGCGCGAAACCCGCTCTCTTTTTCCCATCCCCGCCCCAAGATTTTCATTGATTCGCCCGCAACAAACCGGGGTAATAGCGGTTGAACCAGCACCACGCAATCTCTCTATGAAATCTCGATTTGAACTCACCCTTGGAACGATTATCTGTGCTCTTGTGGCAGGCCGCCTGCCCGCGGCCGATTGGCCACAGTGGCACGGCCCCGCGCGCGACAACATCTCCGCCGAGACCGGCCTGCTGACGGCCTGGCCCTCGCAGGGGCCAACGCTGGCATGGAAAATAGCCGGTCTGGGAGCGGGGCTCAGCGGCGTTTCGATTGCAGCCGGACGCGTGTTCACAATGGGCGACGGCGCGGATTCGAGTTACCTGCACGCGATGGATGAATCGACCGGCAAGCTGCTCTGGTCGGTCAAGGTCGGCAAGATCGGCGGCGGCGGCGGATTTCCCGGGCCGCGTTGCACGCCAACCGTGGACGGCGCCCTGATTTATGCCATGGCGCAGTATGGCGATTTGGTTTGCGTCGATGCCGCCACGGGCAGGGAGCATTGGCGCAAGAACCTGGAAAAAGATTTCAACGGCAAGATGATGTCTGGCTGGGGTTATTCCGAATCGCCTCTCATCGACGGCGAAAAACTGATTTGCACGCCCGGCGGACCTTCCGGCACAATGGTCGCCCTTAACAAGAAGAGCGGCAGCGTCGTTTGGCGCACGAAGGATTTGACGGATAAAGCCAGCTACGCCTCCGCCGTGCTTGCCACCATCGGCGGTACCCGCCAGATCGTCCAGATCACCGACTTGAGCCTCGTGGGCATCGACCCTTTCAACGGCAAGATCCTCTGGAAGGGCGACCGCTTCGGCAAGACGGCGGTCGCCGCATCGCCGGTCGTGATTGACAATCTGGTGTTTGTCTCGTCGAGCTACGGAATCGGCTGCAACTGCTTTGAGATCGATGGTTCCATGGGGCAATTCACCGTAAAGCAGCTCTACGCCAAACCCGACATGGCGAATCAACATGGTGGAATGCTGGCGCTCGGCCAGAACGTATTCGGTTATTCCGACAGCAAAGGCTGGCTGTGGATGGAAGCAAAGACCGGCTCAATCGTTCAGGCGGAAAAGCAGAAGCTGGGCAAAGGCTCCGAGACGCTGGCCGATGGCATGCTCTACCTGCGCGTCGAAGACCCCAAAGGAACCGTGGTGCTGCTGGAACCTTCCGCCACCGGTTGGAACGAAAAAGGGCGCTTCGATCAACCCGAACACAGCGGCAAGAAGAACTGGCCGCATCCCGTCGTCGCCAATGGACGGCTTTACCTGCGCGATCAGGACACCCTCTTTGCCTACGACGTGAAGGCCAAGTAGGCGCGCGCCGCACTCGCACCCGCCCGAATGCCGCTCGCACAGGCCGCCACACCCCGCATCGCCCCACGCCGGGTTCGCCCGCCAAAGCCCGGAATCCCACCCGTGCTGGCGGATCGCCGTCGCGTATTGCAGGCGGTGCGCAATTACGTGGCGGAGTTCAATCCGGTGCCGCCATTGCCGCTGGCCGAGGTGGCGGAACACGCCGCTCGCGTCGTGGCTGCGCTCGGCTGCGATCCCGCCTGGCGGGATTATATCGGCGTGCTGGTGAACAACGAGCTGTGGCGGGAAGCGCTGGCGGCGGTGCCATTCGAACGCCGGTTGTTGCTCCTGCCCAAGTGCCTGCGCGACGACGCGCGCTGCCCGGCGCCCTTCGACGAGTTCGGATTGCTCTGCAAACAGTGCGGGCTTTGTTCCATCCACGATTTGCAGTCTGAAGCGGAACGCCTGGGCTACGCGGTGCTCGTGGCGGAAGGCTCGGCGGTGGTAATGTCGCTTATCCAGGCGCACAAAATCGAGGCGATCGTCGGCGTAAGCTGCCTCGGCGTGCTGGAACGGGCGTTTCCGTTTATGGAAGCGGCGGCAATCCCCGGCGTCGCCATCCCGCTGCTTCAGGACGATTGCATCGATACCACCGTGGACCTGGACTGGGTTCGCGACTACCTCCACTTCTCCCGCGACGACAGCACCCGCCGGTTCGATCTCGAAGCGTTGCGCCATGAGGTGGACCGCTGGTTCGATGCTGCTTCGCTGGAGCGCATCCTCGGTGAATCCACCGACCCGACCGAGCGGATCGCCCGGCGCTGGCTTGCGCGCGGCGGCAAACGCTGGCGCCCGTTTCTCACCGTCGCCGCCTTTCGCGCGCTGGCGCCGGAGTGTTGCGAACCGTTTTCCGACGATCTAAAGCGAGTGGCGGTGGCTGTCGAATGCTTTCACAAAGCGTCGCTGGTGCATGACGACATCGAAGACGGCGACATGGAGCGCTACGGCGAAAAGACGCTGCATGAGGACTACGGCGTGCCGGTGGCGTTGAACGCCGGGGATTTGTTAATCGGCGAGGGTTACCGACTGCTGGCGACGATCCGCCTCTCCGACGAGCAGAAGACGGCGATGATTCGCGTGGCCGCGGAAATGCAGCGCCGGCTCTGCTGCGGACAAGGCGCCGAGCTTTCGTGGATGCGTTCCCCCGCCCTGCTGGGTTTGAAGCAGATCCTGGAAATGTTCCGGCTCAAGACAGCGCCGGCGTTTGCTGTCGCCTTGCATCTGGGTGCGCTGTTTGCGGGAATGGAGACGCATCGAACAGTCGCCGCGAGCCTGACGGCGTATAGCGACGCGCTGGGAATCGCGTACCAGATTCGCGATGACATCGAGGATTTCGACGCGGTTGAAGATGGAGACTGCGCACGGCTCCGTCCGAGCTTGGTTGCGTCCGTGGCGCTTGAACAGGCGCGCGATGGGGAAATCCGGCAAGCCCTTGAGCGCCTCTGGCTGCGCCGAACCCGGGATGCCGCTGAAACGGCGGAACTCCGCGCCCTGTTTGACACCCTGCAAGCCGGGGAACGCGCGCGCATGCTGCTGGAAAGCTACAAAGAGGCGTCTGTGCGTTCGTTAAGCGAGCTGGAAAACCCGAACCTGAAAGGGATGCTGCGAAGGGTAATCGGGAAAATCTTCAATGAAATGGAGATCGAGGGATGGTGCCGGGAGGTAGCGGCTGAACGGGGGGTCGAAGCGCGGAACCCAAGAGAATGAGCGCGGGATGCCGCATCTCGCTCGGGATGGCTCTTGCGGCCTGGTGGCGGTCGCGGTTCTCAACCTTTCATGAGGACATGCTGCGGACCACGCGACGGGCTCCCCGGTTACTGGGGAGTTCCACGTCGCTTATACGCGGTTTCCTGTTGGACCGGCAGAATTCCGACGGCGGCTTCCGGGGTCGCGCGCCAGAGAGCGATTTGTACTACACGGGATTCGCCTTGGACGGTTTGCTGGCGTTGAATCGGGGAACCGCCAGTGAAACGGAAAGCGTCCGGAATGCGATGTTATCGGCCAGAGCTTACCTGGCATCGTTTGGCCTCGGCGATGGCCTTGACCTGGTGCATCTGTGTTGTCTCGCTCGCGGGCATGCGGCGCTGCGGCTCGCCCGGATATGCCCGGTCTTCATGGCAGCGGACCGAATGTCGCTCGCGCGGCAAATCGAAAAACACCGTTCCTCCGACGGCGCCTACCACCCCCTGCCCCGCCAGTCGCGCGGCTCCGCGTATGCCGCGTTTCTGGCCGTGGGCGCTTATCAGGATTTGCGTTGCTCCATTCCCCAAGCCGCCAGGCTCGCCCCCGCGCTCGAATCGCTTCGAACGCCCGATGGGCTTTGGGCCAATGCCACGCCGGCTTCCGCCTCGCCTGGGCTCAATCCCACAGCCGCCGCGCTTGCCGTCCTGGGGCAACGAGGCATGCTCAATACGGAACGCGGAACCAACGCCGCCGAATGGCTCATGGCGCAGTGGCACCCGATGGGCGGATTCCTCGCCTCGCCGTTAACCCCCATTCCCGATCTCCTCTCGACCGCGACCGCGCTTCACACGCTAACCTCGCTCGGCGTTCCGATCTCCCTCATCCGCCGGCAATGCCTCGACTACCTCGACAGCCTCTGGAACAGCCACGGCTCATTCCACGCCCACTGGCAGGAGGACGAACTGGATGTCGAATACACCTTTTACGGCTTGCTCGCCCTCGGGCATCTTGCCTGATGCATCGGCGCTTTTCATTGGTGAAAGAGAGTTCGGTGATTTGTTGAAATTCGGCCCCGATCACGCGCACGTCGTTGCGGCACCGCGCCCAGCTCACACCTCCATCTCCCCAAACGAATCGTGAAACACCTGCCGCGGGTTGAGCTTCAGGAATTCGGCGATCTCGGCGAGGAAGTGCTTCGCGAACTGATCCAGCTTCTGCCGGCCCACGCCGGAAATCCGCGCGAAATCGGCTTCGGTTTGCGGATAGCGGTTCGCCATTTCGCGCAAAGCAACGTCGGAAAAGACAATGTAAGCGGGCACGTCGAGATCGTCGGCCAAGCGGCGGCGCAACGTCCGCAACCGGTCGAAGAGGATTTCATCGCACGGAATATCCCCGGCGCGTTTTCCGGTCTGCGGCTGCGGCGCGGGCACGGGTTCGGCGGTCTTGGTCAGCGTCACCTTCTTGCGCGACGTAAGCGCAGCCATGCCTTCGGGGGTGATTTCGATTTTTGGAAATTCGTCCACGGTCTGTCGGAGGTGCCCGAGCCGCATCAACTGCCGCGCGATCGCCTGCCATTGCGCGCGCGGCACATCCTGTCCGATTCCATACGTGGAAACCTCGTTGTGCCGCCACTTGCGGACCCGCTCGGTGTCCGCCCCGGTGAGCACCTCGATGATGTGATTCAGTCCGAATCCGTAATTGGGCCCGGTTTTCTGCCGGATGCGAACCACGCAGGAGAGCAGCTTCTGGGTCAGGACAGTCGCGTCGAACATGTCTTGCGGAGCCTGGCAATTATCGCAGCCGTCGCACCCGTCGCCCGGCCATTTTTCGCCAAAATAGGAGAGCAGCGTCGCGCGGCGGCACGCGTGGGAGTCCGCGTAATGCACCATCTGGTCGAGCTGCTCGCGGGCGATCCGCTGCTCCTTGACCGTCGGCTTTTCCTTGATGAACGCCATCTGCTTGATGGCGTCGGCCGCGCTGAAGAACAGCAGGCACTCGCTTGGCAGTCCGTCGCGTCCGGCACGCCCGGTCTCCTGGTAATAGCCTTCGATGTTCTTGGGCAGATCGTAATGGACAACGTAGCGCACGTTGGGTTTGTTGATGCCCATGCCGAAGGCGACAGTCGCGGCGATCACCCGCACTTCGTCCCGCAGGAACAACTCCTGGTGTTCGGTTCGCTGCTTGGCGGTGAGGCCGGCGTGATACGTCAGCGCCCGGATGCCGTCGTCGGTCAGCCGTTGGGCCACGCTCTCGGCGCCTTTGCGGCTGAAACAGTAAACGATCCCGCTTTCGTTGCGCCGTTTGCGGACGAAACGCAGGAGTTGGTCGTAGGGCTTGCTCTTGGGGGCGACCCGGTAGGTCAGGTTCGGACGGTTGAAGCTGGCGACGTAAACAGACGCGTCCTTTAGACGCAACTGCCGCACGATGTCGTCGCGCACGCGCTGGGTGGCCGTGGCGGTCAGCGCCATCACCGGAACGTCGGGAAACCGATCGCGCAGGGTGGCAAGCTGGCGGTATTCCGGGCGGAAATCGTGGCCCCATTCGCTGATGCAATGCGCTTCATCGATGGCGATCAGGCCGACATTCCAGCTTTGCAAATCATCGAGCATCCCGGAGAGCATCAGCCGTTCGGGCGCGGCATAGAGCAAGCGGAACTCGCCCTGGTGCAGACCGCGCAACCGGTTGCGCCCCTCGCCTTTTCCGAGCGATGAGTTGAGGAAGGTGGCCGGAATCCCGCTGGCCTGAAGCGCGTCCACCTGGTCTTTCATGAGCGAGATAAGCGGGGAAACCACCACGGTCAACCCCGGGTTCATCAGCGCCGGGAGTTGAAAACAGAGCGACTTGCCGCCGCCCGTCGGGAGCAGTGCAAACACGTCCCGCCCGGCCAGCGCGTCGAGGATGATCTCCTCTTGCAAGGGACGAAACGCGGAGAAGCCGAAGGATTGCTTCAGGGTATTCAGCAGTTGCTCTTTCATGCGGATTGGCCGTAGCCGTTCGCTCGCCTGCTATTCATTTCATCGGAAGGGGGGTGTTCGCAAGATAAACCAAGGCTCCTATCTGTGTTCATTCGTGAAATCCGTGGTTCATCGGTTTTTGTGCGCTCCAAGGAATTGCAGGTTGCGCAGTGCGTCCGCTTTGGGCAAATAAGAAGCGAAGCGTTTCATCCGATGGCAAATCTCATTCTCAAGAACGTGTGCAAAGCCGCCCGCGCGGAAGGCGCCGCCGCTCTGCGCGACCTCAACCTGGAGGTTCGCGACCGCGAGTTCTTCGTCCTGACCGGCCCGTCGTCCGCGGAACTCTCCGCCGTGCTGCGCGCCGTCGCCGGTCTCGACCCGATTTCCCGGGGCGAGATCGCCATCGGGGATCGCCCGGTTCAGGAACTCCCCCCAAATGACCGCGCCGTGGCGATGGTCTTCCGCAGTTACGCCCTCTTTCCGCACCTGACCGTCTCGGGCAACCTGGCGCTGGGACTGCACGGTCGCGGGTTTCCCAAAGCGGAGATCGAGAAGCGGGTCAAACAGGCGGCGGCGCTGTTGGGCTTGGAATCGTTGCTCAAGACCAAATCCCCTGCCCTCTCCGGAACCGAACGACTGAGGGTCGCCCTGGCACGGGGCGTCATCCGGCAACCGAAGGTGTGCCTCCTTGATGATCCGCTGGCGGGCATTGAATCCACGCAACAGGCCGCGGCGCGGACCGAGCTTCTCCAAATCCAGCATCGGCTGCAGGCGACGACCCTTTGCGCGACAACCGATGCCGCGGATGCCATGGCCCTCGGGGATCGCGTGGCGGTGTTCAAGGATGGCTCGATTCAACAAGTAGACACCCCCGCGAAACTGTACGCCGCGCCCGTCAATCTCTTCGTCGCCGGTTTCATGGGCGCTCCGAAGATCAACCTGATCCAGGGCAAGCTGCGGACGCTTCAGTCCGGTCTCTCGTTTAGGGAAGCCGAGGGCGGGACCCTGGAGATTCCGCTTTCCGAGAGGGACGATCTAAAAACGTGGGTGGGCAAGGACGTTATTCTTGGCGTGCGCCCTGAACATCTCCGGATCGCGTCCAACGGGGAAAAAGCGCCGGGTATTCGCATCCAAGCCTTGGTGGACGCCGTCGAGTTTCTGGGCGCAGAGACCCTCTGCACGCTCGGCACCGGCGCTCACACGCTCATCAGCCGAAGCTTTGCCGTGCTTGACCGCGCGGAAGCCGGTCACCGAATGGCATTCACCCTTGACGCTTCCAAGGCGCTGCTCTTCGATCCGGAAACCGCACAGCGCCTCTGAGATGAGCCGATTGGTGGACATCGGATTCGTAGTCGCCCTTTGCAAGGGGCTCCTTGCGGACAAACAACTCCGGCGTACTGCCACCCTGTGGTTGCTGCTCGGCGCAATGCTGATGACCATTGCAGGCGCCCTGCCGCTGGCGGCGTGGCTCACGGAAAGCCCGGTGCGGTTTCTCCTCTACTGGGGCGTTTGCGCCTGGTTTACCATCACCACCATGCTCCTTGCCGCTTACGACATGCTGAGCGTCCGCCGGGAGGCAGTGCGCGAACGGCGGCGGCTGCGCCGGGAGATTTTTGGAGATTCCGATGATCAGGACCCGCGAGACGATCGTTGAACTGGAAGACGCCACCCTGGCGCCATATGCCCAGAAATCGGGTGAATCTGGCGGCCGGCGCCACCCCGAACCGCCGCATGCTTTCCGCACGGAATACCAACGCGACCGCGCCCGGATCATTCACTCGCGGGCATTTCGCCGGCTGGAATACAAGACGCAGGTTTTTCTGAACGGAACCGGCGACCACCTGCGCACCCGGCTTACACACACCATCGAGGTGGCCTCGTTGAGCCGGTCGATGGCCCAGGCGCTCGGGTTAAACGCCGATCTCGCCGAGGCTATCGCCCTCGCCCACGATCTCGGGCATCCGCCCTTCGGGCACTCGGGCGAGGAAGCCTTGAATGACCGCATGACCGGTCACGGCGGCTTCGATCATAACCGACAAAGCCTGCGCATTCTCGAACGGATCGAGAAAAAATATCCGGGGTTCGACGGGCTGAACCTCACGATGGAATTGCTGGAGGGCCTGCAAAAGCACAGCGGAAGCTATCGCGTGCCGCAAAAAAGCGCCTCCGGCAGCGCTGCCGCTCATCCGAGCCCCTCCCTTGAAGCCCAAGTCGCAGACATCGCCGATGAGATCGCCTATTACAGCCACGATCTCGACGACGGACTCGACTCCGGCCTCATTCAACCGGAGCAGCTTGCGGAGTTGGAGATCTGGCGCGAAACCCAGCGCGATGTAAAATCGCGCCACCCGCGCATTCGGGGCCGGGAACTAAACGCCTACGTGATTCGCTGCCTCATCGACCGCGAAGTCGAAGACGCGATACAAACCAGCGACCACGCAATCGCCGAGTCCCGCGTCACATGCGTTGCCGACGTGCGGCAGCACCCAAAGCCTCTCATCCGCTACAGCGACTGGCTCATGAGCGCGAACCGCCAGCTCCGCGAGTTCCTGTACGCAAATCTCTATTTTCACCCGACGGTGAGAACCGTCAACCGGAACGCCTGCGACATGCTGCGCAAGGTCTTCGACGCCTACCTCGCCAAGCCCGACCTGCTCGGCGACGCCACCGCCACCAGGATTTCCCGCGACGGTCTCCACCGTGCCGTGTGCGATTATCTCTCCGGGATGACCGACCGGTACTTAATTCAGGAATACCGGCGAATTGCCTCGTAACGGGAAGAAGAAGGTCCGCAGATTACGCAGATTTTCGCAGATTCTTTTGAGGACGACGGTAGGGATGGCACTCCGTGAGCCTGCCATGAGCGCAGGACAAATTTCTTCTATTATTTGGCCCGCCGATTCTTGCGAAAACGTCGGAGACCGGGCTCTGGGGAGCGCACGCGCCCTCGCGTGCGGCCTTTGGCGCCCCGCCAAAGGCATCTTCTCAAGAAGCTCGCATTCGACCGAGTAACCACGGATTACACGAATGAACACGGATAGGTTTCATCCGTGCCAATCCGTGAAATCCGTGGTTTCGATGAAGCAAAAGTTCGCGTCGGCGAGGGCGCCGACGCCAACACGCGAGGGCGCGTGTGCTCCCCAGAGTTGCAGGCCGACACCGTTTTCTTTCTCCGTGTATATACCCCGGTATACACAGACATCCCGGTGATTACGATCCGCCGGAAGAAATTTGTCCCGCGCCCCGATTACGGCGAAGGCTGGCCGGACGGTGGCGTTGTGCCGCTGCCAGGGCTGCCAGGGCTTGACGCGCCGCTGGGCGACGCACTTCCCGACGGCGAGCTTTCTGTTTCGGGCGCTGTTCCGGTCTCGCCGCCACGCTCCCGTTGCATTTTCTCGCGGAAGTTCTCCATCTGCGAATGCAGTGCCTTGCGCTGCTGGATCAGAGCGGAAACCGCGGCGGCCAGGGCGTCGACTTTCTGCTGACCCGTGGAACTGTTGATCTGCTGCTGGAGTTTATCCAGTTCGGCTTCCTGCGCACGGAATTGCTCCTGCATCTGCTGATGCCACTGTCGCAGTTCTTCGCGGCGTTCCTGTCGAGGTCCCCGTTCGGTCTCCTTTGCGAGCAGGTTGCCGCACGACACCGCGCCTGCAATCACGAATGTTAGTAGCTGAGTTGATTTCATACTTCGTGGTTTCGGCTCGTGGGTGGCGAGCGGTTTGCAAAAGGTGGAAGTTTTTGCCGGGTTTATGAGCAAACCCAGAATTCAAAAACAACTCGCGCCGAGGGCGCAAAGCTCGCCAAGAACGAGACTGAGGATGGGATTCCTGGCGTGCTTCGCAAATTTTGCGCGACCCTTTGAGTTACGGGATCGGCGACGATCCCCAAGGTGTCGCTGGAGCCGGCAGTCCCCTGCCAGTAAAAGGCATTGTTGCTCGCCGTTCCTCCGGCGGTTTCCTGAACTCCGTTGTGGTTTCGTCCGGCGTATCGAACGTCCCAACTTCGACCCTCTTGTTGCAGCAAATAACTCGATAACTTTACAGGGATCCGCACGCTGGTTCGTGCGTATTTTGGCGCTCAAGGAGATGGCGCCGGTCAGGAAAACCCCATGGGGAACAACGGAGGCCGCTTCATGGAGCTTTCAAACAATCGAGAAGCCTGGGCTCCGCCTCTGGCAGCTCTTTGATCACCAGGTCTGCCATGGCTCGGGCGCCTTTCGCGTTGAACTGCGTGTTGTCGCCTTTCTTGTTTGCAAGGCTGGCGCTTGCGTCGCGCCCGAGGTGTTCAACGAGGCTTCTGCTCGATGTGTGCAGATCGATGACCGCAGTTTTCCTTTCCGCCGCGCTTTCCTTCATGGCATCGGCATACCGGCAAAGCTCATCTTGAAGCTTTCCAGCCTCGCCAAAGGTCCGCCGCACCATGGGAGTCACCAAAATGGGGGTCGCCCCGACGGCGCGCGCGTCGTCGATATAGCTGGGGGCGGTGGAATCACAGAAGCTGAATTCCTTAAGAATCCAAAGAATCCAAATGGAAGACCTCTTTCAGCGGAAGCGCCACCGGGCTGTTGTCGGGGTTGGACGGCATGACCGGCTGCATGTGCGCCCACCACTTCTTGCAGATGGGCGTCTCCGCGATGGCGGCCCAGCGCGCTTCGTCTTCGATTTCGGCGAAGGCGAAAAGCTGCCGCGTCTCCGGGTGCAGGAAGATGCTGTAGTTGTGGACGCCGTGGTCCTTGAGAACTTTCTCCAGTTCAGGCCAGATGGGGGAATGACGGTGCTCGTATTCCTCCTCGCAACCTGCGTTAACGGACATGACGAATGCTTTTCGGATCATAATAAGAATGGTTTGTGCGCCTGGGATGCAGAATATTCCACGCGGTGATTATTCAGCTTCATGATTCAGTCACCTCGCAGCGGTTTGAGCGCCTGCTTCGTTCCACAGGTAAATGTCCGGCGTTAGCGCCCGACGCAGTCCCGGACCCACCCAGGTCATTCCCGGTTTCACCGTGGCGTTTTCGGCTCCAGATGCAAACTGCACCACAATTTGGGCGGGCTTGCGCAGATTCAGATGCACGCGGGAGACGGCCGCTTCGGCGGGAACGATCATAATTCGGCCGGCACTGCGTTGCGCGCGGCAGTTCCAGGTTCCGAGGGTTCCATCGGCGCGCTCCAGCACGAAGGCGTTGGGAACGTATTCGGAGGCCATGATTCGGAAGTGTTCGTGGACATCGTTGTCGCAACTCCAGCCCGAATCGCGATGCCCGGCCACCTGGCCCGGGGGCACGCGGTACCAGTCGCTGATCATCGGCAGCCATTGTTCGCCGATCGTCACGGGGACACCCCGGCCCCCGCCAGACTGGGTGGGATCGGGAACAAACTGAGTTGCGCTGACATACGGATCGGGAACGAATGCCCATCGCAAGACGCCCTTGTCCACGTCGATCGCCTGCGCGCAAGCACCCATCGCGTTGAACGCAAGGTTCAGGTAGCGCTCTTCACCGGTTAGCAGGTAAAGGTAGAGAGCCCCGAACTGGCTCCGCATCGTCCAGCCATGCGGCGAATTCATCATGTTCGGCTTGGTGAGAACGTCGTATTGCGCTTCCCAAAACCGAAGCGT
>Ga0316221_1000537_pt1 | contig 48195 bp, 59 predicted proteins | sample TBH18007metaG_FD_206003 | JGI IMG/M metagenome (GOLD analysis project Ga0316221, IMG submission 206003) | Freshwater microbial communities from Trout Bog Lake, Wisconsin, USA - TBH18007 | ecosystem: Environmental > Aquatic > Freshwater > Lake > Hypolimnion/Profundal zone | place: USA: Wisconsin... | reverse complement strand
CAATTACGCCCTTGGGATCAAGGAACCGCAAATCGTGTTTATCCCCGTCAATAACGGGATAACCTAAATAGGTTTCAGGCAAGCCGGAACCGAAAACAACCGCAACATTGAAACCACGCGCTAGCAACGCTCGTGCGTCTTTTTCGTTAGTTTCGGATAGGCTAAAGGTTAAATGGTAATTAGCAGGCAATGGCCTGTCGAACCGTTTAGGGTTTTTCGTATAATCCAGAAAAGGGGCTTCTGGAAACGCTTCCATAATATTTTTATAGATTAGCCCTTCCAAGGTGACGGGAATCCCCTCATAAGCGATATCGGTTGAACCGTTAGGTCGAATGGCGGGCTTTAAACCATTTTTAGCCGCCTTTTTAATGGTTTTACGGATATGCAACGAAAATTCCGCCATATACTCGGCTCGGTTTTGCATGAAATAGCGCGCTTTGCGTTTCCGGCTATCCTTAACCTTTTGTGACATAGCGGCCTGACCGGAATGGTCGCCCAAGCATAGCGATATACAACCCGCGCTTGCATGAGGGGATAGGTTACCGACTCCGCCTAGCTTGTGCGGAGCCATGTAATTGATTCCGTTTAAATAGCCGAAGCCGGACGCTTTGATAGCTTTCGGGCTATCGGTGGACAGAAACTTTTCGAATTGGATTTGCATTTTAGCCCCCGTTAAGAATGAGTATAACCGTCCGGCTCAATTCCAAGCCACATGCTGAAAAACGGAAGCATAATGCAACCGTAACCGCCTCGGACTGTTTTTCTGAATTCACGATAGCTAACCGTCTTTTCAGTCCGGTTATAAATTCGCAATAAAGCGGCACGTTGCGCTTTCGTTGTCTTTATCATTTCAACCCCCGTTGAATTGGTCAACCGCTCGGCTCGGATAGCCGCTCGGCTCGGCTCGTATGAACCGTAAGAATACTTTTATCGAATTAGGAATCGATTTGCAAGCCCCCTAAAGATAAAAACAGCTACTTAGCGAAAGTTTAATCAGCTTTATATATATACAAAAAGGAAACTAGTTTTCGGGCTTGGAAACCTTATTTTTAAAAGCGCGATTTATTTTTTAAAAAGCTATTGCATTAAACAAAAAATTGATTAAATTAGGTTTCAGGCAATGAGGCCTGATTTGAAACAACGGGGTAACGATATGAGCACTCTTACACAAGCAAGCGCCCAATGGGCTAGCCGTCCGGCGGACGAGCGGTTCACAAGCCTTGACGAGATGGCCGATATGATGGAAACCAAGCGGGCGAATAGCCGCGAAAAGCATGTTTCGATCCGTCAAATCGAAGCCATTCCGACTATTGATAACAAGGGGATCGAAATTCACGGGCCGAATGGCGTCGGATATTCACCTAGTCATTGGGCTTTTGGACAATTGGCCGCAAGGGCAGAGGCGCCCGCCGGTTATCTTCGAAGCTTGCCCGCACCTATGGCGGCAGATTGTTTGAACTATGGCTTGAAATTCAAGCGCAATATAGATGAAATCGCGGTATTGTTAGACAAGACGGAAGCGCCAGTTATCAGGGCCGCAACGGGGCCGCGTTATGGCCGTATCTGGAATTCGGATATCGTAAACAAGCTAACGGACGTTTTTGGCGACGGTGTTACGGGCGACTTCACCGTGCCCGCTGAATTCGGGAAAGCCGTTGCGGTTAGCAAAGAAAACACAACACTATTCGCGGGCGACCGTGACATGTTCGTGTTTTTGGCGGATGAAAAGAACCGCATTGAAACCCCGAACCGCAGGAATGGTGAAACGGGCACAATGGCGCGGGGCTTTTTCGTTTGGAATTCCGAAGTAGGGGCGGCTACGTTCGGGGTTCAATCTTTTCTGTTTGATTATGTCTGTTCAAATAGAATTGTATGGGGCGCGCAGGACGTCAAGAAAATCACGGTGCGCCACACAAGCGCGGCCCCCGATAGATTTCTGGAAGAAATCGCGCCCGCCTTGCTATCCTACTCAAACAGTGCTGTGTCCAGCGTCGAAACCGCGCTAGCTAACGCCCGCAACGCCCGCTTTGATAGCGACGACAAGCTAACCGAGTTTCTATCGGCCCGCTTCGGGAAACGTGAAAGCCAAGCAATTAAGGCGGCTCATATGGCGGATGAACAAAGGCCAATTGAAACGATATGGGACGCGGTTACGGGCGCAACCGCCTATGCAAGGGGCATTGAATGGCAGGATGAAAGGGTCGCGGTTGAAAGAGAAGCGGGTAAGTTATTAGACCTTGTGTCGGCTTGAAGCGGCTTAAAAAAAATAAACTAGGGGGGGATTTTTCCCCCCTTTTTTATTGTTTCATTAATCAAATCAGTTTAAACAATAAGGGCGGGCGCAATTGTGCGGGCCGCGTTTCAACGGGGGTTGAATATGACTAAACAAGTTTTATCCGTACAATGGCAAGGTGACGCGGGTCATTCATGGCTAGGCGTTTCGGGCAATGACTTGGCAGCGGTAGGATTAAGAGAAAAGGATTTAAGCCGATACTCTTATTATTCAGGGCCGTCGATAGCGCCTGCTGTCTATTGGCTGGAAGAGGATAGCGACGCGGGTTTCTTTATAGAATACGCAAACAAGGCGGGCTATGAATTGCACTTCCTACCATCAAGAGACACAGAAGGTGATCATCCTATTCGGGGCTTAGATAGATTAAGGGGTGAAAGCCTATTATTCAATGCGAGACTTGAGGCGGCTAAAAAAGCAAGGGCCGCATAAAGGGGCCGCAATGGCCTAGCTATTACATATAAAGACAAGACAGAAACAAAGGGGGGGGGCTTTCGGGCTTCCCCTTTTTCATTGCGCAAGAATGCCAGGCGGATGAATGCCAGGCGGATGATAGCGAGGCAATGCGGATTATGGGGAAATATGGGGAAATATACGGTTACAAGCCCCTCTTTTCTTCCAAGGGGGCGGGGGCGAGCGTAAAAATACAAACGTATCTCCGCGCCTAAAGATAAAAAATTATCCATAGCGCGAAGGATACAAACGTATCACTAGGGGCAGATACAAAAGTATCACTAGCTAATGGATACAAACGTATCCTTAGGAATGGATACAAACGTATCACTAGGCGCTGCCATGCTACGTAAGCATTGGGGATAGCAGGAGACATCGTATAGGGTGCTATGCGGCCACGGTAGGGGCATGGGGATGGTAGTGGGCAGGGGGGGGCCTAATAGGGCGCGGAAAGATAGGCTCGGAAGGAGAGACCCCCACCCCCCCCTTTTTTGCCTTCCCCCCATCCGGAAAGGGACCCCCCATACCCCCACACAAAATCAAAATTTGACTAAGAATAAAAACGTATCCATACCCCAACAAAAAAATAAACCCATGACTAAGAATACAAACGTACAATCATCATCTACCCCACCCCCTTTTTGGGACCCCCCTATACCTAGGTACAATCCGGATGGCGGTGATTGTACCTAACTGGAACTTTGGTACAATCGACAGCAAAAAGCCGCCAGAGTTTCCCCTGACGGCTTGATAGTCTCTCCGGACGTTTGGTACGGGCTATGAATTGCCTATGGGGCGTTTCATTGTCTTAAACCATGCCCCCGTACAGCATGGTAGCATTGTGTTTAACAAAACGGACAAGCCGCAAGCCAAGCCAGAACACAAACCAGTCAGGGCTAATATGGTCAAGATGGTAGGATTTGAACCTACGACCCTCTGCTCCCAAAGCAGATGCGCTACCGGGCTGCGCTACATCCTGAATTACGTATTACTGGGCGGCTGGCTCTTCCGCAGCGACTGGTGCTGGTGGGTTGAGCGTATTGTCGATCTTGGCGTTTAAAGCATCTACGTCGTCGTTGGAAGGGGAACCAGCGTATTTGGCTAGGTTGGTTTCCAATTCAGCGATCTTGGCCTCTGAGGCGGCTTTGAGGGCTTCGTAGTCGGCTTTGAGATTGAGGAGGGATTCTACTTTGTTGATGAGGTCGGAAAAGGACATTGGAGGCTCCTGAGGGTTGCAACGTCCTATCATATCTGATTCAGGGTAATAAATCACTCCCCCTCCTTCATAGCAGCAATACGAATTATCTCATGCTCTGTCTGAAGACGTGAATTAAGCAGCATAATGTCGTATCTTTGGCGGTCGTTTTCCTTCCGCAACCGTTCAATCTCGTCGGCGGCATCAACAATCGTTTTTGGCATAAGCCGTAACGCTTCCCGCAACTGTTCATTTTCCGCCCGCAGCTTTACAATCTCGTCAATCGTAACCTTATCCGCATGGCGGCTATTAGGAGGGTACGGTCCTAACCATCCCTTTTTATCTGTCATTTAGCGGCTTTCTTTTTTAATTCCGCATAATGAAAACAGGTTTCAGAAGGATCAACCTCCAATGCCCGGCGGATATGATAAATGTAATCCCCCGTAGAATTGTTGAAATGGTTGTGCAACCTGTCATTTAAAGGATTCATGCAGTTGCCCGTAACGTCCGGACCCGCCCAAGGACGGAACCATTTGCAATTATCGCAAACCTTATCCAGCATTGGCTTCATCCTTAAAAAACTTTTCCAAACACACTTCGTAATCAGCAATTAAGCGATTGTGTACTTTTTCCAAAGTTTCAAATTTCCGCCGCCATACTTCGCATTGGGTTTCTGCTTCACGCCTTTGATCTTTATGAAACTTGATGGAATCCTTGTATTCTTTGGGTTTTAATCTGGCGGTTAATTCTTCAACCTGATCTTTTAACGCTTCATTTTCAGCGTATAACTGCAAGCCCAAAGCCCCCGCTTGATCGCTTTCCCGAAGCCCCGCCAACCGCGTATGACGAAGTTTATGAACTTCCCGGCGCAGTTCAATAACTGCCCGTGCCAATGATAGGCGGCCAGATGCCCAATATAATGCCCGCCAAAGCCAGTTGTCTTCACCTTCGATCTTTATTGCAACAGACCAAGGATCATAGCCGTCTGAGTTGCCGTAATTTCTCAAATCACTTAACCCGACAATTTTTGGATGTTCATCGCGCATGGATGTACCTTTCATAAGAGCGCCTCAGGTACTTGCATTATTATCAACTTTTGCGATATAGTCAACGCAAAGGAGCCGAGTAATGAAAGCGATCAAGAACAAAAACCGCGTCGTCCCGACTGAAATAACCGAAACAAATCCTAAGGGGGCGGGGCCAAAACGAGGTCGAAAAAGAAAGATTCCTGATGACGATATGGTGCGCCGCACCGTCATGGGCCTCGCTAAACGGGGCAATACAATAGACGAGATCGCAGACATTGTCGGAGTATCCCGTGCGTGGCTTACGCGGGAGTATGGCCATGAAATTAAAAACGGGCGGCAGATCGCAGACGCTCTTGTTGTTGAAAACCTTTACCAGCAAGCCCTTAAAGACACTCCGTCATCTATTAATGCGGGTATTTACCTGACCCGCGCCCGTATGGGATGGAAAGATAAACCAGATACGCAAGAATTTGCCCGCCCAAGTGTTGTTTTCAACTTTGGCGACCTATCTTATGAAGAACGCATTCACCTTATGAACCGCGTAAAGACCAAAATTGGCGGCCCACAAATCATTGAAGGTGAAATTTATGAAGATGAAACCGACGAGTAGCCCAATCTTGCGGGCCAAAACTTTAGAAGAAGCAATTGATCAGTATCCTCAGGACGCCGTCCGGGAATTGGAAAGGCTTAATTTTGAAGAAAAAATGGTGGATTTTGTCGCGGGTGCTTGGAAATACATTGATCCAAACCCCTACCAGTACGGTTGGCATTTGGAAGCGATTGCAGAACACTTACAAGCGGTCACCAGAGGCGAAATCCGCCGATTGGTCATCAACGTCCCTCCCCGCACTTCAAAGTCCTCCATGGTGTCCGTATGCTTTCCCGCTTGGACTTGGTCACAGTCTGAGACGGGGCCATTGTCCGGTCCGCATGTTCAATTCTTGTATGCTTCCTACGCCCAATCCCTTTCCATCCGCGACAGCATCAAAACCCGCCGACTACTGGAAAGCCCTTGGTATCAAAAATACTGGGGAGACAAATACCAAATTACATCCGACCAGAACACGAAAGTTCGTTTTGATAATTCAAAAGGCGGATACCGTTTAGCAACATCGGTTGACGGCGCTCTGACGGGTGAAGGCGGCTCCATTATTGTGGTTGACGATCCGCATAACGCCAATGAAGTTGAATCTGATCTTGTCCGCCAAGGTACTTTGGAGTGGTGGGACCAATCCATGTCCACCCGTCTTAACGATCCTAAGACCGGTGCATATGTCGTTATTATGCAGCGGCTCCATGAATCCGATCTTACGGGCCACGTCTTATCCAAAGACACGGGGAACTGGGTTCATTTATGCCTTCCAATGCGTTTTGAACGCGACCGCCAATGTATCACACAATGGTTCGTTGACGACCGTGAAGAAGGCGAGTTGCTGGTTGAAGGGCGTTTTGGCGAGGACGAAGTCAAAAGCCTTGAAACAAGCCTTGGGCCATTTGCGGCGGCTGGACAGCTTCAGCAGCGGCCAAAACCAAAAGGCGGCGGTATTATCAAACGCGAATGGTGGCGGCTGTGGGATGAAACCATTGCGGGTGCGCAGGGTCTTCGTAAAACCGTGTTTCCCCCCTTTGAATACGTCATTGGTTCATTGGATACAGCCTATACGACCAAACAGGAAAACGATTACTCCGCTTTAACAATATGGGGAATCTGGCACGACAGAGACGATAACCAACGCATTATGCTTATTTATGCGTGGCAAGATCGTCTTGAATTTCCGGAACTGGTTAAAAAAGTGCTTAAATTATCCAATGAATTTAAGCTGGACAAACTTTTAATTGAGTCCAAAGCGGCTGGTTTGTCTGTTGCGCAGGAACTCAGGAACCATTTTGCCCGTGAAAACTGGGGCATTCAGCTTGTAGACCCCGGCAGAGGCGATAAAGTAGCCCGTACTTATGCTATTCAGCATTTGTTTGCGGAGGGGATGATTTACGCTCCAGACTATGAATGGGCTGAAAAGGTCATTGACCAAGCAGAATCGTTTCCACGCGGCGCACATGACGACTTGGTTGATAGTATGACCCAAGCATTGTCACATTTGCGTGTTATTGGTTTTGCGCGTAAACCTGTAGAAATAGTAGCTGAAAAAACTGAATCTATGCTATATAAGTCATCAAAGATTTCGCAACTTTACCCGGTGTAGCCCATGCCATTAGCCCCTATGAACATACGGCAGACCCCCGTTTTGGGTAGTACTCCGGACGATTTTGGCGCAATCGACATGGATATGTCGGCTGAAGGCAATCTTAAAACGGAAGTAAATCCAAAATCTTCATATGTTAAGGTGGAACTTCCTGATGGTTCCGTAACCATTAGTTTTGGTGCGCCAGAGCAAACGGATAATGGCGACGATGATTTTCATGAAAACCTTGCGAAACGGATTAACCCGTCAACGCTTGGGATGATCTCGTCTGATCTTATCCGTTTGATTGAACAGGATAACGAATCCCGCGCTGAATTGCTGGAACAGTATAAAGCTGGCCTTGATTTGCTGGGGACCAAGATTGAACAGCCGCGTTCCAACGCTTCTGATGGTTCTACGGCGGTGGAAGGGCAAGCAACTGTCCGTCATCCGTTGCTTTTGGAATCAATTGTGCGGTTCCAAGCCAATGCGCGTGGCGAATTGCTGCCTTCTGGCGGCCCCGTTAAGGTTCGTAATGACGGATTGAGCAGCGCCAACATTGACGCACAGGCTGCGGCATTTGAGCGGGACTTTAACCATTATCTCACGGTAACCGCATCCGAGTATTATCCGGATACGGAACGCATGTTCTTTGCGTTGGGTTTTGGCGGCACTACCTTTAAAAAGGTTTACTACTGCCCAATCCGTCGTCGTCCGGTATCGGAGTTTGTCAGCATTCCAGAGATCATTATTTCCAATGCTGAGACAACCGCTGCGACTGCGCAACGCATTACTCACGTTATCAAAATGCCGCCAAGCACCCTAAAAAGGCTGCAACTGGTAGGAATGTACCGTGATGTGCCTCTTTCCAGCGCCCAACCACCCAAAATGAACGTGGTGGAAGAAAAAATCCAACAAATGCAAGGCGTAATACCTAATAACCTTGCGAGTACAGATAACCAACTACGTGAAATCTACGAATGTTATTGTGAATTGGACATTCCGGGATTTGAACATGAAGACAGTGAAGGGCCAACAGGGCTTCAACTTCCATACCGCGTAACGATTGATAAGACCTCAACGGAAATTTTGGAAATACGCCGTTGGTGGAAAGAAGATGATGAACAATGCCTCCGTCGCCAAGTCTTTGTTGATTTTATATTTGTACCCGGCTTTGGTTTTTACGGTTTGGGGCTGCTTCACCTTGTGGGTAACACCACAATGGCGCTTACGGCTGGCTGGCGTATGTGCATTGATAACGGGATGTTTGCAAACTTCCCCGGATTTTTATACGCAAAACAGGCTGGTCGGCAAAATACCAACGAGTTTCGCATTCCTCCCGGCGGCGGCATGCCAATTGATACGGCTGGCGGTCCAATTCAGTCTGCCGTTATGCCATTGCCTTATCGTAGCGTGGACGGTCAGTTCCTGAGCCTTATCCAATTAATGGAAGCCAGCGGTCAGCGTTTGGCCTCCACAACGGAAACAAACGTCGGTGAGGGCAATGCTGAAGCTCCGGTAGGTACAACCATTGCGTTGATTGAGCAGGCCCAGAAGGTCATCTCTGCGGTTCATAAGCGCATGCATGCGGCCCAAGCCCGTGAGTTTAATTTGCTGAAAGATTTGTTCCGTGAATGCCCTGAAGCATTCTGGGAAAATAACAAATATCCATCGTATCAATGGACGCCTGAAACGCTGACTGATGCTTTGGATAACATCAACCTTGTTCCAATGGCGGACCCAAACACACCATCTCAATCGGTTCGCATTCAAAAGGCTATGGCAATTAAGCAATTGCAGCAAGCCAATCCTGAATTGTATGATCCACGGAAAGTGGATGAGCGTATTCTTACGATGCTTGGCATTGAAGATGCGACGGATTTGTTTAATCCTCCAATGCCGCCTCAAGCCGCTCCTCCTGATCCAATGATGATTGTTGCGCAAGCCAAGATGATGGATGCGCAAAGTCGTCAGCAAGAAGTCCAAATTAAAAAGGTTGAGGCTCTGGCTGATATTCATCACAACAATGAAGATCGCGCCAGTAAGGAACGTATTGCCAGAGGTGAACAGGCTCCATCAGGTTTGCATGACCCAGAAATGATTATGGCTCAAGCAAAAATGATTGACGCGCAAGCAAAAATGGCAGAAGTTAAAGTTAAGGAAGTAGACTCGGCGGCTGATGCTCAGAACCGTACTAAAGACAGAGAAAGCAAAGAACGGATAGCTATGTTACAGCTTGCCCGTGAAATTGCAGTTCACCCAGAGAGCGCCTCTCAGGCTGAACAAATAGTAAAACCTGAGGTTAAGGAATTGAGAGACAATTCCTAATTGATGCTGGACGCAGCACGGAGCAAGCAGATGACGCATTACAAGAGCGAAGCCAAGTCGGCCTCTTCCGCTAAAATGAAGCGGATGGGTTTGCACAAAGAACACAAAACTCCTACCTTTGATGGGTTCCATTCTTGGGATGGCGAACCGGGTTTGGACAGCGGCAACGCTGGAAAAATGCCGATTACGAAATCAAAGTTTAAACGTGGCGGCAAAGTTGCCCACGTTGAAGGCAACAAAGCCAAGCATCACCTTGGTAAAAAGCCTCGTTCGCATAAAACTACTGGCGGCCCAATTCCTGTTCCACCACGGCAGGATGATGATAATTATAATCCATATCCATACAAATTAACAAAAGCCCAACAGGCTTATTTGTATAATCAAGAGCATCCTAATGATACTCCAGATTTAGGAACGGCGCGGTCAACAAACGCTCGTGGTGGCATGATTGGTGCAACCCCATCTCAGCGCAAAAAAATTGTTGGCGCATTGGTTTCGCGTAAGAAAAAAGAAGGAATGTCTACGGCTATTCCTAAGGGTTTTGGCGTTCCACGCGATATTAAGGCTCCAATTGGTGCATTAGCCCCAATGAAAAAAGGCGGTCGCGCTCATCATCACCATGAAGATGAAGCAGAAGATCGCGCATTAATTCGCAAAGAAGTTAAACCTTCTGCGTTAAAACATCGTTCGCATAAATACGGCGGTGGCCCAATCACTTCGCAGAACCCAATGATGAATATGGGTGCGCAGGGTCAGGCTTTGAACCCAACCCACATGCACATGAATCCGGGCGCTGTTGGTCAAGGTTTCGGTCAAAAACAGACTTGGGACCCGACTCATATGCGTATGAATCCCGGTGCAATGGGTAATATGCCTCAGGCTCCTGCTCAAATGGGTCCTGCTCCAATTTATCAGAGCAACCCAATGACACAAGCTCCATTGGCACAAACGCCAAATGGCATGTTTAATAAAGGTGGCCGTGTGCAACGCGCTACTGGTGGACGTACTAAGGCTGGCAAAACCAATGTTAACATCATTATTTCGCCGCAATCAGGACAAGGGCAGCAACCTTTGGGCGCTGGTGTTGGAATGGGTCAGCCTCCTGTCCCGCCAATGATGCATCCAATGCCTCCACAGGGAATGCCTCCAATGGGCGGTATGCCTCCTCAGGGTATGCCACCACAAGGAATGCCTCCAATGCCTCCGGGCGGCGGCGGTGGACCGTTCAAAAAGGGCGGTCGCGTAGGAATGCCCAAATATCAGGAAACTGAATATGGGTCTGGCTCCGGACTAGGTCGTCTGGAAAAACGTAAGTGGCCCAAAGCAAATGGGACACCGTAAGGAGTAACATGGCGTCACTTGACTTGCTTCTGTACCGCAAATTGCAGGAGCGTATTGAAGAGGAAAAGCAGAACCTTTCAGAGAGCATTCTGGCAGGTTCTGCACAAAACTACGAGGAATACAAAAACCGTGTCGGGTATCTAAAAGGATTATCCGACGCACTTATCTGGGCGAAAGAGACGATGGACGACATCGTCGGCATTAACCAAAAAGCGAGATAAAATGAAAACTGCTAATATGAAAATGCTCCATGTCGGTGACCCGGCAGAGGAGTTAAAAGTTGCGATTGGTGACATTTCCAAGGTGCAGGTTTACAATAACAACATTCTCTGCGCTGTTTATAAGCGTCCAGAGCGCACTAAATCAGGCATTTTCCTTTCTGACAATACCCGTAAAGAAGATGATTATCAGGGCAAAGTAGTTCTTGTTTTGAAAAAAGGTCCTCTTGCTTTTGTGGATGACGACCGCACTGCGTTTGCTGGTCAGGATGTTGAAGTAGGCCAGTGGATTGTTCTTCGCTCCTCAGACGGCTGGAAACTGAATATTAATGGCGTTCTTTGCCAGATTATTCAGGATGTTAACGTCAAATTGGCTATCCCAGAGCCAGACACAGCGTACTAAGGGGGCATAAATGTCAGATTTAGAAGCAATTGAAGTCACCGTTAAGTCTCCTGTGCCGCTTCCGGTCAAGGATGACTACGATTTAGGTGCTGATCCTGTTGCAAAAACGGAACCAGCAGCAGAACCAGTTAAACAACCGGACGAAGGTGTTGAACTTCTTCGCCGCCAGTTGGATGAAAAACGTCGTGAAGCTGATGAAGCCCGCCTTGCACGGGCGCAAGCTGAAAAGTTTGCTCATGAAGCCAAGCAGGAAGTAAAAACTTACCAAGTTCAGGCTCAGGATAACCAATTAACGGCATTTGTTAACGCAATTGCCAGCTTTGAACGTGATGCGGAAATGTTGGAGCGTGATTATGCTGCAACTTTGGCGGATGGTGATTACAGCAAAGCCGCAAAACTGCAACGCCAGATGTCTCAGGTCGAATCCCGCCTTATGCAATTGGCCCAAGGCAAGGAAGCAGTCGAAGAAAAATTGAATTATGAACGGCAAATGCTTGAACAACAGCGCCGTCAGCCTCAGCCACGCTTTGAACAACAGCCTTCTGACCCTATTGAGGCTCAAATTGCGGCTGTTAAGAGTCCAACGTCGCAAGCATGGCTTCGTTCACACCGTGATGTGCTGGCGGACCCTGATAAAACGGCTCTTATGACTGCTGCACACTACGAAGCGATTGCTAGGAAGATTCAACCTGACAGTCCAGAGTACTTTGCGCACATTGAAACCCGTGTTTACGATGGTGAACCGCAACAAGCACCTATTTCTCAGGTTCGTCAGCGTCAAGCTATGGCGGCTGCACCTGTTTCACGGTCAAATGCTGCTCAAACCTTCCGTTCAGGCCAGACCGTAACCATGACATTGACGCCAGCAGAGCGTGATCACGCTATGGCAATGGATATGACGGATGAAGAGTACTTGGAAGGTAAACTTTATCAGATGAACAAGGGTGCGATGGGGTAAACCATGACAGATCAACCTAAACGTGGACCCGGACGCCCCGCAAAATCTCCAATTATTGAAATGGTGGAAGAAACAATGAACGATTTACGCAATTCAGCCGACACCGAAGTCGAAGCACCTCTTGTTTCCCGTGGTTTGCGGGAAGCTGCCATCCGTGCGGAAGAACTTCGCAACCAAATGCGCAATGATAACTTCGATGCATCCATGCATGATGAGTTTTACATTGACCCACGCAAGATTCCGGAAGGATGGGACTACAATTGGAAGCGTGAAAGCATTGCTGGCATGACGGATCAGGAGCATATGATCGAAATGCGTGGCGTTGGCTGGGAACCAGTTGATGCAAGGCGGCATCCTGAGATGATGGCGATTGGTTATGTAGGTCCAGTACGCCGTAAGGGCATGATTTTGATGGAACGCCCATCGGAAATTACCCGTATTGCAATGGATCGTGAACTTGCAACGGCCCGTGAAGTAGTCGCGTCAAAGGAACGTGCATTGGGCATGACTCCGTCAGGTACTTTTGAACGTGATCACCGCAGGACTGGCGTAAACAAGTCATACGAACCAATGAGTATTCCTCGTTCCTAATAGAAAGGCCCCTTTGGGGGCCTTTTTTATTACCTATTGCAAGGCATCAATTGTGATGCTATGAATATCAGATAACTCCGCTACGCGCCGTAGTGGGCTTCCCCTCGTTGGTTACAAAAAGACGCGCTGTCTTGCATGTAGCCTACCGAAAAGGAGCAACCTATGGCGAATATCTCAGCGCCCAATGGTTTCCAGCTTGCTGGCTTTCTGGACGGGCGTACTGGTTCTTTGGGCCAGTCGTCGTATCAAATTGCTAGCGGTTATTCTTCCAACATTTTCTCTGGCGACCCCGTACAGATTTCTGGCGGCTATGTAATTGCTGGTGCTGCTGGTACTGCCGCAGTTTTCGGCGTTTTCGTAGGCTGCGAGTTCTACAACGCTTCGGTTAACAAGGTGACTTGGTCCCCTTATTGGCCAGCCAGCCAGACCGTTCCATCGGGAACTGTCATCACCGCTTACGTCATTATCGACCCACAGGCTACCTTCAAGGTTCAGTCGTCGGGTCCTGCTGCTGTTACTCAGGCTCAGGTCAATTCGAACATTGACTACGCCGGTAATTCGCCAGCTTCGCCAACCAACACCCAGCTTTTGTCGGGTCAGTCTACGGCTTATGCTAACCAAGCGAACATCAGCACTTCGACCACGTATGCATTCCGCATTCTTTCTCTGGTTACGTTCCCACCCGGTGCGAACGGTACTGATACAACGACGCCTTACAACAGCATCATCGTTGGCTTCAATAACCAGTCTTTCCGTATCACTGCCGGTTCATAAGGAGTAGGCTCAAATGGCTGTCAATCTTAGTCAGATTCGTGACCTTCTCCTCCCCGGTTTGCGGGGCGTGGAAGGCAAATATAACATGATCCCAAGCCAGTACGACAAGGTGTTTGAAATCACCAAGTCGAACATGGCTCTGGAACGTACCGTTGAAATGCGCTACCTCGGTCTTGCACAGTTGAAGACCGAAGGCGGCAATACTCAGTTCGATAACGCCGCTGGCGAACGTTATGTTTACAATCAGGAACATAACGAAATTGCCCTCGGTTACGCGATTACCCGTAAGGCAATCGACGACAACCTTTACAAGGCTCAGTTCAAGCCTACGAACCTCGGCCTGACGGAATCGTTCCATCAGACTAAGGAAATCTACGCTGCCAACGTTCTGAACACGGCGACGACGTACAATGCAGCTATCGGCGGCGACGGTGTGGCACTCTGCTCCACTGCTCACCCTATCGACGGCAGCACAATTGCGAACACGCCTACGGTTCAGGTTGATCTGAACGAATCGACCCTGCTCAACGCAATGGTCGCCATTCGCCAGAACTTCCGCGATATCGCTGGCAACAAGATTTTCGCCCGTGGTCGTAAGTTGATCGTTCCTCCTTCCTTGGAGCCAGTTGCTGTTCGTCTTACGAAGACGCAGCTTCGTCCGGGTACGGCAGATAACGATACTAATGCTATACTGTTTACCGGCGGCGGTTTGCCCGAAGGTTACATGGTCATGGACTTCTTGACCTCCAACTATGCTTGGTTCTTCCTGACTAACATCAAGGGCCTTGTCTATATGGAGCGCGTTCCATTCGAAATGGACATGCAAGTCGACTTCACGACTGATAACCTTCTTGTCAAGGGCTATGAGCGGTATTCGGTTGGCTACTACAACTGGCGTTCGATCTACGGTTCATTCCCAACCTCGTAAGGAGTAGCTTATGTCTATTACAGCAAACTCCGGTCCGTATGTTAGCTTTGGACAGGCTCCATTCGCTGACTATAATCCTGAGGCTGGTCCGTCGTTGTTTTATTCGGGCATGGGTCTTTTAGACCCACGTTCGATTTATACCTACGTACCGGGCCAGAATTTTGGGGCTAACACGCTTGGTTGGCTTGGCGTAGACAACGTTTTGACGTTGAATACGACTCCTCCTGCGGCTTCTGGCGTTGCTATTGCAGCGGCACAGGCCATTACCTCTGGTATGCTCACTGCGGGCATGACGCTTGTTTCTTCTTCTTCTGCCTCCACGGCAGTAGCGGTTGCACAGTCGATTATCCGCGCTGACACTGGTGTTCAGGTCACTGGCCTTTTGGCTCTTGACGCTTACACTTCGGTTACGGGTTACATTTCGAACGGAACCAGCGGTACTGCTGGCAACATTCTGATTGTTTCCACGAACGGCAACCTTCCGCTCACCATCGGAATGACGATTTCTGGCACTGGTATTGCTGCTGGTACGATGATCACGGGTTATGGCCCGACGGTTAACGTATCAAACGGCAATTCGGCGGCTGGCTTTACGGGTTCCTACACGGTTAGCGGCGCTCCTGTTGCGGCTGGTACAAGCGGTTCTCAGCTTACTATCACTGCTGCTCTGGGTTCGGCTACAAACGACGCAATCACTGGTTCGCAGATTGGCTTCGGCTCTGCTCAGACAATTTCGTTGTGGAACCCACAGGCTCTTAGCGCACGGGCTGTAAGTGTTACCCCTGTGTCTGCAACTCCAACTGCAAGCATCACCTTCACCGTCTCTGGGTTTGACATTTATGGCTACCCAATGTCGGAAGTGATCTCGCTGACGACGAGTTCGACGCAGAACACCGCTGTCAACGGTAAGAAAGCATTCAAATATATTACGTCTGTCATCCCTTCGGTAGCCGATACGGTTACTTACAGCGTTGGCACGACCAATATCTTTGGTTTTCCTCTCCGTTCTGACAACTTTGGTGATTTGCTGATTAACCAATCGGCCTCTGTCAACCCTGCGGTTGTCACGGCTAACTCTGGTTATGTTGCGGCGGTTACGACCTATGCAACCAGCACGACAGGCGACGTTCGTGGCACGTACACGTTCACGCCAACACTTGCCACTACCCGTTTCGTCGTTCGCCAAACGGTTCAACCATACAATGTCGGGTCAATCGCTGGCCTGTACGGCGTCACACAGGCATAAGAGGTAAATTATGGCTAAACATCACAGTATGCATGGTGAACACCATGAGCATGATGGCCATCATGGCCATCACATTCACCACACGGTGAAGAAGCATTCGATGCATTCGATGAAGCATCGCGGTCACCATGCAAAGGGTGGCGCGGTGTCGGAAGGCGAAGTGCCTCATGACGACGAACCACGCGACGTTTACGCTGGCGCAAATTCGCCAACCGTTCACGAAGCTGATGAGAAGCACGCTGCCCGTAAGCACGGTGGTCGCGCCAAGAAGCATGCTCATCACATGAAGCATGTTGAAGCACATGGTAAGCATGCGCATCATCGCTTGGATCGTCCTGCCCGTAAGTCGGGTGGCGGCGTTGAAATGCGTCCATTTTCGTCCGCTCACAACGTGAAGACCCCTGCGGGTCGCATGGTGGAGTCGGGGGAGTCGTAAGCCGTTCGCACAAAGCGGACGGCGGTGGCGCAAAATGGATTCAGGGTGCTATCAAGCACCCCGGAGCATTACACCGGCAGCTTCACGTCCCGGAGGGGGAGAAGATCCCCGCCAAGAAGCTGGCTAAGGCGGCGCATAGCGAGAACCCTACCCTCGCTAAACGCGCCCGTCTCGCCCAGACGTTGAAGAAAATGCATTAATTGAAGGGGGGCTACGGTCCCCCTTCTTTCTTCGGAGAGTGAGATGACGGCAGCTTGGACGCGCAAAGAAGGCAAATCCGAATCTGGCGGCTTAAATGCCAAAGGACGCGCTTCTTATCATTCTGAAACGGGCGGCACGTTAAAGGCTCCCACAAAAGATACGCATAACTCCCGCCATCATTCTTTTTGTGCGCGGATGGAAGGTATGCGGTCTAAACTTACGAATCACAAGAATGCCCACGATCCGGATAGCCGGATCAATAAAGCATTGCGGAAATGGGGCTGCTAATGGCTACGAAGCCTTTTTGGGAACATCCCGCTGAAAAAGATGCTCATCACAAGCATTTAACTGCAAAACAGAAATCAACCGCGAAAGCACATGCACGGGCGGCAGGTCGTCCCTACCCTAATTTGGTAGATAATGTAGCAGTAGCACGTCAAAGGGGCAAATAATGACCAGCCAAGCATACGTAATTAATGATTCTGTCACCAAGCGTGGCGTTACAGAACCTTTTGAACTCCAAGTTTCTCGTAGCCAGATTACGGGTCATTCGACCGTAAGCATTTTTGGTTATCAGGCGGCTATCCCAACGACTGGTTTTATCCCAATTTGGGAAAATGCTACGACTTATACCTATCCTGCTTCTGCGATCACGATGACGCTTCTTAGTTCGTCCGCTTCGGATGCTGGTGTTACGGTTTTGATCAATGGTTTGGATGCTAACTACAACCAAATCTCTGAATCGATCACCTTTACGGGTGCTAACTATACGGGGGTCAATACAACCAATAGTTATTTCCGCATTAATAACATGAGTGTTACGGCGGTTCCAACTGCCGGAACTAGCAACATAGGCACAATCCAGCTTCAAAATACGGGCAAAACCATTACCTATGCTCAAATCAACATTGGCATTGGTCGTACCCAATCTGCAATTTATACGGTCCCAAATGGCTTCACTTTTTATTTGAATCGTAGCCAAGGTTGGTCGAACATGGTTTATACCAGCGGTTCGTATGGTACTTACCGCACTTGGACAATTAACTCTGCTGGGGTTAACTCTCTGGTTACGCAACGCCCATTTGTTGCTAACTTTGTTAGCGAACGTTTGTATCCAAATGCATACGCTCAAAAAACTGATATTCAGTGGCAAATGTCGGCAACGGGTTCAGCATATGCTGCTGGCTTTGTTGTTGAAGGTGTATTGGTATCGAACGACGGCACTATCTTCTAAGGATAGACCATGATAACGAGCGGCACTTATAATTTCAATCCGTCGCTTGGCGAGATCGTTCTCAATGCGTATGCCCGTTGTGGCATCCGCAGAACGGCTCTTGTCCAAGAACATATGCAAGATGCCCGCTTTGAAACCAACCTTATGCTGGCTTCATGGGCCAACCAAGGTGTTAACTTGTGGGAAGTTGATCTGGTTACTGTACCATTGATACAGGGCCAGACAACATATGCTGTTGATGCAAAGACCGTGATGATATTGGATGCTTACATTCAGTATAATGGCGGCACTACTTCTCAGTTTGATCGCGTTATTATGCCTATTTCGCGCACGGAATATGCCCAGACACCTAATAAAAATTTAGAAGCACCGCCAACGGCCTTTTGGTTTGACCGTTTGATCAATCCTACGATCACTTTGTGGCCTGTTCCAGATCAAACTGGTGTCTATTCGCTTCAATATTACCGCGTTCATCAAATTCAAGATGCTGAATTGACAGACGCGCAAACCGTTGACATTCCATACCGTTGGTTAGATGCGATGTGTGCTGGCTTGGCAGCTAGGGTTGGGGCTATTTACGCTCCTGAACGCCTTCAAATGCTGGAAGCAAAAGCTGATCAAGCCTACACTGTGGCGGCTACCCAAGATACGGAAAATGTCCCGTTGTATATCATGCCCGGCCTGTCCGGGTATTTCAGGACATCCTAATCATGGCGTTCCGCCCGCATGGTCGTGCATATGCTAACCCAAGTTCACCATCGGCTTGGGGCCGCTGTGACAGGTGCGGGTTTATCTATAACCATCGCAGTTTGCAGTTTCAGTTTGATTACCGTGGCCCACGGTTAACCAACCTCCGGTTTCTGGTCTGCCAGACATGCTACGATAAGCCTCAGGCTCAATTGAAGCCTATTATGGTGTCGCAAGACCCATTACCGATTATCAATGCGCGTCCTGAAGATTATGCTTACGCCAATAGCGGCACTTTGTCTGAACCGGGCTTTACGATTAACACCCAAACAGGCATCCCGGTTCCAAATGACAATGAAATTGTAACGGAAGACGGTATCAACATTACGGATCAACCATTAGGCAAGCCAGCCGATCTGGACCCGAATGCGATTATGCCGTTATTTGGAACCCAAGCATATGACGTATTGCTTCCAGTGCTGTCCATTACCGCCAATGGTACAAATACAGTTTATGTAACGACATCATCGCCACACAATCTTGCTGACAATGCTCAAATTTCTGTAGCTGGCATTACAAACAATGATGCGATGGGTTTTTATAATGCGACTGTAATATCAGCTACTGTTTTCACTTATAATGCTCCAAAAGACATACCTTCTGGTGGACTTTTGGGGCCTAATACACGTATAGTAACAGCGTTGGTTGGTATTCCACCGCAATACACACAAATTCCACAGGTAGGTGCGTAATGGCAAATATTCCAATAACCAATTTACCACCAACCACAGCGGCTCAAGCCAGCAGCCAAGTTCCTGCGGTGCAAGCGGGTACTACTGTTTATCTGACCGTAGACCAGATTGCGCAATACACGCAAACGACGTACCCAATCACGGGTATTACTTCTATTACCGCTCAGTCTCCGTTATCTGGCGGCACAATTACGTCGTCTGGCACGATTGGTTTAACGACCAGCAGCATTACTAATTCGTATTTATCAACGATGGCATCTAACACCATCAAAGGCAACAATACGGGTTCTGCCGCCAACCCAACGGATTTGACGGTTGCTCAAACAATGACGATGCTTGGGGCGGCTCCTTTGGCTTCTCCAGCATTTACAGGCGTACCCACTGCCCCTACGCCTTTAACAAGTGATGCAAGCACTACTCTTGCGACAACACAATTTGTTAAATCGCAAGGTTATGGAACTGGCTCCGTTACATCCATTACGGCTGGCACTGGTTTGTCTGGCGGGACAATTACGACAACCGGAACAATAGCGATTGCTAATACAGGTGTAACGGCGCAATATTATGGTTCTGCTTCGGTCGTTCCGGTTATTACGGTTAACGCCCAAGGCCAAATTACCTCGGCTTCAAACGCTACCATCTCCATCACACCAAGCCAAGTAACCGGTCTTGGTACTATGGCTACGCAAAATGCCAGTTCCGTTGCGATTACCGGCGGCGCAATTGACCAAACAACAATTGGCGCGACCACGCCTATAACCGGCAAATTTACGGCCCTTACGGCTACGGGTAATTCAAACTTTGCAACAATTGCGTCGGGGACATGGAACGGAACGTTTATTTCCGTGAACTATGGCGGGACAGGTTCAAGTTCGGCATCTGGTGCGCGGACAAACTTGGGCGCTGCGGCATCTGGTGCGAACAGTGATATTACCAGTCTTTCCGGCTTAACAACGCCATTATCGGAAATCCAAGGCGGTACAGGGTATAGTTCGTATACTACGGGCGACATTTTATATGCTTCGTCATCTACTACCTTGGCCCGTCTTAATGATGTCGCTACTGGCAATGCTCTTATTTCTGGCGGCGTGGGGCTTGCTCCTTCTTGGGGCAAAATTGGTCTTACATCACACGTCAGCGGTACTCTTCCGGTTGCAAATGGTGGCACAGGCGCAATAACTCTTACGGGTTATCTTGTAGGGAATGGAACTGGCGCTTTCACCGCCGTTTCGACTATCCCAAATGCCGGTCTTACCAACTCTGCCATTACTATTGGTTCGACGTCAATTTCGCTTGGTAGTTCATCAAGCACTCTGGCGGGGTTGACCACCGTTACGGTAACCCAAGACCCGACGTCTGCTTTACAACTTTCGACTAAGCAGTATGTGGACAATACCGTTTCAACGGTTGCCAACACGACATACCATACCGCTGCTGGTTATGCGACGACCGCCGATCTTGGCACGGTAACGTATAATAACGGTACTGGCGGTGTCGGCGCTACGTTGACAAACGCCGGTACTCAGGCTGCCTTAACCATTGATGGCTATACCTTTACGGGTACGGACGTTTCCAATGCTACCCGTGTTTTGGTTAAAAACGAAACATCTGCTGCTTACAATGGTATTTACGTCGTAACGAATCAGGGTTCGGGTTCAACGAACTGGGTGCTTACCCGATCAACTGACTTCAATGCCACTGGGTCTGGCCCTAATTACATTGAAACGGGCGCTGCTGCATATGTCAATAATGGTACGACGAATGGTGCAACGTCATGGACAATGACGACCACGGGAACCATTACGGTTGGTTCTACGGCATTAATTTGGTCGCAGATTTCATCTTCTGGCAATATTCAGGTTTCTTCTCCTATTACCAAAACGGGTAATACGATTGGCCTTGGAACAGTTGGCGTCGCAAACGGTGGAACTGGTTTAACGACATTGACGGCTTATGGCCTTTTGTATGCCGCCAGTACATCTTCTGTTGGACAAATTTCGCCCTCCACAACGGGGTACGCCCTTCTTTCAACCGGCGCATCGTCTGCTCCGGCGTTTGGTCAAGTTTCTTTGACTGCTGGCGTCACTGGTACGCTTCCGGTGGCCAATGGCGGCACTGGTACAGCAACCGCGTTTACCACCGGTTCAATGGTATTTGCGGGGGCGTCGGGTACATATACGCAAAACAACAGCAAGCTATTCTGGGATAATACGAACTTCCGCCTTGGTTTAAACACCGCTTCGCCAAATTCTACGTTAACGGTAGTATCTAATAGCCAATCGACTACGCCACCATCAAATTCGACCCTCCCAGCAGGTACAGATTTGTACATTATGGGTGCAAACTCGTCGAATACCCGTATTACCCAAGATGCTTACGGCACGGGTTCTTATGGTGTTTATACCGCACGTTCTGCTCGTGGGTCTGCGGCTGCTCCAACCGCGTCGCAAGCTGGCGATATCTTATCGCAGTTTACTGGCCGTGGTTATGGCGCAACTGGCTTCGCGACTATTTCAAACGGTTATTTTGCTATTTCTGCTGCTGAAAACTTTACCGATACGGCGCAGGGCGCTTATGCATCGGTATTCACCTCGGCAACGGGCAATAACTCACCAACAGAAGCATTCCGCTTTGGTCCAGCAGGTCAATTGGGTATTGGTGGCGCTACTTATGGCACGTCAGGTCAGTTCTTCCTTTCTGGTGGCGCATCTGCCGCTCCAACATGGACCACCGTAACGCTTGCTACCCTCGGCGGCGTTGTTCCTGTGGCTTCTGGCGGCACAAACCTTACTTCGTATACAACTGGTGACATTCTTTACGCATCTGCTTCCACAACGATTGCATCACTTGCAGACGTTGCTACGGGGTCTGTGTTGGTATCGGGCGGTGTTGGTGTAGCACCATCATACTCGTCCTCTCCTACGCTTACGACCTCATTAACGACCCCACTTCACATTGGCGGTACGACCGCATCGTCCACGCTGACATTGGAATCCACGTCTGGCGCGGGTACGACTGACGCAATCCTGTTTAAGACGGGTAGCCAATCGGAACGTATGCGTATTGATACGTCGGGGAATGTGGGTATTGGGACGAGTTCGCCTTCCTATAAGTTAGATGTAAACGGTTCTTTCAGACAGCAGAATGCATTTGCTTATTTAGGCAATTATAACGCCGGAGCAACTTACCCTACACAAAATTTATCGTTGGGCATTAGCAATAATTTTTCTGCTGGATTCGGCGAAATTAACATTTGGAATACTGTCAATCCATCAACAAATGCCACCACTGGCATACGTTTTATGCAACAGACGGGTGCGTCGTCCTACACTGACATCATGTGGCTTAATAATTCCGGCACTGTCGGTATCGGAGCAATTGCCGGAGCGTCTTCCTATGGAAAATTAACTATAGGCAATGGACAAGCCGATGGGGCGCAAACAGTCCAAAATGCTGGCCTTATGTTCTATAATACTGGAAACTGGGCGCAAGCAGGTATATGGCCGATTGGTGGGTCGGGTTTTGCTGGTTCTCTTGCATTTGGTACGGTTCCATCAGGAAGTGGTGTAAATACTGTTACAGAACGTATGCGTATCGACTCCTCCGGCAACGTAGGTATTGGGACAAGTTCTCCTACTCAGAAATTACAAGTTTCTGGAACAAGTCTCATAGGGTATTTCCAAAGTACAACCGCAGACTGTTTTATCCGTATTGATGAAACGGGTGGGTCAAATAACATTTTGGGCGGCACAAATGGTGTCGGTTATGTAGGAACATCAACCAATTATCCTTTCACCATTCGTACCAACAACACAGAACGCGCCCGTATAGACACCTCCGGCAACGTCAGCATCGGCCCATCTGGAACGTCAACTGGCGTCAATCTGCTTACCAATGCCCAAATTACTGGTGCAACATCGGCATTTGCAAATTTGAACAATGGTGTTGTCCAGTCTGGCGTTACAACTCAATCAGTCAGTTATTATTCTAATATAACATCTGCCGCTGCATCTTTTACTACAAACAGTTCAATTCATTTTTATGCCAACCCAGCAACGGGTGGGTCGGGATCGATAATTTCTAACCAATATGGATTTTTTTCTGAAAACACCGTTGGTACACAAGGCGCAGCTACGGTTACCAATGCCTATGGTTTTTACGGCAACCTTGCCTCAGGAACCAACCGCTGGAACCTGTACATGGCTGGCACTGCCAACAACTATATGGCTGGTGCGCTTGGCGTAGGCACGACCACGGTTGGCGTTGCGGGTTCGATCAATGCCATTGGAGCAATCACGTTCCAAACAACCACGAATAACCAGTCCTACACGACCACGGGCGCAGGCACGATCACGATCTCGTCGGGTACGACGGGTTCGATTAATAATATGTCCATTGGCGCAACCACAGCCTCCACGGGTGCGTTCACAACGCTTTCCGCATCCAGCACGGTATCTGGTACGGGTTTCAGCACCTATCTTGCCTCACCTCCTGCTATCGGCGGCACAACTGCGGCTGCGGGTTCATTTACTACGTTATCGGCATCCAGTACCGTATCAGGAACTGGGTTTAGCACATACTTAGCTTCTCCTCCTGCAATCGGCGGGACTACTGCGGCGGCTGGCACGTTCACGACTCTTGGCGGTACAACAATCACCGCCTCAACCCAATTCACTGGTCCGGGTACTGGGTTAACTGGAACAGCCGCATCTCTCAGCATTGGTGGCAACGCTGCTAACGTGACGGGAACAGTTGCGGTAGCGAACGGCGGAACCGGAGCTAACACTCTTACGGCTAATAACGTTATCTTAGGCAATGGAACAAGTGCGGTACAGTTTGTCGCTCCCGGAACCTCCGGTAACATTTTGACGTCCAACGGTACAACGTGGACTTCTGCGGCTGCATCTTCTGGTTCTGGCCGTCTTATTCGCGCTCCGCAAGTTTTAACAAGCGGAACATCTTACACTACGCCAGCAGGGTGCAATACCATCTACATTGAAATGGTTGGTGGGGGTCAAAGTGGTGCTGGTACCTCTTCCGGTACTGGTTTCGGCGGTGGTGCAGGTGGATTTGTTACCAAGTATTTTGCGGTAACTCCTAGCACGGCATACACTTATGCGGTTGGAGCAGGTGGGGCTAGTGCTGGATCAGCTTCTCAAAATAGTGGTGGTAATACAACTTTCACCGTTGGAGCTACTACTGTGAAAGCGGCTGGCAGTGGTAGTGGGTCGAATGCAAATGGTGATTTTAGTACAACAGGCGGTAGCGGTTTTCCTGCGAGTACTGTTCCAGGTGGGGGTGGGTGTTCTTATTTTGGTGGTCAGACTGCATATGGGTCTGGCGGTGTGGGTGGCAATAGTGGCAATAGTGGTGCTGGATCCGCCGGTGTTATTATTGTTTGGGAGTACACGTAATGTTTGGAGGTCCAATGATGATGGCCCCAGTAAATGGGAATCCGCAGACTTGCGCTCTTGTTCAAAATAGCAATGAGACGGTCGTAAATATGATTGTTGCTGATCCTGCTGTTGATCCAGCACCGGAAGGATACACCATTGTTGGTTTGCCAGAAGGTTCTCCCGTAACATTTGGATGGATTTATAATCCCACCGATGGAACTTTCACCGATCCAAATCCACCCAAAACCATAACTGAGTAATTATATTATGGATTATCAATCAACCATTAATCTGGCGGCGGGTGTAGCGATTGCAGTCGTTGGGTGGCTTGCCCGCGAACTATGGGGCGCTGTGAAAGAACTTCGGCGCGACATAAGTAGCATGCAAGCTAATCTGCCGAAAGAATATGTCTTAAAAGTGGATTTGGACAAACGAATGGCGCATATTGAAGATATGTTCCAGCGGATTTACGACAAACTTGACGGGAAGGCGGATAAGTAATGACCACCACCACAAACAATCTTGCTTTAACAGAGCCAAGTAATGGAGCGTATGTTAATACGTGGGATGTGCCTGTTAATAATAATACGACAATTTTAGACCAAATATTTGGCAATACGACCAGCGTTTCCGTAAATACCAGTACAACGCCATCATTTACAGTTATCCCCGCCCCAAGTACGACGGCGGCTGGCGGCACTTCGCAAGCGATGCGTTTTCTATTGCAAGGGGCATTGGCTGCCAACCAGACCGTTTTGTTGCCTCAATACAATAGCAGCAACGTTGCTGGTATGTGGATTGTAACCAATGCGACAAGTGGCACATATACAGTTACAATTGGTATGTCGAATACGGGTGGAACTGCTGCTATTGGTAACACGATCACTGTTCCTCAAAACTTTAATACTTTGATTTATAGCGACGGTTCGACGGGCGTATATAAGGCAGATGATGGTCTTGTTCAGTTTCCAATCCCTGTCACCCTTGGCGGTACAGGCTTGGCAACACTTACAGCGAACAACGTCATGCTGGGCAATGGAACTAGCCCGCCAAACTTTGTCCCACCAACAACAGGCGGAAATGTTTTAACTGCTGCATTAACGCCTATTTCCGTATTTTTTGGCGGTATCTCTGGTACAACATTGACGGTTTCGGCAGTTTCCAGCGGGACAATTGCAATTGGTCAGGTTGTCACTGGGACAGGCGTCACTGCGGGGACAACTATTACAAGTGGTTCTGGCACAAGTTGGCAAGTGTCGCCTTCACAAACGGTATCCGGCGGGACAGCGCTAACAGGCAATGTGCTATCTTGGGTATCAGCGGCTTTATCATCTTCTGGCCGTTTTATCAGCCAAACCACGATTACAAGCACCAGCACTACAACTTTTACAACCGCATCAAATTGCAACACAATTTATGTTGAAATGCTCGGTGGCGGTGGTGGCGGTGGTGGCGCAACATATACTTCTTCTATCAATGTAAATGGAGGTGGTGGTGGCGGTGGTGGCGGAGGTTATTTAACACAGACCATTTCTGTTTCCCCATCTACTGCCTATACAATTGCCGTTGGTGCGGCTGGAATAGCTGGGAGCGCCGGGTTCAATAACGGAAATGCTGGCGGCAACACTACAATAACAGTAGGGGCTACGACTTACACTGCTGGCGGTGGCGGCGGTGGTGGTGCTGGTAACGGCACAACAAATGGAACGGCTGGGTCTGCGGGAACAACGACCAATGGCGCGACGTTAAGTTTTTCGGGTCTTTCAGGCGGAACTGGCACATTTGGTAGTTCGGGTGTAGCCGGTAGTGGTGGGCAGCCAAATTATATTAATTTGCCCGGCAATGGCGTCGGACAAACGAGCGGACCAGGCCCTTCGGCCACATTATATGGGTGCGGTGGGGCCGGTGGAAGAACATATTCTGGCACAACTTCTGTCGCTGGCGGTGCTGGTTCACAAGGTTACATTCGGATCACGCAGTACACATGATGCAGTTTACATGGACTTTTCCCCAATTCATTGTTGACCCAAATGCTGGTGATTTACCAAATGTGGTAACCGCCATAAATTGGGTTTGCACTGGAACAGATGGCTATGTAACTTCCTCAAATTCTGGTACAGTGAAACTTGGAACGCCAAACCCAGCGGAATTTACTCCGTACAACCAAATTACGCAGGATATGGCGTTTCAATGGGTATCACAATCGATTAGCACAACAGGGGTTGAGGCAGCGATAGCGGCGCAGATAGCACAAATATCAAAACCGCAAATTCAGCCTCAAAAACCGCCATTTTAAGAGGGAAATATGGATAATCTTGAACTTGATCTTAAACTCACCGTCGCTCACATCAATACGGTATTGAAGCATCTTGCTGCGGGCGCATATGCCGAAGTAGCGGACTTGATTGCTCTTCTCCACGGGCAAGCAAAGCCACAAATTGAAGCTGCGGCTTCTGCGGCCCCTGCTGCGCCTGTCGCCGTTGAAACACCAGCGGAACAGCAGCCAGCCGAATAAGGATGAGAAGTCGTGGATTATAACAGTTACGTTCAGCAAATCGCTACGTTGGCAGTTGTTCCCACGACTGACGCCAATTTCCAGATCATTTTGCCTCAGGCAATTAACTATGCACAATTGCGGATGCAACGTGATCTGGATTTCCTGTCTACTCAGGTTTTTGATAGCACCTCATACCAGACGCCTACAACAGGTAACCTTTTAACCATACCTACCGCAGCCTTTATCACGCTGCAAACGATTCAGGTGACCGTAAATGGCGTTTCATATCCATTGGCCCCAGTCGCCAAAGAGTACATCCAGTCGGTATTCAACAGTTCAGCCAGTGCTGGTATTCCATCCGTATTCGCTGTTTATGGCGGTGATACGCCCACGACTGGCAACACAAGCCAGTATATTCTCCTTGGGCCGTATCCTAACGCAGCTTATCCATTAACGTTGACGGGAACGGTTCATTCGGCTCCACTTTCTGCGTCAAATACAAATACCTTTATTTCTACTTATCTTCCAGATTTGTTTATCTGCGCCAGCATGGTTTACATTTCCGGATATCAAAGAAACTTTTCTTCGACAGGCGCTGATCAACAAATGCCAGTCAACTGGGAACAACAATACGAGCAGTTGTTGAAAGGCGCGATGGTGGAGGAGGTGAGAAAGAAATTTCAATCCGTTGCGTGGGGTTCCCAATCCCCTTCTCCATTGGCAACTCCTCCAAGAGGATAAAAAATGTTTTATGTTTATGAACATTGGAGACCAGACACAAATATGCCTTTTTATGTTGGGAAGGGGCAAAAAAAACGTGCATATGATTTAAAAAGAAGAAAAAAACATCATCTTAATATTCAAAATAAATTAAAGTTTTTGGGCCTTGATGTAGAAATAAGAATAATTGAAGAAAATTTGTCGGAAATTGCTGCATTCAGATTGGAGCAATCCAGAATATCCATGTGGCGACATATAGGGTATAAATTGACAAATTTAACAAATGGGGGAGATGGCATCCAAGGATTTAAACATTCTGATCAAACGCGTAAAAAAATGTCAGAATCTGCCTTATTGGCCAATACTCCAGAAGTTCGTTTAAAAAAAAGCAAATCCATGCTTGGTTTGCAAAAAACAGAAGAACACAAAAGAAAGCTATCACTTGCTAATTATGGCAATAAAAATGCCTCTGGGAAAAGAGCGCCAGATTTCGGAAAAAAAATAAGTGCAGCGTTGAAAGGTAAAAAATTAACAACCGAACATATAGCCAATCGCACTGCGTCTTTAAGGCGCAACAATGCGCTTAGAAGGGCTGTATAAATGGCTCATAGCACTTTACGTTTAATTCCCGGCGTAGATGTAATCAAAACGCCAACCTTAAATGAGGCGGCCCTTTCGTCGTCTAATCTTATCCGGTTTATGCCAGATAGGAACCAAATGGGGTTGCCTCAGAAACTTGGCGGGTGGGTAGCTTACCGCAATGTTCCCTATTCTGCGCCTGTCAGGGCTTTAAAGGGTTGGGCCGATCTTAACGCCATTAACCATCTTGCTGTCGGCTGCACAACATCGCTTAACGTCCTTACAAACGGAAGCAATTCTGTTATTACGCCGCAGACAACGGTTACCAATTCTTCGCCTAATTTTTCGACAACAAGCGGAAGTTATACCGTTTCGGTAATTGATTCGAACATAAGTGCATCAAACTTAGATTATGTTTACTATGTAACTCCGGTGTCTGTTGGCGGCCTTATTCTGACGGGTTCTTATCAAATTTTAACTGCGTCAGGGACATCGTATACGATTTCAGCATCTACTCCTGCCACCGCAACTGTTAGCAATGCTGGGGCATCATATACGTTTACGACGGCCAATGGATCATCGATTGTCACCGCATATTTAGCAAATAATACGTATAATCCGGGAAGTGAATTTTACATTGGTGTATCTACATCAATTGGTGGAATAACCCTCTTTGGCCTTTACACGGTTATTGATACCCCGGCCACACTTGGAAGTTTGACTTCCGGGCAATTTACTTTTGCCCCAACCAATACGGCAACTTCAACTGCCGGTCCAACGGCTATCAACAGCGGCAATATCAATTCTGAATTTTTTATTGCTGTTGGCCCAAGCCAAGTTGGAACGGGTTTCGGCGTTGGTGCGTTTGGCTCAGGAGGATTCGGCTCCGGTGTCACGCAACCTTCTGTTCCGGGTACTCCTATTACCGCGACAGATTGGACTTTGGATAATTTTGGGCAAAACTTGATTGCTTGCCCTGTCGGTGGTGCAGTTTATTCATGGACGCCGAATACCCAAATTCAAAATGCACAACTTGTAAGTGGCTCTGCTCCGCTGGTTAACGATGGCATTTTTGTAGCTATGCCAGAACGGCAGGTTATCGCATGGGGTTCGTCCTTTACCCTGCAACAAGACCCTCTTTTGATTCGCTGGTCTGACATCGCGGATAGTACGACATGGATTGCTACCGCCACCAATCAGGCGGGTTCTTATCGCATCGCATCCGGCTCCAAAATTGTTACGTGTATACAAGGCCCACAACAGGGGTTGATTTGGACCGACTTAGACCTTTGGGCAATGCAATATGTTGGCTCTCCATTGGTTTATGGGTTCAACAAAATTGGGTCCAATTGCGGTGCGATTTCCCGTAAATGTGTTGGACAGTTGAATAATGCCATTTTCTGGATGTCCCAGAAGCAGTTTTTTATGAATGCTGGTAATGGCCCGCAAGCCTTAGCATGCCCAGTTTGGGATGTTATTTTCCAAAACTTGAACACGGGAGTCGGTTCAAATGGGATTCCGTATACCCAAAATATCAGATGTGCTGTCAATTCTCAGTTTAATGAAATCACTTGGTACTACCCTTCTGTCAACAGCAGCACAGGCGAAAACGACAGTTATGTCAAATTTAACGCTGCTATCCAGCAGTGGGATTTTGGTTCTCTTGGGCGTAGTGCTTGGATTGACCAATCTGTTCTTGGCCCTCCTATCGGCGCTGGTATTGACAATTATTTATATCAGCATGAAATAGGATACGATGCCGCTTCCGGCACGACGACATTGCCAATGTTTTCGTCCATGCAGACTGGTTTTTTCAGTGTGGCGGAAGGCGATAACATCATGTTTATCGACCAAATTTGGCCTGACATGAAATGGGGAACGTATAGTGGCAACCAAAATGCCACCGTTTACATCACCATTTATTGGACAAATTATGCAACTGATGCCCCTGTAACAACGGGTTTATACTCTGGCTATCCAAGCAACTCCGTATTTTCTGCTACTTTTCCAATGACGCAGTCTACTGAGTATATCTCATGCCGCATCAGGGCGCGTTTGGTGGCGATCAATATTTCGTCCCAAGATACGGGTACGTTCTGGCGGTTAGGTGGCATCAGGTATCGCGCAGCACCGGACGGGAAATACTAATGGTAACGTCTCAACCCTTCGTTTATTTGCAAAATAGGAGGCTGTCATCGCATCCCTAGACGATATCCTCAGCGTTCAACGCAACGGTGTTCAAAGTATCAGTAGCGTTAACAATACAACGCTTAATCTTGCTGGTGCTGCAAATAGCAGTGAAATAGCTGCTACAACCTATTTGAAAACCAATCTTGGTTGGGTTGCAAAGATTTCTGTCATTGTGGCGGGGTCAACGACCGGAATGGTCTATGATGCCAACAGTGTTGCGGGGGCAGTCAACGGGAATAGGCTATACGTTATTGCAAATACTGTTGGGATTCAAACTGTCATGATGCCCGTGAATAACGGCATTGTTATAGTTCCCGGATCAGGCATGATAGTAGCTGTATCTTATAGTTAAACAGGACTATCAAAAAACAAGATTTTATTGTATTTCTAAAAAACATCGGAGGCAGCTATGTCAAACCAGTTAAATTCATATAAATCCGGTGGCAACCCAATTGAAGCTGCCGACAAGATTTCCCGCAAAAAGTCCACGCCATGCCATGTAGGGCCTATTACCATGGCTGTTGGCGGGCGTACTGATCATATTCCAATGAACGTTTTGGAAGGCTCCTACGTCCTTCCCGCTGACATTGTATCCGGTCTTGGTGAAGGGAACACGTTGGCTGGCAGCAAGTTGATCAGCAATATGTTTACATCCGGTCCTTGGGGCGTAAGCAATAAGGTTCCTACCGCTTATCCCGGAACGCCGCCTAGTTTGGGCGAATATGGCCAAATGCAAAAACTCTTTGGCATTGGAAATAACCCTGCTTCAGCAAACTCCGCATCATCGACGTTTTCTCCGACAAAAGCTGAAGGTGGTCCCGTTACTGCTGGTAACTACCGTCCTGTGCCGATTGTCGCTGCTGGCGGCGAATATGTTATTCATCCTGATATTGTCCGCAAACTGGGCAATGGAAGTATGCAAAAAGGCCATGATTATCTGGACAACTTCGTTATTGGCGTCCGGAAGCATCTGGTTAAGACACTTAGCAAACTTCCCGGTCCAAGACGCGACTAGAACCGAGCAAAGTCATTGTAAGGAAAATTTCTGATGGATTACGCCGTAAGATTGGCTACCCCGCAAGACGCAGATAGCATCATGGTTCTTCTTGCATTGATGCATGAGGAAAATGGTCTGTTTGAAATGGACTACGATGCCGTTCGCGACATGGTAAATAATGTTTTGCAGGGTAAAAACGGAATTATCGGCGTTATTGATGGCGAAGATGGCTTAGAAGCCGCCGTTTGTCTGGTTATCGACAAACTTTGGTACGCTAAAACTTGGTGCTTAAACGACGTTTTTAACTTTGTTGCACCGCAACATCGTCGTTCTACGCGGGCAAAGTCCCTAATTTCGTTCGCTAAAAACTATTCGGATATGGTTGGTATCCCATTGTTGATGGGCATTGTTTCCAATGTTCGCACAGAAGCCAAAATTAAACTTTTAGAACGGCAAATGCATAAAGCTGGCGCGTTTTTCATCTATAATCATAATGATGAAAAACAAGAAAACCACGTACAATAAGGGTCAAGACTATGGGTTCAATGTGTGCATCGCTGTTTGGCTCTTCGGCGTCAACAAGTTATTCAGCCAACCCTCAGGTTGAAACTGCATTTACGGATATTTTAAACCGTGCGGCTACGCAATCTAACCAACCATACCCTCAATATACACCCGCTACGGCGGCTCAATTCGCCAATTACAATCCGGGATTGGTTGCTCCTATGGACCCCAATCAGGTCCAAGCGGGTCAAAACATCTCCGGATTACAGGGTTATACTAGCCCATATTTTCAAGCGGCTACAGGGCTTGCTGGGGCTGCTGCTACCCCTATGCAAATGCAGCAGTTTTCGCAACCGGCTATCAATCAGTACATGAATCCGTACATGAATGATGTCGTCAACTCAGCAGTTGCAAACATCAATCAGACCAATGCTCAGCAACAGCAACAAGTTTTGGGTAACTCCGTTCAACAGGGCGCTTTTGGTGGCGACCGTGCGGGTATTGCTCAAGCTGATTTGGCTCGCCAACAAAATCTTTCGAACAACGCGACAATTTCGAACTTGCTTGGTCAGGGTTACTCTCAGGCTCAAAACGAGTTCAATACCCAGCAGCAAACTGATCTGGCAACGCAATTGCAGAACCGCCAGCTTATGGCAAATGCTGGTCTTAACCTTGCGAATCTTGGTACTCAAGGCCAAGCGGCGGCATTGCAACAGGCTCAAGCACAGTATGGATATGGTACTGCTGAACAACAGCAGCAACAGGCAGGTCTATCTACCGCATATCAGCAATACCTACAGCAACAGGCATATCCTTATCAGCAACTCAGCTACTATGCTGGTTTGGCATCTGGTGCGGCTCCTGCAATGGGCGGCACGACGACAGGCTATTCGCCTACTTATAGCCCGTATAATGCACTAAGTGCCATAGGCAGCCTTGGTTCAATCAATGCTGCTGGCGGTTCAGTCGGATCAGGAATTGGTTCAGTTTTAGGCGGTGCTGGTTCAGCAGTACAAAGCGTATTTCCTGCTTTAAACACAGGCGGGCGTGTTAATTACGACAGGGGTGGCCGTACTGGGTACGCTGCTGGTGGAACTCCTGCGACATCTGATTCTATTATTCAGGCTTATCAAAATTACGAACAGCTTGCTGCAAATCCTAATGTTTCGAAAACAGCATTGGATTCGGCTTATCAGAATTATTTAGATTTGCTCCAAAGCCCTTCGACGCCGTGGACAAACGCACCAACATCTACCACGCCAGCATCGTCTTCTTCAGATAGCACTTTGCCTAAAGTCCCCGCATTCAAATTCCCTGAGGGTGGCCCGAATACAGGAAGTGGCGGCGGTGCTAATTTTCATCAAAATATTACGGCACAAAATGCTGAATATTCACCTGATGCGACCAGCAGCAATGGTCCGGTTGGTGGCGGTGGCTATGGCCCTTATGATTCTGGTGGCGGTCAAGGCAATGCATTTAACTGGGGTGGTCCTCTTGGCGGGTTAGTCAGCGGTATTGCCGCAACGCTTGAAGGCACGTCCAATCAGAATAAAACTCCAACGGAAACCGGTTATACAGGTGTTGTTTCCCAAGCGCCTGTGGAATCCGCTAATGCTGCGGCTGCGAGCGATGTAGCCCCTCATTACGTTGGACCAAATACTGCTGACCTTGGAGCATCAACAACTTCTTCTGTTGGCAATAACGATACAACCTCTGGCGTTATGTCAGCTATCCGCCAAGTAGAAACTGGCGGTGTTGCTAATCCAAATACGGCTATTGGTGATGGTGGAAAGGCACTAGGTGCTTTCCAAATGCACGATTCTGCCGCAGCGGATGCGGCTAAATCACTGGGTATAAGTTACGATTCCAGCATGAGAGCGGACCCGACCATCTCGGCGCAATTGGCGCAAGAACATCTTTCTAATTTGTTCAATTACACTGGCTCCGTTCCTGATGCTATCGCTGCTTATAACATGGGTCTTGGGGCTTATAATGCCGCTATTTCTGCTGGTCAGGACCCAACACAGGGTGCTTATACGCAGAAAGTATTAGCTACAGGTTTGGTTGATCCAAATGCGGGGATTTCTCCTCCTATGCGTTATCAAACGCCAGAAGGCGTAGTTGTTAATGCTCAATCGCCATCTGTTCCATTACCTCCTTCTAATCCAGCATATTCCACTGCATTAGCTGGAATCGCTCAACAGCAAACGGCTGATCAGTCTACGGAAAATAATGCTGCGCCAAGTGCTGCAAGTGAAGGCCATAGCCCTATGGGTGTTGTTTCGTCACCTGATTCCGGAAATATTGGTTTAGATCGTTCCGTTGGTAATGACCAAGGCGGATCGTTTGGCGGTCAAGGAAATGGCCCATCTGTACAATCTTCTTCGGATAAATCTGGCAGCTTTGGTGGGCAAGGGAATAGCCCATTCGTTTCAGACCATGAAAGTGAAAAACGCGGCGGATTTATTCGCGCCCATGACCATCATTATGATTCAGGCGGTTATGTTCCGATCAGCATGAATTATGGGATGCCTGATCAAAACACCGTAAAACAGATCGCACAAGATTATGCTGGCTCCGGTGCTGGCGTTCTTTCTCCTATGTTGGAGGCACTTGGTACATCTGGTCTTGTAGGTGCAAACAAAGGTGGCCGTATTCATGCCGCCAATGGTACGGGTATCTCTGATAGCGGTCCTATGCGCCCTGTTGACGAATCTGATCCGGATTCCACTGGTTATGTTCCCGATATGGGAACAACAGATGCAACTGCAAACCAGCCCTTGCCTGATGATTTCCGTGCTGCACCAGACCCATCAAATGTAAATTGGGATAATGTTAAATTATCGACATTTTCTGCTCCAGTAATTCATGGAATTCTTCCCGGTATTAAACACGAATATGATCCTGATTTGGAAAATCGCAATCGTGTTTCCGTCCCGGTTGATGTTACGGATGTCGAATCCCGTAAAAATGCCGGTATCGTTCCTAGTGAACCGGCAACATCTGCGCCTGTTAAAACCCAACCTATTATTCCACGGGTTCGTCCAGATGAAGGTGGCGGTGGATCAAGCATACCTCCTGTTGTTCGCAACAGACCAACTGTCGCTGATCTAGCAGCAACTGGAGATGATGAGGTCGAAACAACAACGCAACAAAATGCATCTGCACAGCGCGTTCCAAACAACGTAGTTGCACAAGATGCTACACGCACGATGTCGGATGCTGCTCAACCCGGATTTGGTTATATTGCACCTCCTCCTATGGATAAGAGGCAGTTGGCTAACATCGCGTTCTGGGCGGCTGGTGCGACTCCGGGAGCGAATATTGGCAATTCCGCTAATGCTTACGCTAACGCCATTCTTGCTGGTCAAGGTCAAGAACGCGAAACTATGACGACACAGGCACAGTCCGCAAAAGATTACGGACAAGCCAATCTTGGAAATGCGACGGCTGGTTTGACCCGTGCTGAAGAAGAACTAAAACGTCTTACTCCAAATCCTTTTGGTGGTAATGCTCTCTTTACAACTGGCACTCCTGAGAACCCGCAATACAAATACGTTGACATGCCACAACCTAATCAGGCTGGCGGCCAACAAGCTGCGGGCGCAACTCCTGCTGGTAACGCTCCTGCGGCACTTGGTGATGTGCTGAATGAGAAAGCCGCAACTTTGGATCAGTATGCTAACTCCCTGAAGAAACAGGTTGGTAATTCAATTTATTCTCCAGATACCGTTAAAAATCTGAAGGGTGAGTACCAAGGTTATGCGGATGAAACCAATAAAGCCGCCCAGATAGCCAATACATCGCTTGGTGACGCCAGCACGATGGCGCATGACCTTGTCGTTGCCCAACAGTATGGTTGGGGTACGATGGGTGCTGGTAGTGCGTTCCGGTTGGCGACAATCCGTGCGGCGGCTACCGCAGCGCGTGTTGCTGGATATAATGTGTCTGATGATCCTGTCGTCGCATCGCAAGAGTTACAGAAGATTGCCCGTTTGATGGCTAATCAACAGGCCGGTTCTGTTTCTCATAACGCTGCCGCACGTACTATTGATGCTACTGAAGCTGCTCTTCCGGGTGCCGCGTTGGAGCCAGAAGCAGCAAATAAGGTTTTCACGAGCCTTATGCGTCAGAACGTCATGGCCCGCGACGCGCAACAAGCCACCAATTACTTTGGTGGGAAAACTGCTCGCATGGGTAACCCTGAACAGGCTATCCAAGCAGCTTATCCACCTGATCAGTATAACCGTGAACAAAATGCCCTTCAGGACCTTATGAGTCCCGACCTAAGCTGGAAGAACGCTAAGGGCAAAAATGTTAATCTGGTTACGGAATTGATGGATGGACATTACACACGCGCTCAATTTGATGCTAAGGTAAACCAATACTACCCAGACGTTAAACATCTTTCCCGTTGGTTGGTGAATTAATCATGGCAACACCTGATTCAAATGCGGACCCATTTGACGCACTGATGCAGCAAAGGATGAGCAATCAGCCCAATGCTGATCAAGAAGCTGCGCCTGACCCATTTGATCAAGCCATGGCTGCACGATTTAATAAACAGGCGGCGTCACCCGCACAGACCGATCCATACGAAGCCAAAATCCAAGCGAATATGCCTGTTGCAGAACAACAGGCAAAAGACCTTGGATACACAGGTGCTATCGCTACTGGCGCAGGTGAAATGTTGGGTGTCGGCCCCGCTCTCCGTGAAGCTGGGACTGACATTGCTGCGGCGGCAGGGTACGGACAAGGCGATACATTCGGTCAGCGCAGGGAAGACCTGAAAGCCCAATACGAAGCCCTTCGTCGTGCTTCCGGTGAGCAATATCCAAAGACACAGTTGGCGGCTGATATTGGCTCCCAGTTCCTCATTCCGTTTGCGGGTGAAATTGCTGGCCCTGCTGCTGGCGCTGCGGAGGCTCTTGGGGCCGCTCCTACTGTTGCGCGTATAGCTGGCATGGGTGTTGAGGCTGGCGCTCTTGGTGCTGGCTCGGCGGCAGAAGAAAAGCTGATTGGTTCAAAGCCTGAATCTGAACAGGCTGATATTGGTACATCCGGCGCTCTTGGCGCTGGTTTAGGTCTTGGGCTTGGTGCTGTCGGTGAGGGCATCGCCAAAGGCGCATCCGCCATTGCTCCTGATTGGATGAAGGCACTGACCGCACCGGGTGACGCGGCACTTACCAATCTTTCCAATTCTCTTCTGCTGGATGAGGCGAACGGCACATCGAAGATGCCTATTGCTGACTTGATCCAAGCGGCAAAAGACGGGCAACCTATTAAGGGTGCTGACATTGGTGGTCCTAAGTTCCAACAGACATTGACTGACATAGCAAAGAAAAACCCTGATGCTGTATCCGATCTTATGGATCAGTTGCGTGAAAGGCTTGCCGATGGCGGCCAACGGTTTGATGAGTTCGCTACGGAGATGAATAAAGGTATTGAACTGAATGCCGCCAAACTTCAGGCTGACGCGGCACAAGAATTTCAGAACCGTAATGAAGCTGCTTGGGCGCCGATTAAAAACCCAGAACTGGGTAAGGGTACATGGCTTCCGCAGTGGGATAACTTGTTGGATAAGCCCGTATTCCAAGATGCGGTTAAAAACGCAGAAGTAAATTTAACCAGAGAAATGGGTCCAGCGTTTAAATCCCCGTTTATGAATACGGGCGATACGCCTATTTCTAACCTTGATTTTCCGCCTGATATTGTTTCGACATTCAATGATTACGGAATCAAAACGTACGACGATTTGACTAAAATCAAACCAATCAGCCTGAAAAGCATGTTTGCCGTTGACCCTGCGGATAATACTGCTGCGGCTAAACTCAGAGCCAAAGCGCAGACGAATGATCTCGTTGATCAGTTAAAATCAACGATTGAAAGTCTTCCTCCGCCTCAGATGGTGCTGGCTGATCCTAACAATATCAATATGAAATATATTGATCAGGTTCGTCGCGAACTCAGTGCGATGCAAGATGCGGCATTCACTTCTCCCGCTGGAACAGAAGGCGGCGTCGGTAAGACGATCAAGAATGTTGCTGGAACTCTTATGGACCCTCTTCGCGATCCAAAGAATGCCAATTATAGCCCTGAACTGGATTATGCGATTAAAAACTCCGCAGATATCTTCGGAGAAAAAGACGCATTTACTGGCGGCCTACGACTTTTGGATAAGGATCGTAACACATTGGCGCAGACCAATGCGTACAATTCTACTATCAATATGACCCCGCAAGAAAAAACCCTTGCACGACAAGGTGTTCTTGCATCGTTGCTTACCAAGACCCGCAACTCGGATGGCAGCTTGAACACCAAAATGCTTCAACGGTACTTTGACCCTAATAACTATACGGCAAAAGCTATTCGGAACATTTTTGAAAACAACGGCTATGAGAAGCTGGAACGGTTCGTAAAGACAGAAGCTTTGTTCCGCAATACGCTTGCGAACTTTGCGAAGGGTGCGGGTAGGAGCGATCCTAACTTATACGGTTCGCTTCAGAAACTGAACCTTGTTCCTACTTGGTTGTACTCCAAGCCAGCAGCAATGGCGCAATACGTTTATAGCATAGCTGACCATTTTATGGGGCAGAGGTATGCAAAAAGGTTGGCTGACAAGTTAGCATCTACCGACATTGAACAGTTTCGTGATGCGCAAAAAATGCTTCAATCCAATCCGCGCCTTCTCTCTGCGATGGCAAAAAATATGATTAGGGTTTCTGCTGCTGCTCCGACAGTAGGCCAGAATTTTGTCCCATCCCGCGCTGCGGGTGGGCGTGTGGGTTATGAAGAAGGTGGTCAAGTAGATTATAAAAATGAATTGCCAGTGGATGTTTATCATGGGACACAACAACCAATATCGCGGTTAGAAGATCGTGGAGATGATTATTCTCTTTCTCGCGGTTTAGGTATCCACGTTGCAAAAGATCCCGCTGTTGCCAGCAATGAGTATTTTACAGCGAGAGGAGCCGATCCTTATGCTGGCGGACGTGTCATGCCATTAAAAATGGCATCCGAAGATAAATTTCATCAAATACACCAGCCATATATTCCAGATATGGGTGTCTTATATCATGACGATTGGGCAATTCGGAATGAAATAATGTCCCATGCATACACGCATCACCCAAATTTATTTGTAAAAGACTTAATGGAACAATGGCACGTACCAGAAGAGGAAGCGCGTAAAGCTCATCATCAACTTACTTCTGGTGAAATGTATCGTGATTCTTCCGGTATCGGCGCTAACAACATGTGGGGGTTTGTTAAAAATTTTGGATTACAACCATATAATCCTGATGATCGTAAGTTTGCCGTACAATCTTATCGCAACCATTTACGCAATCAAGGATATGTTGGTGTAAAATATCAAAACACCGGCTCGTCTGAAACAAAGGGCGCTAAAGATAAAACCGCTTTTATTGTTTTTCCTGAGGACATGCCAAAAGGCCAAACGTTTCCACTTCGTGGTAGGTTTGCAAATTTTGACCCATCTCGGAAACATGAATCTGATTTAGAAGCAAACAAAGGTGGTTTTATAACTCGGCCAAAACGGGCTACTGGCGGGCGCATTCCGGAAGTAGATAAACTGTTCAAGGCCGCCAAACGTACATTAGACGATGGAACCAAGCCAATGCTGAACATGCATGACGACGACATCGTTAAGGCTCTCAGGATTATGCAAGGGCGGGTGTAATGGATCATTTTGACTTATCAAAATTGATCAATATGGTTTTCCCCATTTTGATTGCAGCGATTGGTTGGCTGTTATCTCAAATCGCTACTTTAAATACAAAAGTTCAAGATTTAGAAAGCAAAATGCCTATGCTGATCACGTCTCAGGGTATCCCGACGGATAGTCCTATTTCTGCGGAAGCGCGGTATCATTTGCGTGATGAACTTACGAAAGAAATAAACGATCTTTCGGTTCGTGTTCGCATATTGGAAAAAGTTACGGAGGGAAAATAATGGACCTTTTAAAAAACTTTGGCCCTATCATCGGGGCTGTCGCACCAACGATTGCAACGGCACTTGGCGGTCCTTTGGCTGGGATGGCCGTAAAGGCTCTGTCCAGCGCACTATTTGGTGGAGATGATAGCAAGGGCGCGGACGATATTGCTGCTCTTCTTGGCGGCGTTACACCCGATCATCTTGCCCAGATGAAACAAATAGATGATGATTTCAAAGCAAAAATGGCATCTTTGAATGTCGATTTGGTCAAATTGTCCAACGACAACACCGATTCTGCCCGCCAGATGCAAATTTCCACGAAGGACTGGATTCCGCGTCTTCTAGCAATCTGCGTATCCGTAGGTTTCTTTGGCGTTTTGCTGATTATGCTGTTATACCCCGTCAACCAAAGCCAAGCCTTCACCCTTCTTCTGGGTGCTTTGGCGTCTGGATGGGGCGGTGTGATGAATTTCTACTTTGGTTCATCCGCCGGTAGTAAGGCCAAGACAGACATTCTTGGTCAGGCAATTAACGGAGCGCAGTAATGGCTGCTGGTAATTTTGAACAATGCTTGGCCCTGCTTCTGAAAGAAGAAGGGGGTTATGTAAATGATCCACGCGATCCGGGTGGCCGTACCAATCACGGCGTTACTCAGGCGGTCTGGGAAGCGTTTATTGGCAAAGAAGTAACCGAAACAGATATGCAGAACCTGACGGTTCAGGATGTAGGCCCGCTGTATAGGGCGCAATATTGGGATAAAATACGTGGTGATGAACTTCCTGATGGTGTTGATTATGCCGTCTTTGATTTTGCTGTTAATTCTGGGGTAGGGAGATCCGTCAAGGTTCTTCAGACGATTTTGAACGTCACCATTGATGGTCAAGTTGGTCAAGAAACGATTGACGCCTGTGAGGCTGCCAATGCCCGTGATGTAGCTACTCAGGTATGCGAGAAACGCATGGACTTTTTACAAGGGCTACCAACATGGGATGCTTTTGGAAAAGGTTGGTCTGGCCGCGTTTCTAGGGTTGAAACCATTGCTTTCCAGATGGTAGGATGAAACCCTCTCCCAATGGTGGGAGAGAGTTTTTCCTAACTTAAAAGGGGGATTCCGGATTGGGGTTCCCCTCTTTTTCTTCCCCAATCGTAACACGGTATTTGCAGTTTCGGACAACGTGCAAGTTTGTTCCGTTGTCTTCATAGTTGCGTTCGCTGTCCAGCCAGTTCAGGTCTTTAAGACCCTTGATAGCTTTGGCTACAACGCTTCTTTTCATATGTGTTGCATCCGCTATCGCATGAAGTGTGGCGGTAAATTCACCCGTTCCATAAACTTCCAAAATGCGAAGCATAAGGATTTGCTCCCGCAGCTTTGCGTTTACGGTCCAGATTACCATCTGTTGAGGAGTTAAATCTTCATTCATTTGGCGGTTCCGTTAATAGCGGGGGGTTAGGTATCTTTACTCGCCCAAAGGTTGGATTGGATTGCGACCGTATTTTAGGGTTGGGCCAAGTCCAGATTTCACCAGTTTCATCTTGGGTGCAAACCCACATGAGGTGATGCTCTTCCCCATAATCGATCATAAATAGGGCCAATGCTGACCCCTTAGGGGTCAACACTGGCATGGTGGGGTTGAGTTGGATAATCATCAATGATGATCCTTACCAAGTTCCAAAAGGTGCTTGATATACTGTTCAGTAATACCCTTCACTTTTTTGAATGTCATATCCAGATCATTGGTTTCCAGAACCTCTCTGTTCATCATGCAGATGATGAGCATCAGGGCGATGGAATGAGCGATGATTGCATCTGATATGTTCTTGAAATCTTTATCTTCCTGAACCATCGTCAGGACCGAGTCATTGACATGCTTGGATAGTTCGTCCGCCAGAGGAAAAGCGTGATCGAAGATATTGCCCAATGGGCTATCCGTTTGTTCTGGTGGTGGTCCGTCTGTAAGAATAAAAGCCATTTACTTGTCCCTTCTGACTACTGTGCCGTCCATTTTTCGTTTGAACTCAGATTTTTTACCAAATGGTAGCGGCGTCCTAGATACGTTAACTCCAAGGTGACGTGCTTCGCGCCGTTTAGCCTTTGCAATTGCACCCACGTCATCAGTCGTTTTTGTTCGATGGCATCGTACATGCGCTGGTGACCAATTGCTTTCGCTATCTTCGCCGCCCATCGCAAAAGGAACTCGGTGTTCGACCTCCCATGCTTCTCCAATGCCAATTTTGCCTTGGCATATATGGCATATACCTTTGTGGTCATTGAATAATTTAACCCTTTGTTTTGTTGAAATAGATTTGCGCTTTACCAAGGCGGTAACTCATCATCTAATGCGTCCCTTGCAGGAGGCTGCGGGGCTGGCTGGTGAGTATTTTTGTGAGATGTGCTACCCCAACCGCCAGACGACTGAGGCTTGGTTTCTACGGGCTTTCCAACGTTTCCTGAGAAGAAGGTATTACCTGCCTTGGATGTTTTCTTCCAGAAAGTCAGTTCGTGGTCTTTTCCGTCTACGACAATAGTCCCACGGAAAATAGGCTGGTTGTCCGCAGTGCGCCGCGTATTTTCAAACAGAACGCAATCGCCGTCTTTTTTCTCATATGCCATTTTATTTCACCCAAATATCTGTGAGGTTGAAGCCGATCATCTTCTCCACCTCGTGCAACAGTTCGTATTGATTTATGTCTGGTATCACTTCTTCGACGATCACATCCAAAGCGGCATCGAAGAACTTCTTAAACTCATCCTGACCCATCGCGTTAAAGCTGATGGATTGCGGAACCCACCAAACCTTATCGTCATGGAATCTGACTTGCTCCACGTAACCCAACTTGACCTTCAACCAAAGTAGTAGCTGTTCAGGGCGGCGGTAGGTTTCGTTGTTCTCGCAAATCTTTTGAAGGAGCGCCCAAAAAAACCTGTGTTGTTTGGTGCTTCTGGTCCTCGCAATCGTTGCTGAGAAGTCTTTCCCTTCTGGCAACTCATTCAAGGCTTCCTCATCCACGAGGGAACAAGGCTCCAGCTTGTTCCCCCGACGACGAACGTAAATAACTTCAGCCATTGTCGGAAGTTAACGATGCGCGGTACGCTTTGTAATCCGCTAGGAGATTTTCACGATGGGCAGGGATTAGTTTGCCAATCGCATCCTTATTTTCCGTAGCCCATGCGGTCAGTTCAGCAATCGTGCCGCACATCTTCATGGCGTCACGGGAGATTTCCAAGAACTTTTGGCTATCATCCGGCTTCATGCCCGGCTCCATCTGCTTAGGCTCCGCCTTCTTGGACTTTGCTGCTGGCGTTTCAGCGGCCTGTGCGGCATTGCCATCGTCATCGTCCTCACCAGCTACCCCGACCATGCTAAACAGGGCGTAGCGCCGTGCGTAGGTCATGGCGGAACCCATCTCCTGAGGGCGTCCTAAGCCGCCTACAGGATAGTCAGATTCGATCCATTGCCCCGACTTGTGAGAGATGCGGGTATGGAGGACAATCATATTGCCTTCCGTTACAGACGTGCCTTGGATAAAGCACAGGCCGTGTTTGCCGAAGCACTCACGGATAGCCGTAAGACCATCCGACAAATCCACATACTGAGATTTGAAGTGCGGATTGGTCTTTAGCTTTGGCGGGTTCTTCAGTACGCCCTGAGCCGCTGCGATAGCGGTTGCCAATTCGTTGATTGTTTCACTTGTTCTCATCTTACTCTCCCTTCATGCGCAATGAGCCGCGCTTATCACGTTTAAAACTAATGCCGTAGCCATAGGCTTCCGCTACATCTTCTTCAATCATACCCTTCAAGTTGCTGACAGCTTCGTCGTACAGCTTCTTGCCGGAACTGTTCAGCTTCAATTGGGCGGTAAAGTTTGCCCACGCATTGTTGCCCGTCATGTCCACCTTACGGACAGCATCAATAGGCGCACGAACGTTTATAGTAACTGGCGGGACTTTGTTTTTAACGCAGTCCCAGAACTTTGTTTCCGCTCCGATCAGGATGTCTGCGTACAAAGCATCCAGTGAAACATCAAACTTCTCATACTTCCCATTGCCGAAAAACACAGACAACACCGCCCGCTCCAAGCCACAAACAAGCATGTTGTGGGTCAATTGGGGGTAATACTTGTCCAGAATTTCGTCATCCTTGGCGAAAGCTGACACATGCTTTGCTTCGAAAACCGTTAGGCCATCATCCGTCAACCCATCCAAAGTGCAGCCCATGAATGAATGTGTTGCACTGGTTCTCTGAGTACCGTTATCCGTAACCTTACGGCCCGTCTGCTTTGTAAACCATTGAATGTTAAACGGCTCAGTGAATACACCCATCTGGACGTTCAGGTTATCGCTAAGATCGTCATCTTCTTTTTGACCAGTCTTAACCATCCAAAGGTTCATAAGGTATTCTTCGTTACCACCCATAATGGTGTTAGCGTCTGATCCGCCCAAAAGATTGGCGCGGAACAGTTTCTGTTCTGCTGTAAGTGCCATGATGTTCCCCGTTGTTGTACAATTGTATTTTTAGTGCTAGTTCGATAATTTGTCAACTAGGTTCTTAAAGAATTATAAACTCAGCTAAGTCCTTGTGACATAAGTATTTTTCTTCCCAAGTGTTTTTTTCCTCTTCATAAATGTTGCGAATGACCCACTTTTTTTTCGTTTCGCCCTTGATGATGGCGGCGTGGGTGAACTCATTATTTACGATGAAGTACGCAAACGCATTGTACCGATCTGCTGATGCGACATTCGCGACGATAATCTCATTATATATGAAGCTGTCACGGTCATAAAAAAGCATATTACGACCTTTGACTTCAATGATGTGCTTCCCGTTAACAATTATATCCCCGATGTCTTTGTACTCATCTGCAAAATCAGGATCAGGGGCCAATTGCATGGCGGGTATTTCAACAGAGCAGTTCTTTTCCCTGTTCAAATATTCCGCAACTTTAAACACCGCCGATCTAGAATTGATAAAACGTTTCGTGAAAACGCTCCAACTTCTGTTTACTGGTTTCTCATCCATCTCTTTACATCCCCCAGAAAGTTAAGTTCCGCCCGTTTATCAGAAGGGGTTAAGGCTTTTATGAACATCCGTTCTCTTATCCCATATCTGACGTGAATTTTCAGATGGTTTCGGTGTTGATCAACCGAAGTTATTTCAACACCCATATTTTCGATTTTCTCCTTAGCGTCTTTGAGACTTTTCAAATTGATCATTCTGAGTCTCTTTTCTCTGAGTACGTGGGATGGTGTAAAGAGCCATGTGGTGCTTGCACCATGATTTTCCTTGTACCGTCTCATTACCGCAATAAAGGGTATCCAGCCCCTTTACAGGGCCAAGAACCGCCCTGCATTGTTCAAACAAGAAATCCAATTTCAGGATTTTCTTATTCATGGGCGTGTAAGGAGCGTCCGGCTCATCGCTAATTGCTAATGGCGGCAATGATAAATTTGAATAACTTTCCCCTGACCCGAACACTATTTTTTTCTGTTTGTTTGGCTTCCTTAGTTTTTTACGAACTGCATTTGGAGTATTCTGTGCGGTTCTAACTCCAAGAGGAATACCCCTTCGACTACATACGCCAATGACGGAGTTTCTTGTCCGATCAGGAAAGTGGGCGGCAATTTTGGTAGAACTTTTACCCTCGTTTGTTAGTTTGCGGATTAACTCAATATCTTTTTCAGACCAATATGGATTCATAGTCCTTCCCCTTCTTCCACATCTATTTCAACCTTCACACAGGCGATGCGGACACCTAAACTTGTTTGCTTGTCAGCAAGATTAGCATCTGCTTTCGCATCAAAAAGACCAGAACGATTTGATCCATTGTATAAATTCACCCAAAAGCTGCGCTTGATGCGGGGCTTCACTTCAATGAGGTCAGACGCAGATGAAGGTGAGCCATCATAAACTCCACCGCATATAAATTTTCCATCCTTTGCCCAACACATTGCCCACCAGCCATCCTCCGTAAGTATGGCTCCATGAACTGCCCAAATACTATTCCCATCCGTCGCATAAATCCGCACTTCGCGGCCACCACGGGTGCGGTATTGCTTATCTTTGCTAATCATAGTCATTCCCTCTCTTTCAGTTCAATTCCATTCCACCCACGCCATGAAAACGACAAAGCCCCCACATATTCCCGTACAAAACGACGCGACAAACGACCATACCGCGATTGGGCCTTCGGTCGGTGCTACGTTGGCGATCCAGTAGCTTACCGCTATTAGCGCCGCACCTAAAATTGCATTTTTCATCACTCACCCTCCTTCAGTGCGGCACGGGCTATATTCTGCAAATCATTGAAATTTTGAATTGCATTTTCATGGTTATCGTAACGATAAAATTTAATCTGTTGCAACGCTTCCCGCAGCCGCACGATCTCGTCGGCGGCTTCTGTAAAAGCTAATTCAAGAGTGCTATGCGATTCATACACATGTTTTCCCGCGTAGGAACGCAACCGTTCAACGATATCCATCACTCACCCTCACCAATCACGCCCATAATATCTTTTGCCATATCCAACCGCCCTGCTTGTCGCCCAACAAAATACGCTTCGTTAATCGCGTCTGCTGAAATGCCGTGTTGGTCAATAAAATACTTTGGAACATTACCATCTGCGGCTTTCAAGCGTTCGCTTGTCCAATGGGCGGAACTGCATATTTTACGAATGTCGTCTTTTATAAATTTGATCCGCATTTGTAGTTTTTCATAATCAGTTTTCATCACTCACCCTCCTTCAGTGCGGGGTAAACTAGAAACCCTAAACTACTTCCACGCATCAATGCTTCCTTAGCTTTATTTCCTAAGCCTAACAAAGCTGTCCCCACATTACTGGGAGCTTTGCTTGCTAATCCGTTTGGTTGTATGAATTTTACCCGTGGCCCTATAAATAAAATTGCATCCATTTTTGGTGCATAAGTTTGAAACCATTTTGCGCTTGTCCGATCAGGGGTTAATGAAATTCCATTTCCATGAGATAAGAATTTATTAAGCCACGGTTCTATCCCTTTTCTTTTTCCAAAAGGAGGGTTCATCCAAATAAACCCCTTCCACTCTTTTTCAAGGCTGTTTTCTGTGTAATAATTTTTAGTAGGAACATACGTTGCTTGTTTAGGATGCGCTACGTCTAGATCAAATTCACAACCTAACGCATCAAATATATATTTTGGCGTATACCACTCATTAGATTTTCCAATACCTTCCCAATGAAACATCACTCACCCTCCTTCAGTGCGGCCTCATAATCAGCACGGGATAAAAAGTAATCCATGTGTATTCCCTTGCTATCAAGTTTTCTTCTGGTTTTTTATTTCCCATCACCACTGCACCTCCCCATTAACGACGATATGCTCATACCAGCGGTCGTTATCCTCACCTTCCCAGAGCGCCCAGACGTTGTTTGGCTCGTATTCGTATCTTATTAAGGTTTTCATTTCATTTCCTTTATAAAAAGTTCTTCGTATTGAGACGGAATTGGAAAATAATCCAATGATACTTGTCTTAGTCCCGGCATCAGAAGTTTCCGAATTTCAGAAAAATTGATCCTGCTCCCCGTCGGAACGATAACTTTTATTGGCTTTGGTTCAATAAACGAACGAACAGGCATGATGTCTGCCACCCGAATTACTGCCGGAGCCGCGACGAAACTGATCAGCCCCTGAATAACCCCTCTGCGCGTAATCATGTCATCACCACGCCCCAAACCAAATGCCGGTTCCATGAATAATAGCGATTGGGAACATCAATGCTCCCGCAATCAGGAAACCCCATTTACCCGCTATTAGACATACAACCACATGGGTTAACCATGCCGCCGAAGCCCATAAGCCAATTACAGACCCGATCAACCACCCAATAAAATTAACCATTACAAACCCTCCCCTTCATCACAATCGATCTCAACTTTCACACAAGCTATGCGGTTCGTAATGTCATAACTTGCTTGGTTTAAGGCGGCGATAACATCGCCATTATCAAATACATGTAGCCAAACCGTCCGTTTGATCCGTGGTTTTACCTCAACAAGATCAAACAGGGTTTCATTGTCGCCTGAATTGATATTGCCGCCAAACTCTGTCCAACAGGTCATTACCCACCTGTCGTGATGTTGTATT
>Ga0316221_1000526_pt1 | contig 49415 bp, 46 predicted proteins | sample TBH18007metaG_FD_206003 | JGI IMG/M metagenome (GOLD analysis project Ga0316221, IMG submission 206003) | Freshwater microbial communities from Trout Bog Lake, Wisconsin, USA - TBH18007 | ecosystem: Environmental > Aquatic > Freshwater > Lake > Hypolimnion/Profundal zone | place: USA: Wisconsin... | reverse complement strand
ATTCTTTGTGGAGGTAATCCTGACGCTTTTGATGCCCTTTTTGGTAATAAATCACCATAATCTTCCGAACACCTGTGGTCAGGCGACCAACAACGGCATAGGCGACCAACAACGGCTATAAGGCGAATGGAATTATAGAAGCCTGTTCATTATACTAATGTAAAAGACTAAAGTATTTTCGCAGCAAGGGTTGTTGGTCGCCTGACCAACAACCCTTGCTAGTGTAAGAGAATATGTTATTTAAGCATATGGATAGACTGACCAACTAATTTCCATTGACCATTTATTTTTCCAGCATCCTGATCTTATAAGAATAGGATTTTTTTCCATCCTTATCGGTAGACTCTTCATGATGGCTTACCCATGCTGAATTGCCCTGAACACTTATCTTGTATTGGCTATTAACCGCACTGCCACCATTACCCATTCGTTCAGGACTGGCCGTTATCATCGCAGTTGGGGGAATATCCAGGGTTTTCCCATCTGTTGTAGAAACCAATACACTGCTATACGGTTGAATATACCAACAATCAGCATGCGTGGCAGAATCTCTGTTTCGCCAGCTGGCGGATTCTGTTTCGAGAACCTTAATAATAGCAGTTGTTTCCATCCTACTGGTTCTGCATGCTCCAAGTAGAGAACAGATAAGAAGAGGGATAATCCGTTTCATAGCTTAAAGTAAAGAAGTATATTCTGATTGTACAATATATTTTCTTGTTATGGTTGTTCCCCTGGCCTACAAATTCCAGCATTCTTAACTGGTACAAAAAAGTGTTAAGTAGTGATCATATTCACTTTCATAAATACTGGTTATAAAGTAATCTGTTCTATACTAAGTGTAAAACAATGATTTTATACATGGCAATCAAGAAATACCAGCCCGTAAATCTCACACACAAACCATTCGACTGATGATGTTCTCCCACTTAATAGTTACTCCGATAACAATGCGTTTAGTTATTAATAAGTTCGCTATTTAAAGACAGTTAACCCACTGTTTACCCATACGTTACCCACTAAAATGTGGGTATACTGTGGGTGAACTGTGGGTAAACTGTGGGTGAACCTAGAATAATTTACGACAAAAACACGACTAAATAGGCCAAATAGACTGTTGTATTTAGCTTTGGAAATCTTCGCAACTGAAAGCAACAAAATTTAGCTACTAGGAACTCAAAATTGAATGGATAATCAATGATTTAGCTGGTAAATAGAAACGAATGGGTGAGTTGCTAAACCGTTGTCTAAGTATGAATTATTGGGTAATATGGGACTAAAAGGAAAATAGAAGTCTTTTCCTTTTTTTTAGCTATCAATGCATGGTTGTTGGTTAGATAAGTACAGGTGTTCGTGAGAAGTTTATTCGCTACTTATTGGTTCTCCTTTCACTTCCTCCATGTTCCGTAGGAACATGAGTTGCCTCTTGCGCAAAGGGGTGTAATGGGTGAGGCCTAATTTATTAAGTATTTAAAGCTACCACCATTATAAATGCCTAAACTTAACAAGGAGTAGCCTTTACTTCCGAACACCTGTGGTCAGGCAAGCAACAACTGCGAGAAAGAAAATAATATTTGATAGAATTGCTCTATTCAGAAGGTTGGCTTATAATAAAATTTATATGTCAATATTCGCTTATCAAGGAAGGGTAGCCATCCCCAGCCGGATAGAAAAACAAGGCGATACATATTTCAGTTTGCTTAGGTATTTTAGCAAGTCGGTCAATTTGAGTAAGCTTTATATTATCAGTAATATAGGTCAGAAGGGCTTCGGACAAATGTTTGTTACTGAATTCTTTGATCGCTTTTATTTTTTTTACTGTTAGGTTCTGCTTAATCCAAATTTTATAAATAGCAAATCTCTCTTTGGGCGGATCAATACCCCTGAATTGTTGCATAGTGTTTTCGTTAAATCTACTGTTGACTTGGTAAACATTTTTTGGGTGCAGGTTTTTTTCTTTCAGGTAATTCAGGAAATTTATTTCCAATTCTAGCGAACGATCATAGTTTCTTTGGGCATTTGGATAATGTATACTGTCCATCTTTCTATCTAACTGTTCTGGGAAGTCACATACATCAAAACATAAATGCCCGGTTGTGTTATACCTGGCAAAAATTAACCATTTTGTACCCTTATCGGCAGAAAAAGCACAATCACTGGTTGCAAGACTATATAGTTGTAAGTCTTTTCTATACTTCCCCTTATAAAGGGTAATTAATTCAAATTCTATAGTAGCATATCCAGGAACCGAATTATCTGGCCGAATAGCATGTATTACCACAGTTGCAATAAAGTCGGCAGAATTGATATGTTCTATCAATTTTGGTTTGATGCAATCACATGCCAATAATAGGGTTGATATAAATATCAACAAGGTTGTTACAATCATTTTGATGAAGGGTAATGTCTTCATATTTAATTAGAGATTATAATCCTTCTTGGTATTCGAAAAAGAATGGATACATACAGTTATCGTGATGAGATTATACTATATTTTGTTACTCTCGTCGTTGTTGGTCGCCTGACAAACAACATTGACTATCTTTTTTAATTCCGTTAATACTAACCTATTCGTTGTTGGTCAGTCGACCAACAACGGCGAGAAGTCGATTACTTTTTAAATCTCCCATAAATGGGTTGTCCGGGAAAAACGGAAGCAACGGTTTTGCCATTTTTTAATACTATAGTTCCATTCACAATTACATATTCAACCCCTTGCGAAAAAGCCAACCCTTTTTCAAATGTTGCTTTATCTGTGATGGTTGCCGGATTAAAAACTGTGATATCGGCATCTGCGCCTACTTGTATTCTTCCCTTCAACCGCATCATAGGCGCAATCGTTTCTAGTCTTTGGGCTGGCAACAAGGTCATTTTAGCTAAAGCCGTCATCAGGTCTACCGCCTTATCTTCCCGTACATACTTACCCAATACCCTTGAAAATGTTCCGGCTGTGCGGGGATGTGCCAATGGTGCATAGGGCATTCCATCGCTTGCTATCATTACTCCTGGCGATCGGATTCCCATATTGATCCATTCAGGTTTCATCAAATGTATAATGGTGGTGCCCCCTTCTTTTCGATAGGCAGTAAAACTTTCTTTGGTAAGTCTTTCGCCCGTGGCCACCCATTGCAGGTCATTATATTGTATGCCTAATCTTTCCTGCCATCCCTCACTAAATATCGCACTTTGTAACATGGTGGAAGCCGCTGTATATGGGTACAATTCTGTGCTGATAGTAAAACCTTTGCTATTGGCTGACTGTATTAAATCGAGTGCCAATGGCATATGACCCAAAGCCATACTATTTATATGCACAATATGTAAAGGTGCTTTGGTTAACATGGCATTTAAAATCGCTTCCTGAATGGAAATAATATCGGGGGCCCTTACATGTGAGAATACCAAAACATTCATTTCTCCGGCCAGTTGAAATATCCGATAGAATTCCTCGGGTTTTGTCTTGGGTAAATACCCGATAGGCAATCCAATACCCACACCACCTTGTTCCAGGGAATTTTTGATATTGCCCAGGGTTCTATTCATTTCTTCTACAGTGATTGTATCTGTATAAGAAGGTGTAAGAATATTTCCGAGAGATTCAAGACTGGATTCACCGCGTAGCATTTTCTGATACAACTCATTTACACCTGTTTGATACCTGGTCATTGACCGAAACCGCTCAAATGGCCAACAAACACTTGCACCATAATTAATCAGGGCTTTTGATTTTCGGGTTTCATACCATTTATATAAAAACTCGATACCCCATTCTAACTCAAGTGCCGTGGTTAGTCCATCATGTAACTGGTATTCCTGTTCTATATTGCTACGCCCGTGTACATGCATATCAATAAAGCCCGGAGCAACCACGAGGCCGCTTACATTTATGGTCTCTTTTCCTTGTAAGGGTTCGGAGCTAATTGCTGCAATCCGATTATTCAGAATACCCACATTTTTAATAGCATCCAGTTTTGTTTCCGGGTCCATCACACGACCGCCGGTTAAAACGATATCGTATTGGGGAATGGATTGACCAATGGCTGTATTTTTTAATAGAATACAAATACAAAACAGGATTCTGGGAAAGGTAAAGCGCATAGTGAGTATTTTATAAGTAGAAAAGCGTTTAATACCCTTGAAAGTGCCTCTTTTAGCTTTGGTGAAACAGCTATTTTATCGTAATGCAAGTGCTGAATAAATATAATGCAAAATAGGCAAACCCAAATGTGAAGGCGTGAACATAAAAGAAAACTCTCGACGGAAATCTGTGAAGAATAAAATTGCTCCTTGTTTATTGTAGCCTATTGATAATGGGTTGATGGTCGGGCGTCCGACAACGGCGGGTAACCCCAAACCAATATAAACCTGAGCCAACTATCGGACTCGAACCGACGACCCTTTCATTACGAATGAAATGCTCTACCAGCTGAGCTAAGTTGGCTGATGGGTTGTAAAAATAAAGATTGTTTGATTTCCGGGCAAAATGAATTGTAGGTTTTACCTGCTTTACCAGATAACTGACAATTGTCAGGCCGTAACATAATTACAGTCATTTCGTAATTCTTGGCTACCCATTAACTTTAGTTCACAAGCAAATTTTATGAAAACGCTGATTGTTCCTACCGATTTTTCTCCTGCTGCAGAAAATGCAGCCATTTATGCCACAGACCTGGGAATAGCAATACAGGCTGATCTGTTATTATTAAATGTGGTACAGATTCCTGTTACCGTAGTGGAAGTGGCTTTAACAGAAAACGAGTATGAGGAGATGTTACAGGAGGCTATCAAAAGTCTTGCTGAATTACGCGCACAATTATTAGTACACGCCGGAACCGGAAAAATTACGATACGCACAAAAGTAGTTGTAGGCACGATTGAGTTTGAATTGGAACAGGCCTGCAAGCAGGAAAAACCGTATCTGGTGATCATGGGAACAAAAGAAGCTGGGTCCACAGAAAGACTATTGATTGGTAGCAATACTTTATACGCCGCCAGAAACATGCATTATCCCTTGTTCATAATTCCGCAAAACATGAAATATGGCGGTATTCATCATATAGGACTTGCCTGCGATCTGGAAACCATATATGATGTGCCGGTAGATAAACTACAGGAGCTGTCAAAATTATTTGAGGCAACGCTCTCCATCATACATATCAGTAGAAACAAGGCGGAAGAACTGGCTTCTACGGCTCCATTACATTTATTAAGTCATCGGTTTAAGGAATGTAAACCGGAATTATATTATTCCATTAATGAAAATATTGCACAAGGCATTATAGATGCATCTGATAAGTTGCATTTGGATATGCTGATTATATTAAACAGAAAACTGGATTTTTTCCAAAAATTGTTTCACAAAAGCAGCTCTAAACCCCTGATCCTGCACCCGGTTGTTCCATTGGTAATTATGCAATCTGAACTCGTATAAAGTAATATAGAGGTTGCCATTCTATTCTATAGAACGAATAGCTGTGTGGAGGTATTACCAGGATATGGCTAAACAGAACGCTGAAGTAAAAGGGCTTCTGTATGAGAAATATTAGGAAAATGGCTGATAACAGTCATTTCCTTATTTCATTCGTACGGATAGATTTGTATCATAGAATTAAAGTATAACTATTATGTCACCAGATCTGCAACCCACAGCCGCTATTTATAACCTACTGGATTATGATGCCCGCAGGTTTACCAGCGCAGAGATGCAGCTGAAAAAGGTTTTGCCCGACTGGATATCCAAAGCCGGCTCTTTAGAATTGAAAACAGCTTTGGAAAAATATATGGCATTTACGGAAGAGCATATCCAGAAAATGGATAGTTTTATTAAAACCAGTAAAAAAACGCTTCCTACACTTTCTAACCGGGTGATGCAGTCTTTTATCCAGGAAGCAAAAGAAAAATTGAAAAGTCGTTCAGATGCTATGTTTAAAGATGCCTGCTTAATTGACTGTGTGCTGGAAATTACCCGATTCAAAATTAACACGTATGGAACAGCAGCCGCATTTGCCAAAGCGGTAGAACTTAGTCAGCCTGCCAGTGTATTTCACGAAGCAGAAGTGCAGGAATTGCAAATGAATAAATTTTTAGCAGATTTAGTGATAGAAGATAATTTTGCCTGATATACACAACCCCCTTACAAGCAATAAAAAAACCGCCCTGATATTTTCGGGCGGTTTATTTTTTAACAGACTCACCAAGCTGATTGGCTCAACTGGTAATAGAAACAATTTATTTTCGGTGTGCAATAAATACCGGTATTTTATGATCACGAATCAGATCATTGACAAAGCTTTTTCTGAAAAGTGTTGATAATCCTGTTCTTCCAAATGAGCCGCTGATGACTACTGCTTTTTTCCTTTCCAGTAAAGGTGTTCTGAAATAATCTTTCGCATCGGCATTAAACTTGGTTATGGTAAGGTCTTTATAATGCCTGGCTACCAGTTCTTCCATATTCAGTTCATCGGGTAAAGAATATTCTCCATTTTCTTTGGCATACACCAAAATAGTGGTGTTTGAAGCAAATTCAGGAAAGAGGTATGCAAACTGTTTGATGGCATATACCGAAGAGCGGCTTCCATCATAGGCAAGCACATTGGTTTTGGGGAAACTGAAATCTTCGGGTACTACCAAAACCGGGCATTCTACCTCATGTAGTGTGTCTTTCAGAAAATCATTGGGTTCATGTGTTCCCAAGCTCGCAAAAAAAGACTCGCTACCAATGATCAGTAAATCTGCAAAACGGGTTTCTTTGATCAGTTCTGGTAAAACCAGTTCAGTAAAATCTTTATGAACACGGTAATCAATCCCATTTTTCTGGCAAAGCGATTCAAAATGGGCAATATTTTTTTCGAGTTTATCAGGGTCTTCTCCTTCAATTCTGGATAAAAATAAGGGCCCAATCATGGCTCCGTCAGTATAGGACCATAGATCAACAAAATCTGCCTGCGGCAAAAAAACTCCGGTAAGTAAAATAGGGTTCTTTTCATTTAGCTCCCTTGCAAAAGCAAAAGCCCCTTCAGAAAAATGATTTCCGTCGAAAACGAGTAATATCTTTTTCATGGCTCATCTATTTAATGTTATCAAAACTTCCTCAGCATCTTCCGAACAAAAGCAACACAGCCGCTGTTCTGTAACCAAATCTAATTCTCTGCAGCCTTTTTTTCAATGACCTGCATCAAATGACCCTCTGTTACTTATCATAAATACCCGTTTCACAGGTGTATACTGATTTATATCAGGATTTTGCCTGACCATGGTCAGGGGTCTGGAATAGGAAAAAAATAATTTTGTAAAAAGGATAAGTGTAAATACAAAATGGAAAAGCGGGATACATTGATTAAACGAGTTTCGATCTTACATCAGTTTCGGCATGAGAATGAAGCGTGGGGGCGGGTAATCAGGTTTATAACGGACGAGTATATCCTGTTAAAGAACCGTTTATCTGAGATTTTGCAAAAAATGGATGAAAACGATAAGGTTTTGCTGGAAAGAATTGAATATTTTCAGAATCATTTTCTAAAAGAAGATGAAATTATCGGCTATTTGCGTATGGAGATCCGTGATCTGAATAAATTACTGGTCCAGGATTCGGTTGAAAATAGTGATCCTTTTAGAGAGGTAAAAAAGAAGCAAAGAAAGTTACGTGTTGAGTTAGAAAAAACAGAGCAAACCTTCACAAAACTCAAATACGAATTCAATAATTACGTAAGTGATGGCGTATAATTAACCTGTTTGGACTTATAATCAATTAGTGTTAATTGATCAGGTTTTCCAGCTTTTTTTCATCCAGAATCAGGATGGCACCATCTCTGATTTCAATCAATTTTTCTGATTTAAAATCACTTAATGTTCTGATGAGTGATTCTGTAGCCGTTCCTGCAATAGTGGCAAGATTTTCGCGACTAACATCAATAGAAAATCCCGGCTTTCTTTCTGCATTATATTTTCTAAAAATCAATAATAAAGAATCAGCTACTTTTTTACGAAGCGAATTATAGGCGAGCGCCAGTAAGTGGGTTTCTTTTTCTGAGATATTTTTTGCCAGTAGCTGAATAAATTTGCGGCTTACTTCCGGACTATTACTAATCAACGATTCAAATTCTTCTTTAGGAATTACCGCCAATTCTGTTTCTTCGATAGCTTCAGCAGTTTCTTTATAATTGGTGTTTTCGAGCAGGGCAATATGGCCTAAGAAATCCCCCTGATTATATAAACCGGTAACCAACTCTTTGCGATCATCATTGATTTTATAAGTCTTTACTTTCCCTTTCAATAAATAAAATAAACAGTTAGGCCGGTTGGTTTCGGAGTAAATCGTTTGCTTTTTCTTGTATAGATTGGTATTTCTGTCGCTGGCCAGTTCTGCTAACAAGTCTTTTCCGCTACTGGCTTGAACCAATTTTCCAAATCCCTGCAATCCTTCTGTAAACACTTCCTTTAAAAGATCCACTTTTTTTAACCTGCTCTCAACTGCATTCATCAATTCGGTACCGTCAAAAGGTTTGGTGATATAATCATCCGCCCCCAATTCCATTCCTTTTCTAAAATCAGCTCTTTCTGTTTTAGCAGTAAGAAAAATAAAGGGAATATGCTTGGTGGAAGGATTTTTCTGCAGCATATGCAAAACGCCATATCCATCTAAAACCGGCATCATAATATCGCAAATAATCAAGTCTGGCACTTCCTGTATAGCCAATTCCACTCCAATTTTTCCATTTTCGGCACTTAGCACCGTATAACTGGCCAATTCCAGGATTTCTGCAGTATTTTCCCTGATATTCGAATTATCTTCTATTAGCAGAATCTTCTTCATAAGTCATTTTTTATGGATTTCTCACACAAACATAGGCCACTAAACGCCATTTGGCGTAAACTGGCAGAAAATAGGTGCATTAAAATTATTGATTTTTCAGGTCAAATGAAATAATAAACTCGGTTCCCTTTCCCGGCTCGCTTTTACAGGTTACCTGACCATTCATTAACTCCGCGTATTTCTGTACAATATGGAGGCCCAAACCGGTTCCCTGTATGGCCGTAACGTTGCCACCCCTGAAAAAGCGTTCAAACAAATGTTGCTGGTCTTCTTTTGAAATACCCAGACCTTTGTCTTTTACACTCATCCGTAATACCTGATTTGCCTGAGTGCTTTCAATGAGTATCTCAGATTCTTCGGGCGAAAATTTAATGGCATTGGATACCAGGTTTAACACAATATGTTTTACCAGAGAAGCATCCAGCCATACTTTTTCATCTCCTGTATGATGGTAAGTCAGTTTTTGCCCTTTTTTAGCAATTGTATGGATATCATTCACAATCGCGGTTACAAATTCCCTGATATTAAAATGGCTGTATTTAACCCCTACTTTCCCTTCTTCAATCTTGCCAACGCTCAAAAAGTCGTTGAGGATTTCTGTGAGCATATTAACAGAAGAGGCAATCCTTTCAATATGTCTTTCTCTTTTAGGCTGGTCTTCAGTACTGGTATATTTTTGTAGCAGGTAAATAGAAGACAATACAGTGCTCATTGGTGTGCGGAATTCATGAGAAGCCATCGATACAAACCTTGACTTTAGCTCATTAAGTTCTTTTTCTTTTTCCAGTGATTTTCTTAACTCTGCTTCTACCTCTTCCGTTTCTTTGATCTGTTGTTCCAGTTTTGAAATAGTCAATGCCAATGCATCTGTTCTTTCCCTCACTTTCGCTTCGAGCTCAACTGTCAATTGTATGATTTGTTCTTCTCCTTTCTTACGTACAGTGATATCACTTACAAAAGCAATGGCAAAGGTTTCGTTGCCTGTATCAAATGTACCCAGACTAACTTCAACAGGAAATTCAGTACCATCTTTTTTTACAGCAAACAGGTCCATACCAATGCCCATGGGTCTGCTCTGCGGTTTTTCGTGGTAGTTTTTGTGATGTACCTCGTGCTTTTGATGAAATCTTCGGGGGATTAAAGTATCCAGTCGTTTGCCTTCCAGCTCCTCCATAGTATACCCAAATAATCGAAGGGCAAATGGATTTAATAAAGCAATCTCCTGCTTCTGGTTAACAATTACCACGCCTATAGAGGCATAATTTACTAAGGCGCCGAATCGGTTTTCCTCTTTTTTTAAACGGTCTTCTGCATGTTTTACTCTGTCAATTTTTTCAATTTGCATTAACAGGTATTCCTTATTGCCGGAATTAAAAGCATGCAAATGCAGTTGCCCCCAGAAGGGCACCCCATTTTTATCGATAAATTCTGTTTCCTTGGTATAAAATCCGTTTAAGGTAATCTCCACCAGCATTTCATCCAGCTCCGTCTGTTCGGGAACCAATTTTCGTAAAGAAGGCGCATAAGTATCCAGCATATCTGCGGGCTTTTCATAGCCAAACATGGTGGCGCCTTTCTCATTTACAAAAACAATTTTTCTGTCTGCCTTATTTAAAACAGCCAGAAAATCAAATATATTCTTAGAGATCTGCCCTAATAGCGCCTGCTGAAAATCGGGATTTTGGTGAGTATACGTAAGAGGCATGAATTGATCATTAATCGATTACAAAATTAACTAAAGTGTGGGGATTTGCATTTACAATTTTGTAAACAGGATTTGTTAAATGATAGGCTGGGTTTCATTTTGCAATCTCTTAGTACTAAAGCAATTGGCTTTTCTGTTCTTCCATACACAACCCCGGTTCAGTAAAGTTTTGTATACGGTAGGTTTTGCCAAAGTAGAAAGCATGAGACACTGTGTTTATTTGCAGACAAAAAAAATGCCGCAATTTGCGGCATTTTTCAAAACAGATAGTTTAGGCGCTTAGCCCTATTTTTTTCAATTTCCTTACTTGAATAAATAAATAAATCAGCACTCCCCAAACAGCCACAATAATGGAATAAGCCATTAACTCAAGCCAGATAGGTGAATGACCCCTTCTGGCAAATAAGGTTCTTCTGTCATAGGGTGAGTTATAAATAGTGGGGACACCCCAGGCAGCGGGTATTTCTGCAGAGATATTTCCATAGGTGTCGTTATCTTCTGTTTTTGCTACCAGCGTTAATATACCCTTGGTATCTCCTGGCAAACTATCCCTTTTAAATTCTGCATTTACCATTCCAAGAGAGTCAGAAGTATAGGTTTGTGTTTCACTAACATTTAAATCACCGCCCAATCTTCTGATAGCCACTTTAAGATCTACGCCTTTTACAGGAGCCCAAACAGTATCTTTTAATTCCATTACAACAGCTGTTATCTTTCTATCGGCCAATGTATCTATTTTAATTTTGGCTTTTGTAATAGACACATCTGCTTTGGTATCATCATACTCTTTGGTAGCAGGAGAGATCACCTGAAAAGATTGCATAGCAGATTTATTCCATTCCTGTTTGGCAAGGGCGGGGATCAATAACAGCGCTTTGCCTTTTGCATTGGTTACACAACTACCCAGGTAATTGGCAGCAGAGGTATCTCCCGATATAAAAAACCGAAGGGTAACTCCTGGCACTACCTGAAATTTACCATCTACCTTAGTTTTGGCATCAGCAACCAGGTATTGCATTTGATTATTATTATTAAAGTAGTGGAGTTTTACTACCAGATCTTTCTTAGCAGCTGCAGTTTGTGCAAATGAAGCAAAACTGATACAACTGAAAAGAATAAGGGCAATGGATACCAGGTTATGCTTTTTCATGCTGTTCGTTTTCTGTGATCGTTTCTTGAATAGGAATGATAGGGAAAATCCTTGCGAAAATGGTAATCACTAACAGTGCACCTGCCAATGATCCAATGGCGATAGACCATTCTTCCCAACTCGGGAAATAATGTTTATAGCTTTCTGGTACATCACGCATAGGTAAAAATGGATGCAATAAGGTTGGGGTAACGATAAGGTATCTTTTAAACCATGACCCTATCACCACAAGCAGTCCTGCTATAAAAGCAGGCAAAGGTTTGCGCCCACCTTTAAATAATAGTATTAAAATAGGAATGACCATAGCCGTAGTGATGGCAAACCAGAACACACCTGCAAACTCTCCAGTAAATAAACCTCTTAGATGATCTTCTTCCGGCTTTTTCATCTTGAATGCAGGAACCAGAAATTCATTCACATTAAAATAGAGATACAATAAGGCAAGCATTACTACCACTTTTCCCATTCTGTCAAAATGGTCGTTAGTAATATATTTTTGAAGATTGTAGTGTGTCCGAAAAACATACATGGCAACCAATACACCACCGGCACCCACCAGAAATGCGCCGGAAATAAAATAAGCTCCGAAGTTGGTGCTATCCCAACCGGGCCGGTAAGTAGTGGCAAACAACCAGGAGGTAACTGTGTGAATAGAAAAGGCAACAGGTATGATAGTTATCGCCATTATACTAATCGCTTTTTCGCTGATATGAATTTGCTGTGGCGTATTCTTCCAGAACGAACCCAGAAAAACGTAGAGTTTATGTAAAAAATTAGTCGTCTTTGATTTTAACCCAATCATGATTTGCAGATCGGGAAGAAGTGGAAAATATAAAAGTAAAATACTTAGAAAAAAATAGGTAGTAATTACAATCACATCCCAAACAATGGGAGATTGCAGACGGCCGTGAATGAACAGGTTATAGAATCTGTCGGGCCGCCCCATATCTACTATAATAATGATGGATGCAAAGGTGATAGCTGACACCGCAATGATCTCAGCAATTCTGGTTAAGGGAGTACTCCATTTCACATTCGTTAAACGAAGTACCGCGGTAATTAACGAACCTACCAGACTGATGGCCACAAAAAATACAAAATTTGAGATATAAATTCCCCAGGACGCATAATCGCGCATGGAGGTAACAATCAGTCCTTTTGATAATTGTCGTACATAGGCAACGGCACCCAATATACATAGCAGTGATAAACCTACTACCCAGATCTTACCCTGCTTGCCGAATTTTTGTGGTAGCAGATCTTCTATTATTTGTTGTTTAGCTGAATTTTCCACGGGGCATGTTTTTGGTTAACCTTTATTTAGTAGTTTCTTCTTTGTTCTCATATGGGAAATTCCTGTTAACCGGTGGCAGATAATATACACTGGGTTTGGTTCCAAGATCTTCCATTAATCGGTATCCGGCTTTGTCTCTCATCAATTCGCTGAAACGGAATGTTTCCGTACCGTTAGTAACGGTATCTTCTAAAATATCACCGAACATAAATACGCCATTTGGACAGGCAGAGACACAGTGTGGTAATTCTCCTTTTCTTACCATATCCGGACAGAAATCACATTTGCTAACCGTTCCTTTTTTCTGTGGAATGCTGGTTTCGCAGGAATAGGGTTGGGCTGCTGTTTCTTTGCTAACGGTTGTATTCTCTTCCCAGTTAAATACCCTGGATGAATACGGACAGGCGGCCATACAAAAACGGCAACCAATACAACGATCACTATCAATCAATACAATTCCATCCTGGCGTTTGAATGTGGCATCTACGGGACAAACTTTTACACAAGGTGGTTCATCACAATGCATACAGGTTGTGGGTTCCCAATAAGGTGCGGTATGTTCCGCATCCTGCATAGGATATACTTTGATCCAGTTCTGACCGGGGTTTAGTTGGTGGGCATGGTTACAGGCAGACTGGCATTTTTTCAGGCTTTTACAGCGTGACAGATCAATCACCATGACAAATTTCTTACCGGCAATCCCTACACGGGCGGCAGCATTGGTGATGGTGGGCAGATCCGGAACGGGTTTTAAGAATGCTTTATCTACTTCAATTACTTCTCCGTCTACAGATAACAATTTTACTTTTTCCCCGGTAGGTTGTACACCTACAGCAGCTGTTGCATCAGGCTCAAATGGATTACTTTTTACAGCGCAACCGGCTATGGCCAGGCTCGCTAATAAACCTGATGTAATAAATTCTCTTCGAGAGTTTTCGTTTGTTTTCATGCGAAATATTTTAGAGAGGCAAATTATTTTTTCACCCAGGCCATGACTTCTTTATTAGAAATTTTCTGACTGGCTGCTTTGGGAAGTTTAGAGATATCTACTTCAACCAGTTTGCCATCTTCTGTAAGCATTTTTACAGTACCACCATTACTACTCTCCGGAGCACAACTGATCACATCCTTTTTTTTATTTAAAAAACCGAATCGTAATAGGGGCAACAGGGGTAAAAGGCTAATGCCATACAATAGCTTTCTCCGGCTATTTTTTTCCGTTGAAACTGGTTCCTGTGTTTTCATATTAGAGAGAGTTGGGATAATCAAATTTTTCTGAAAGTAAAAAGATTAGTAAGAAAGCCCCCGCTCGAGGGCTATCTTACTAAACAAGGGGGAATTATTTCTTTAATGTGCGCATGAAATTTACCAGATTCCAGATTTCTTCCTGTTCTGGTATTTTCTTTTTAAAACTTGGCATATCGCCTCTTCCCGCTGATACTTTATAGAACAAAGCTCCATCTGGCTGTGATTGAAAAGCAGCTTTAGTAAAATCAGTTGGCTGGGTTTCTAATTGTGCAGCTTTGTTTCCATCACCTAATCCGGATTTTCCATGGCATGATGAACAATGTTCAGACCATAAAGCTTTACCGGCAGCAATAGAAGCTGCACTGGTTTTTACAGGGTTGGCTGTTTTAGCATCTTTGTCCGGTACAGCCCATGGTTTTGACTGTATTAACCGAAAACTCATTCCGGTTACTACTACCGTTGCTATTGCTACAACTGATAGAACTTTGATTTTCATAATGATTGATTATTAGTGATTGAATAGATAATAATGTGCTTACAATATTTTAAAAATTCCATAATCTTGAAATATTGAACCCGATCAAAAACTGCCCTCTTGTGTAATCATTCTGATTAAACATATTATTATTCTGTGGCAGTATATAACCATAGTTACCCGCAAAAACCTGGAAGTCGTGACCGCTTGATTTCATATCCAATCCAAAACTGATATTCGGATGAGGGTTATTCATCGGATGCTGGGTTAATGGCTGATCATAATTAACAATCAGCGACATGGATTTTGATATTTTATATCTGCCACCTGCGCTAAATGCTAAGTGCGCATTATTCATTTGTGCTTTTACATTTCCGGAGGCATCATAATATCCCTGCACATTATTAAAATAAGATAAACTGGGTGCTACCTGTACTGAAAATTTCTCAGAAAATTTCCTCGCAACGATCAGTTGACTAAAATAACTCAATCTGTCTGAAAAAACAACTATGGGAATTGAACTGTTTCTTGCCCGGGTATCCATTACTGTGTTACCGAATAAGGTAACGCTTACAGGCATACTATTGTCTTTTGTCTGGCGTAGCAATGCATATTTCAGATTACCATCTACCTGCATTCTGTCGTTAGAAGCTCCAAAACCTACTTGTAGGTCTTTAATTACTACATAACTAAATCCCAAACGCATAGTAGCAGAAGCAAATAAACCATACAGATCGGTAAATTGATTTTGCATAGTTCCAAACCGGTGTTGGATATCAAATTCAAAAGTTCCTTTGATAGGCACCATCACTGATTGGTTATCAATCAGGAAATTGCCTTCAAATGTACTTTTCGTATATACTTTCTTCTTAACCTCTTTAACAGGCGCGGCCGTAGAATCCTGTGCCAGTAAACTATTCCCCGCAATCGTTACTGATAAAATAAGCAGCATGGCTATTTTATAATAACTGGCTAAATAAAAGGGTAATTTTCTCATTGTAATAATTTTAATTGTTTTTAGCGCCTTGTTTGATCCAGGCCAGCATGATTCCATTTATGTTTGATGGGTTAGGTGTTGCCCCCAGTGGCATTGTAGCAGAACGTTTACCCGTTAACCACAAATACACTTCGCTGTTCTCTGGTGCGCTGGTATTAACAAAACTTCCATTAATAAGTGAATTGTATGCGTTGGCTGCTGTAAGGTTAGGACTAATACTTCCGTTGTGACATCCGCTCTTTGCACAATTGGTAGTTAACAAAGGAGACAAATCTTTGGTGAAGCTAACGGTAGTAGTAACTGCCGTTGAGTTATCCAGCAAAATGGTGGTTGTTTTAGTACACCCTGTTATTGTTGCCACAGCTGTTGCAACAATGAGCAGAAATATGATTAAATTTTTCTTTGACATGATCTTGATTTTAGGTAACGAAAAGAACAAGCCAAATTTTTATTTCTGGAAATGTAATGTCAGACCAGGTTGAATTGCGTGTGCTGAATTCGCTTTATTGAACACGGCAATACCAAAGTTTACGTCTGTTAAAGGTGAAAAATCAACATCCTGTAATAAAGCAACATCAGCCGTTTTTAGAGCTCTTTTCAGCTCTAATACCCATCCTTTACCTGTATAGGAAGCTTTGAAGGAAATATCTCCACGGCCACCCTGATATTGTTGCAGAATAATACCAGGTATTGCATTGGCACCCACACCTATTACATTTCCGTTTGTATCAAAAACAGTGTTGTATCCGGTTCCGGCAGTAGGATCAATCGTTGATCCATCAGATAAAGTAAGTACTCCGTTTGCATCTACTGCAGTTACCAGTAAAGCAGCTGTTTTACCATCTGATGCTGTAACTCCTGTTAAAGTAGCTACTGCTGCACCTGCTACTATATTGGTAGTCATCAACGCATATCCATTGGTTTGTCCTTTTACTACCCAGGCAGGTACCGTAACAGAAGTAGAAGTTCCTGTAATTTTTAAGGTTTGTGTATTGGTTACTGATCCGGGTACTGCTGAATAGGTTGGCACACCGGCTGTGGTTGAAGTAACTACAGCACCATCTGAGTGACGGCCATTGGCGTTTAATTGTCCACCTGCATAATCAATATAGTCATCATCTGCAAAGCCATATATTTGATCTTGCATCAGGTGAATATGCCAAAGATCCGCTTTTTCATTGCTGGCATTGGTAAAGTGATTACCACCGGCTTTTGCAGGGATAGTAACCAATACAGGAGGATTTACGTGATTATTGATTGAATCCGTTGTAGGATTCAGGTGGCAGGTTGCATAACAACTTTGAGAAGCAAAATTGGCTACCGAATTGTTGATATTGAATTGGAATCCGAATTTATCTTCATTAAAAGGAATAGAGGTAACATTACCGTTTACGTCGAAAGTATAGCCACTTGATTGTCTTGCCCATAATTTGGTAGTAGGGTTATACGTTACCGGGGTATTCAACAAACTCTGATCAGGATCGTTCCATTCTGCCAAAATGTAAATATTATTGGCATCATACATAGAACGAAGGGTTACATTATAACTTAATCCAATATAACCTGCAAAAGTTCCGTTACCAGGATTGGGTACTTGTGGTGTAACCTGCAATTTGGTGGCATTGTTCCAAATGGCATCAATGGTTCCGTCTATTGTAGGAGCAGTGGCCGTTTTATAAGCTACCAACTGAGTAGAACTGGAAGAACTTCCGCCTACTACCTGGTCGTTTTTAGTACAATACATGAAAAAGAGAGCAATAAAAACAAGCAGGAATAAAAATGAATACGCTTTCATAGATAAATATTTAATGTTCGGTTTGATTCTGTGTTTCTGAATGCAAAGTTTAGTATTGAAATGAGTTCAGGATATGACGATCATCATTAATATTGATGATTTGCATCAAGAACAGGTGTAAAAGCCAGAATTACTTCTAAAATCAAGATGATCTGGATTTTTGCTGAAAATGAGGTAAATCAACTGGATTGGAAAGATGGATTTTTTTACTTGTTTTAGTGTTGCACCTTCTTTTGAAAAATGTATATTATTTACAGGTTTACACTTCTGTCATTGGGGATTAAGCAGGTATGGACATGATTAACTTTCGTCAATTGTCACCCAATTTCAATTACTCATATTATCTTATGGTTATATGCTATAAAATCGATTGTTAAACATTGATTGGCTGTAATTTTAAATTCAGGCTTAGCTTATTTCATAATAATTTTTTTCAACAACAGTTCCTGCATCATTATAAACGCAAAAACTTATACATAATGCATTTTCTCAGGTTTACTTTCCTTTGTTTGGCCCTGCATATATTTATTACCAGCAGTGCAATTGGTCAAAATCCGGATTTTATTTACTTCAACGGAAATATCCTGAAAGGGGATAAAGGATTTGGAAGAGTAAGGGCAATGGCCATTAAAGATGGAAAAATACTAGCCACAGGAAATGACAATGAGATATTATTATTAAAAGGAAATAATACGAATATTATAAACCTGAAAAATAAAACAGTAGTTCCTGGATTCAATGATGCTCACCTGCATCCCTCCCCTATTTACCCATTCGAATCACTCCATACGGTTTTAGATGTGCAACCTGATTCGGTAAAAAATATAGAAGAGCTTATCAGCTTATTGAAAAGAAAAGCATCTATTACCCCCCCAGGTTATCCCATCCGTGGCCGTGGCTATCAGGACACTAAATTGGGTGGCCACCCTACTGCTGCTATGCTTGACCAGGCATCTACACTACATCCGATTATGCTAACCCATAGTAGTGGGCATATCAGTGTGGTAAATTCCTATTTATTAAACCTTGCTGGCATTACAAAAAATACGCCAGACCCTCCTGGTGGAGCTTTTGATAGAAACAAGGATGGCTCTCCAAATGGTGTTTGCAAAGAGTCTGCTTTTGGGTATCTGCTATCACATTTACCCGCTTCTTATTCTTTTCCCCCTCCTTCATTTGAAGAAGAAGCCGAAGGATATAGAAAATGTTTTGAACGTTTTATAGCGAATGGAATTACCAGTATTACGGAAGCTGGAGCTGACCCAAGAAAGATACCCATCTATGAATGGCTCCAAAAAAATGGTTTAGCACTCAGAATCAATCTGCTGATTTCAGAAAAATATTTAGATACCGTAATCAACGGTAAACTAAAATCCAAATACCAAAATGATTCTTTACGTATTAGTGGCATCAAAGTATTTCACGGGAATTCACTATCCGGAAGAACCTGCTGGCTAAATGAGCCTTACGATATGGTCAACCCTGCAACTGGTAAATATGATTATTATGGCATCCCTCCGGCACGTAACCAGGAAGCGCTTAATAAGCTATTCCAGAAAATACAATCAAATAATTTGCAGATTGCTGTTCATTCTAATGGCGACAGAGAAATTGAAATGGTTATTCTTGCTATGGAATATGCCCGTAAAAATGTGAACAGAATCAATACACGAAACCGGATTGAACATTGCAGCATTACTACCGATAAAATCATGCAACAGTTATTAGTTGACAGTATTATTCCCGTTTTCCATTCCTATATCTATGAACATGGCGATAAGCTTGTTTTTTATGGAAAAGACAGATTCAATCATATTCACCCCGACAGAACTGCCATTGATATGGGTATACAAGGTGCACAACACTCGGATTATCCTATCAGTGATGCAAGACCCCTATTGCGCATTGAAAGTATGGTTACCCGAACCAGTAAAGAAGGATTGGTAATTGGTGATCAACAAAAAGTGAGTCCAATGGAAGCGATCCGTTTATGGACATACGGAGGAGCTTATGCAAGTTTCGAGGAAAAAGAAAAAGGCAGTCTGGAGCCCGGTAAATGGGCCGACCTCGTTATACTTGATAACGACCCTACTAAAACAGATGCTTTTTCAATAAAAAAAATTACCGTATTGGAAACCATGATCAGAGGTAAAGTTGTGTTTACGTACATACAATAATTTTTTCTTTTACAAAAACTGTATTTTATTTAAATATAATCCCGAGTATGGCAAATTGTAAAATCGCTGTTTTCGAAAATCCGGAAACCGGGGTAGAGATCCGGGAAACAGAAATACCAGTTTTGAAAAAAGGAGAGATTCTCGTTAAAAATCAGTACACAACACTTTGCAGAAGTGATATTCTCACATATACTGGAAAAAGGATAGAAAAAACACCCACAATTTTGGGTCATGAGATTACAGGATATATCAGCGCTTTCGGACCAGATACAGAAACCATTGATGCCAGAGGCAATATATTAGCGTTGGGAGATTCCATTACCTGGGCCATTTATGCCAGTGATCCTGCTTCTTATTTTTCTCAAATGGGTATTCCCCAGAAGGCAGCCGGCTTATTCAAATATGGGCATGAACAAATAACTCCAGAAAGTACCCTGCACGGTGGGTTGGGAGAATACACAATCCTTAGAAGGTATACACCTGTTATCCGCATATCCGATTCTTTTCCGAAACCCATTGCGGCATTGATTAATTGTTCGGTGGCTACTGTGGCCGGTGCTATTCGATTAGCCGGAGATCTAAAGGGGAAAAATGTGTTGATTTCCGGAACCGGGATGTTGGGTGTAATTGCCTGCGCTATGGCAAAAGTTGCTGGCGCTTCTACCATATTTGCCGTGGATATTAATCCCGAAAGATTGGAAATAGCTTGCCGGTTTGGGGCAAACCAGGCTATGACATGTGAACAAGGGTTTAGTGATTTCGGGGAAAAATTTATTGAAAAAACAAAATCAAAAATACCTATTCAGGTAATGATTGATTTTAGTGGATCTCCGGAAACTATGGAAGCCACTTTGGAATACCTTCAAACAGGAGGAACGGCTGTGTGGATTGGGGCAACCTATCCGCAAAGGAGTGTTCCGGTAAATGCAGAAAAAATGGTAAGAAGAGTTTGGACAATCAAAGGTTTGCATAATTACAATGGTGAGGATTTTTTAAAAGCGGTGGAATTTATGGAGCAGAATTACCTCAACTTCCCTTTTGACTCTCTAATTTATGATGGATTCTCATTGGACCGTTCAAATGATGCCTTCCAATATGCCATTGCACACAATCCATTCAGGGTGGGTATTATGATTCCTTAATGACTATTTATTATGAGCAAAATAAGCATGATTGTTTTTGATCTCTCTGGTACCACGGTAAGTGATGATAATGCGGTTGCCAAATGCTTGCATGAGGCGGCGCTGGCATTTGACCTGAAAGTTACTTTGGAAGATTTTGAAAAGACCATAGGAACCAATAAAATTCATTTGTATGAGTTTATGATTGCTAAAACAATGGGCGAACCCGTAGTAATTGAATACCTGGAAAAATATAATTTCCCCCATTATCATAAACAAGCCCGTAGAATTTTTGAGTACTATAGTAAACTAATGGTTGACTATTACAGGCAGCATGTAAAAAGTATGCCCGGTGCAGAAAAAGTATTTGAATGGTGCAAGCAACAGGATATTAAAGTGGTAACCGATACAGGTTTTCATGATGATGTGAATACCGCTATTATGGAAGGCCTTCAGTGGTTGGAAAAGGGTTTGGTAGATCTTTCTCTTGATGTAGAAGACACAGATGGTATTGGAAGGCCGGCACCTTATATGATTTATCAGGCAATGAAAATGCTGGGTATCCAGAATATTCATCAAGTAATTAAAATAGGTGATACCCCAGCAGATCTCCTCTCTGGTTATTATGCAGGCTGTATTGGTAATATTGGTGTATTGAGCGGAGCCAATTCTATTGATATACTGCAACAATATCCCCATACACATATCCTGAATAGTGTTGCTGAGTTGCCAGATCTGATTGACAAAGCATTTATCGATTAATGCTTTTCTCAAGAAATAATCAAATACATCAATGGCTGCAACGGGCCAGCCCATCCGTATTCGTATTTTTTTGCGGTCTCGCTTCTTTTATTACATATACCAGTATGTACGCATTCAGGAAGCCATTTACAGCTGCTACTTATACGGGTATTCATCTTTTTGGAATCGATTATAAAATTGTCTTAATTATTCTTCAACTATTTGGCTATACAATTTCAAAATTTTTAGGCATTAAAATCGTAGCTGAATTACCTGCTAATAAAAGAATTCCCTTCTTGTTAAAACTAATGGCCATTTCCTGGATTTCGTTATTGTTGTTTGCCATCATTCCGGTTCCTTATAATGCCCCCTGTCTTTTTTTGAATGGGCTTCCACTCGGTATGATTTGGGGTGTTGTTTTTAGTTTTCTTGAGGGCAGAAGATTTACTGAATTATTAGGTGCCTTTATGGCGTCCAGTTTTATAGTTGCTTCGGGTATTGTGAAAGCTGGTGGATTAGTAGTGATGTCCAGCTTGGGTGTTAATGAGAAATGGATGCCTTTTGTAACAGGTCTTTTATTTCTACCATTTTTATTATTAGGTATCTGGATGCTGGCACAGATACCTCCACCAAATACCATTGATCAGGCCCTAAGAACTTTGCGAAAGCCAATGAATGGTTATCAACGAAAAAGATTTTTCAGAAAATTTGGTACGGCCATGATTCTCTCGGTGATTATATATTTGGCCCTTACTATTTTTAGGGATATTCGGGATAATTTTGCTATTGAAATCTGGTCACAACTGGGTTACCAGCAGGCTCCGGGTATATTGGTGTTCTCAGAGCTTACCATTGCCTTTTTTGTACTCATACTTATTGGATCAATGATTCTGATTAAAAAAAACAGGAATGCCTTATATACCGCATTATACATGATTTTTAGTTCGGGTATTTTGTTGATTGTTATGACCTTACTTTTCAACTTGAAATTCCTTGGTCCTGTTCTTTGGATGATTATGATGGGCTTTGCACTATATCTTCCTTATATCACTTTTCATACAATTTTTTTTGAAAGATGGATTGCACATTTTCGATTTCGGGGTAATATGGGCTTTCTGATGTATGTAGTAGATGCTGTAGGTTATCTGGGAAGTATGCTGGTATTGCTATATAAAAATTTGGGAGAAAAAAATATTAGCTGGCTCAGTTTTTTTAAGCGATCCTCTTATCAGGTTGGGGCTCTATTGATAATTTTATCAACTTTAGTAATCTTCTATTTTCTAAAAAAAGAAAGGAAATTATTAGAGTAGCCCCTGCATTACTCGTCATGTTTCATACCCACTGCCACTGCAAATACATGCAATACATATGGAAATAAAGCATCCATAGTTTCTTCTACTCCTTTCACGGACCCAGGAAGTGTGATCACAAGCGAATTGCCAATGAATCCAGCCACGCCACGTGAAAGCATGGCATAAGGCATGCGTTCCTGACCGTATCTTCTGGCTGTTTCCATTATGCCGGGTATTTCCCTATCTAACAAAGGTGAAATGGCTTCAGGCGTTACATCCCTTTCTGAAAGTCCGGTTCCACCCGTGAATAGAATTAATTGATAACCTTCTTTAGTTAATTCTGTCAACTTTGTTTGAATTTCTATCAACTCATCAGGCAATACCCCATAATACCCTATAGGCAAATGGTACTGCTCCAGTTTTTCAATAATTTTTTTGCCCGAAAAGTCTTCGCCTTTTCCAGCAAAAATACTATCAGAACAAACTACTACTGCACAACTCAGGCTCTGTTGCAGAAGTTTTGATGTATCTGTTTTGCCGCCTGTCTTTTTATCTAACTTGATCTGAATAATTTCAATTTGCGGATCTATCGGTTTCAGCATATCATAGATAGTTAAAGCAGCAACTGAAGCACCATGCATGGCTTCCACTTCCACTCCGGTTTTATAAATGGTATGCACTTCTACTTTGATGATAATATCTAATGCATCTATAGAATGGGTTATGGAAGTATATTCTACAGGCAAAGGATGACAATCCGGTATCACATCACTAGTTTTCTTTACAGCCAATAAACCCGCAACTCTTGAAAACTCAAAAATGTCTCCTTTAGGAACGCGCTTATTGATAATTGCTTCTATCGTCTCTTGCCTGGATACTCTTACAATAGCAGAAGCGATGGCTTTTCGGAGTGTGTTTGATTTATGTGTGATATTGATCATGCCGGTAAATTCTCCTTCCATTGGTGTGTATGGTCTTCAAATAATTCTTTTCCCCATATAGGCAACTCTGCTTTTATCCGTTCAACCACCTCTTCACAAGCGGCGATAGCTGCTTTTCGATGAGCAGAAGAAGTAAATACAAACAAACAGATTTGCCCTGCCGCTACAATCCCCAGGCTATGGTATACATGCATACAGGTAAGCGGGTATTTTTTAAAAATATCTTCCCGAATAATATGCATGGCTTCCAAAGCCATTGCTTCATACGCGGTATATTCTATTGCCGTTACTATTTTGCCATCTAGTTCATCTGCCCTTACCTGACCCAGAAAAATACTATGACCACCAATCGCAGTCTGACTACTATGCTTTTGTATACTATCTGCAATAAAAGAACTTGCAATAGCTCCTTGTATAAATAGGTTCTTTATTTTTCTATCCATTTTAACAAACCTCCTTTCAAACTGTATATTTTTTTAGTTGCACCAAATGTATCAAATAATAATTTTGCAGCTGTAGCACTCCTTTTTCCTGTCTGGCATACGCATATCCATGAATCGCCGGGAAAAGCAGGGGTTTTGTTAGTCCATTGAGATAATGGTGCTGCTATATGAGCAATCGAATCTAATAATGGGATCTCTCCCACTTCGCGAATATCAATTATTGTTACACCTTCATTTGATAACAGTTGCTTAAAAGTAGCTTGTTCAATTTCTAAACCCTGTTCAATACGATCACAAACCACATTGTATGGTGTTTGTCTGAATGCTTCCGCATCTTTCGGTAGAAAAAGATGCGAATTTTTTCCGGGCATTATTGTGATTTCATATATACTACTCCTCAATGCATCATAATGCAATAGCCGATTTGCCAGCGACTCGCCAATACCTGTTATCAGTTTAATTGCTTCATTTGCCTGCATTGTTCCTATAATTCCTGGCAAAACACCTAATACGCCTGCTTCCGCGCAATTTTTTATAGAAGTATCATTTTGTAATTCAGGAAATAAGTCGCGATAATTTACCCTTGCCCTCCCATCAGTATTTGCTAAATTAAATATGCCTACCTGCCCTTCGAACTGCGATACTGCCCCATATACTAATGGCTTACCTAACAAAACACATGCATCATTTACCATATATCGTGTAGCAAAATTGTCTGAACCATCAATTACCACATCAAATCGGCCAATAATCTCAAGTGCATTTTGGGTGGTCATTCTTTCTGCAAAAGCAAGAATTTGAATACCTGGATTTTTTTCCTGTAAAATACGGCAGGCAGTTGTAGCCTTTAAACTGCCAATATCTTCCATTCCATATAATACCTGTCTGTGCAGGTTAGATAAGGTTATCCTGTCATCATCTACAATCCCAATGGTTCCCACACCTGCAGCCGTAAGATAAGCTAATGATGAGCAGCCCAGCCCTCCGGCTCCTATCACCAATACTTTCGCCTGCCCCAGTCTATGCTGTGCAGCTTCGCCAAAACCCGGTAATATAATCTGGCGCTGGTATCGGTTATATATATCTTTCTCTGTCATATTTATCCGCCTGAAAAAGGTGGTAATAAAGCAACTGTGCAATCTTCTTCAAAATCAATATCCCCTGATACCAATATATGATTGATGGCAATACGGTATAATTGACGGGATAATGCCGGATAGGTTTTATGCAACTGATCAGCCAATTGTTTTGTTCCAGTAATTTCTGTTAAACGAATCGATTTGGTGCCAGTAATTTCTGCCAATTGCCCAAAAAGAAGGATGTCTACATTCATATAGTTTCGTATTCGATCAGGCTTTTGTAAATAAAAGTTTGTATGCTGCTAACATTAAGACTACTGCAAGAATAGTTTTTAAAAATTCCTGTTTAAACTTCAAGGCCCCAAAATACGCTCCGCAAAGTCCGCCGCAAAAAGCAATTATCACATACCATAACATCTGAGGGGTAAAATGAATGCCTTTGGTAAGCTGGCCTGCTAAGCCTGAAACGGAATTCACGAAAATAAATAAAGCGCTAATGGCTGCTGTTTGTTTTTGATCTGTCCATTTCAGCATCAATAATATAGGAGACAGTAAAATACCTCCGCCTATACCAATCAATCCTGATAAAAAACCAACTCCACCTCCCGCTACAACGGCAACACTTGTATTTGCCGGTTTCAATTCAGTAGCCGGAACATTTTTAAAAAATAGAAATCTTACGATGGGTATGATTAAAAATATGCCTAGTATTTTTTTATAGATAGCACTTTGTATCACTAACATTCCACCTATAAATGCCATCGGTACCGAAGCCAGTGCAAGGGGTATAAATAGTTTTCGGTTAAAATGATTACCCCGATAAAACTGAATAAAGGAAGTAAGAGATACAAACAGATTCAGCAATAAGGCGGTTGGCTTCATTACTTCAGGAGCTACACCATAAATAGCCATCAATGCCAGGTATCCACTCGCACCGCCATGTCCAACGGAAGCATATAAAAATGCGACCAGAAATAATAATCCATAAAAAAGTAGTATAGTGCTATCCATATGATTGATTATTGAGTGATCATATATAATGATACAATTTCACCCTTGTCATAATTGCTTCTCCCCTCATCTACTTGTATCAGGCAATTGGCTAAGGCAAAAGAGCTTAGCCGGTATGATTCCTGTGCATCCAAAGGCATGGCTTTTATTCCATCATAGTACCCTTTTAAAAAGCAGGTTAGGGCTGATGGCTTTTGCACAGCTTTAGCCAGCGGAGCAATTATTTTTTTCTGTTCATGATCATTCCCTCTCATCATTTCAATGGCAGGTACCACATACTGATAAAAACAAGTAAGTACAGATGCAGGGTTTCCAGGAAGACCGAACACATATTTCTCTTTCTTTTTACCAAAATACAATGGCTTGCCTGGTCTTTGCTTTATCCGGTGAAATACTTTTTCTACTCCACATAACTCTGCGGCTTGTAATACAAAATCATAATCTCCTACACTAATACCCCCTGTTACTATTACCAGATCGCTATTTTCCAAAGCCTTCTCCAATCTGTCTTTTACAATGGCAAGATTGTCATCTGCCAGTGTAGTCTTAACCGAAAAAATATGTAGTTGAGACAGCCCCGCTTTCAATGCGTAAGAATTGGATTCATATACTTGGCCAAATTGTAAGGGTATTCCTGGTTTTTGCAATTCTTTCCCTGTCAGAATGATCGTTATGACTGGATTTGGATAGATGCTCAGTATATCAACACCACACCCTGCCAGAAAACCCACTGCGGCAGGAGTTAAGCGGGTCCCTTTGGTAAGTGCAGTTTGCCCCTTTTTAATATCTGCTCCCTGCGGTCGAACATTAGTGCCTTTTACCAACTGCTCATCCAGTATCATAAGCACCCCATCTGTTTCATTCGCTTTTTCCTGCATCACCACGGTATCTGTTCCCCGTGGAACAGGGGCACCGGTAAAAATTCTGACTGCTCTCGCTCCGGAAACCGATAGCTGCTCAGCATCACCCGCCGCAGATACACCGGTGATAGCCAGACCCTTCCCTAATGTCCAATCCTGGAAAGGAAAAGCATATCCATCCATCGAAGACTGGTTAAAAGCAGGTATATCTGTTTGCGAGAATACATCTTCTGCCAGAACAGATGCTCTTGCTTCTGCCAATGGTATACTAACCACTGGTAAGGTTTGTACATTTTTTTTTATCAGCTCTCTCGCTTCCTTTACAGATATCATATTGCTGTTTGTCTATTATCCACCAATAGTGATCATACTTCGGTTATGCATTTCTTCAGCATGCAATTGCTCAAAATCTTCAGGCATCTGACCACCTAATCCTTTTGCTTTTTCCCCGATACATTTCCTGATCAGGGATAATGGGTCTTCCCCTTTACGAAGTGCTCCTAATAAGTCTGTTTCATCAGGCGAAAAAAGACAGTTCTTCATTTTCCCATCGGCGGTTAAACGCATACGGTTACAACCGGTACAAAAAGGAGCACTCATGGTACTGATCACGGCAAAACTTCCTTTATGTCCGGGTACGGAATAATGTTTGGCAGTATCATTAGGATGGTCATCCAATTTCTTTATCAGATATTTTTCCTGCACACGATCAAGAATCTGTTGCCAGGTAAATACTTTATTGCTTGTCCACTGGTTCCCTTCAAAAGGCATAAACTCTATGAAACGAACTGCTATAGCTGTATCTTTTGTCCAGGCAATAAAATCATTGACTTCTGCATCATTCAATCCTTTCATAACTACCACGTTGATCTTTACTTCAAATCCATTATCGATCAACCAAAGAATATTTTGGTAAACCTGTGCAAATGAATCTCTTCGGGTAATATGCTGAAATGTTTCTGCCTGCAAAGTGTCGAGGCTGATATTTACAGAACGTATACTTGAGCGTTTCAGCAGGTCAAAGTAATGATGAATGGTTGTTCCATTAGAAGTAAGGGTAAGCGATACAGGAAGTTTCGATAGCTCTTCAATAATATTTCCTGCATCCTTTCTTACCAAAGGTTCACCACCCGTTAAGCGGATTTTGGTAACACCTTCCTGCACAAATATTTTTGCCAGTTTTATAATTTCATCAGCCTGCATCAGCTTGGAAGAAGGGGTAAACGCATATTCTTCTTCTGGCATACAATAAAAGCAACGCAGATTACAGTTATCCGTTAATGATATCCGTAAGTAGGTATGCACCCGATCAAAATTATCTACAATCATTATTATAATTAATGAGCATTTGCTCCTTTAATAAATATCTCCCAGTCCGGGGGCGTATCAATATCAATCTCTCCGGATTCGCAATCTACATAACTTACTCTTGAGGGTTCTTTCTGAATAATTTTTTTGGCTCCAGCATCTCCTTCCAGACAAAGCAATTCATCAAAAATTTCCTTACTGAATAGAGCAGGTATCCCGGCGCTGTTACTATACCTGCTGGCAACTACTTGTATACCCGTACTAATATGTGTATCATATAGATGATTCAAATGTGCACTCGTTACAAAAGGCTGGTCACAAGTCATGAATAGTACTGTTTCGGGTGGGGTTTCCTTTTCCAACAAATTACTGATCCCTAAACGGATAGAAGAAGCCATTCCTTCTTTCCATCCACTATTTATCAATACCGACAGATTTTTCGGGTGCTCGATTACTTTATTAATATCATCTGCATATGCTCCCAATACCAGTAAAATATTATTTATTTCTGATTGAAATGCCTGTTTCAGGCAATGCGCTAACAAAGTAGTTCCGCGATACGGTAAGAGTTGTTTAGGCATTCCCAGACGGGAAGAAGATCCCGCTGCCAACAATATGATACTGCAGTTCCGGTTGATATGTCTAGATATATCTTTCGTAATGATGGATTATGCGTTGAAATAGAGTTGTTGGTTTTCAATCAGCGTATTCTCACGCGAATGAATGGCTATTTCTCTGTCACGCAAAGATTTGCCTGTTCTGCCTGCCAGCACAGCTTTTATCTCTGCCAAAATCGATAATGCGATTTCTTCTGAAGTTTCAGCACCAATATCCAATCCGGTGGGTGAATATAAATTGCTATATTCTGCATTCGCGGCTAGTATTCCTTCCTGTTGTAACTCTTCCAGCATACTCTCTCTTTTTTTCAAAGGACCCAACATGCCAATATATCCTGACGGCAATAAAAGCAATTGACCCAGCATGGCTTTATCATAAGCGTAATTATGTGTCATGAGTAAAAAAACAGTCTGACTGTCTATAACCATTCCTTTTAGTGCATTTTCCGGTTTGGTTACACGGATACTACAGGCTTGTGGAAACCTTTCTGTACCAGCATAATTAGCCCTGCCATCAATGATGGTTACCTGCCATCCAATAATATCAGCCATAGCAGCAAGCGGCCTGGCATCATTTCCTGCACCTATGATTATCAAGGATACCTGGGGCTCACGATATTCAATAAAAGCAATAAACTCTCCTGATGGGGTGCTATGGTTTGTAAATAAAGATTTTTTCTCGGCCAGCGCCCGCTCCGCCTCTTTTTTCAAGATAGCATATAAAGGACCCTCCAGATTAGATAAAGAACCGATAGGAAGATGGCCGGTTTCTAATAACAGGCAGGTACCCGGTTGTTCTTTCTTTTTATTCTGGAGTGAAAAAAGTGTTATCAGCACCGTATCCCTTCTTTCTGCAACCAGTTTTTTGAGTAATAAAACAGGATTCAATGCATTATCCGTACCAACAGGTTCTATTAATACTTGTATGATACCATTACAACCTAATCCGGTACCTAGTTTTTCGTCATCCTCATCAGTGGTATCATAAGTTATCAGCATGGGTTTTTGCTGTTGCATTACCAGAAGCGCTTTGCGCAAAGCATCTCCCTCTAAACAACCCCCACTGATAGCGCCAGTCAATAAACCATCTTCTGTTACCAGCATACGAGCACCCGGGCGACGATAGGAGGAACCTTCCACGTGCACTACGGTTAATAGTGCCGTTTGTTTTCCTTCCATTACTGCCTTATCAAAAGATCGGATAATTTCCAATATTTCTTTCATGGTTGAATACGGCTATTGAGAGACTTACCGTAATGCTTTTACCTGTGCAGGTGTAATCTTGCTGCCTTTATTGCCAAAATTGTTCCTGACAAAACTCAATACGCTTGCAATCTGATCATCAGTCAGATAATCCTGAGCAGGCATGATAGCATTGAATTTAACGCCATTAACTTCGATCTCCCCACTCTGTCCTTTCAGAATTATATTGATCGCTTTTTTAGGATCTGTCAGAAACCCGGATTTAATAATCGAAGGATAGGTTCCTTCCAAACCCTTACCATCGGCCATATGACAATTCTGACAATACATAGTATATACCTCATTCGTTTCCTGTAATTTATTTTTTGAGGATATATCATTACTGAATGAATAAGTACAAAGCAGGGTTACTATTCCAAAAATCCCGAACACATATTTCTTGACCATATTGCTTCTAAATATAAAAGATTAAACAAGTTTGGTAAGGTCCATCGGAAGTCTCCGTATCCTTTTGCCGGTAGCTGCAAAAACCGCATTAGCCAGTGCAGGTGCTACGGGTGGTAAGCCAGGTTCGCCTACGCCTTTAATTACAGGACCACCATCTGCCAGTATCAATACTTCTACTTTAGGCATTTCATTGATACGAAGCATTTTATTATTCTGGAAATTAGTTTGCATTGATTTACCTTTTTCAAAAACGATCCCATCTTTCACTGCAGCAGTTATACCCATCACCACGGCGCCTTCCACTTGTGCTTTCACATTATCCGGATTTACAACGGTACCCAGATCTATCACACAATACACTTTTTCCACTTTCACGGATCCATTTGCCTGCCTGGAAACTTCCACCACATGTGCTGCGAGCCCGGCAAAAAATTCATACTGTGCCACCCCTCTGCCCCAACCCTTTGGAAGGGGTTGGTCCCATTTGGAAAATTCTTTTATTTTCAAAAGTACTTTGCGGGCATCCGATTCCTTACTCATCAATTCCAGCCTAAAAGCAAGCGGATCTTTCTTTGCTTGTATGGCCAGCTCATCAATAAAACATTCATGTGCAAAAGCAAGCGTTGAACTTGTAACAGAGCGCCAGGGAGCCAATGGAATATGTGTTTCTGACAATACAAAAGCATTTTTCATATTGGGGAACTCATATTTCTGCTCACTGATACCCTCCACCATTGTTTTATCTACTTTGGTCTTATCATACTTGGCATTTTGGGTTGCACTGATTGAAGGAGAGATCACCTTATGTTGAAATGCCACGACTTTACCATCAGAAGAAAGTGCGCCTTTCATAGCGGAATAGGTCATAGGTCTAAAGGGCCCCATCTGGGTATCATCTTCTCTTGTCCAGATTACTTTTACCGGTTTACCTACGGTCTTAGCTATTCCCGCAGCTTCATTGGCAAAATCCCCTGCAAGTCTTCTGCCAAACCCACCACCGTTGAATAATACATTTACTTTGATATTTTCAGGGGCAATGCCTTGTGTTTGTGAGATCTCGCGTTTAATAATTGCGGGGCCTTGCGTTGATACCCACACCTCTACTGTATTGGCATCATGCCATTGAACTGTACAGTTCATCGGCTCCATAGGCGAATGTGATACCATGGGTGTTTCATAGAATGCCTCCAGTTTATGACCGGCATCAGCATAAGCTTTATCAAAATCACCAACAGAATGCGCTACCAATCCTTCTTCTTTTGACAGATCGCGCAGACTCTGCTCGTAAGCTTTAGAGTTAAACGAATCAAAACCCTGGAAATCCCATACTATTTTCAAAGCTTTTCTTCCTTGTAAGGCAGACCAGTAATTATCTGCAATTACAGCAATGCCCTCATATTTATTTTTACCATACACCCGCTCAGATTTAATAACCTGGAGAACTCCTTTCACGGCGAGCGCTCCTTTATCATCATAACTTACCAGTTTACTTCCAAAAACAGGGCATCGTTCCACTGAAGCATATACCATTCCCGGCACATCAGCATCTATACCAAATATAGCTTGGCCAGATACCTTAAGCGGTATATCGGGTCGGGCAACTGATTTACCCAATATTTTAAAATCCTCTGCTTTCTTTAAAACTGGGGATTGTGGTACCGGAAGTTTGGAAGCCGTTTCCACCAGCTCTCCATAACCCAGTTTTTTGCCGCTGGGTTTGTGTATAACCATTGCATTTTCTGCATAGCATTCTGTTACCGGAACCTGCCAAATCTGACTGGCGGCAGTAATCAGCATTTCTCTGGCAGCGGCACCGGTTTTGCGCAACTGCATATATCCGGTTCTTACAGATGAACTTCCCCCGGCAGTTTGCTGGCCAAAAGCAGCTTCCCCACCAGTTTGTTTAATGATCACTTTATCTATTGCCACTTCCAGTTCTTCTGCAATCAGCGAAGGCACAGACTGAAATGTTCCCTGGCCCATTTCAGGTTTGGGATTCATGATGGTGATCAAACCGGTTTTATCGATAATCACAAATGGGGTTACCCCAAAGGATTCACTAACCGTTTCCATATTATACAAAATCGGTTCAACTGTTTCATCAGAAGCAAAGGATCGAAAACCTAATGCCAGAGCAGCACCTGTTAAACCGGAAAGCCGGATAAAATTCCTGCGATCAATGGATGTAATCGTTTTCATCAGTTATAATTGGTAGGTTATATAAATATTTATTTGGCTAACTCAGCCGCACGGTGAATGGCTTTTTTAACCCGCTGGTAGGTTCCGCAGCGACAGATATTACCAGCCATGGCTGCATCTATCTCTGCATCCGTTGGATTGGGCTTGCTATTGAGCAATGCCGCTGCACTCATAATCTGACCAGACTGGCAATAGCCACATTGCGGAACCTGTTGTTCAATCCATGCACGCTGTACAGCATTATCAATTTTTTCTGAGAGGCCTTCAATGGTAGTGATCTTTTTACCCGCTGCCCCTGCAACCGGAAAACTGCAGGAACGGATAGGCGTACCCTCAAGATGAACTGTACAAGCCCCGCATTGGGCAATACCACATCCAAATTTGGTTCCTTTTAAGCCGATTACATCTCTGATAGCCCATAATAATGGCATTTGTGGGTCAACATCGATAGAATGAACTTTACCGTTAACGGTTAGGTTTATATTAGCCATGTAAGTAGATTTAATAATATTACAATCGGGGAGAGGAATCGTTTGTGAAATTATCTGAATTTTTTGGCATTCCCATCAGGTAAAATAGATTTTCTGCTTAGCAACAAGGGTTATTCAAAAAACCTTCAATATATCCTCATCGCAAATGCCAATTTATCTGCCTTTTCACTGTTTTAATCGTTGTCTGCAATTATCTGTGCCACCAGGGCTGTCCACCCGGTTTGATGACTTGCACCAACACCACTGGAATCATCACCATTAAAATATTCATAGAATAAACAAAGGTCTTCATTTCCTGGTAGTTGATAAAACCAGTTATACCTGCCATGCACGGGTCTTGCATTTTGGGCATCTTTTCTAAAAATATACAACAACCGGACGGTAATCATCTGCGCAGCTTCGGTTAGGGTAATCATTTTACCCGACCCATGTGGGTATTCCAGTTGAACTGATCCTGCATAAAAATCTCCATACTTTTTGATGGCTTCTACCAACAAATAATTCATCGGCATCCATACGGGTCCACGCCAATTAGAGTTGCCACCAAACATTCCCGAGCTGGAATCTCCCGGATCATAGGTAACCGTATAGTTGATTTCCTGCAGATTAATGGTATAGGGATTATCAAGATAATATTTTGACAAGGCCCGGATACCGCCGGGTGAAAGAAATTCTGTTTCATCCAGCATTCTCCTCATCAACGCTTCTAATCTCTCTTGATTCACCAGCGACATCAGCATATCAGTATGATCAACCATTTCCCTGCTCGGTAGGTATTGATGACTTTGGGTCCGGTATTTTCTCAACCATTCTATACGCTTTTTAAAATCGGGTAATGTATTCAGGTGTTCTGTTCTAATAATTGAGGCTGCAAACAAAGGAACCAATCCCACCATAGAACGTAACCGAAGAGGAAAAGATTCAGATCCGGGGATCTTTAATACATCATAAAAAAAGGAATGGGTCATATCCCAAAGACCTTTTTCATTCAACGCTTCGGCAATCAATACAAAATGTTCATAGAACTTGGTGGCTGTATCTTCAAAAGCATTATCGGTTAAAGCAATTTCCAATGCAATATCCATCATATTCAACGCATACATACCCATCCATGCTGTTCCATCACTTTGTTCAAGTTCTATTCCATCAGGCAATGACATGTTTCGGTTAAAAACACCAATATTATCCAGTCCGAGAAAGCCTCCGCCAAAAATATTATTGCCATTGATATCCTTTCGGTTGGCCCACCAGGTAAAATTGATGATCAGTTTCTGGAAGATTTTTTTCAGAAATTGCATATCACCTACCCCGGTTTTTTTCTTTTCAATGCTATATACCTGTAAAGCAGCAAAAGCATGAACAGGTGGGTTCACATCACTAAAATTCCATTCATAGGCAGGTATCTGCCCGGCAGTATTCATATACCATTCCCGGGTAAGTATAATTAATTGGTTCTTGGCAAATACCGGATCAATCGCAGCAATTCCGATACAATGAAAAGCAAGATCCCAGGCCGCATACCAGGGATATTCCCATTTATCCGGCATCAGAATAATATCCCGATTTTTCAGGTATTTCCATTCACTGTTACGACCAAATGATCTTTGCGGTGCAACTTCAGCAATTCCATCACTGCTCCTGCTCCATTCTTCTACATCGTAATGATAATATTGTTTACTCCATAATAAACCAGCGTATGCCTGGCGTTGAATAGAAGCCAGGTCATCACTAATACCAGCAGGCAGTATAGAGAAGTAAAAAATATCCGCCTCTTTTTTTCGCTGATCAAAAATTTGTTCAAAACCATTGTCAAATGGTTGAATGGTTTCTGTATTGGTCAATCGCAGAAATACCTGTTTGGTTTCTCCAGCTGCTACATGAAAATGATATAATGCCGCAGATTTGGTTCCCTGCTTTATGTCTATCAATGCTTGTCGGTTCTGGTTATGTAATAATGCATTATGAAACGCATCTTTTACAAATAAAGAATTATTGGGACGGTTGAATAATTTTTCAGTATTGGTTTCATTTTCAGTAAACCAGATTTCCGGAGAATCTTTACAGTATAAAAAATAATTACCCAGTTTTTCATGAGCCGCATGTACAACCCCTTCTTCAAGATATTTTAAGATTGGTTTTGGCTTATCGCCTGAAAAACTCCATTTATTTGAAAACCATAAAGTAGGTAATAAAGTTATCGGTGCGGGTTCTTTCCCTTTGTTGATGATGTTTACACGAATACAGATATCCTCACTGTTTAATTTCGCATACTCCGTATACACATCAAAATATTGGTTATCGTTAAATACGCCGGTATCCAGTATTTCGTATTCTTTATCCTGCTTGGTTCGGTTCCTGTTTACTACTATAAGGTCTTCATAGGGAAATGCTTTTTGTGGATATTTATATAAATGCCGCATATAATAATGGGTAGGCGTATTATCCAGGTAATAATACAGTTCTTTCACATCCTCCCCATGATTGCCCTCCTGGTTAGTCAATCCAAATAATCTTTCTTTGATGATCGGGTCATTCCCGTTCCATAAAGCGATGGCAAAACAGAGTTGTTGTTCGTAATCAGAAATTCCTGCCAACCCATCTTCGCCCCAACGATAAGCGCGACTGCGTGCATGGTCATGTGGAAAATAGTTCCAGGCATCTCCGCCAGGGCTATAATCTTCTCGAACTGTACCCCATTGCCTTTCACTCAGGTAGGGCCCCCATTTTTCCAATGGCACTTCTTTGCCTGCATTCTCAGCTAATCGTTGTTGTTCTGGGTTCATTTGTTAAGTGCTAACCATTGGTGGAAAATCCGGGATATAATGTCATGCCTCCATCACAGAAAACAGTAGTTCCTGTTATATAATCAGATTCATCGCTTGCCAGCCATGCAGCCAGTTTGCCAATATCTTCGGGTTGCCCGATTCTATTATAAGGTATCAACGTAAGTAAACTATTCAATGCTTCCGGTGTATCCCATGCAGAACGATTGATGGGGGTTTGAATGGCACCCGGGCCAATACTGTTTACCCTGATTCTTTTCGGCGCCAATTCCTGGGCCATACTCTTCATCAGCATCATGATTCCTCCCTTTGATGTGGCATAGTTTACATGACCGCCCCAGGGAATTACTTCATGTACGCTACTCATACAAATGATTTTACCCGCTGCCACACTTCTTTCGGGAACAATACCCCTTCGCAAGAATTCTCTAACGGCTTCTCTTGCGCAAAGAAACTGGCCTGTTAAATTAATATTGATCACGGTTTGCCAGTCGGCAAGCGACATATCCTGAAACGGCGAATCTTTTTGCAGGCCCGCATTATTTACCAATATATCAATCGTACCAAAAGCAGCAAACATATCGCGGAACATAGATTGTACCTGCGCTTCATTACTAACATCGGCCATTAGCGCTATGGCGACACCCCCATTGGCTTTTATTTCATCAACTACTTCCTGTGCTGCTTCGGGGTGGGTTACATAGTTTACCACAACATTGGCGCCATCATTGGCAAGTGCAATGGCAACGGCTTTTCCAATGCCACTATTGGCACCGGTAACCAGGGCAGACTGCCCCTTTAGCTTTGGGTTTGGGTTCATAGAAAGGACTATTTGTATTTGATCTTATAAAAAAGAATGATGGCCGCAAAAATTAGGGTAACAAAATTGGCGGCTGTAACGGGTATATTACTACTCAGCGCGCCAAACAGCAACCATAAAAACGTTCCGAGTGTAAACAATCCATACATGGAAAGTGAAATGCCGGATGTGTCTTTTGTGCGGATGGTTTTGATTGCCTGGGGCAAAAAAGAAAGCGTAGTGCAGAATGCTGCAACCAGCCCGATAATCGTAATTGTATTCATATTTTTTATTTTCCCTCGGCACTAATTAAACGACAGGGAATCATTAGATCTTCTGATAAATAATAGATAGCACATAAACGATGATAACCATCGGCGATAATCAGCGGCTGCCCGCTAACCATTAATATAGGCGAGAGCTTTAAACCCTTTTTTACTTTTTTCAGATTTTCTTTTACATGCCTGTTTTCCTGCGGCAGCAGCGGCAAACTACTGGCACGTAAAATATCTTTTGCTTTTTTCTGAATAGTGGTTGCTTTTCGCAACCCCGCTGTAAGCATCTTAGCTTTAGGCGGAGGAAATAGAAGTTCCAGGTAGTCCTGTGCTGCAGGAAAATCATGTTTTTCTGGTTCTGGTAACCAATATGTTTTATCCATAAAAATAGTATCTGATCCTTTTGTAAATTACTATAAATAAGGCAATCGAATCATTTTCTCATGCAGCTTTTATCTGAGGCGATTTAGGAGTATAGAATACCATATCAATAATGAGCTTACACCAGATTAACACACAGGGCAATGCTTTCAGGTCATAGGGTATTACATAATTTTTGCGGATAGCTGCCGGGAAAATATCCGTTGCCGATAACACCGTAAGCAAAAATGCAAAAACGATCAGAATCTTATTAACAAGGGTAGCGGGTTGTGAAATATACCAGATAGCCAATCCGGCCACCGCAATCACAAAAGTGGGCGATTCGGCTTTATGGTTAAAAATCACCATCCAGATAAGTATCGATGCCAGCAGACTCAACTGGAAGCGGGTTTCTTTATAAAATCGAAAACGCAAAAGTGGTAAGCAGAATAATACTGCTCCGACCACAAATACAATTTGCTTGGCACTGATTCCAAACCAGGTATATAAAATGCCTCCTACAGATATGCCTTGTGAAACCGAATAATCATCCCGTAATAAAACCAGCCAGTTCTGGTATTGCTGGTATAGCTGGGTAGGGGTATTTACCAATAAGGGCAATAATATCAGAAGTATCGTCCAGCCAATTGTATAGAGTATGGCTTTGATTTTATTCGGATAGAGAAGAAATAAAGCAAACCCTACCAATCCAAAAATTTTGATAAATACGCTCAATACGATACAAAGTGTTGCCATGGCAATCTTCTCTTTCTCACACATGGCGAAAGCCAAAACAATTAACCCGGCCATCAATCCATTGCTCTGACTATTTTGTAAAGAAGTAATCAGTTCAATCAATACAAATGCAACCACAAAAAATTTTTGTTTATTGTAAATCTGGGGTAATTGGTAAATCCCAAAAAATAATACAAAAACGTTTAGCAGGTTCCAGCATAACAATCCAAGAAAATCGGGCATAACAGACATGGGTGCCATCAGGACTGCGAAACTGGGACTGTATTTAAAATAATCCAGATCAAAATCAGTATATAGTAAATAGAGATTTTGATTCTTTAGCAAATGAAAGAATGAATGTTTAAAGATCAGGTAGTTTTTATAATAGGCATAATACATTCCATGTGCATCCGCCTGATCACCCAGTAATATACATTGTGCGGTAACCCCAATCACCACCAGCAATAAAACAGTAGCCAGATAAGCAGGCTTATCAATCAATTTTCCGTAAAACGATTTCAGCATAAACACAATAGTTGGCTTATAGTATGCTAGCGAAGTTATCTCTTTCCAACGTACCACTACCGCCACGCTATCACAGAACTTATCTTTCCAGCTTAAAGCCGGTATCCAGTGCGGGCCTTTTTGGAGCATTGGCTACTTTCCATCCTGTGCGATACATCCAATCAGCCATTTTTTTCAGTTTGGCATAATCAATATTGGCTGCATTATCCATTGGGGTATGATAATCTGGATGCAATAAGGTGGTATACATCAAAGCAGGAATGCCTGCTCTTGCATATGGCAGGTGATCGCTTCTGAAATACCATCCTTCGGGATGAGTTGTTTTATCCCATAATGTGTCCAGTTTAAAAGCAGGGCCTTCTTTATTGGCATCCAGGGCCATTGTGACAAGATCAAGTGAATTTCTGTGTGGTGGCTGAACACCTAATAATGCGGCGCTATCAATATTATTTCTACCAATCATATCACCGTTTAATACTGCAACAATATTTTTTAACGGGACCGTTGGATGAGATACAAACCATCTTGACCCAACCAAACCCCGTTCTTCAGCACCCTGTATCACTATTAATACCGACCGTTTACCAGGATTCTTTTTAAATGCCCGTGCCGCGGCCAGAATTGCTGCATCCACACTGGCGTTATCATCCGCACCATAATAGATACTATCGCCATGAATGGGATTTCTGATTCCATGTGCATCCTGGTGACCGCTGTATACCAGGTATTCAGAAGATAATACCGGGTCCGTACCCTGAATTTTTCCAATGATATTTACTGATGGATATTCAAATCTTTCTATGATAATATTCGCTTTTAATAAAGCTGTTCCGTTTTCTAAATCCTTTTTAGCCGAACCGTGTACCCATAAAACAGGGACGGTTGTATTTACTCTGGTGGCGGGCCCCCCTTCAATATCATAACTGCCTCTTTTAAAGTTTTCAACAGCATCGACCCACCCGCTTTCTGCTACTTCATCAGCAATAAATATAATAGCAATGGCTCCCCTGCTTATTAAAGCATTCCCATACTTAACCATAATGTTTCGGGTATATCTCCAGGTAGGCAGGGATACATTTTGGTTAATGCCTTTTGGGTTGGATTCAAGTGCTACTACTTTACCTTTTATCTGTAAGGCGGCCGTATCTAATGAAGCGGCATTCCCAAGATATACAATGGGTGCCTCTATATTTTTATGCGCCATTTGAGCAATAGCAATATCGGTCCACAAAGCCAACTTACGATCATTGATACTGATAGAACTGATATCTGCCACCCGATTCCGCCACATAGAGAAGAATTGCAGATAAGTACCATCATCACCAGCAGGAAGCAATCCGATAGAACGATATTTTTCTGCCAGCCAGGCAGATGCTTTTAATTCATCAATTGTGCCTGCAGAGCGGCCCCTGAAATGGGCATCCGACAGATCATATACATCTTTCTTCAGGTCTTCAATTCTAATCGAAGACAGGGCAGAGAGCGTTTCATTTTTTTTGGTTCCTTGTGTAAAACCTGCCATGTGTAAGCAGGCAAATAATATACATAAACTAATTTTTCTCATCAATATACTATTTTAGTGATTTGTAAATGGTAAGATAGTTTTTTTATAAGATTATTTCGACTATTGTTTAATAGAACGTCAAAAAAATCAACTTCTTGATAATCTATAAAAGGGAGTAAGCAGGCATCCACTCTTTCTTATCAGGAACATTAATTTATCAGTAACTTAATTGCTCAATTATTACTTTATGTATATACAATTCAAGCCGATATTACTTAGTATTATTCTTATATATTCTTCTTCTTCAGAATTTGCACAGAAAAAAACATCCATTTCTATAAAAGGCTTGTTGGCAAAAGTGGAAGTGTTGAGAGACCAGTGGGGGATAAACCATATTTATGCATCAAATGAACATGATCTTTTTTTTACACAAGGATATTGTGCAGCCACTGATAGATTGTTTCAGTTTGAGATATGGCGTAGACAGGCTACTGGCACTGTAGCTGAAATTCTTGGTCAACGCGAATTGAAGCGCGATATCGGCACACGGCTTTTTGCATACCGGGGAAGTTTGCAAAAAGAACTAGAACAGTATCATCCTCGGGGCGCTGCAATCATTCAAGCATATGTTGATGGAGTAAATGCTTATATCACTAGGATCCTTAAAACACCTGATAAACTTCCCATCGAATTTCGGTTATTGAAAATATTACCCGGTAAATGGACACCTGCTGTGGTCATCTCAAGGCATCAGGGTTTATTGGGAAATATCACACAGGAGCTGAATATTGGTCGGGCTGTTGCAAAAGTTGGTCCCGATAAGGTTAAGCAATTAATGTGGTTTCATCCCAAGGATCCGGATATCCGCCTTGATAGCAGTTTACAGGGAGATGTTTTACAAAAAGATATACTGTCATTGTATAATGCTTCTCATAGTGATATTGTTTTTCAAGCTGGGGATATTGATAAGAAAGAGGAAGATGAAGATGCCGTTTTGAATATGTTGAATTCGGTAATACCCGCTAACAATATTTTACCGGAAAAAGAAATGGAAGGCAGTAATAATTGGATTGTGAGTGGTACCAGAACGGCTTCTGGACATGCTATGCTCGCTAATGATCCACATAGAAAAATTGCTGTTCCATCACTACGCTATATAGTACACCTCGTAGCTCCCGGATGGAATGTGATTGGTGGTGGAGAGCCCGAGATACCCGGGGTTTCGATTGGGCATAATGAAGAAGGTAGCTGGGGTCTCACCATATATGAAACAGATGGTGAGGATCTGTATGTATACGATTTGGATCCGGCTCATCTGAGCCATTATCGTTATAAGGGCAAATGGGTATCTATGAAATCTATAAAAGAAACCCTGCATATTAAGAATGGAAAAGATACCAGTATTACCCTTAATTATACTCAACATGGGCCGGTGACTTATATAGATACTATTCATCATAAAGCCTATGCGGTTCGATGTGCCTGGCTTGAACCCGGTGGAGCCCCCTATATGGCTTCTCTAAGGATAGACCAGGCAAAAACATGGGAGTCATTTCGGGAGGCATGTAATTATAGTCATATACCCGGAGAGAATATGATCTGGGCCGACAGAAAAGGAAATATTGGATGGCAGGCAGTGGGAATTATTCCGATAAGAAAAAATTTCAGCGGACTGGTGCCTGTTCCTGGTGATGGGCGCTATGAATGGGAAGGGCATCTCCCCATAAAAGAAAGACCTCATCTGCTAAATCCCTCGCAAGGTTTCCTGGCAACAGCAAATCAGGATGTTACTCCGCTAAATTATCAGCATTGGGATGCGGTTGGTTATACCTGGGCCGATGCATTCAGGGGTACACGTATCAATGAAATATTACAAACTAATGATCATATCACCATTGAACAGATGCAGTTACTGCAAACGGATTACCTTTCTATACCAGCAAGAATGCTGGTTCCGTTATTGAAAAACATCCCCTTCTCCGATTCACTGAGTGTTTTCTCAAAAGAAAAATTAATGAACTGGAATTATATTTTGGATAAAAATAGTAAGGCTGCTTCTATTTATGCTATGTGGGAGCGACAGCTTTTCATGAATGCAAATAAGTCATTTGTGCCTCTAGAAATTCGACCATGGATAAGTCTTCAATTAACTAAGATTATAGAGTTTCTAAATATGCCTGATATAATATTTGGAAATGATGAAAACAGAAACAAGAAAAGAGATGATTTTCTTAAAACAAGTTTCGAACAGGCTATAAGAGCATTAGAATTGAAACTGGGTAAAGACACCCTTAATTGGCAATATGGTCAAGCCGCTTTTAAGCATATCACCATGGAACACCCGCTTAATAATATACTAAATAAAGAATGGAAATCAAAGCTAACTGTAGGTTCTTTACCAAGAGGAGGAAATAGTTTTACGCCTGGATCAACCGGGGGTACGGACAACCAGCTTAGCGGTGCCAGTTTTCGTGTCATTATTGATACCGGGGATTGGGATAAAACTGTTATGATCAATACACCAGGACAATCGGGCGATGTATCCAGTCCTTTCTACCAAAACTTATTTTCTTTATGGGCCAATGATCAGTATTTTCCAGCTTATTATTCAAAGGAAAAAATTCGAAAAACTACTGTTCAAATAAGCATGATGAATCCAGGGAAATGATTGAGTAGATCGGCTAAAATAAATTAAATGGAATGTCTGGTCAAAATTTTTACAAAAACATCGAGGTGTCAGATTCCTTCCCACCAATGGTAGATAATGAGACACATTTTATACAGATAGATCATTTGAAAATGATAGTAAACTAATACTACTATAAAGATGAACAAAGCAGAGCTAATACACGAGTTACAAGAAGAAATGATGATTACATTGAAACCGTCAGGCGTTCATGGCATTGGGGTATTTGCAGCCTGTGATATTCCCAAGGGGTATAAAACCCTTTTCTCACGAAATACGGGTGGATGGATCTTACTCAGTTTTGCAGAAGCCGAAAAATTACCCCCGCAGGCAAAAGAACATATTGAAACCTATTATCTCTACGATCAGGAAAACTATTTTATTCCCGATCATGGCTGTAAAATAATGGACATGGCCAATTACCTGAATCATTCCAATAACCCCAATATCGTATCTGTAAATGAAGGTGAATATTTTGAAACCCTTCGGGATATCAAACAGGGAGAAGAATTGTTTGTTGATTATGGAGAAATTGTGAAAGGTGTTGAGTCATATAGATAGACCTTCTATCTTTAGCGGGCACTCATTTTTTTAATGATCCAAACTGCAACAAATGATTCCAATAAACTCAAAGGAATCGCATATACCAATATACCATAAGGCAGAACCCCTAGATTTCCAATTGTTACCCACATCAATACAAAGCCTACGAACCAGGCCAGAAAAGCCGTTTGTAAGAAAGTAAATTTTTTTGACAGGATAGCTATCGCCACTGCGAACAAAAGTGACCAGAGTCCCCATACAGCTCCGTTAACTGCTGATGATGGAAATTGGAGACCCATTTGCTGATAATGAGCCACCCATTGTTGTTTTACCAAAAATTCATTTCTGACAAATTCAGAAATACTGATCCACACCGTAGCCAATAGAATGGAGATGATTTTTTTTATGATTTGCATACTGTCAGGTTTATAATTTAAGTTACGAAAGCAGATTTAATCAAGCACATAATCCAATAAAACAGGATATAAAATTATTTCCCCAGAAATGCCCGGCCTATAGCAAATACATAAAACAATTTCTATCTTACCACCATTCAAAGCATTCCTATGTCAAAAATACTTAGCGCAAAAGATGTTTTTGCACAAATAAAAGCCGATCTGATCGGCAAAGATTCTTATCGTGGGGTTACGTTAACGTATACCTGGCTGGCGAATCAATTCGGACATTTCTCGCTAGGTTTTATACCCTCCTTTATTCTTTATCTTATCCTGTCAAATTTTCATACGAATTCCAATGCCATTGAGCGGGCTACCTGGTATATCTGGGGTTTTTGGATCGCCTTTGAAACCTATAATTTTCTGGGTCCCCTGTTATTAAAAAGTCATTCCCAGTCAAAACTCCTGTATGTAAAAGGCAATTCCTATACTTTTCAACCTGCTTGGGGCAATATTCTTTTTGATACATTAACCGATTTTTCCTTTTTCGGATTGGGAGCAATGTCTTTAGGCATTCTCTGTGGTGGAGGTGAATTGTACCAGATAGCTTGTATTATCCTGATCGCCTTATTGCTTTATCCCTCCTGGTATTGGTACTTAACAAAAATGTATTTACAACTACCTCAATACCCTTACCAGTTGCGTTTGGCCCAATGGGATTTCCCCATGGACGATGCTGGTAAAAAACGTGTTGCTGATTTTTTACATCCTGCAAATAGTAACCTGCATCTATTTGTGTTTGGCGAGGAGAATAGCGGTAAAACCAGCTTAAGTGTTGGACTGGCCACCGAATTATCTATTAAACATAATGCAGGTGTGTACACAACAGCTATGAAATTGAGTAGTGATTTTTTTTACCCGGCAGGTAAGGCCGGTGCTGCTCCAACACTCTGGACGTGGCGCGATGCTTCTGTATTGATTATTGATGATATCAATCCGGGTAAACCCATTACATCAGATATGGTTAGCGCCGAATCTTTTCTGTCGTTTATTGATACCTATTCCTGCAATCCGGAAAATCGAAAAATACTCGTTACTAAAAAAATAATTTGGGTATTGGGTGATGCAGATCGGAAAGAAGACTGGCGCAGGATGCTGCTTAGTATTGGAGTGGCAGAAAATAATATAGCTGAAATTTATTTGTAAAACCTACCCATATTTATTGGCTCAGGATATGATTATCGTAGGCGAAACTGATTAAATGCGTAAGACTTTTTACATTGAATCTTTTATAAAGTGGCAATATCCTTTTTTCAATAGCGGATTGTGTAACGTTCAACAAGCCTGCAATTTCTTTAAAGGAGAACCCTTTTGCCACCATGCCAAGGGCCTCTTTCTCTTTTTCAGAAATGGCAAAATATTGGAACAATTGTTTGTTCAGCTCTTCTTCAAATTCCGATTTGTCAGGACCATAGGCGGCATAACGCATTACTTTACCCAGATTAATACTTCTGTTGATATGGGAATGTCCCATAATGGCCGTAACCCTTCCATTTTCAGAACTGTAAACCCCCACTTTAGATATCAGTGGAACAGGAGTTCCGTTCTTATGCAGCTTTTTCAATTCAATCGTAAAACTGTATTTCTCCAGCTCTTCGGTTTTATTGAGAATAAATTGCAGCGCTTTATCATTTAATTCATTAGAGAAAGGGGCATACTCAGGGGTAGTAATGCTAACAATCGTCATCATACTGATTTCATCATCTTTATACCCCAAAATCTCTTCCCAGCCATCTGCATACAACATCCTTCCTTCTTTAAATGAATAGATATAAATCGCTTCTTCCGGAAATCGGGGAATGGTTTTCTTGAAATGACGGGCCTCCTAAGATTGAAGATCTGCAGGGATATTGGTAATACGTGATTTTGAATAATTTCCTGTTTCTGGCATTGTCATTTAATTTGACAAATGGTCTCGAATTTTACTTCAACCTGCGACTTTTCGCAGTTGACTTGCTTTTTCGGAACCGATATTTTTACATTCTGAAAACATTTAATGCTGTTTGTAAGAACCAGGTAGCAGAACATTCGACACAGGTAACCCCCAAAAGGTTTAGGTATTTGGGCATTCTATTGGTATAACAAACAGTAAAACAATGGATTAACCAATAACAAAGTAATTAAAAATTAACAGGAAAACCAATTTTCAAGCGATTGCAGGTAGGTAGAGATACTTGCAAACTTGAAAATATTCCGGATTGTGCTCCGCGCAGAGGATTCAGGGTAAAATAAAGAGCATGCTTTATTTTGCTTTTTTCAAATTAATACCAAACCGGGGGGAATGGTATTGAGCTGAGTCCTCTGCGAGGGGCCCCCGGAATCTTTCTTTTCACTCAATCCATTATTGGCGCATACTTATTTTTCCGGGGCCATTTCTACCAGAATTCCTTTATTTTTAAGCATTCCAGATATTCAAACCTGCCCAATGACCAAGATTGCCCAAATTCAGCCTAAGAATACCCGTCGCGATTTTTTATTTCAATCTACATTTCTTTCGCTCGGACTTGTGATGAGTGGTCGCACTCTTTTTGGGGCAGATAGTTTACTAAGCACTGATGAAAAGCCGAATTCTTTATTCCATGGCGTACAGATTGGTGCTATTACTTATTCTTTCCGCAGCTTACCAGGTAGTCCGGAACAATTGCTGCAGTATTGTGTGAGTAGCGGTGTTAGTGCCATTGAGTTGATGGGAGATTCTATAGAAGATTTTGCCGGGAAGCCTGTAAATACTTTCAAGGCGCCTCCCCGGATAAACGGGCAGCGGGCACCGCTTACAGAGGAACAAAAAAAGCAGATGGCCGATTACCAGAAACAAGTGGCAGATTGGCGAGCCAGTGTTTCGATGGATAAGTTTGAAGAGATTCGTAAAATGTATCATAAGGCTGGGGTAAGTATTTATGCTTTCAAACCCAATGCCCTCAATACAAATAATACGGATGCTGAAGTTGAATATGCTTTGCGCGCTGCAAAAGCATTGGGTGCCCGTTCTGTAACAGTGGAACTGCCAACTGATCCGTTACAAACCCAACGCCTCGGCGATTTGGGTGCCAAACACAAAATATATATCGGTTATCATGCTCACCTGCAAGCAACAGATACAGCATGGGATACTGCATTATCTCAATCGCCTTATAATTCAATGAACCTTGATTGCGGACATTATATTGCCGCCGGGGGTAGCAACACAAAAGAAAGTTTATTAGCATTGATTGAAGCCAAACATGATCGTATCAGCAGTATGCATATTAAAGACCGCCAGACAAAAGAACATAGCGGCAATAATAAAGTATGGGGTGAAGGAGATACTCCATTAAAAGAAATACTCGGGTTGCTGAAACAAAAAAAATACAAAATTCCCGCTACCATTGAATTGGAATATGATATACCCGCAGGCTCTGATCCTGTTCAGGAAACACGGAAATGTGTTGCATACGCTAAGAAAATGCTGGATGCCTGAGTAAACAATGCACTAGGCTTTCGCTGCAAACTGCGGTCTTATCAGCCAGCTCCGCTGATTGGGTTTGCGCAATAAAAACCAGCTGAAAAAGAATACTGTTGTGGTAATCGTCATGGCTAAAATACTCCACTCTGGTAATGTTTGCCGAAGATTTACCAATACTGCATCCTGCGCAAATTTTCCAAAGCCCAATAGAGCCGGTATTCTATACCAATAATAAAAGGATACTCCGGTAGCCGCAAAAAAACTAACCAGCAGTCTTTCTTTTTTGCCCTGAAAATATTTTTGCAATATCAGGTAAGCCAATATTGAAACTGCAAATCCGGCAATCGGCAATTGGTATACATCAAAAATATCGATTAGTTGAATTTGGGCTCTCAAATCAGGAACATGAAACCAGCCCCAGATAAATCCGGGTAAGCCCCCAATAATCAATATTGAACCCAATGCCTGGTACTTGTTTTTAGTAACCAAAGCGGGATGAAAATTAGGCGTAGAATCCGGGCAGGGAACCGAACAGTTCACACATTCAATACAATGCGCATTTGGCACGCTTATCAATGTGTTGCCACCATATAATTTTTCAACAGCATGCACCGGACAAAGCGTAGAACACCAGGCAGATTTCCAGTCGAAAATAAAGCTCATGGCAAATCCAATGGCAGATAATGCAAATAAGAGTATGGCAGTGGCCAATGCATTATTATTAAAGAGTAAATGGCGCAAAGGAACAATGGCATATAATAAGAATATGGCTACCAGTTGCAATTTTGATTGGGTAGTAACCGATAATTTTCTTTTTTGTGATAGCCCTAAATGACGGGGTAATAAATTGGTGGTTGATAAAGGACAGATATTTCGCCATACACCGGTTGCCACTACCAATAGTGCAGGTGCAACCGGTATCAAAATATTCCAAAATACCAGTAAGCCAATTGCCGGATAAAAGATCAGTGCAAGAAATATGGCTAATCCAACTATCCAAACCAATACCTGCAATAGACGCCATATTATGAGGGAACGTGGACGAGCAGAATTTGTATCGGTCATGACCTGATTCATAGAGAAATATTTTAATCTGACTGCAAATTAGAAGAAGCCATTTCAGAAAAATATGATTTTAATCAGGTGGGTCGGATTTTCTATTTCGCCTCATAATCAATGAATTTGGGTGCTGGAGAACGACTCTGTCAATGGCTTTATGATTTCTTTAACATTTCGATCTTTTACAAACAGGTTACTATACGTATCAATAGAAGACAACCGTGTTAAAGATGAAAACAACAAGCATTTTGGTAATAGCCCTGGCCATGTTCCTTTTATGGGGCTGTACCAAAACGTCATCTACACCCATATTTGACCCGGAAAGTGCAACAGCTATCCTGCCCCTGAAACCGGGCAATAGCTGGATTTATATGGATAGTACTTTTAACCCGGATGGAAGTATCAGCGAAGCTGATACCGATACATCCTATGTTAATACAGTATCTACTTCTATAGGAGGGGTTAACTTTTTTGGTATCACAGATTCATTGGGCTGGTTTGGAACCAATAGCCTGCTGGCTATCAATCCTTCCAATACGGCAATCTATAGTTTAGATAGTATCAATGCTACAACAGATCCTTTGATTGTATTCTCACTTTCCACTTCTGATGGTTATTTGATAGGTACCATGAATAATTATACGAATCCAAACTGTGTAGGTGTGGATGGATTGTATGGATATGCTACTGCTTATCGTATTGGTCAGTATACCTGCTATAAAAACATAGATACGCTAAAAGATTGCGAAGGCAATATTATTTCCCAAACTGTTATGTATATCTCTCCGGGTGTTGGCATTGTTGGGATTGAAGAATATTCACAAATACCCGGCAGATCTTCTAAAG